>Ga0315533_1003137_pt1 | contig 11088 bp, 8 predicted proteins | sample SalMarSW160130MG_FD_203081 | JGI IMG/M metagenome (GOLD analysis project Ga0315533, IMG submission 203081) | Salt marsh sediment microbial communities from the Plum Island Ecosystem LTER, Massachusetts, United States - Salt Marsh Sediment SW1601-30 ...
GCCTGCCTCATTGAAGCTGAAGAGGTCGAGCTGTTTGCCGAGGACCCTGTGGTCTCGCTTTTTAGCCTCCTGAAGTCTGTTAAGGTATTCGTCAAGCTGTTTTTTTGTTGGCCAGCAGGTACCATACACCCGCTGCAGCATTTTTTGAGTAGGGTCTCCGTGCCAATAGGCACCGGCTACGGACATAATCTTAAAGCTGCCCACCTTTGCCGTGCTCGGTAGGTGCGGGCCTCGACACATATCCTCAAAGCCGTCACCGTGCGAGTAAAAGCTTATAACGTCACCATCGGCACGGTTTATGTTGTCTGTCTTATATTTGTCAGAAGCCATTTTGTCCAGTGCCTGCCGGCGGGTCATTTCTTTTCTGACGAAAGGAGTGTCAGCATCGACTATTTTCTGCATTTGTTTTTCAATTTGCTCAAAATCGTCGGGACGAATAGGCTCATCAAGGTCAATGTCATAATAGAATCCGTCTTCAACAGCGGGCCCGTAAACAAGCCTGGTGTCAGGCCAGATGCGGCATATAGCATCAGCCATTATATGGGCACAACTATGCCGCATAACCTCGAGAGCTTCGGGGTCTTCTGCTGTGATGATTTGCAGCTCAGCATCGTGAACGATAGGGGTATTTAAGTCAGAAAGCTTGCCGTTTATTTTGGCTGCGATGACTATTTTTGCAGGAATCGGCCCGAATTTTTCGGCAATTTGCTTTGGCGTCGTTTTATCTTTGACTTCCAATATACTGCTATCAGGCAGTGTTATTTTCACCATAAATCTCTATCCGATATCAAGTACTCAAGTAATCGCCAGTTCTGGTAATTTATCCAAATATAAGCGCGTTGTCAATACTATTATAAGATTTCGTTCCCTTAGGATGTATGTAAAATTTAGCTTTTTCATAGAAAAATCGGTTGCCGGCAAAAATAAAATATGGTATTATCAATTTTTAGATTTTTATTATTTTTGGCAATTTGCGGAGATAAAAGTACGAGTGCAAACAACAGCTGTCTTGAAAATTTTGGTTTTTTTGCTGCCGAATTCAGCATTTTCAGCAGCTACCCCCAACAGCGGAGCAATAACAGCAACGGCCTTGGCTTTCAACCCTATAAAGCTGATACTGCTCATTGGATGGGTGTATCTTTGTCTTTATATTGTCCAGCGTCTCCAATTCAGCCGGCTTGTGCCCAAGCATTGTAAGACGGCGGCTAATTTAGTCGCTCTTTTTTTCGGCCCTTTTTTCCTGGCTGCGCTCGTAACAGCAGATATCATCTTTAACTACAGCGGCATCAATAGCGGGGCCACAGGAAGATTAAAAGAGAAGCTGCATAATACATTCACCCACCTGCGGTCTATGGATTTCAGCACTTCCGGCGATTCCGAGATAACACTGCTCAGTTCTGCGGGCAAGAATCTCAAAGAGGTATTCGGCCACGGCCGAAATAAAAAAGAGGACCGTCATATTCTAAACCTGACCGAGGAGATTGTCTTTGACGCCCTTTCTGAACGAGCAAGCGACATACTCATCGACCCGAAGGACGATTCCAATTATTCAATCAGGCTTCGTGTTGACGGCATGCTGAGATTGATTAACGAGCTGGAGGCAGAGAAGTGTCAGGCAGTCATTAACAGCATTAAAGCTGTTTCCGGAATGGATATTGCCGAGAAAAGAAGGCCGCAGGACGGGGCGTTTTCAGCGCAAGTGGCTGAGCGGATTTACTCCTTCAGAGTCGCAAGCGCCGGGGTTGTCAACGGCGAGAAACTGTCGATAAGAGTCCTCAATTACAATGCAGGTACATTTAAGCTGAAAGACATCGGCCTGACAAACAAACAGGCTGCAATAATCAAAGAGCACATAGCGAAACCTTCAGGAATGATACTGATGTGCGGACCAACAGGCAGCGGAAAGACCTCGACGCTGTACGCGATGCTGAATCAGATTGACCTTTTCACCCGGAATGTTATTACAGTTGAAGACCCGATAGAATGTGTTTTGCCAAATGCCAGCCAGATTGAAATCAATCCCAAGGCTGATATTACATTCGCTAAAAGTCTGCGCAGTATATTAAGGCAGGACCCCGATGTGATATGTGTAGGCGAAATAAGAGACGACGAGACGGCATCGATAGCGCTTCGGGCCTCACAGACAGGGCATCTCGTGCTGGCGACTATACACAGCCACAGCAATGCATCAACGCTGGTTCGCCTGGTTGACCTGGGTGTATCACCGCTGCTGATAGCTTCGGGACTCAGCATTATGGTTTCACAAAGATTGATACGTATTCTCTGTGATAACTGCAAAGAGCCCGCCAAGCTGAGCCACAGTCAGATGGAAAGTTTTCGACAAGGAAGCCTGGGCTATACCCACATATACAAAGCCAGAGGCTGTGAACACTGCTCAAATACCGGCTATCGGGGAAGGGCAGCTATCTTCGATATGCTCGTCTTCGACAATAAATTAAAAGATGCTCTCTCGAACAACAGACTGCCGTTAACCGAGATGAGAAATCAGGGCGACCAGAGGGGAAAGTCAAATTTGCGCAAAGAAGGCCTCAGAAAGGTATTCTCGGGCATAACAAGTATGGAAGAACTTGACAGAGTGTTAGGATAGCGGAGCAAGTTGCTAATGGGATTCTGGATAGGCATATTATTCGGTGCGTTATTTGTGTACATAGGGGTGAAAGTCGGCTTCTATGAGACGTGGGTGTTGTTGTTTAATCTTGTGATATCGATTTATCTTGCCGTTTTTTTGAGGCCTGTAATCGAGCAATTTCTTCCCATTGCCGGTGACACGAGATACGGCGATGCTTTGATTATGCTGGCTGTTGCAATTGGAGTCTTTGTGCTTTTGTACGGTATATCATACGTATTCTTTTCAAGCCAGTTCAACGTGCCGGTTCCGCGGATATTCGATTTGGTCGGCTCAGGATTCTTAGGCTTCTGGGCAGGCCTTCTTATATGGAGCTTTGCCATTGTCCTTATATCTGTTATGCCGATATCTCAGAACAGCTTTTTGCAGAGCGTTGGCTTTACAAAGCAATTTCAACAGACAAACGTGTCATATATGAGCTGGTGGGTTAATAAGGTTAACAATCTCGTTTCGTACAAAAGCAATTATCTCTCCACGGAAGAGCTGGTTGACCAGATGTACCAGAAGGCTGAACAGAGAAAGCCAAAAAAGACAACGCTGAAAATATACGTACCGCCGGAACCAAATGAGCCAAATGAGCCTGCAAATCTGACCGGCCGGAAAGAGCCGATAACCTGTCCGGATATCGCAGACCAGAACAGTCTGAACACAGGGAAAAATGCAAAGACGGGCGAAACCGAGATGGAATAAGGCTCAGCTTTTTGCCTGGTCGAGGATAAGGTTCTTGACCTTTCTGCTCGGCAAATCAAAAGCTCCGTAAGCTGCAGCAGCGGCACCTCTCAAATCAGGCTCAGTATCCTGCGAGCTTATAAGTGAGTAAATAGCATCTATCAGCTCGACATTAAGCAGATTAGCATTAACTTTGGCTGATGTAGCAAGGGAATCGAAACCTGCTATGCGAACTTCCATAGAGTTTCTCTCATCAAGTGCCATTGCTGCTATTGTCCTCTGTGCATCAGTGCTGTTAAGATATGCCAGGACCTGTCCTGCGAGGATTTGAAGCTGCTCTCGCTCGTCTTTAGTCGCGCTTATCAGTGCGCTTTGTGCACCTGCCAGGTTGATGATTTTGTTTCTGCTCTGAGCTGCGTTAAGCATAGCAGCGGCTGCACGCAGGGCATAGCTGTCTGCCAATTGCTGCGGCCAGAGCTGGGAATCTTCTATTTTTTCATTTTGGTCAAGAGCTTCAGCAAGGTTCTCTGTAACGAGCTTGCTTTCAGCGAACTCGATTGTCGGCCCTGCTGTTGCTATGGCAATAGCGGCGCTATATCGAACACTCCTGTCATTATAGGAAAGAGCCTGAATTAGCGGCTGGGCTATACCAAGATGGTAAAGCAGTGACTTCTCACCGGCAATCTTTGCAAGGGCCTCAACCGCTCCGAGTGCAACATAACTGTCTTCGTCTTTTAACGCTCTTGCCAGCGCCTGATGAAGATACTCCGGGCCTGCTGTCGTCGCATAAGTCATAGCGTCCGGATGCTCGATGCCAAAATAATTCGGCATCTGTACGCCGGTCGATTCAGCTTTGAAAAAGGCAGCAAGCCAGAGGCCGATAGACTGCCCGAAAGAAGCATCTGCCCTCAATGACCATTCGCAGCATCGCATAACCATCAGCTCATAGAAATAGCTCTTGTCAACCTCCACCCTTTCGAGCCTGCTGTTATCAGGATTCCAAAACCAGATATTTGCGAATTCAGCATCTACTGCAGGGCTGAGGGAATCTGCGTGATAGTAATAATTCTCGGCAAGATTGTAGAAAAGCAAAGCAGCAGGTACCGTTAGAGCGGATGGGTCGATTTTTTTGATGCTTTCCCTTGCGAGCTCTCTTAGCTGTGCTGATTTATCATTTTCAACAATATATTTCAAATACGCCAGAGACTGGGGATATTCAATCTGCCCGAGAGTCTCTATTATTGTTGCCTTAATGGTAACATTATCAATCTGCAAAGCTGCGCCAAGGGGCCTGATAGCATCTCTGCCAATTTTGGGAAGAGCCCGGATTATATTAGGCCATTCCTCTTCTCTGGATGAGTCAGTCAGTGCATCTACCATATACATTATCGAGTATTCACCAGCGTCCTGCAACCTCATTACACCATTAAGCCAACCTCTGTTGCCACTGCTCAGTCTCTTTATCTCCTCCACAATAATCTTCGGGTCACGTCTGCGGATAAATCTTCCCTTTTCAATCAATCCAATTATTTGGGAACTGACATCAGCCAGTTCCCTGTCATGCTCATTTTCTTTTGCCTTCTGCAGAATAATATCGCTCTGCGGAATAGCTGAGCTGCTTTCGAGCAATTGAACAGGGTCGGGATTACTTTCGATTATCAGTTTCGCTGTACCTTTCGCCAGGTCAAGACGGCCTATTCTCAAGTAATGCAAAAAGTCTCCGAATTGCTCATTAACACTTTGATTGTTTAGACCTTCAGCGAAAAGCGGTGACAAGCAAACGAAAAATGTTACGAAAACATAAGCGAAGGATTTTCTACTAAGCATTAAAAACTCTCCAAAAGTCTTTGCATTTCCAGAACAATAAACCGGCCGAAAAAAATAAATGTCAGCATTTCGGCCGGCCCTAACCCTCAAAAATGGTGCCTCTGAGCGGTTTTTATCGAGCACAAGCACAATCTACCGCTAAGTTTAATGTCGTCTTAGATGCTTATATACTATAGAAAAATACCTATTCTGTCAATAAAAAAACGCTCATTACAAAATAGAGCGATTGGGAATTATAGGCAAATGACTTGAAATGCAAAGAATTCTTCTTTAGCAGACAATAATAACATTATAGGACATTCATTTAGCCTTCGTTAATTCTGTGTTTTTCAAGCCAGTCTTTGACCCATTTAACAGCCTGCTGCTTTGTTTGCAGAGTATTTTCGAGCTGAGCAATGTACATCTCCTCAGCGAGGCAACCGAGTTACGGGCCGGGTTTTGGCACCCACTTTTTCAGTTCGGCCTTTATATCCGTAAATTCCGGCCTTTGGGCAATATTTGTAAATTCATCAGGGTCGGTATTATGGTCGTATAGCTCCTCAGAGCCATCGTTATAAAGAATATAACGATATCTTTCAGTTCTGACAGAGTGGTCGCCGCCCTGTCCCCAGGTAGTCACCGCAGGATATCTCCATGAGGCATTTGGATTCTTTAATAAGGGCATCAAATTGTGTCCCTCAATTTTCGACTGCTGCGAAAGATTGCACAAATCAATTAGTGTCGGATAAATATCCAGCAGCGTTACAGGCCTGGGGCATGTCGAATTGACATTTGTGATGCCTGGTGCAATAAAAATCAAAGGTACCTTAGTTGATTCCTCCCATAGTGTAAACTTTTCCCAGTGTTCTTTTTCTCCGATATGCATCCCATGGTCAGACCAGAGAACAATGATGGTGTTGTTAGAGTATTGGCTTTTCTCAAAGGCATTTATAAGGCGTCCCAACTGTGCATCGGCAAAACTGATACTTGCAAGATAGCCCTGAACGGCATTTTTCCAGAGATCATTTGCGACGAGCCATCTTTGCCATTGTCTTCTGCAATATCTTTTTCCGACAGGCGAGCAGTCATCGAGGTCGTTCTCCTGAATCCTGGGCAGCTCAATCTCCTCAAGCGGATACAAGTCGAAATATTTTTTTGGTACGAACCAGGGTATATGCGGCCGGAAGATACCGACGCCCATAAACAAAGGCTTATCGTGCTGTTTGGAGAATTGTTCTATGGCCCAGTCAACAACTTTATAGTCAGCCATCTGCGGGTCTTCACCGAGAGGAGCAAAATCGAAGAAGTAAGAAGGTTTCCGGCCGCCTTTGTCACCATCAGCAACTCGTCCCCATACTACAGTTCCATCATTATTAATCCGTGCTTCTTGAGGCCAGACAGTCTCAGGTAATGAGCGTCGCTTGGAAGGAAAATATTCATCCCAAATTCCAAAATCATTCTGGTCGACTCCGTAAGCAGTTTGTATCCAGGAAAGGCAATGGAACAGTTTGCCGCCGCCAATAGTTTTATATCCGTTGTTCCTGAAGTGCTCCGGTATGGTTATTGCATCTTTTAATAGAGGAGACTGCCGCCAAAACTGATTATTATTAAATATACCGGAAGTATCAGGGCTTATACCTGTCATCAGGCTTGTCCTTGAGGGATTGCATGCCGGCGCGGAGCAGTGGGCGTTAGTAAAAAGAACTCCCTTTGCGGCCAGCTTGTCGAGGTTCGGGGTTTTTACGCCGGGTCTTCCGCCAAGACAATTCACCCAGTCATTAAGGTCGTCAATCGAAATAAACAGGACGTTCGGCCTGGTTTTATTACCTGTTTTATTGTTGCCCCTTAGAAAATCTCGGCAGCCGGTCAAAGCCAAAGAAGCTGTTCCCAATCCGACAGTTTTCAAAAAAGTTCTGCGATTATAATATTTCATTTCAACCTCTCAAATTACAATTTAAATTAACTTCAATAAGACTTTCTCATTCACAAGCATATATTCCTTAGATTATCAGGCTGCTTATATGAATTAATTATTTTTATAAAAGCGTTTTTATTTAATCAAGCTGTTTATTTTCTATTTCAAAAAAATGATAAAGATTACGATTTATTTTGACTTCGAGGCTGATTCGGCTGCCAGGTGAGCTGCAATTTGTGTGATTCTCGGCAGGGCATAGTCAAAGAATTTCTTATAACTGTCACAGAAGTATGTGTGTCCGCTGTCGCCTCCCTTTCGGGCAATTTTATTTTTTTGGCACCCGCCCCTGCAGACGTCAAGGTATCTGCAGATAAGGCAATTATTGCTAAGGTCCTGTTTTTTTAAGTTAAATTCTTTTTTTCTGCTGCCTGCGGCGAGGTCTTTTATAGGCGTCTTGATAATATTGCCGAGTTTGTAATCCGGTTTTACGAAAAAATCACAGGGAAAGGCGTCGCCGGTATGCTCAATTACTATATAGCCGTCACACTGCGTTGCGAAGGTACAGATTGTATGACTGCCGGTGACATAATAAGAAACGATTGACTCGAAATCACGAATACTTAAGTTTTGCGGCCCGATTTCGCACCATCTCTTAAAAGTTTTACAAAGAAATTTACCATACTGTTCGGCAGTAACGGAAAAATCGGCAATTCTGCCAGTGGTCCTGTCAACTTCGAGGCAGGGTATAAACTGAAGATACTTTATTCCCAGCTTTGTGAAGAAATCAATAAGCTTGTCAGGGTGGTCGGAGTTTTTACGACTCAGAAGTACGAGAGCGTTGAATTCAACGTTGTGTTGCTTTAATTTCTTAATCGCATTCATCACCTTGTGATAGGTGCCGTTACCGGCAAAATCCTTTCTATAATAATCGTGAAACTCTCGCGGACCGTCAATACTTATGCCGACAAGAAATTTGTATTTATTCAGGAATCTGCACCAGGCATCATCGATTAAAATTCCATTTGTTTGTAATGCATTGCTTATTATTTGTCCTGATTTTCCATATTTTTTCTGAAGCTCTATAGCTCTCTTAAAGAAATCCAGGCCCATAAGAGTCGGCTCACCGCCCTGCCAGGAAAAACTGGACATCGGCAGGCGAAGAGCAAGATAGTCTTTTGTCATTTTTTCGAGGACTTCATAGCTCATTCGCTGACTGCCTTTGCCGATTTGTGGGGCACGATTTTTGTAAAAGCAGTATTCACAATCAAGATTGCAGTCTGAACCAGATGGTTTTATCAGTAAAACAAAGGGCTGCATTCTTTTAATATTTCCAAATAGTTGCGTCTGTATTTATCGGTTAGTCTTATGTTTTTGTAACCAGTTTCTGACCCATTCCTCGGCCTGCTGCTTTGTTTGCAGAGTATTTTCGAGCTGAGCAATGTACATTTCCTCAGCCAGCCGGCCAATCAAAGGTCCTGGACAGGCGCCTAATTTGATTAGCTCATAACCGTCTAACAAAGGCTTAGGCCTTAGCTCAATGTCACCTAATTTTCTGATTCTTCTTCTCAGCTTAATAAGTGAGCTTATACTTTTGTTCTCCGCCCTGAGAACAGCCCGCTGCAGCTCGTAAAGGTCTCGAAAATACGGTTCTGAAAGTATCAGTTTCAACCGGGCAAGTGACATTTTATCGTCAAGCAATTTGCCTCTGTTGGTCAGCAGAAATCTTATGTGCTTTGTCTGATTTCTGCTTAGTTTGAGAACCTTTATTTTATCAATTGCAAATTCCGTCGGACATCCGACGAACAAAGCTGCCAGAGCAATGGCGAAGTCTGTCTTCTTCTTTAATCTGTTTAGAACTTTAATAGCCAGGTTTATCTGCTCCGGGATAAGGCCGGGGAAGATTTGCTTAACCAGACCCGCTCTTTCCATCAGCCATAGGCCGTCAGCTCTGTTGGGGTCGGTCAGTATGGCCTCCAATTCCATACATATTCGTTCACCGCTGATTTTGCAAATTCGAGCTGCATACCTGCAAACGGCGGAGAGGGTATTGGGTTCTATTTCAAAGTCGAGCTGAGCAGCAAAGCGCACCGCACGCAGCATCCGCAGGTAATCTTCGGCAAACCGTTCCTCCGGCTTGCCGATTGTTCGCACTATTTTCTTTTTCAGGTCAGCCTGCCCGTCAACGAAATCGATAACTTTTTTTCCCAAAGGCTGGTAAAACATTCCGTTGATTGTAAAGTCTCTTCTCGCGGCATCTTCCGCAGCATCTGTAAATCTGACGGCCTCCGGATGTCTGCCATCCTCATAATCCGCTTCGGCTCTGAAGGTTGCAACTTCGATTTGCTTATCATCGAGCAAGACCATAACGACTCCAAACTTTGCACCGACCTTCAGTGTCCTCTCGAACAATTTTATGATTTGCTGCGGCTTTGCATTCGTTGCAACGTCATAATCTTTTGCCGCCCTGCCGAGCAGCATATCGCGCACGCAGCCGCCGGCCAGCAACGCCTCAAAGCCGTTGCGGTGCAGCGTTTTTATTATTTTTATTGCAGCCTGTTTATTTGTCATTGACCTAACGCACCAAAAATGTAACAGCCATTTTACCCCATATCCGTCTTTCCGCTATCTTAAAAGAGCCGTACTTTTGCAGCAACTGCGTTTTTTTATGTGTTCTTACTACAATAACAGAATTGGCGGCTGCCTGCTGCTCTAATAAGTTAAATATAGCCGCAAGCTGCGATTTTTCACCGACATCATCTGTCAGCTTATATGGCGGGTCAATGAAAACAAGGTCGTAGGCTTTTTTCTTCGAGTCGATAACAGCACCAATCTTAAAAGCATTTGCCGTTATAACTTTTGATTCTTTTACGAAACCGGCTTTTGCTATATTTCTTTTAAGCAGAGTCACTATTTCCTGGTCTTTTTCAACAAAGCAGACGAAATCGGCCCCCCTGCTGAGAGCTTCGAGCCCGAGTGAGCCGACGCCGCAAAAAAGGTCGGCGACAATTCTTCCTGCGGGAAGGTCGTATTTGTAAAGAACGCTGAAAACCGATTCCTTGACCCTGTCGAGAATGGGCCTTGAGATATCCGTTTTCGGGCTAAAAAGCTTCATACCTTTTTTTGTGCCGGCTATAATTCGCATTATGATAATATATAAAACAGAAGATTTTTTGGCGAGAGTTTTGTTGAGATTCAATTTCGAAAAACTGCACTAAAGCAGCAGATTCTGCATCTGAACGGCGCAGGTGCGGAATTTTTCAGCGGACAATGTTACAGTCTTCCATTTTGGGCTTCTAACTTTCACAAACCTGATATAATCATCCAGCCTGATACAAAAGAAAATGTATCGGGAGCCGTTGAAATCATAAACCTTCCTTCCGTCAAAATCGACGTCAATTTTTTCGATTTTGTAAGCGAAGACAAAAGAAGCCGTATGAGTCGGCCCGAAGACCTGCTGCCATCCCAAAAGGCCTTCAATATCATCGGCTGTCACCCAGCATTCGAAACCTGTAAGTTTGGCGAAGCTTGTGCCGCTGAACTTTCTGCCCTTGACTTCCGCTACTATTATCTGCTGATTCGGCGGGTATATAAGATAATCGAAGCTCTTGATATTCGAACGGCCGAGAGCCGCCCTCTTTTGCTCATCGACTGCTATGTATTGAATGTGATTGTCAATCAACCAGTTTCCAAAGGCTTTTTCATAATGATTAAGATGAAAGTTTTTCATTTAGGACTGTTCAGTTCTTTTAAAAACTTTTCAACCTGAACAAGCTGCTGGTCACCCGTCATCATATCTTTAATAACGAGATTTTTATCCCTGAGCTCTTCGCCGATTATAATACATTTTTTTGTATTTTTTCTTGCGGCCTCTTTTAGCTGTTTTGCAAGACCGCCCTTTTTGTACAAGCTGAAATCAGTTTTATAGCCTAACCTTCGCAGCCTGGCTGTCAACCTAACAGCTTCATCCTCCGGTGTTGAGCTTACAATTCCCTCTTTACTATCAAAAGTTTCAGCACCTACGGCTATAACAAAATAATCAAGTGCTGTTGTC
>Ga0315533_1003138_pt1 | contig 11086 bp, 8 predicted proteins | sample SalMarSW160130MG_FD_203081 | JGI IMG/M metagenome (GOLD analysis project Ga0315533, IMG submission 203081) | Salt marsh sediment microbial communities from the Plum Island Ecosystem LTER, Massachusetts, United States - Salt Marsh Sediment SW1601-30 ...
CAGATAACCATTGAAAGTGCTCAGAGAGAGTTTAATCAATACCAAAAACCTGTAAAACGCTACCATTCATTTATGTACAAAGCCGGAAGTTGGGAAAACTACCAACGGGTTATCGTTAAAGTTGAGGTAAACTCTATGGGAACCAACATCCGTTACATCGTCACCAGCCTGATCGATTTTCGTACCCGTGATTTATACGAGAAAGGTTACTGTGCCCGTGGTTCGATGGAGCTCCGCATAAAAGATCATAAATTGTATCTTAAGTCAGACCGGTCGTCTTGCACAAAGTTTACGGCAAACCAGTTTCGTTTGCTTCTGCACTCAATGGCATACATACTTATACACACTTTGCAAAAGGAGGTATTAAAAGGAAGCGAGTATGCCAACGCAACCATGAAAACTATACAGCTTAAAATTATCAAAACTGCTGCATGGGTTAAAGAAATGAAAACCAAAATAAAGATAGAGTTACCACAGTTCTGCATAACAAAAACTGAACAAATCAGAAGCTATGAGAGATTGATCATACTTCGAACTTAGAAATGTAAATCACAGTATTTCTTACATATATCCTGACGACCAGTAACATAAACGGGAAAGGTATCCCTGAAAACAAGATTTAGCACCAAAAATAAATACTGTCACGAAAGAATATGGGTAGAATCCATTAAAAAACGGGGCAAATCATTCCGACAAAAATAAATCACGGAACCAGTCAAAATAATCAGAGAGCAAAAGGTTAATTTTTATCTGTAATTTTGAGTTTATGAATTAATCAGGCTAGGTAAGCGAGTTTTAACATAGGTCTAAACATAACACGGACAATATGGGTAAGTTGTTTGTCACACTTTTTGCTTTTGTTCCTACCCTCAAGACAGATTTGTAATGGTTGCTGCACCCGGACACGCGCATCTGCACGCAATTAAAATCCAGTATACCTTGACAGTTTTCTGGCTTCGATCAACTTTGTACCGCGACACTGCGCATGTGCCCGCCTCCAACTTTGTAACCGGGGATAAAATCGCGGCTCCGATCAAACTTGTACCGCGACCGCGCCTGCACGCAATAAAATTTGTACCATGACGGCAAAAAGCACGCCATACCCTCCTTGCACCGTGACAGTTATCTGCCTAAAGTACCGGGACGCTGCCCGGATGCTGCGTCGGGTAACACAACCTCCCTTTATTGCCGGGCCGTTATAGTTAATTGCGGCATGCATCCTACCAATACAGAATCTTGATTTGCAACTAACTATAACCGGACAGAAAGCATAAGAAATGAACCGATCATTAATCATATGAAAAAGAGTCTACTTATATTGATTTCTCTCTTAGTCACTTTTCATCTTCCAGGACAAGAGATTGGAATTTCTGTTGGACCAACAATAAATAATGCATTCTACTACCAGTTTGTAGCTGGAGGTCCTACTTTTAGAACAAAAATTGGGTTTAATTCTACTATTGATTACAAATTCTTAATAAACAAGAAACTAAATCTAGGCTTGGATTTAAATTTACTATATTGTCCAGTTGAAGTAGTTCCCCAGATTACAGTTCCTCCTATACCTAACGATCAACCTCGTCATACAGAAAAAATAAACTTGTTATCAATTAGTCCTATAGTAGTATATAAATTTAAAAATGGTTTTTACACCAGCTTGGCTCCTACATTGACCTATCACACTAATTATGAAAAATTAAAAGACTATGTAATTCAAACAATTGATAATCAAACAGGATTGGGCTTATCTTTAAGTTTTGGCAAGTACTTCAAAATTACAAATCCTTTATTTCTGAATATCGAACCAAAACTTTTTATTCATAATATAATCCCTTTCCAAAACGAGAACCTTCCATTAAGGGTGACAACAATAGGATTAAATTGTGGCTTAACACTCAAACGAAAAATCAACTTAGAAAAATAAAATAAGCAACTAACTATAACACGGACAATAAAATTAATAGCTTCGTCATGGTTTTTGCAAGCCGTTTCTGCCTTCCAGACAGCTTTGTAAAACGTGATAAATCCAGACCCCGCTCCTGCCCTCACAAACAATGACATATGACAATTTAGGTAGAGTATTAACACAAGAAAATCCAGAAGGTACAAAGACTTTTACATATGATCCAATAGGTAAACTAGGATTACTTAGTTCAGTTACTTATTCTGGAGGAAGTGAGACATTTAATTATGATAGTAACACAAGATTGATAAGTAAAGTAGTTCTAATTGACGGTACAAATTATACTACAAGCTATGGATATGATAGTTATAGCAGGATAAATACAGTAACTTATCCTTCAGGTTTTGCTGTAAAGAATGTTTATAATACATATGGTTATATGGCTGAAGTAAGACGCAATGATAATAATTCATTAATCTGGCAAGGCCAAAATCTAAATGCATTTGGGCAGTTTACTAGTCAACAATATGGAAATTCACTTATTACAACAAAAACTTTTAATTGTCTGGGAGCTTTAAGAAATATTCATATTGGTTCAATTGAAAACTTGAGTTATAGTTTTAGCGTAGAAACAAAAAATATGTTAGCTCAAAAAAATAATATTCGTAATCTTACGGAAATATATTCTTATGACAATCTTGATAGACTCACTACAGTAAGTGGTCCTGCTTCTCTTGCTATGACGTATGCTGCAAATGGTAACATTTTATCTAAAACATCTGTTGGAAATTATGCTTATGAGAGTATTAAGCCTCATATAGTAACTATTGTGGGAAATATTGATGGACTTATTCCAACTTCAACACAAAGAGTTACATATACCTCTTTCAATAAAATTGATTCCATTGTACAAGGAAATTTAGTATATAACATAATATATGGAAGTGAAGATCAGCAATGACACAATAGAAAAAGCCTTTGAAGAAGACAATATTACTATTTTGCGAGGATTTTCACTTGACAATATTCTTTACAATGATTATCACAATCATATTAAAACAATTGATAAAATAAACACCCCAAAAGTTGATGACTTTTGTGTTATCAGAAATTGGGTTTATAGATTGCTTAAAGACGATATGAAAAATCTTTTCAAGGAAAATGAAGTTAATTTGAATTAACAGAATGATGGAGACAACCAAGGATACAATTTAAAATACTGATATTGACCAACATCCTATTAAGGTTGTCATGCACATTTGCAGCTCTCTCAACGCCATCGCTAAACCTAAAGCTGCAAAAGAGCATGCCAAACATTTGGCATTTTAATAAGACAACGTTCTACCGAGACAATTTTCTGGCATCAAGATAGTTATAAAATTAACCCTACATATAACACGGACAATATGGGTAAGTTATTTGTCACACTTTTTGCTTTTGCTCCTGCTCCCAAGACAAATTCGTAATGCCTCTTGCACCCGGACACGCGCATCAGCACGCAATTTAAATCCTGCACCGTGATAAATTTCTGGCTCCGAGATAGTTTGTACCGCGACACTGCGCCAGTGCACACAACCAACTTTGTAACCGGGGATAAATTCGCGGCTCCGATCAAACTTGTACCGCGACACTCGTAATGCTCACAAAACTTTGTACCTTGACGGCAAAAAGTGCGCCATACCCTCCTTGCACCGTGACAGCTTTCTGGCTAAAGTACCAGGATTCTGCCCGGATGCTGCGTCGGGTAACACAACCTCCCCATATTGCCGGGCCGTTATGGGCAAGCCTCTGTCAACATGACAGTTAAGTGCATAGTGATAAAAGATTCTACATCCCTAACAGCTTAACCTTGACAATAAAACTCGGTGCTTTCTACCGGGACTTTCCCCGCGCGCAAAAATTTTAAAATTCAACAATCAGCGCACATTACACACATTTGCAAGTCGCACAAAGCCTACCCTCATACCAAAACATGCAAAAGAGTGTAATCTTGTGAACACACAAAGAAGTTCTATATTTACAATATTGATTAAATACATAAAGGCATTATGCTATTAGATTAGACCAACAAGGAAATTATCAACCAATAATTAATGCAATCGCATGGTAAACTCACACATTTTGTAAGCAGATTGAAAGCCAATCGTGAGTATTTTAATTGACCATATTGAATCCTTCAAATACTTGTTTCGAGGCAGACAGGATATCTATGCCATTCGCTGGGAGAAAGATGGCAAATCTGGTTACATGCCAGCCTACAAAGTGGATTGGAGCGATTACAATATACACAAATCTAAAGGAGGCAGTTTTAAGAATTATTCTAAGAAAGAATATCAAGCACTTACTGATGAAGTAATAAGTCGTCATATTCAGGGAACAGAAACTATTGGAATCTACCCTCTTCTTGAAGACAATACCTCTTTTTTTATTGCAGCGGACTTTGATGACAATAATTGGAGAGATTCTATTCAAAAGTTGTATCAGATATGCACAAAGCATGAAATACCTGCCTATATTGAACGTTCCCGATCAGGAAACGGAGGACATCTTTGGATATTCTTTGAGGAAAACTTTCCGGCAGAGCAGACAAGAAAACTATTATATGAACTTCTTAGAGAATCATCTATCATTTCCCATTTTGATAAAGAGCCAAGTTTTGACAGACTCTTCCCAAATCAGGATTTTCACTCTGGGAAAGGACTAGGTAATCTGATAGCACTTCCACTTAATGGTAATTCTCTGATGAATGGCAATTCAGCGTTCCTGAACCCTGAAAATTATTTACCATACGACAGCCAGTTTGAAATCATTAAGACCTTTCGTAAACTGTCCATCGATCATTTTAAATCCATTTACGAAGATATTTTTAATGAAAAAGTTGATGATTTCTTTAAATCCAGTTTTGACCGGGATTCCAGACCAATAATTGAGATCCAGATTAGTGGTCAAATATATCTGAAACGTCTTCACCTTAATAGAAAACTTATTGAGTTTATAGGGGAAAATCTAAACTTCATGAATTCTGATTACCTGGTTAAGAAAAACATGGGGAAATCCACCTTTAATCTTGAAAAATATTTCAAGTTGGTGGAAGAGACTCAGGAAGAAGTGATCTTGCCACGGGGATTTGTTGCAAATTTAATTGCATTTTGCAGAAAGGAAGATCTGCCTTTTAAGATTGTTGATAATAGAAAAAAACTTGATTCGATTGACTTTGAGTCAGATATCGAATTGAGACCTGACCAGGAGGCTGCTATAGAAAAAACTCTGGATAAGGACTTTGGAGTTATTGTTTCGCCACCGGGATCAGGAAAAACAGTAATCGGCCTTGAATTAATAGCACAAAAAAGACAGCCTGCCTTAATTGTTGTTCATAGGAAACAGTTATTTGACCAGTGGATAGACAGAATTCAAAGTTTCCTTAAAATTTCAAAGAAAGAAATTGGGCAGATTGGGAACCAGAAGTTTAAAATCGGGAAAGAAATTACTGTTGCAATGATACAATCTCTTGCAAGAAGCGAGGAGACTGAAAAGATTTCCAGCAACTTTGGGACAATTATTGTGGATGAATGTCATCATGTTCCGGCAAAATCATTCAGAGAAGCAATAGTTAATTTCAATTCATACTATTTGTATGGACTTACAGCCACTCCTAAACGTAAAAACAATGATGAAAAACTGATTTATGTTTACATAGGTAATATTTTATACAATGCAGACCAATTAGATCAGATCAGGCAGAAACAAACTAAGATCGAGGTAAATATCAAAGAGACAAATTTATATGCTCCTTTTGATTATAAGATTGATAAATACGAAACCATTTCTCGAATCCTGATTCATGATACTAACAGGAATTCATTAATATTAGAGGATGTAAAAAAAAATTCAGACCGGTTCAAAACATTTTTAATCCTGACAGAGCGGAGGGCTCATGTTGATATTCTTAACCTTTATCTTAAGGACAAATATGAGACCATTACAATTCATGGGGAAGATTCCGAAAGTAGTAGGAAAAGTAAAATTGAACAGCTGAAACAAGGTCATTATAAAATAGTAATTTCAACTGGACAGTATTTTGGCGAAGGAATCGATTTAAATAATCTGGAATGTCTTATCATTGCATATCCATTCGCTTTTGAAGGAAAACTGATACAGTATATTGGTCGGATTCAACATTCAAAAAATCCTCCGGTTATTTTTGACTATCGTGATTCAAAAATTGATTACTTTGAAAAAATGTTTAAGCAAAGGAACCGTTACTATAAAAAACTTACTAAAGAAGTAAATGTCTGAAGATCAAAATATTGAATTTAAGGAATCCTGGCGAGATGAATATCTGAAATGGATTTGTGGCTTTGCTAATGCTCAGGGTAGTAAGATTTTTATTGGCAAGGATGATGATGGAAAGGTTATCGGACTGAAAGATGGGAAAAAGCTCATGGAGGATATCCCAAATAAAGTGAAGGACATATTAGGAATTTTGGTTGATGTAGATCTACATAAGTCAAAGAAGGGTGAATTTATTGAAATTACGATCGAGCCATATCCTTATCCAGTTAATTATAAGGGCCAATATCATTATCGTAGCGGATCAACCAAGCAGGAATTAAAAGGTGCTGCCATAGACAAGTTTCTTTTACAGAAAATTGGAAAACGCTGGGACGGAGTTCCGGTTCCCAAAGTCTCAATTAAAGAATTAAAACAAGAAACATTTGATTTTTTCCGTAAGAAGGCTTTGAAAAGCCAAAGGATAAATGAAGAAAGCCTGACTGACACGAATGAACAGCTGCTTGAAAATCTACAATTGAAAGAAGGCGAATATCTGAAACGTGCTGCAATTCTGCTATTTCATCCTTCTCCTGAAAATTTTGTAACAGTTTCTTATATTAAAATTGGTTATTTCCAGACTGATGATGAATTGATATTTCAAGACGCGATTCATGGAAATTTGTTTGAACAAATTGAGAAAACTATTGATTTGCTTTTCACCAAATACATTAAGGCAGAAATCAGCTATGAAGGCATTAACAGGGTGGAGAAATATGAATACCCTAAAGAAGCAATAAGAGAAGCTTTACTGAATGCCATTGCACACAAAGACTACTCAGGTGGAGTTCCTATACAGATTAGTGTTTATAGAGATAAAATCATTTTTTGGAATGAAGGACAACTCCCTGAAAATTGGACAATTAAGAACTTATTGGTAAAACACGCATCAAGACCTTACAACCCTGATATTGCTATTGCTTTATTCCGTAGCGGCTACATTGAATCATGGGGCCGTGGGACAATTAAAATCATAAAAGAATGTAAACAAGCAGGGATTCCTGAACCTGTTTTTAGTTATGAATCGAGTGATATAACAGTAGAGTTCAGAAAAGACATTTATTTTGCTGAATATCTTGAATCACTTGGACTTAATGACAGACAAGTTAAAGCAGTACTTTATGTCAAAGAAAAGGGGAGAATTACAAATCGTGACTACCAATCTTTATACACTGTTTCAAAAGCGACAGCCACAAGAGATCTTTCAGAACTAGAAGACAAACAATTGCTTTTGAATAAAGGTACAAAGGGATCTAGTGCTGTTTATGTCTTATATAGAGTTTTACATGGTGATGCAGTTGGCGGTGACTTCGTTTAAATATTTATGTTGGCTCAAAGTTGGCTCAATTGACTCATAATTGGCTCAAAGTTGGTTCATATAAAAGGTATTTGCAAGCACATTGCCAAAGCCGCACAAGCCAACTCTAAGCCGAAGCTTTGGCAAAGAGCTTGCAAATTCTAAGGGACTAATTTTAAAATTTTTCTCCCTCGCTCCGTCGCAAGAAAATTTCTACAACATGACAAATTCGAAAAAATTCATATACCAAGATAGTTTTCTGGTACCGAGACAAATAAATAAGGCCTGGCCCATAACACGGACAATATGGGTAAGTTGTTTGTCACACTTTTTGCTTTTGCTCCTGCACCCAAGACAAATTTGTAATGGTTGTTGCACCCGGACACGCGCATCTACATGCAATTTTAATCCTGCACCTTGACTAATTTCTGGCTCCGAGACAAATTGTACCGCGATCGCGCCAGCACGCAATAAAATTTGTACCATGACGGCAAAAAGTGCGCCATACCCTCCTTGCACCGTGACAGTTTTGCGGCTAAAGTACCAGGACTCTGCCCGGTGCTTGCGTCGGGTAACACAACCTCCCCATATTGCCGGGCCGTTACAGGTAAGTTGGAACATTTGAGAGAATTATTTGTTTCCTAATAAAGAAACATTTATATTTGTGGAAAATAACAAGAGTGAAAGAACGATTCAGGGTAGAATTCTTAGAAGAAGCTTCCGAATTTCTCGATCTTATCGATGAAAAGGCTAGTGAGAAGATTATCTATAATATTCGAAAGACTCAGATAATAAATGATCAAACACTATTCAGAAAACTCTCTGGATAAATTTGGGAATTCAGAACTCTCTTTAATAAGACTTACTACCGTTTATTTGCTTTCTGGGATAAATTTGATCGAACTGATACAATCGTGATTTCAACACATGGAATCATCAAAAAGACAGACAAAACTCCTAAGAAAGAAATTGAAAAAGCAGAAAATTTGAGATTACAGTACTTTAAACAGAAATATTCAAGGCAATGAAACGAGGAGAAATGAAAACATACAGTTTAGAGGAAATTACCGATAAGCATATTGGTAAAAGAGGCACGCCAAAACGAGAAGCATTCGAGCATGAATTACGTCTTGACTTACTTGGTGAAGCAATTAAAACAGCTAGAAAACAGCGTCATATGACTCAAGAAGAACTTGGTAAATTAGTCGGTGTACAAAAGGCACAAATTTCGAAAATTGAAAATAGTCTTACCGATGCCAGATTTGAGACAATTATTAAAGTATTCAAAGCACTCAATGCCAAGATCAATTTTAATGTTGAACTTCTTGATCAATCTGTCAGAATAGCTTAAAAATAAACCTACCTGTAACACGGACAATATGGGTAAGTTGTTTGTCACGGTTTTTGCTTTTGCTCCTGCACACAAGACAAATTTGTAATGGCCGTTGCACCCGGATACGCTCATCTGCACGCAATTAAAATCCTACACCGTGACTAATTTCTGGCTCCGAGACAACTTTGTACCGCGACACTGCACCAGTACCCATCTATCGAATTTCTGCACCGGGATCATTTCCCGGCCACTTATAAACCTTGTACCGCGATCGCGCCAGCACGCAATAAAATTTGTACCATGAGGGCAAAAACACGTGCCATACCCTCCTTACACCGTGACAACTTTCTGGCTAAAGCACCAAGACCCTGCCCGGATGCTGCGTCGGGTAACACAACCTCCCCATATTGCCGGGCCGTTAGGTTTAAGGGTAAGCCATCACAAAAAAGCAAAAGCTTGGCTGACGCCAAACACATACTTTTTTACTAACGCAGAACCTCAAGATAACATCGAGATATATAAATGAATTAACTTTAAAACTTAGACCCTAAAGTTACAATCAATAATGAAACGAAAAGAAGTACAGCTTAAAGAACAAATTGTTAAAAGTTGGTGCGAACATTCAGGAGAGATTTCGTTATATTCTTCGTTGTCTAGTATTTATAGTCAAATAATGGAGACTTATAAACTATCAGTTGACTATATCGAAAGTCATTCAGAACTGATAGACTGGAAAGCATTAAGTAAAAATGAGACTATACTTTGGGATATGGATTTAATAAGTAACCATGAAAATGAATGGGATTGGGAAGCACTAAGCCAAAACAAAGGTATTAAACATAATAAGGAGCTTCATAATAAATTCATAGGCAAATGGGATTTTATAGATCTAATAGAAACCGGAAAGATTGTTGCAGATAAATATTTTATTATCAAAAATAAAAAATTTATAGGTCATTCTATAATGCGTTTGTATTATCCATGTTCATTTAAAGAGAACCTGATTAAATATCCATATTTATCAGATCACCAAGTCATTAAATCTTACTCAAAATATCTAACCCCATATAAGACCTATCAAAGTTATCTTGATTGGGACCAAATTAGTGAGATTGTAGAACTTATAAATTCAAAAGACTTTCTTATAAAATTTAAGAAGCATTTGAATTGGTCTAAAGCTAGCGAAAAACTTAATATTGAAGATTCAAATATCCTTTTAGATATTTTACATCATTTTGAAGACTACTTTGACTGGTGGCATATAAGGCATAATCCATGTTGTTATAAATCTGAAGATGTATTGTCAGCGTTCCCTGAGAAAATGAAAGATTGGTGGGCTGAAAAAAAGCGAGAAGAGCTTATTCTTCAACAGTTAAGAGAAGAACATGAAAAAAAGTGTGAAGAAGATTTTAATAAGGACGAAGGATGGCTCCCAAATGAAGATTTTGAAACTAAAAAGTTTTACCCAAATGGTCATTTTTCCCGCGGAGAGATTAAAAGAATGCTAGCTGATGAGAATCAATTTTGGGATGAAGAACTACTTGCATCTGTCTTAAAAACTTTTTATTCACAAAAAGGACTTTTTGACTGGTGGAAGTTCTCTGAAAGAACTAATGTTAATTGGAATATAAATCTATTAACTAAATATAAAAAGTATCTTAACTGGAGGAGTATATCTGAAAATCCATCCATTATATGGGATGAAGTGCTATTGGATAAATTCAAAAGTTATCTTGATTGGTCTGCTTTAGTTCAAAATCCAAACATCAAATGGAATAAAAAACTTCTTTTGAAATACAAGCGTTACCTTATCTGGCGGGGATTGGATAAGGATGAGTCTCCTATATATAAAACACGTGCACTCATTTGGGATGTTTCAATATTGACTTCACTCAGAAAGTCTATTAACTGGGCTACGTTATTCGAAAATCCAGACATTCATTGGACTAAAGATATTATATACACAAATAAATATTACTGGTTCAAAGCATTTAATGGTGGATCTTTTGAGACGAAATATGGGCTAAAAGTAGATTGGGATTTATACATTCTATCAAAAATCAAAGATTGGGGTAGTTTTATCAATTCTGTTGGTTTTAGGTGGACTGCCTATAAAGATAATGGGTTAGAAGAGGTTTCATGGTTATCATGTATAATTCCTTACATAACCTATGATGATATTGAAAAAATTTTTAAAGAGAAAGAAAATCTTAAGCAACTGGTG
>Ga0315533_1003139_pt1 | contig 11085 bp, 9 predicted proteins | sample SalMarSW160130MG_FD_203081 | JGI IMG/M metagenome (GOLD analysis project Ga0315533, IMG submission 203081) | Salt marsh sediment microbial communities from the Plum Island Ecosystem LTER, Massachusetts, United States - Salt Marsh Sediment SW1601-30 ...
ATAGTGGAGGTAAGTCATCATATATAGGTAAGATTGCAGAATTGAAGCCGAAATCGGTAGCAGAGTTTGAAGAAACGAGAGATAAGTTATTAGCAAAGGTACTTGGTCTTCCAGAACAATATGAAGAAGAGATTATTCCAGAAACCACTTTTTATCTTGGTCAGAATTATCCTAATCCAATGAGAAGTTTAACTACTATATCTTTCTCAATTCCCAAAGATGCGAAGAATGCTGAGATAAAGATTTACAATATCAGAGGTCAATTAGTGAAAATTCTGGAGTGTGTCCGCCAGCTGGCGGATCCCACGAAAGCCCCGATGTATCGGGACTATTCCATAGTCTGGGATGGAAAAGATGAAAATGGCAACCAACTTTCTTCTGGAATCTATCTATACAAACTTTCTACAGGTGATAAATCAATCATAAAGAAGATGGTTCTACTACGCTAATCCCGATGTATCGGGACGTAGAATAGATTCTGATGAAATAATAAAAAAGTTAGATAATTAAATTTAAAAGAGGAGAATCAAAAGCTTATGGATTCTTCTCTTTTTTTATAAAAAATTTTATCATAATTAAGCAATGATATAAAAAATTTCAAATAAATTCATATCATCCTTGACATAATTATTTTTACAAAAATATCTGCAACCAAAATTGCTTAAGGAGTATAAACTATGATACGCAAAAGAATTATTACGAGAATTCTGTTTGTTGCATTTCTAACAACTTTTATATTTGCCTGCAGATGCAGTTTCCTTTCTAAAATCGGGAAAAAAGCAGAGACATCCCCTATTTTAGCTGAATGGGATGGAGGAAATATCACAGAAAATAATTTTGAAAAACGACTTGAATCAATACCTGAATTCTATCGCCCTAAACAAGGATTCAATGTTGAACAAAAACAAAAATTCTTAAAGGATTATGCAATAGAAGAGATATTCTACATAGAAGCAAAAGAAAAGGGATTTGATAAAAACGAAAATGTAAAAGATAATTATAACAAAAATTCAGCACACATAATACTAAACCAATACACGCAAGAAGAGATACGAGACAAAATCAAACCTACTGAACCCAATCTTAAGAAATTTTATGAAGAGCATAAAGATAAATTCTTTACACAAGAACCAACAGCAACAATTTTGCATATTCAAACCTCCACTTTAGATAGTGCCAAACAAGCTCTTTCAGAGTTAAACGAAGGCGTTGATTTTACCGAAACTGTAGCAAAATATTCTAATAATGATTATATAAAAAAACAGGGCGGGAAAATAGCCAATATTAGAAAAGGTGGTTACATTTCTACAATTGGTAAGTCACCTGAACTTGATAGTCTGATATTCTCAGCTGAGTTGGATAAAATATGTGAACCGATTAAATTTAAGGATAACTATCACATAATTAAAGTTATAGATAGAGATACAACTAAATATAAACCATTTGAAGTCGCTAAAAAAGATGTTGAAAGAAGATATAAGACCGACAAAGAGAAAGTATTAAAAGAAAAATTATTAGAAAAACTTACGAAAAAATATAAAGTTACTTTAGATACATTGGCTATAAAAAATATAGATTTTGAAAAAGCAGACACTTTAGAATCAGAAGCAAATATTCAGCTAATAAAATCCCCTTTCACAGAAATATCTTTTACTGTTGGAGATTTTGCAAAAGATTTACTACAAATGGCAGAACCACGAAAACAATCATTGGTGACCTATAAAGAAAGAAAGATATATCTCACAGAAAAGTTGCGAGATAATGCTATGTATTATGATGCAATAAAAAAGGGGTATGAGAAAAATCCAAAAATTGAGCCCGAACTCTCCCGAGTAAAAATGGTCACGGTACTTCGTGAATATTACAAATCCTATATTGTTGATAGTACCATAGTTTCTGAAGAAGATATTCGGGAACTTTATGAAAAAGAAAAAGATGAAAAATATAAAATTCGCCCTTCTTGTAGAATTCAGCAATTCGTATTTAATGAAAAAGAAACTGTTGACTATGTCCTGTTCAAGGCAAAAAAAGCTGAATCCAATGAGGAACTTAATGAACTTATTAAGGAATATGCAACTTATAAGACAGAAAATGGCATCTTGGGTCCAGTTTATGAAACAGGAAGCATACCAGGTCTTGGCAAAGATACTTTATATGTTACGAAGATTTTTGAGACAAAAGTTGGTGAATTTAGTGATGTTTTTCAAAACAGAAATGGTGAATATGTGTTCTTCAAAGTTCTCTCATATAAACCTGTTACTTATAAAAGTTTTGATACTGTCTCAAAGGAAATCAAAATGTCTTTATTTAAAAAGAAGCAACAAGAGAGATTTGAAAATGTAAAAGATGTTTTGACCAAAAAATATAACCTTAAACTCTATCCAGAAAAATTGGAGAGAAAATTTCCTGTGGACTCACTCTATAAATTTGCTGAAGAAGCAATGTCGCATAAAGGCTACTATGACGCAATTCGTCAGTACGATGAAATAATAAAGTATTATAAAAACGGCAAAGATGATTATAAGGCAACGTTTATGAAAGGCTTTATATACTCTGAAAATCTCAACAATAAGAAAAAAGCACAAGAGATGTTTGAAAAAGTCCTTTCATACCCAGAAGGTGAATTGCACGAATCTGCAAAATATATGTTAATGGCATTAAAAGGGGAAGATGATATTCTTGAAAAGATTAATAAAGCCACTGAACAAGAAAACGAAAAATCTGACCTGTCTCCCGATATATCGGGAGCCAAGACTGAAAAGTAATATCAAACAATTTTCAGTATTAGCGAGATTACTATAAAATTTGGTAATCTCGCTTTTTTTATATCAAATTCAAAAACCTTGACATTAATTGAGTAATATTAATTAAAAACTAATCAAATTTTGAAAATGGATTAGCTATGGCAAAAGTATTACTTGAAAATATTACTAAAATATATGACAATTCGGTTGAAGCGGTAAAGGATGTTAATCTTACTGCTGAAGACAAAGAATTTGTAGTTTTGGTTGGACCATCAGGCTGTGGGAAAACCACAACTCTCAGAATGATAGCAGGATTGGAAGAAGTCACAAAGGGGAAAATATATATTGGGGATAGATTTGTAAATAATGTTCTTCCGAAAGATAGAGATATTGCAATGGTTTTTCAGAATTATGCTTTATACCCCCATATGTCCGTTTATCAGAATATGGCGTTTGGACTTAAACTTCGCAAAACCCCCAAAGAAGAAATTCATAAAAGAGTAAAAACGACAGCAGAACTTTTAGGTATACAAGAACTTCTTAATAGAAAACCTAAACAACTTTCTGGCGGACAGAGACAGAGAGTAGCTCTTGGTAGGTCAATAGTCCGCAAGCCAAAAGTATTTCTTTTTGATGAACCGCTTTCCAATCTGGATGCAAAACTCAGGGTTCAAATGAGGGCTGAAATTATTAAACTTCATAAAAAATTAAAAACTACAATTATATATGTAACACATGACCAGGTAGAAGCTATGACAATGGGTAATAAAATAGTTGTTATGAAAGATGGTATGGTTCAACAAATCAATTCTCCAATTAATATATATAATCATCCAAGTAACAAATTCGTAGCAGGATTTATTGGAAGTCCCGCAATAAATTTCTTTGAGGGAAAACTTAGAAGAGATAATACAAGATTATATTTTGAGAATGAAGGCTTATCACTTCCTATTCCAGGTGAGTTTGAAAAACCTCTTAATGGCTATGAAAATAATGAGATAACTATAGGTATTAGGCCGGAAGATATATATCACAAATCGTATTCTGCAAATGCGGAAATACCAGCAGGAATAAAAGCTTTGGTTGAAGTAGTCGAGCCTCTTGGCTCTGAATATGTTGTCAGTTTCTTAATAGGAAAGAAAACCTTTATTGCCCGTCTTGAGCCAAAAGGAGAACCTAAAATGGGAAACAAAATGGATATAATAATTGATATGAAGAAAGTTCACTTTTTTGACCCTAAAACCGAAATTACACTTGTGTAATAAAATTAGAAACTATTTTAGCCACCTTTTCAATAAATATCTTATCATCATTTGTGAATGGAGATACAGAATGTGAGTCAATATCAATTTCTCCAACCATCTCTATGTCTTTAAAAATTGGAACTACAGTTTCAGATCTCACATTTATATTACAAGACAAATAATTTTTTTCTTGTGATATATCCTGCAAAGTCATTGTTTTCTTTTGTTCAGCAACCTGTCCACATACTCCTTCACCAAAGGCTATTCTTACATGTTCAGTGGGCGTTCCAACAAACGGTCCTAAAATAAGTTCATCTCTTCCAGATTTGTCTACTAAATAAAATCCTACCCAGTCGTAATAAGAAACAGCATCATAAAGTAATTTACAAATATTTTCCAGCTTATCATTTAGTGATATCTGGCTTTTACAGACTTTTTTGATTTGCCTGAGGATTGAATCATATCCGATTGAATTGGGTAATGGTGCTTTTTCTTTCCTCATTTCTCTTCAAAGATTTTTTGTTACGGTTTTTAAAATCTTCTAAAAATTTCTTATCATTTATTGCCAATAGATATTCTTTTACTTTACTTTTATAATTTTACAATCAACTAAAAAAGGTGATTTGAAGTTAGTCATTTCTCCTGCATATTTATTAGGAATAGGAAATAGTCTTGCAGAAAGTGGCTTATTCAATTTTATTGAAAGTGTAGTCATATCCAATAAAATTGCATAAATTTTATTTTCAGAAATATCACCGGGTAATGGTATACAATCCAAACCAGATCCCGAAACAGAGGAATAGGAGAGAATATTATCAACATTCAAAAGACCTTCATTGCATCTTTCAGCCAAGCCTACATCTTCTAATATCGGCAACATTAGCCCTGAATATCCACACTTTTTTACATCAAGTGATTTCAATACTTTTGTAACCATTCCTGCAACCGCTAAGGTTCCAGGGGTTCCGAATTTTCCTAAATTCAACTTTTCAAAGGCAAAAGCAATGCTCTCATTCTCTTCAAGAGAAGGTGCAGGTGAAACATCTATTCCATGAAAATTAATCCCCTGTTCCTCCTCAATATCCATTGCAATATGCTGAATCTTCTTTAACTCAACATCAAATATAGTTTTAAGATTCTCTTCTGCTTCAATTAAATTTCTGGATTTTTCAAAAGCATCAAAAACAAGGTCACTGCATTCTAATCCAATTGAAAAACAAGTTCTTCCTTTATGATAGCTTGCAGGAAAAAATGGAATATCTGAAGGGCAATTAGCAATTGTAGCAAATCTGAAATTGCCATACCCTCTTTCAACCTCTTTAGAAATTTCAATAATTGCTTTTGCGGACTGTCTTGCAGCTTCATAATTTATATCATTTTTTATATCTCCAATTGTTACAGTTGTTGATATTCCATCTGTTTCTTTAATAATTTCCGGAATCATTGAAATAAACTTACTATCGGTTACAGTTCCTATACTTGCAAAGTCAATTCCATAGGATTTGCAAATCATCTCAAACTTTTTTATTTCATTAATAATTTGCTTGAGCTTTAATTTTCCAAGATATTCTTTCCAGGGTTGAGTAGTTATTCTTGGTTCCTGGACTTCATATCCACAATTCTCAAAACTCTTTTTTGTTCTAAGAGTAAACTCAGTGGCTTTTCTTATTTTCGATTCATCTATAGGATAAAATAAGTTAATTCCTGTTGTGATAGCTCTTATTTTCATATAATTCCTTTTAACTATGTTTTTATGTTCCTCACGGTGAATAAGTAACAAATTTCACAAATGCCTGGTTTTTATAACTATACAATAAGTAGAGAGTTAATAAAAAATAGTAAGATTTCAGAATATAACGGCTCTGTGCAACACGCTTAAAGCGTGGGCACATGTTATGCTAAGTAGATTGCTTAGATGCATTATTATACTCTTCTAACAAAGACGCTATCAATTCTTTAACAGAGACAATTTTATCAACTCTATAAGCATTAGCTCCTGCAAAAGCAAATCCTCTTTCAAGGTCTCCCTTTTTGGCATTAGTTAATGCAAGTGCAATACAGTATGGTGTATTTTTAAAGTCACAGGTTTTGAGACACTGCCATGGACATTTAAATGGCTTTTTTATTCCTCTTGAGACATCATCAAGAAACTGATTTTTTATCGCTCTTCCCGGTAATCCAACAGGACTCTCAATTATGATAATATCTTCTTTTTTGCATTTTATATATGCCTCTTTAAACTTTATGTCTGCGTCACACTCGTGAGTCGCAACAAACCTGGTTGCTATCTGCACTCCTTGCGCTCCTAACTGGATAAATTTATGAATATCCGCACCTGTATATATGCCTCCTGCAGCAATAACTGGAATATTTTTATTAAATTGTTGCTCAAAAGTTTTTATTACTGAAATAACATCAGGGAGTATTTTCTCTAAAGAATAATCAGGATTATTTATTTGCTCCTTTTTGAAACCGAGGTGTCCACCAGCTAATGGACCCTCAACAACCACAACGGCAGGTACATTATTGTAGTGTTTTGCCCAATATTGAAATATAATTTTAGCCGCTCTTTCCGAGGATACTATAGGAATAACCTTGGTTATGACTTTCGTCAATCTGCCTGACAGCGATATTTTCGGAAACCTTAGTGAAAGTCCTGCACCAACAAAAAGTAAATCTGCACCTTCATCTAATGCAACCTGTATATGGTCATCAAAATCTGAAAGGGCTACCATTATATTTACACCGATAATGCCCGTTGTTATCTTTTTTGCCTTTCTTATTTCTTTGCGCAAGGCTCTTTTGTTTGCTTCGTTGAAATTTGTGCTGAAATCAGGTTCAAGCATACCAATCCCAGCAGAAGAAATAACTCCAATACCGCCCTCATTTGCAACGGCTGAGGCTAAACCTGATAAAGAAACTCCAACCCCCATTCCTCCTTGAATTACTAGGAATTTTTGCTGTCAAATCTCCTATTTTTAATTCTTTTAGATTATTATTACTCATAAAAACTATCCCTTATCTATTTCGCCTAACATTTCGCGGATAAAAGAAGTTGCCGAAGGCAATTTAGCGAAGCGTCGCAAACATGCTGTTAGCCGAAATAACCTAACCAAATAATCCAGACAGAAACTGTGGTTCATTTCTTAAGAGATTTCCTAATATCATTAGCGATCTTATCTAATTTCTTCCTGCTAGGTCTCAAAAGATTATTCGGACCAAATTTTAACCCAAATCCATCTCCCTTAAAACGAGGAATTATATGAAGATGAAAATGGAAAACATCTTGGAAAGCAGCTTCTCCGTCAGCTACGAATAAATTTACTCCCTCGCATTTTACCCCCGACTTTCTGACAGCTTCAGCAATACGCATCGTAATTTTGAAAAGATGTGCTCCTATTTCTTCATCCAATTCTGACATATATGCGGCATGAACTTTGGGAATTACTAACACGTGCCCAAGATTGACCTGGCTAATATCCATAAATGCCATTACCTTATCATCTGAGTAAACTACACTGGCTGGTTCTGTGCCATTTACGATTTTGCAGAAAACACAATTTCTCATAAGCTTTCCTCCAAGTTTGGCCAAAGAAGGAGTATGGCATATTAAATTGTGAGCTTTTCCCCATAGTTCAATTGAACGGTTAGATATTTGGTCTACCATCTTATTCAACTCTTCTTCAGTTTTACTTTCCCTGTTTAGGTTTACCTTATCAGGTAATCCTTGAATATCTTCAAGTGCTTTGTCAATTGCAACTTGTCTAAGATATAATATTGCGCGAACAAGAGCAAAAAATATGGTGGATACGCCTAAAAAGAAGACTGCAAGTAGAAATAATGATTTGTTTGGCATGATGTTAGACACTGCAAATTTGACAAAACTTCCGAGAAGCCAGAGCAGCGTTCCCACACTTATTGCTAACATCCAATTAGTTGCACTTTCTAAGCTGCGGTGTGACCGACGAAACCGATTATACCTTTCTAAACGCTGGACAGATTCATTAACTTTTTTCTGTGCAAGCCTGTGTGGTTTTTCTTTATTCAATTTTTAGCCTCCTTAAATCAGCATGTCGCCTAACGTATGTATCCCCGACATATGTCGTATATCATACCAAATTCGCGTGGGTTCACGCCATATGTCGTGTATTTCACTTTTTTAATTTTTCTTTGAATTTTACTGCTTTCATATTCCAAACCTAATTATTTTTTATTCTTATTTTGTAAGTCAAGATTATCAAGTGGACTAATTATTTTATTTTTCGCTGTATTAGTAATATGGGTGTATATTTCAGTTGCCTGCCCCGTAAATCGACCAGGATTGTATCGGGGTTTTACTTCTTTTATGCCCAAGCCCCATTAGATGTTCACTATCTAACGGAGCAAGCAATTCCTGAATGTATCTTAAATCGGTATTGAGACTCTCATGATTTATTGCAAAACTAAGTGTACCTCGCCTTTCTGCATTTAATAAAACCTCTCTGCATTTTATCTTATTCATTAAATCCCTAATCAGAAAAAGTAAATATTTATAATCTTTCTCAAACAAAATATCGGTCGCGGTCAGTCTCCCCCCGACAGACGCCCAGCCCGTCTAGTCGCCGAGACTGAACGGAAAAGTGCTGCACTTATTACTTGAATTTAAGATTTTATTAAATTAATTTTTTCAACCTTTCAATTGCCTCATTCATATCTTTTACATTTTTTAAGGCATTAATAATTTGAGTTTTTGTGAAAGCTTTCTCATCTCTCAATTGGTTTGCAATTTTAATAATAATGCCGAATTTATTATCCGGTTTTAAACCAAGTTCAATCAGATCCCTTCCAGCAATTATATCCTCTGGTTTTGATCTTTCTATTTCCAAAAATTTTGCTCTATCTAAAATCTTTTTCCCTATTGGAGAATATTCCTGGAAATTGATAAGTTCAAAATCAATTTTATCAGCATAAATTTTCTTGCACCCATACTCAATATTCAACAATAACACAAATTCATAAATAGTTGCAGGATATAATTCTGTTGCCAATTCTCTTAATTTACCATCTGTAAGTTTTTCAAACACATTTTGCTTATTCTCGTGCATTTCTCTAAATTTCCCAAAATATGCAATTAATTTCAAAACCCTAATTCTTGTATTGTTATCAACTCCAATTGATGAAATAAACTTTCTTACAGTTTTCTCTTTATGCAAATAGCAAAATGAAATGAGCATTATTACAAAAGCATCCTTTTCATCCAAATTCTCTTTACGAATAATTTGTGCAGCGACATCAACTGAAATTATAGTGATAGCCCAAATATCTTCTGACCAGTCTTGGCGGGGCCAAGCCCCGACAGGAGATTTGGATTCAGACGCAATCTTTATTTTTTCAAAAGTATAAAATTCAGGATGAAGTTGCTTAAAAACGCCTAATTCATCTCCAATTATAAAACCCAAAGAGGGTTTCTCTGCTCTTAGTAGCAATTTTTTCCATTCTTCAAGAATCCTCTCTTTTGGAAGTTCTTTCAAATATGGTAGTATTTTTTGTATTGCTTTTTTGGTTTCTGGTTCTACTTCTAATTCAAATCTTGCCACAAACTGAATAGCTCGAAGAATTCTTAATGGGTCTTCTGTAAACGCTTTTGGGTTTGTTACTTTTAAAATTTTATTTTTTATATCCTCAATTCCATTAAAGGGGTCATAAAACTTATTTGTCAATGGGTCAAATCCAATTGAGTTTATTGTGAAATCTCTGCGGCTTGCTGCCTTTTCAAAACTCATATATGGATCTGTACTTACATCAAATCCCTTATGACCAGCACTTACTTTTGATTCTTTGCGTGGCAACGAAATATCTATCTCAATTTTATTACCCAAGATTAACTTCAATACACCAAATGATTTTCCGACCTTTGCAACTTTTCCAAACGGTTTTATAATTTCTTCAACTTTGTGAGTATGCAATTTAAATACTTCCAGATCAAAATCTTTTGAAATCTGTCCCATGACCATATCTCTTACACAGCCTCCAACCAGAAAAGCTCTACCACCAGCTTCTTTAACAGCACTTGCAATTTCCAAAACCGTTTTATAGGCATTTATATGGTTTTTTGAGCCAAATTCTTTTATCTTATAAATATATTCAGTTTTATTAAAAGAAATCATTTATGCCTTGTAATAACCATTTCCTTTGATTTTACCTGAAAGCCCAAACTTTCAGCTAATTTAATTGATGGAATATTTGATGAAGCCACCCAATAAATTGGTATCTTATTATTTTTAAAGCACCAATCAACTGCTTTTGCTACCACTGCTTTACCATACCCTTTTTGCCTGTATTTTGGATGAGTAACAACGACAATATTCGCACCATTAAAATCAATATCAGAAATTATAGCACGGGAAGCAATTTCATTGTTTTTAAAAATAATAAAAAAACAGCCGTCCTTAATAATTCTTTTCCTTTTCTGCCATTGTTTTTCTTTATATTTTTTTCCTCTTGTGCCAATCAATTTCAAATACCCCTCTTTATCAGATATTGTCGTAACTTTATTAGTATGGGACGTAAATTTGAATTGGTCTTCATTGACCGTTAACCTATACATTCGTCTTATAGAATAGTTTTCAAGATAATCAGCAAAGAAATCGTCAATTGCCATCAGGAAGTTATCATCATCTATGTTTGTAATCTCTACTTTCTCTAGATATTTACAAAATTCTGAATAAAATTTTGGAGATATGGAAAAAACCATTTGGTTATTTATTTTTGTAACAATTAAATTGTGAATAAATACGAGATTTACGGGCTTATCTCTTTGTGGACAGGAGAAAATAATTTTATCATTTTTCAAATCATCTTTATTTATACACAAGTAATTTTTATAATAAGTATCGTATTTATTCATCTCTTTCCTTTGCTTTCTCAATTTTTAGACATATTATTTCTTTGATTTTTAGATTGTAATATACTTTCATCTTCTATATCTTTTTACACACCCCGATTCCGATTTCATCGGAGCCACCCCTCTCCCGCCAGAGGACGGGCAGGCAAGAGGGGTGCGGATTTATCGGGACGGGGTGTGTTTTTCCATCCATATTATCTATATCCTCAAAGAA
>Ga0315533_1003143_pt1 | contig 11070 bp, 7 predicted proteins | sample SalMarSW160130MG_FD_203081 | JGI IMG/M metagenome (GOLD analysis project Ga0315533, IMG submission 203081) | Salt marsh sediment microbial communities from the Plum Island Ecosystem LTER, Massachusetts, United States - Salt Marsh Sediment SW1601-30 ...
CGAACGCATCTGGACTATATTGGCAACGTGTAAAAAGCAAGAGCGAAACGTCTTTGATTTTATTCATCATACACTGCTTGCTCACTGGAATAATACCTGTTATCCCGAATTATTGTGAACGGTTACCTTTTTTGTTGTTTTTGTGATTCCAGCCGTCTTCTTGGTTATCTTGTTTATATTATATCTTGTCAAAACCAACAAAGAGAAAACGAGACTTCATATGGAAGTGGAAAAACTCACTGAAGAAATCAGTAAATTAAAGCGGGAAAAACAATAGCGATATACGAAACACTAAATACGAGACACGAATTATGACCACAAAGGAGACGATTGATTTGTTTGATAAATACGTTATCGCCAACTACACGCGCTTAGACCGTGTCATCGTCAAGGGCGAGGGTTGTTACCTTTTCGACGCCGACGGCAACAGGATACTGGATATGTTCCCCGGCTGGGCCGTCAGCGGGATTGGCCACTGCCATCCGAAGGTTGTGGAGGCGATTCGCAGACAGGCGGGCGAGCTTCTGCATATCGATAATACCTTTTACTCCGAGCCGCAGGGCAAATTAGCTAAACTACTGAGTGAGCGGGCGTTCGGCGGTAAGTGCTTTTTCTGCAACAGCGGCGCAGAGGCCAACGAGGCGGCGATGAAACTTGCCCGGCTGCACACAGCGCAGGAGAAATACAAATTCATCACCGCCGAGGGCAGCTTTCACGGCCGAACCTTCGCCACGATGACGGCGACCGCTCAGCCGAAATATCACAAGGGATTTCTGCCGCTGCTGCCGGGGTTTGTTTATGTGCCGTTTAACGATATCGCTGCGATGGAGTCGGCGTTCAGCGATGAGGTTGCGGCGGTTTTAATTGAGCCGATTCAGGGTGAAGGCGGCATAAACGTCGCCGCCGGCGAATACCTGCGGGTCATCCGCCGGCTTTGTGATGAAAACGGCGCTGTGATGATACTCGATGAGGTCCAGACCGGAATCGGAAGGACCGGAAAATGGTTCGGATACCAGCACTTTGACGTTGAGCCGGACATTATGACAATGGCAAAGGCGCTCGGCGGCGGCGTTGCGATAGGGGCTATGATGGCCAGAGAAGAAATCGCCGCCTCATTGGTGCCCGGCAAACACGCCTCGACGTTCGGCGGTAACGCACTGGCCTGCGCAGCAGCAGTCGCGGTGATTGAGGCGATAGAAGAAGATAAGCTGCTGGAAAACGCAGTGAAGATGGGCGAACATTGCAAAGAGAAGCTCGAACAGCTAAAACAGAAACATCACATCATCGACCACGTCCGCGGAATCGGCCTGATGATTGGCGTTCAATTAAGAAGCGGCGGAGCCGAGATAGTTGATAAATGTTTAAAGAACGGCCTGCGGATAAACTGCACCGCAGATACCGTCCTACGGTTTATGCCGCCGATGATTGTTACCAAAGACCAAATCGACCAGGCAGTTGATATCCTTGATAACGTTTTGACGGAGAGCCAAAAATGAAAAATTTTCTTTCCATAAATGATTATTCTGCTGAGCAGCTAAAAGAGCTGCTGGCTGAAAGCAGTGAATTGAAGAAGCTATACAAAGCCGGCAAACGTGATTTGTGCCTGGCCGGCAAAACGCTTGCGATGCTGTTTGAGAAGCCGAGCCTGCGGACGCGAATAAGCTTTCAGGTCGCTATGACAGACCTCGGCGGTGATGCAATCTATGTCAAGCCGGAAGATATCGGCGGCATCGGCGAACGAGAGCCGATTAAGGACATCGCAAGGGTTCTGAGCCGATACGTTGACGGCGTAATGGCACGGACGTTCGAGCATAGCACCGTCGTTGAATTGGCCGAGTTCGCAGCGGTGCCGGTGATAAACGCCTTAACAGACCGGCTGCATCCCTGCCAGGCAATGGCCGATGCGCTGACTATAAGCGAGCATTGCGGACGGCTGGAAGGCGTGAAAATCACCTTCATCGGCGATGGCAATAACGTGGCCCGCTCGCTGGCGTTTGCCTGCGCAAAGCTCGGTATGAAAATGGCCATCGCAGCGCCCGCCGCCTATGAGCTTGACGACAAATCAATTAAGACGGCCAATCAAATATCAGCCGGAACAGTCACTCAGACAAGCGACCCGGGCCGGGCCGTTGTCGGTGCCGACATTATTTATACCGACACATGGGTCAGTATGGGCCAGGAGGCCGAAAAGGAAGAAAGATGTGCGGCCTTTGCCGGCTTTCAGATAAATACCGAACTGCTGCAGGCGGCCCCAAAGGATGCTAAGATTATGCACTGTCTGCCGGCCTATCGCGGCTACGAAATCACCGACGAGGTGGCCGAATCCGCCAATTCGATTATGTTCGACCAGGCCGAGAACCGCCTCCACTTCCAGCGGGCACTGCTAAAAAAATTAATGAGCTGATTATGACGCATCATAAAGTAATTATCGGCGATTCGAGACGTATGACAGAGGTCAGTGACGAATCTGTCCATCTAATCATTACGTCCCCCCCCTATTGGCAGCTCAAAGATTATGGAAACGGCGGTCAAATCGGGTTCAACGACACGTACGAAAATTACATCAATAATCTAAATCTGGTCTGGAATGAGTGTAACAGGGTTTTACATAAGGGCTGCCGATTGTGTGTGAATATCGGCGACCAGTTCGCCCGTTCCGTTTATTACGGAAGATATAAGGTTATTCCCATACGAACGGAAATTATAAAATTTTGTGAAACCGCCGGCTTTGACTATATGGGGGCGATTATCTGGCAAAAGGTTACAACGTGTAATACAACGGGTGGTGCGACGATAATGGGGTCATTCCCATTTCCAAGAAATGGAATCCTCAAAATTGACTATGAGTTCATATTGATTTTCAAAAAGCATGGTACCCCACCTAAGGCCAGTAAAGAGATTAAGGAAAAATCAAAACTCACAATAAATGAGTGGAACGAGTTTTTTAGTGGCCACTGGAATATCCCCGGCGAAAAACAAGATAAGCACCTTGCGGTGTTTCCTGAAGAGATACCTCGCCGGCTAATCAAAATGTTCAGCCTTGTAAACGATACGATTCTTGACCCATTTCTCGGCAGCGGCACAACTACCCTTGCTGCAAAAAATCTTGAAAGAAATTCGATAGGATACGAGATAAACGCCAATTATATATCCATCATAAAAGGAAAACTCGGTTTGAAAGACAAAGGGTTCTTCGATAGGTTTAGTTTTGAACTCGCACAAAACAGAGAAGATGATATCGACTGGAAAGAGGAGATAAAAAAACTGCCCTATATTTTCAAAGACCCTGTCAAATTCGACAAAAAAATTGACCCGCGAAAACTGGCGTTCGGTTCCAAAATCAATCACTCCAGTCGCGGCAGAGAGAAATACTACCGCGTCAGAGAAGTCCTCTCACCGGAGGAGCTGGTTATTGGTGATGGGCTGAGAGTGAAACTGTTGGGTGTGAAGGAAAAACCGGAAAAGCGGACTGATGCAGTTGAATTCCTAAAAAATAGTACGCGAACCCAAAGAGTTTTCATGAAATTTGACGCAATAAAGCACGACACGCGGGACAACCTTCTGTGTTATCTGTATCTTGAAAACAAGACTTTTCTGAATGCTCACTTAATCAAGCGAGGCCTGGCAGACGTTGATACGGAATTGACCTATAAACTGAAGGGAAGGTTTCTAGCTTCCGGAGAGAGGAATTGATGGAAAAGGAATGGATAAAGGGTCGTGAGGGAAGAAATCTGAAGTTTAAACGGGAGACACTTTTAAACTATGGAATGAACAGATGGGGGCTTAACAAGGCGCATAGTGTAGGTCCTACATCGGAGCTTATCAGGACTTGCACACCGAAGTCATTCGAGGAATGGGAGAAATACTATTTTAACAATGCTGTTCAAAAAAAGCGAAACGGTATCAAAGTCACACGGGAATACATTGCCGAACTCGGCTGCAAGTTGTATATAAAGCTGTCCGAGGTCGTCCAGAATGAATTGGAATCCATCCAAGAGCAAGAGTGCATAGACTACGCTTATAATCTTGTCTTGAATAGAACTTACGAAGGGTATCGGCAGGAAATCAACACCGTATACGGACAACTGGAGTCAATCCTTGGTGTCAAAATCCGGCCCGCTCCCGATGAATGGGATAGGACATTCAGCGTGGACTTTTTCATAAAGGTAAAAGACAAGTACATCGGGCTTCAGATCAAGTCGGTCTCCGGGTTAGCTCTCGACCACTATCAGTGGGAGAACATGCACGAGCAAAACCATACGAAGTTTGAGAAAAAATATGGAGGGCGCGTGTTTTTTATCTACTCCCGAAAAAGCGGAAAGAAGAGCAAGATAGACAACCCTGAAGTGATTGAGCAAATCCAAGACGAAATCGACAGACTCAAAAAGCTGTGAAACGGAGGGGAACTTTGAAAGACCGACGCAGGATTCTTGTTGCTACTACCAATCCCGGTAAGATTGCTGAGTTAAGGGCAATGCTGGCAGGTGACATTGAGTGGGTCGGCTTATCAGACTTCAGTAACATTGCCGAGATTAAAGAAGATGGTGTCACCTTTACCGAAAACGCACGCAAAAAAGCTCTCGGCTATTCCAAACAGACGGGACTGCGGACAATCGCCGACGACTCGGGGCTGGTAGTTGATGCGCTCGGCGGTCAGCCGGGGGTGAAAAGCGCAAGATTTGCAGATTTTTTGCCACAAAGACACCAAGACACAAAGGAAAAGATGATAAAAGTTGACATGCAAACCCCTCGTTTTGGCGAGCGACGAGCGACGAGCGACGAGCGACGAACTATTGACCGCAAAAACACGGCCAAGGTTCTGAATCTATTGAAAGGTGTACCGAAGGAAGAAAGGACGGCTCGATTCGTCTGCAACTTGTGCCTGGCAAGCCCGAAGAAGGTCCTGACTGAAACTGAAGGGACATTGGAAGGGATTATAGCTGAAAGCCCGATTGGAGAAAACGGTTTTGGCTATGACCCCATTTTCTTTGTGCCGCACTTAAATAAAACCGTGGCGCAACTGACCCGCGAAGAAAAAAACACAATATCTCACCGCGGCAACGCAATTAGAAAATTAAAGCCCCTGCTTAATAACTCAGACTGACCGATTTATTGCCAAGAACCGATATAAACCATTATGTGATACACAATTATGGAAAATAAAACTATAATGAAAATAGCCATCCCGACAGAGTCGGGATTCCGCAGTTTTGCATTTTTAACTTTGATTTTTGCATTCTCAAACTGACCGACGGTCAGTTTGAGTCAATAAGCTCTTCGTTACAGAGGGAAAAAATGTATGAAGAATTTAAAGGCGGTTCTGTGTGTTGCTTTAATTTTGCTGTCCTCTCAAACTGGTATGTGCGATTCCCGTTGCGTTTCCTTGAATGGCCAGTGGCAAATCTGGTTCGACACATCGGCTCAGTGGCAAAAGGAGAAGGTATTTTTACAGCCGGACGATTTAAGCCGGGTACCTCGATACTTACCGACCGTCGGCTGGGATGAGATGTTAAAACAGGGTGAGCCGATTCCGGTACCCTCTACCTGGGAGGAGAAATATCCCCAGTTCGACGGCGTAGCGTGGTACTGGCGGGAATTAGAAATCCCGCAGGAATATCAAGGAAAAGTCCTTCGGCTTAAATTCTGGGCGGTGCGGCACCGTGCAGAAGTCTATCTTAATAAGAAGCTTATCGGATATAGCATGGAGGGCTCTACGCCCTTTGAGGTGGATATTTCCGATGCTGTTAATTACGGGCGCAAAAATCTCTTAGCGGTTCGCGTAACCGACCCCGGCGGCGGCGACAACTGGCGGGATTACAATCCAATCGCCTTCGGCGGGGTCAATCTGCCGGACAGCCATAACTTCGGCGGAATCTGGCAGGATGTAGAGCTGCTGGTAACTGAGCCGTTGTATGTTGAAGATGTTTACGTTCAGCCGCAGCAGGACCTAAAGACCGTCCGTATCCAGACGACCCTACAGAATAAGGGGCCGGATTTAAGAGGCAAGCTTATCTTTCAAGTTACCGCTTACGGACAAAACAACAGTGAAACTATTATCGAGCACGAAGAAGAGGTCGTTTTTCCCGCTAACGAGCAAAGGGTGGTTGAAAACAGTATCGTCATACCGAAGCCGAGGTTGTGGACTCCGGAAAGTCCGTCTCTTTACAACTTGAAGGTTACTTTGCTCTGCGAAGCTACGCAAAGCAGAGCAGTAAAGCAGGCGGAAAAGGTGTTCGACACCTGCAGCACCCGTTTCGGAATGCGCTTTTTTACAGAAAAGAACGGGGACTTATACCTTAACGGAAAACGAATCTTCTTAAAATGCTGCATTAGCTGGGGGTACTATCCTAAGACTATCGCCTATCCGAGTAAGGAACTGGCGGAGAGAGAAATCAAAACGGCAAAGCTATTAGGATTAAATGCCCTTTCTGCACACAGGACCTGCGCAACGCCTGTTCTGCTGGATATGGCGGATACGTTAGGGTTGATGATACATCAGGAGCCCGGCGGAGCGCCGCGCCGGGGACATAGAAATGCCCGGAACTCCGCCGAGGAATTCGAGAGAGAGCTGTTCCTTCAGAAATTTCAACGGCTGGTCCGCAGAGACCGAAATCACCCCTCGTTAATATGGTGGAACTGTGCCAATGAAAGGCAGGTGAACGCAAACAATTTAAGCGATTACATCGACCGAATGATGAGGATGGTGCACGAAGAAGACCCGTCCCGGCTTTTGACGTATAGCTCCGAGAGCGGTTTTATACCGATGTTGCGGCCATACGAGAACCAATACGCCGTGCTGATGGACGTGCATACGGTCTTGAATAAGCCGACTGTCTGGCGGGACCGCCTTTACCTTGAGCATCTGCATTTTTCGCCGCCCAGCGCCGATATGGCCCTGTTTAACGGCGAGAGCCGGTGCTTTACGGCGCTTTCGGATTTGCCGAAGCTCGTTGAGCAATACGCCCCTGTTATACCGAAATCGGACGGCGCAGCAGTTAAAGATTGGCTGGAGCTGTTAAGCCGAAATTTTAACCGGCTCGGGCTGAAAGAAGATTTTAACGACCCGGGCAATTTCTGCCGGCTTACGGGGACAGTTCAGGGAACAGGATTCGCCCGGCTGGCAGAGGCGATGCGATTGAACCCTCGAATCGACGGCTTCGCCCTGAACGGCTGGCACTGCCATCATATCTTAGGGACATCGGGGATGGTGGATATGTTCCGTAACCCGAAGTTTGCGCCGGAAATCCTCGCTGATGCGATGAAGCCGCTTCATCTGGCGATAACACCTTTGCCCTCTGTCGGCTATAGCGACGAAGAGATATCGATTAAAATTACGCTAATCAATGAGACAGACGTTTCAGGTACTTACGAGCTAACAGTTCAGATAACCGACCCCGATGAGAAGAAGATTTTCGAGGATAGAAAAAAAGTCGATTTGAAACCCGGCTGCGAAACGTTTGTTCAGCCATTGGCGGAATATCATAAGGGCTTTAACGGTAAAAGCGGCTATTACCACATCCACACCAGGCTGGAAAATAAAGGCAAAGCAATCGTTCACGGGAAAAGGGACATTCTTATTCAAAACATCGAGGATTTAAGACTGCCGGAAGCTAAAATTTATTATTTTGACGGGCAGAACGCAATTTCGCACTATCTGGATAAGAGGCAAACCTTCTGGATGCGGTGGGAAGAGAAATTTGCCCACTTTTATACAAAGGACATCATCTTTCTGCTCAGTCGATATACGAAAAATGAATATGTCGGCAAGCGGCTGCCCCGTGTTCTGGAAATGGTTCGCAGAGGTGATGCAACCCTTGTCTGGATGGAACAAGATATGCAATATGCGGACGAGATGCTGGAGGTTTTAAGAAAAGAGGGTGTCCTTGCAGCCGATGCTCAGCCGCTTGAATATCCACGGAAGGCGTGGTTAGGAGGATGGGAATTTTGTAAAAAACATCCAATTTTTGACGGGCTTCCAGGTCCTGCCGTTTTTGACTGGCAATACGGCGAGGTCTTTGCCCCGTGGGGGATACGGGACTTCCCCGGTGAGACGATTGCAGGGCTCTGCCAGGCGCCGCCTGTTATGGCGACTACCGTCGGGGTGATACCGCACGGCGAAGGCAAAATTATCTTTTGCAGTCTGAATCTTATGGAGCTTTTAGGCAGAAATCCCGTGGCGGACCGAATTTTTGCACAACTGATAAAATTTGCCCTTCCATCTGAGAAACCGGCACCTGCAGAATCGCACCTTTCTAACAAACGACAATAAAGAAAGTTTCGGAGCGGTGCCGAAATTGTTTTCCTTGACATCCGTGCAATTCACCTGTATTTGTCCTTTTCTAAATTTTATTCTTGAAACGGCCGATTAGTAAATAGATTCCTGCTTTCGCAGGAATGACAATTAAGTATCTGCGGTAAGAAAGCTAAAAATGGCGAAGTCGGGTTCAAATAAGAAATCACTGGTAATCGTCGAGTCGCCCGCCAAGGCCAGTACGATAAACAGGTATCTCGGCGCCGGCTTTGAGGTAAAGGCCTCGATGGGGCACATCCGCGATTTGCCCTCAAAGGGCCTCAACGTGGATATAGAAAATAACTTCGAGCCGACCTATCGTTTAATACCGGGCAAAAAGCGAACGGTAACATCCTTAAAGGCGGCTGCGAAAAAATGCAGCGACCTTTACCTCGCTACCGACCTTGACCGTGAAGGCGAGGCAATTGCCTGGCACCTCGCACAAATCCTCGATGTGCCGCAGGGGAAAGTCTATCGCGTGATTTTCAATGCGATAACCAAACCGGCGATAACAAGCGCCTTCGACAGGCCCGGCAAGCTCGATATGGGCAAGGTTATGGCCCAGCAGGCCAGGCGAATTCTCGATAGAATCGTCGGATATAAGATAAGCCCCCTGCTGTGGAAAAAAATCGCCCGCGGGCTGTCGGCGGGACGGGTGCAGTCCGTCACCGTTAAAATGATTGTCGAAAGAGAAAGACAGATTCGCAGCTTCGAACCCAAAGAGTACTGGCTTATCCCCGCTGTCTTTACCACTGATTCCCAAAGCGACCACCGTCAGCAGTGGCTCGATTTTACGGCTGTGAAAACTGAAAAAGACAAGCCGCCGACAATCGCAGAACAAAACAAGTGGCTCACCGAACACAACGCCTTTAAGGCCCAGCTTGACAAAATCGGCGATAAGAAGTTCGAGGCGTCCAGCAGTGAACAGGCCGAGGAGGTATTCAACGCCCTAAAGCAGGCAAAGTTTAAGCTCGCCGGTATGCAGACCAGGCAATCCGTCTCCCGGCCATCGGCGCCGTTTATAACCTCCACGTTGCAGCAGACCGCTTCAAATCGGCTGGGCTTCTCGGCAAAGAGAACTATGGCGGTTGCCCAGCAGCTATACGAAGGCCTTGATTTGGGCTCGATGGGACATCTCGGGCTTATTACATATATGAGAACCGACAGCACGCATCTGGCACCTGAAGCAATCAGCGAGGTACGCGGCTATATCGGCAGGCACCTCGGCAGCGATTATCTGCCGGAAAAGGCCAACGTTTACACCTCAAAAAGAACCGCCCAGCAGGCACACGAGGCAATTCGTCCGACCGACCCCGACCTTGCGCCGTCCGATATAAAGTCGCTGATAACCGGCGACCAATTCAAACTCTATGACTTGATATGGCGTCGCTTTATATCCTGCCAGATGGCACCGGCCAGATGGAATGTAACAAATCTAAATATCGCCGCTGAGACCTCGCTCGGCCGGTGCTGGTACAAAGCCAGCGGCAGAACTCTAATCTTCGACGGCTATACGAAACTCTGGCCCACCACATCAAGCGAGCAGCGACTGCCCGCAATGAAACCCGGTCAGCAGTTGGCAGCGGTTGACATCAAACCCGAGCAGCACTTTACCAAGCCGCCTGCCCGATATACCGAGGGCTCGCTGGTAAGGGCACTCGAAAAAGAGGGTATCGGCAGGCCGAGCACCTATGCCCCAATCATAAGCACCATTCAGGATAGGGGCTACGTCGAGCAGAAAGACAAAAACTTCTTTGCAACCGACCTCGGCGAGATAGTTACCGACAAACTAAACGAGTATTTCCCCAAAATAATGGACATCGCCTTCACCCGTCATATGGAAGAGCAGTTAGACAAAATCGAAGAGCAGCACCTCGACTGGCTCGAGGTTTTGAAAGAGTTTTACGGCCCATTCGAACAAAACCTCGACACGGCCACCAAACAGATGAAGCACGCCAAGGCCGAGACCAGCCCCAGTGAATATAAATGTCCCCGATGCGGTGAGCAGTTAGTTTACAGATTCGGCAAAAACGGAAGGTTCCTGAGCTGCTCGACGTACCCGGACTGCAAATTTGCCTGCCCCTGCGATAAAGATGGCCGGATGGTCGAGCAGAAGACCAGCGAACATAAATGCCCCCTCTGCGGTAAGCCAATGATATATAAGCGGGGCCGATTCGGCCCGTTCCTCGGATGCAGCGATTACCCCAACTGCAAAACCACCCTTAAGCTCGACAAAGATGGCAACGTCCTGCCGGCAAAAAAACCGGCAGAACCAACCGGCGTAAAGTGCTACAAGTGCAAAGAAGGAGAACTCGTAATCAGGCAGGGCAAAAAAGGGCCTTTCCTGGGCTGCAACAGGTTCCCGAAGTGTCGAACCATTATCAGTATTAAGCAATTAGACAATCTAAAAAAATTACAGTCCGCCGGACAATGGCCGCCCGAAACAATCGAACAGGCCGACAAACTGCTCGGAAAAAAACCCCCAAAAACCACAAAAACCAAAAGATAATAAAGTATAAATCCTAAATCCCAATCTCTAAACTCTAAACAATCATAAAATACAAAATTCATAAGCTCAACCCCCTTTTGTTTTGAATTTCGAGCTTTGGTAATTTGAATTTGTTTAGGACTTAGGATTTAGATATTAGGATTTAAATCCTAAATTATAGCAGGGTCGCTTGAAACAGCCGGGCCAATAGGCGAGCAATTACTCATTCATAAGGATACTGAAGCTATTAAAAAACCGGAAGGCATATCTGCCTTCCGGTTTTTCCCTTAGC
>Ga0315533_1003148_pt1 | contig 11062 bp, 11 predicted proteins | sample SalMarSW160130MG_FD_203081 | JGI IMG/M metagenome (GOLD analysis project Ga0315533, IMG submission 203081) | Salt marsh sediment microbial communities from the Plum Island Ecosystem LTER, Massachusetts, United States - Salt Marsh Sediment SW1601-30 ...
CATCGTGGTAGCGATGCTTTTTGTAAGTGCCCCATTCTATGTAAACGCAGCCAAGGAAGGTTTTCAAAGTATCAATCCACGCCTCGAACGTGTCGCCAGAACCCTAGGTGCGAGTCAGTGGAAGTCCTTCTACAAGATAACGTTGCCCTTAGCTGTTCGCCACCTTTTTTCAGGGGCTGTGATGGCGTGGGCTCGGGGTATAAGCGAGTTCGGTGCCGTGATAATGATAGCATTCTACCCAATGATTGCTCCCGTTTTAATATTTTATAGATTCACTACCCATGGTCTACAAGGGTCTCAGCCCATAGCCGTTCTCTTAATACTCATCTGTATCGTCATTTTCGTCATTCTACGCACAACTGCAAGATACTGGGAGAAGAAAAAATGATTACTCTCGAGAATGTTAGCCACGAATGGGACGATTTCTCCCTGAAAAACGTGTCTTTCAGCGTAAACAAAGGAGAACATTTCATTATTCTCGGGCCTACAGCTGCTGGAAAAACATTAATTCTCGAAACAATCGCTGGATTCTACGTTCCGCGAAAAGGAAAAATCTTGCTGAATGGAAAAAACATCACACATATCCCACCGGAGAAGCGCAACATTGGTTTCGTTTACCAAGACTACTCATTGTTTCCCCATATGACTGTAAAAGAAAACGTGTCCTTCGGACTGAAAATGCAGAAGCGTCCAAAAAAAGAAATTGAAACTAAAGTTCAAGACATCATGGATTCCATGGGTATCACCTATCTGCAGAATAGGCTGCCTTCTACTCTATCTGGTGGAGAACAGCAACGGGTGGCTCTAGCCCGCTCGCTTGTAATAGACCCTAAAATTCTGCTCTTGGATGAACCTTTAAGCGCTTTGGATCCCAGAACCCGAGAATCGCTGAGGGAAGAACTTAAAAGAATCCATGAAGTGCGAGGCACAACAACAATCCATGTTACTCATGACCAAGATGAGGCTTTAGCGTTGGCTGATCGGATAGGCGTGATAATGGATGGGAAACTTGTTCAAGTTGACACGCCATACACGGTCTTTAATGAGCCTGTAACCGAGGAGATCGCAACGTTTGTTGGCGTGGAAAACGTTATCAGAGGAAAGATAATCTCCAACGAAAATGGCGTGGTCGTGGTGGAAACTGGAAACTTCCAGATACGTGCTCTTTCAAACCTCAAGAAAGGAGAGGTGAACGTGTTTATCCGACCGGAAAACATCATTTTATCTAAGGTTAAGTTAGAAAGCAGCGCACGAAACAGCATCGGTGGGAAAATTACTAAAGTAAACCAGTTTGGGGCAACATTTAGAATATACATGGATAATGGTCTCTCAGCATTAGTAACAAAACATGCAATAGAAGAGCTTGGATTAAATGTTGAAAAAAAGGTATACGCTTCATTCAAGGCAACAGCTATACATCTGATAAAGACATGAAGAACGGGTTTCGTTTTTCCATTGTTTTTATATGGTTAACATCTTATAATTACTGTTGAAGCCCATGCTCACTCATAACAAGCATAAACTTCTGTGCAAAGTCTGGCTTGAATACAAAGGAGAACCATTAATAGGAAAAGGCGGAGCAGAAATTCTAGAAGCCATCAAACAAGTAGAATCTATTTCGAAAGCGGCTAAAAAGGCAGAAATGTCTTACCGGTACGTTTGGAATTATCTGGCGAAACTAGAGAGAACTTTAGGCGAACCAGTGGTAAAAACGTTCAAGGGAGGAAGTAAGGGGGGAGGAGGAGCCATTCTCACAGAACTAGGAGCAACTCTGCTGAGAGAATACAATAGAGCTGAATGCTACATGAGTGAAATAATGGGCGACGAAACATATTGGGAGGCTATTGGATTGAAAATAAGTGCACGAAACCGACTGAAGGGAACAGTTCAGAAAGTCGAAAAGGGAATAATAACAGCGAAAGTCAAGATCAAAATAGAAACACCCGTCACTGTAACGGCGATCATATCAAAAGAAGCCATCGAAGAACTAGACGTGAAAGCTGGAGACAGCATCGAAGCCGTAATCAAGGCAACTGAGGTAATGATTGCAAAAGAAAAATGAACCAGACCGTTACTGTAACATGCTGATTTCTAGCGGAGCGGATACAAAAGCATCAACGCGCTCCCTCGGAATTAACGAAAACAGTTTTTATGTCCAGCGATAATGTTTTTACTCTAACTGATCTATCTTTTATTGCTAGGAGAGGATGTGACGTGAAGGTTTTTAATGAGAACTTTGTTTTTTCGACCAAGGGCGAAATAGATTTTATGGACTTAACAGGGAAGGTTCATGAGGTTGTGAGGAAGTCCGGAATCAAAAACGGGTTGATTCACGTTTTTGCTCCCCACGCTACTGGAATACTCATTTTAACCGAACACGAACCAAGCCTAGATAGGGACATTAAAGATTTTCTGGAAAAAATAATTCCGAAACATGGCAGCTACAGGCATCCATCAAACGCCCACGCCCATCTTAGATCGATGCTTCTGAGCCCAGACAAAACCTTGCCTATCATAGACGGTCAGGCGATTTTTGGCACTTGGCAGTCCCTAGTTTTCGTGGAAACTGACGTCTACCCCAGACGAAGAACAATCATCATGCAGGCCATCGGCGAGTGAACTGAACAAATAGCTGAAGATTTGTTTCACTATTTTCCAGTCTATCTTACTTTTGATGTAGCATTTAGTGTACACACCCTTTTTGTTCCAGTCAATCATCTCCTTTTCTTCTACTTGAAAGGCGTATCTATGTCAGAGATTCACGTTTAGTTTCGAAGCTTATATACCACCCAGAAATGCAAGAATTCTCTCTTTGTTTGAGGTCCTAACAGTGCCTAAAGCCTATTTTCTTCGAAGATTTTTCTTATAAAAACGTGATTTTGGTCATTTCATACCGCAAATTTTTGCCATTTTATCTCCATTTTCTAACAAATTCTGAAAAACTAACTATTCCGGAACGATTACGGTTTTTTGTTAAATGAAACGAAACAGAACGAAAGATAAAAACATTTACATTTATAGTGTAAATTTGGGACACTTAACTGGCTGTTTTGGCATTTTTTGGTTTTTGTGCAAGGTTCCTCAGTTTTTAACGTTGAATTTAACCAGAAAAACGTGTTGAGGAAAAACGAAAAACGACGAAACACTCTGGCTTTAAAGCTGAGGCGAAAAATAGTGGCTTACCAAAAATTCGAGTGATGAAAGATGCTGTTATCCATGTCCGAGCGTTGAATTAATCAAAAGCAAGCGTAACGTTGACATTCGCCATGCTATGCAATGTCTAGTCTGAAAAATGGGTATATTTGGGATGAGAAAAATTATGTATGTGTTTGGGTTTTTTGTTGAAAATGGTTAATATTTAGGCTTTTTGTAATGAATCTTATATAGGCGTAGCCACAAATAGAAATTGATGTCACAAGAACAAGAGCAAAAAGACGTAACCCTACGTGATTTCGTTAATGGCAATGATAAAATGCTCACAACAATTGGCGTTTTTGGTGGATTAACTTTGCTTTTCCCAGCCATCGAAAACGTAGAAGTTTTTTATTTTATTTCACTTTTCATATTTTTTATGTCGGTTCGGGAACTTAATATAAGATTTCCTAATTGGCGCGAGAACACGATTGAACTATTTCTTTTTAGAGTCCTCTGCTTCGTTCTTTTTTTTGGCGTATTTGTCTATTCGAGTTATTCTTATTTCTTCACTTTAGGGTTTTTTCCGTTCTTTATCTTTTCCTTATGCTTGCTTGTTTTTATAGGAGTAATTTTACCCAAAATCAAGGATTTCTTTCAGCAACAGACGATGCAAAGCTAACGATAATCAAGATATACAACGCCAAACTCTTTTTTCTTAAAGAATATGATATTCCAGCCGTCCTTTTTCATAAAACAGTGTAAGCTGGTTAAGTGAGTGAAACTGAGGTAGAGCCTTTATATGTCTATAGATAAGTAATCGTAATACGGCGTGCAAGACGGATGTCGAGTGATAGACGTTTTGGATAATAATTAGAATAACCGTTGCTGAAGCATCAATAATATTTGCTCTTCTAATGTATATTTTACAATTGAAATCTTTGATTAGACCAATTTCTGCGGTGTCATCGGCTGGAATGTTTTCTGCAATTGCCGTGCTGCTCTTGTCTATTGTTAAAAAAAAGTACACAAACAACCACCAATAGCGGCAAAACAATCTCTTAGCATTTGAGTGCATTGTTGACAAAATATTGCTTCAATGAACAGTTTAACAAAACTATGTTTCTCCCCCTTTTCGTTTTTTACTTCAGTTTATCTCTGGAGAAATCTAAGTTGTTTCTACATTCATATTAGGAGACTAATAATAGTGCTATGTTGAAAACTAGCTTTTTCTGTGAAACCTAAGCAACAAAAACCTGTTGTTTCCACGTAACCACAGATTTTAATCTTCTGTTATTTTGTGTGGATTTCCACTGTGTCGCCGTCTTCAAGAGCAAAGGTTCCGCCGACCTTTTGTGGGCTAAAACGCAGCCGCTTTGACCACACTTTCGCATAGGAAAACTGTTCATAGAAGTCACTGTGAATCCTCTTCGCCAAGTCAAAGATGGTGGAGCCATTTCGGATAGTGAAGGGCCTCATCGAAGCATCTCTTTTATTTGGTTCCTTAGTGTAGACCCGAATAATATCCAGCATGCCAAACAGTTCAGCACCCAGCTCCTCCACACCAGCCTTTGTTGCACAAGATATGGCAATAATCTTCATTTCATCTCCCACAGCCTTCTTCAGCTGCTCCAGTCTTTCAGCAGCCAGCGGATGGTCTGCCTTGTTAGCTAAAATTATGGCTGGTCTATACACTTTGCCCTCGAAGATGGCTTCTTCAACATCATCGAGTGTAGCTTCGCCCCGAATCTTAACCGTGGCATCACGTATTCCATAGCTTTTGAGAAGCCGCGCCAAATCCTTAACCGTACAATCAATCAACCGCCCCAAAACAATGAACTTCAGTTTGGCGCCCATATGTTTCTTCTCAATTTCGATGCGAGCTTTGGGCTTTTTGGTAAGAATCTTTGCCTTCTCCAACTCTCTAGAAATAAGCGAGAACTGCTCAACCGGGTTCTGCGACAAATCCACCATCAAAACAAGACCGTCAGCGTTTCTGGCAGAAGTTAAAGTTTGCAACCCCCAAGCACCCCCCTCTGAGGAACCCTCCATAAGCGCTGGTGTCTCAACCATCTGCAACTGTAGGTCTTGATAGTTGAACATTCCTGGCGTCGGCTCCGTTGTGGTGTAGGGATAATCTAAAACCGCCACTTTCGAGTTAGTTAGAATGGATAATAAGCTGCTGCGTCCAACGTTGGTTGGTCCCAAAAGGACGATTTGAGAGTCTCCCTCTTTTTCCACGAAAACCTTGGGTCCACTTGCTACACCCGTTCTCTTTTGCTTTTTGTCTTCAATCTCCTGTTTTAGCAGCGAAATCTTCCTTTTGACTTGAGCACGAAGGTTTTCTGTGCCTTTGTGTTTAGGGAACAGGCTCATGAACTCTTCTAGTTTCTTGATTTTTTCCTCAGGTTTCCTAGCTAGAGACGCTTCTCGGTATTTCTTTTTGGCTTCTGCAGGAAGATTAGCTGGCATAATCTAAACTTCAATTAGTAATAGACAGTAAAAAAGATATTACTTTCTTCGAAGACGAAAAAGCAAAATCCAGTTTTTGTTATCTGATAGTTTTTCGGGGAAGCATCCAACTTTAATTTATGGCATTTAATGATTTGACTGCTTAGCAGTTTTTCAAGGTGCTTGGGGAGTAGTTAGATGCTGAAGCAGAAGTGTGTTGATGCTTTTGTATCCACGCTACGAAAGGAATTTTTAGTAAATAGCTGCAGTAACCGCCGTTGATGTGCTGGCTTTTTTGTCTCACCAACATTTTCGTTTTATTGCTTGTAAGATTAATGTCAAGAAAGAACGGTTTTTTGGGCTTTGATTTTGAGAGTAGGGCTTTGTGTAGCACATGAGGTAGGCAAAACTAACCACTTTTCCCTACCGTTGAAGGTAATTTTAGACGGTTTGGTGATGTTAGTGAATGCTGTATTACTGCAATAAAATAGCCTCACTAGCGCTAACTGTGGCTCCGAGGAGAGGTGTAAACACAATTTGCGCATACGGACAGACCGAGTGATTTGAGTAGCTGGTTTTTTGCCTCATTTGAAGCAGCTAAAATGAGTTTCTTGTTTGTCTTAGTCCACTTAACAGTTCTCATCAACTGTTGTTTTTAAATATTTGAGCTATTATACAGTCCTCTGAGTGGTAAACAAAGATGTATGATCTGACTTTACCCGAAGTTGAAACGGTGAGAAAGAGAATAGAGTCAGCAGCAAAAGAAGAAGCAAAGTTCTGTTTGATGGCTGCCTATCTGTTTTGTGCGCGGGCATCAGAAATAATCGGAGCAACAAACCGTTATGACGTAGCACATAATCAAACTGTGGCTCGTGGACCAACCGGACAGGACGTTAAACTTGAAACCTTTGAACTCGGAGACATCAAAGCAAAAGCTGCAATCTTCACAGTTAGAACCGCGAAGCGTGACGGAAAAATAAGAAAGATTGCCCTGCCTCTTGAAAAAACGTTTGAACCATGGACCGAACCGCTTTACAATTATTACCTTGAGCATGGAAACGATAAAGTGTTCCCGTTCACGAGACAGAAGGCTTGGGAGTACGCACAGGAGACTTTTTCCGGTCTGAGTTATCCCATAGAAAGATATAACAAGTATAATCCTGAGGACCCGAAACCTAAACCCGTTAGGGCTCACAATAAACCGTTTAGAACTCATGCTCTGCGTCACTTACGAGCCACAGAATTAATTGAGACTTTCGGCTTCACAGGTTTTGATCTTTCTGTTTATGGCGGCTGGACCCTACGCAGCATGGTCGGAGTCGGTTCTGCAATGTCCCGGTATGCCCACTTGGACTGGCGAAGATACTTCCCAAAGTTACTGAAGAAAAGAGTTTAATCTATTCAAAGAAAACACAGTTTAAGTATCATTTTTTGGCATTCTTGTTTCTCTTGATTGTTTACGCAGCAAATTTATTAATATTGACTGAAAATGGGGTTGAAATAAACAGTTTAATGTTAAAACAATGTTGAACTAACAGTTTCGTCAAACTGTTAAGTTGTGGAGTTTTTAGGGAGAACAAGCTTGAGACAACCACGTTCAAAACTAAATAATATCGTGTTCTGGCGTTAGGCTGAACATTGTGCATAGCCGTCTAAGAGATCTGAAATGTTCCAGAGCCAACAATAAACACTCATGTTTTTTACACAAAAAGGGTAGGGTAGGAACGTAAAAAATGTGAGGTTTCAACATGTTCTGAGTTAAAGTTCACGGTATAGAGATTCAAAAAAGCTTTGTGAGCGTTTGCGGATGTTTCCTCTGTCATATTTTGGATACACTTTCATCACCGCGTTTCAGTAATCCTCCACATTTTTTCACATTACACCATATCAGAGCTACCGCGAATACAAAACAAAGGATTATTACCAACTGAAATAATCGGCAAAGACATTTTTTCATCAAATGATTGTACCACAACGTTTTCAAAGACTAAGCATCATTAAATCTGAATAACCTTCAGAAGAAGGGAAACTGAAGTGAAACAGCTTCGGTCTTTCCATGAGGTTATATCCAAACGGGGCGACACACAATGAAAGAGAAAGTTATTGTGGCTTTGGCTTTATGCAGGCAATTTGAAATCGATGACGTTATTGTTGAAGCTGTAAAGAACTTAGATCTCACTGTTGAGGAAGGCGAGTTCATTTCAATCCATGGACCTTCCGGTGCAGGAAAAACAACCCTCCTCAATCTAATTGGAGCTTTGGATAAACCAACAAGCGGAAAAATCGTTGTCTTCAACCATGACCTTGGAACGTACGACGAAAACTTTTTGGCGACCTTCCGCTTGGCTTATATCGGATTTGTTTTTCAATCCTACAACCTCATTTCAACCTTAACTGCCGTTGAGAACATCGCATTTGTTGTAGAGTTAGCTGGCTGGTCAAAAGAACGAATCAAACAACGTTCGGAAACCCTGCTCAAATTGGTTGGTTTGCAGCATCGAGCCAACCACTTTCCCGCTCAACTCAGCGGAGGTGAACGCCAGAGAGTAGCCTTTGCCCGAGCCTTAGCTAATGATCCTCCTCTTCTCCTCGCAGACGAGCCTACCGGAAACCTAGACACGGAAACAGGTCTAGAAATTGTTAGCATCCTTGAGAAAATTAAGGAGGAAGGAAAGACCGTTATCGTAGCGACGCATGACGAAAAACTGTTGAAACTTGCAAGCCGTTCTTTATTTCTGAAGGACGGGAGGCTCACGGATAGATGAGTGAGATATCTTTTCCAATCAAAGATTTAACAAGAAGAAAAACTCAGACAGCATTAACTATTCTCGGTTTAACAATATCCACAGCTGCAACAGTTTTTCTCATTATCTTCGGAAGCAACTTAGGGTTCGAAATCACCTTCCTCGCTAGAGGGGGGCGATTAACCAGCGGATTCTCTAACATATTCTTTCAATTCATTCTTATTGTCAGCATTCTAAACATTCTAACAGGCCCCATCATAACCTCCTTTCTTGTCCACTTGACAATGTCTGGACGGATGCGGGACATCGGAGTGATGAAAGCATCCGGCTGTCTAAGCGGCTCCATTTTTGCCTATTTTATCACAGAACTCTCTTTGCTTGTCTTCTTCAGTTCATTAACCGGAATAATTTTCGGGGTTGCAGCCTATTATTTTTCTACAATTTTTTTTAACGTTTCAGGCTTCTATATTTCGCAAACTCTTGACCTAGGGGTGATTATGGTCGTCTGCATTATTCTCATCATCTTTTCTCACATCTTCGGAGCTTTACCCATACGCAAAGCAGCCAAAGCGAAGCCGACAGAAGCCATGTCCCCCATCTACAAGCTCGGAACAACCGCAGCTCTAGGAAAGAAAATTCCCTCAAAACTTGGTTTGACTTTCAAGGTGGCTTTCCGAAATTTGCTTCGCAGAAAATCTGCAACTAGTCAAGCGATAATCTGTCTCACTGTGGTTTTAACTTTGACTACGGTGACGATTGCTGGAGGAATGATTGCCAACCAGACTACCACAAGCTATGTTGAACGAGCCATCGGCAGAAACATCGTTCTTGTAGGTCATCCAACTCTAACGGATCGTTATGTTAACCTTCTCTCCCGATTTTTCGAGGATAAAGAAATGCAGCAAATTGATTATCTTAATTCAGAGTTTGTTATTTCGGAATCTTTGGTAAGCAAATTGGCTAATATACAGGGGATTCATGAAGTTGATCCTCGTTTAGTATTGGAAAATTATGTCCGAGAAGTTCCTGGAGTTATTCTTGATCCCGTTGAGCAAACAGAGGCTATAGTTATTGGCGACAGCCGATCTTATGAAGCGTTAATTTTGGGTGTAGAACCGGAAAACGTTATTAATGATTGGCTGATTTTTGGGAGAAAACTTGAAGAAAATGATCAAGGATGCACGATGATTGGTGATTCGTTGGCTGTAAACATGTTTGATGACGCTTTTAATCAATCAATCAAGGTTTTTGATGAAAGTTTACTGCCCTATGCTATAGTTGGGGTGTGCGTGGATCCCCTGAACAACGGAAAAGTTGTGTACATGCCACTAGAAACTTTATACAAAGACCTAGATCAACATGGATACAATCTTCTCTTTCTCCAGATTGATGCCTCAGAAAACCCGCAAGTTCTCGCCCAAATAGAAAACGAGGTTTCAGAAGAAAATTTGAATGTTATAGAACTTGACCAAATTCTGGATAAGCACGTGAATTTTCTGAATAACATCTGGTCTTTAGTTATGTTTCTGCCTTTCTTCTCTTTGGCAACAGCTGCAATCTCGCTTCTTAGCTATCTAATGCTTTCTATTTCAGGACAGCAACATGAATTTGGCATCATGAGAGCCTTGGGCGCCAAACCAAGAACCATAATGAAAATCGTTTTTTCTCAAGCTTTGATAATTATTTTAGTCAGTGGAGCAATCGGAATTTCTGTTGGATTACTCATTACCTTCGGGTTTTTGATTCCTGCCCCAGTTATCTCTCAATCTACTCTCATTTCTGTGTCAGCATGGCTACTTGTTATCTTAGGGCTTCTCTGCGCGTCTAGCTTGTATCCAGCCCTGAAAGCGGTAAAGAAAACGGTTGTTGACGCTATTTCTGCAGTCTAGTCGAATAGAAGCAAAGAATGCATCCGCTTTATTGATTCTTGTTGAGGTAATCGGGTAGCTTAGGTCCCAAAGTCGCTTGGAAATGCGTTAATTCCGTTATGTGCCCTTGGAACTCATCCAAGAAATTTTGAAGTTGCAGAATAGGGACAACAGGCACTTTTTTGTAGAATTTTACAGGACCAGGAAACAAAGAGATAATCGCTGGAAAAAGAATTGCTTGTCTCCACCCATCCAATCCTATTTTTTGTTGCAGAAAATGCAGAGCCCCTGCTAAAACTTCTGTTCTCTGTGCCTGTGCCGCAGCAACTTTTGTTATTGCTGAATTTCCCCAACCACGCCGCCAACGTTTGCAATCTACGCAAACAACAATTGGTTCACTATACGCAAGGACATCGATCTCCCATCTTCTTCCTGATGCTTTAAAGCGGAAACGGCGTTTAACAGCGAAGTTGTTGGTTTCAAAGGCTGTAGCTGCAAAATTTTCAAACTCTATCCATTCAAGAACTTTGCATACTCTTTCAATGTCCGTTCCATGGTTGATGGCGTGAATGGCAAGTTTGACTCGTTGGTTCGAAGATACTTCGATTTTTCCGTTTTCACATTCGATGAGCCCGATTTCACGAAGCCCTTCCAGAAAGTCGTTGGTAACTTGGACAGGAACGTTGGCGTCCATGGCAACAGCTTCTTCAGCAGCGGCACCACTGTTTGTTAGTTTCAGTATGGGAGATTAGGACATCCGTTTTGTTGGTCATTTGTTTCTTATTCCGAAAAATGTTTTAGATAAACAAATCTTTTTCTCGAGGGCGTATCAACTTGGTTGCATTTGCCTTTTCAGATTTCGGATAT
>Ga0315533_1003152_pt1 | contig 11048 bp, 11 predicted proteins | sample SalMarSW160130MG_FD_203081 | JGI IMG/M metagenome (GOLD analysis project Ga0315533, IMG submission 203081) | Salt marsh sediment microbial communities from the Plum Island Ecosystem LTER, Massachusetts, United States - Salt Marsh Sediment SW1601-30 ...
AGGCGAAAAACAGATGATTCACTTTGTTGGTGCGACCGAAGAGTCCATTAATAAGAATTGGCAGGAAATTGTAGCAAAACATATTCCAGAAGTAGCCATCCCCAAAGCCGAGGCTGGTATGCCTGAAGCTGGATTACAAGAGACTATGTTGCCTGGAGAAGTGTCTGCTAAAGAGGTCAGGCCGAAGGGTAAGGGAAGAATTACTCAAATCAGAATGGATGACCAGCTCAAACTTGCTGAGAGCCAAGCCGAAGCCGATACTGCTGATATATTGAAGGACACCGAACATGCCGAAAGGGACTTGCAAGTTGAGTTACAAAGGATAGAAACCGAATTATACAATCGCCGACAGCCTTATCACGGCGGAGGTAAAGGAATCCCTGCGAGAAATCTGTTCCCAAATACAACAACTGCCCAACTGGATGCTAGGGCTTTGAAGTATAAGGAGGCTCTTGAAAAACTGAAAGGGGAACCTCCTACTCCCCCAATACCGCCAGTGGCAGAAACACCAGTCCCACCCCCGCCCGAAAACGCTAGCAGGACAGTTTATGAGAGAATCCAGTTTGAGCCAGAACAAGAAGGATTCATTGATAAGGTAAGAAGTGGTTGGCATAGATTCAATGTCAAGATGGTAGATGACTTATTTGCCATTAAAAAGACAGTTGACCAGTTAAATAAAGGTGGGGTTGAATTATCCATTGAAGAAAACCCCTACCTTATGGCTCGGTTACTCAGGGGTATAACGGGTAAGGCTAATGTCTTTTTGGAGCAAGGGACATTTGGTAAGCAGTTCTGGAAGATGGAGAAGGGGAAGGCCAAGCCTAATTTCACTGGAGAATCCCTTGAGAATATCCTTAAAGAAGTCAAACAACCCGAAGTATGGAGAGACTTTTCTACTTATCTTGTCGCCAGGAGAGCCTTTGATTTGTCATTGAGAGATATTGAGACTGGCATCACAGGGGAAGAAGCGGCGGCGGCTATCGGGGAACAGGAAGCCTTACACCCCGGCTTTAGCGAGCTTGCCGACAGGGTTTACGCCTATCAGGACAGACTACTTGGCTACGCTAAGGAATCAGGTTTAATCAGTGATGACCTGCTAGGGAAGCTGAGGCAATATGGTAATTACGTGCCTTTCTACCGTGTCTTTAACGAGCTTCAAGCAAAGGGACTAATGGGCAAAAAGATGGCTGATATTGCCTCACCCATTAAGAAAATCAAAGGCTCTGAACGAGAGATAATCAACCCGCTTGAAAGCATCGTCAAGAATACTTACGTTATTATCAATTCGGCAGACCGCAATCAGATTGGTATTATGCTGGCTAATCTTGCAGACAAATATCCTGAAATAACTGAAGTGTTTGAGCGCATAAAAACACCTATTGCCAGAGTAGCAGGAGTAACCGCGAAAGAACTTGGTGTAGAGATTGAGGGATTATCCGAAGCCGAGTCAGAACAGGTGATTGATATATTTCGGCCTTCATTCTTTACCAGAGGTGATGAGGTCACAGTCCTGATTGATGGTAAGAAAAACTACTTCAGGGTAGACTCTGATTTGAGGGATGCCTTATTGAATCTGGATAGAGAGAGTCTTGGGATGCTTGGTAAGATTCTTGGTGCTCCTGCCAGATGGCTACGTGCCGGTGCTACTCTAAGCCCTGACTTCATGGTAAGGAATCCCCTCAGAGACCAGATGACGGCGTTTGCTTACTCCAATTACGGGTTCCTCCCTGGGATAGATTTCCTTAGAGGTTTGGTGAGTATTATTGCCAAAGATGCTGATTACCAGTTATACAGGGCTTCCGGCGCAGAACACTCCATGCTTGTCTCGATGGATAGGGAATACCTGCAAAAGTCATTCAAGGAACTTACTGAAGGCAGGGGATTTACAACCTATGTCAAGCATCCGATGGAACTTCTAAGAATAATCTCAGAATTGGGGGAAAAGGGGACAAGGCTAGGAGAGTTCAAGGCTGGCATAAGGAGAGGTGCAGTACCATTGGAAGCGGGTTACTCATCCAGAAGTGTTACCTTAGACTTCTCCCAGATGGGTACTACCGCTAAAGCAATCAATACCCTGATAGCCTTCTGGAACGCTAATATACGTGGTTGGGGTAAGATGATAAGCTCTTTCAAAGAGCATCCTACCAGAACCGCATTAAAAGTGTTCATGGGTATTACTTTACCATCGATACTGCTTTATCTCGCTAATAAGGATGATGACAGGTGGAAGGAAATCCCTCAGTGGCAAAAAGATTTATTCTGGATTGTGATGACTCCTGACAATATATATCGAATCCCCAAACCGTTTGAACTAGGTATAATCTTCGGCTCGATGCCTGAGAGGTTTCTGGAATGGCTGGATAATAAAGACCCCAAGTTGTTCAAAGAGGCATTGGCTAACCTTGCTGAAGCTGGTAGCCCCGGTTTCATTCCTACGATTGGGATACCTATACTTGAATGGATGACTAACTACAGTTTCTTTAAAGGACATGCGCTAGTGCCGGTTAGCAGGGAGAAGATGCCACCGGAATTACAATATACAGCTTGGAGTTCGGAGTTTTCAAAGAAAATAGGAGAGCTTCTCAAAATGCCTCCCGCTAAGATTGACAATACGATAAACGGTTGGACAGGAGGATTGGGTAGGTATGCCGTTAATGTAATTGATGAGATATTGAAGGGCACTGGGATAAGCCCCGATATACCTGAACCATCCCCAACATTAATTGATACTCCCGTAATAAAGGCATTTGTAGTCCGTAATCCTTATGGCTCATCGGGTCAGACGGTTGAAGACTTCTATCAGAAATTAGAAGATTATGAACAGGGTGAAAAGTATCTCAAGGAAATGATGGAATCAGGGGAGCAGGGGAAGTTTGAGGAATATAAAGCCAAACATCCCGAACTCCTGTTTTTCTATGAGCTCCCTGAAGACCCCAAAAAAGATGGCGTTTTCTACTCAGCTACCGCCCGTTATTTGCGTAGGGTAGGGCGACAACTGACCGAACTAAGAAATAAGCAGGATGAGGTTTACAAGTCTAAGGATATTAGTCCTGAAGAAAAGCGCCGACTGGTTGATGAGATAGATATTCTCAAAACCGATGTGGCTCGCAAGGCTCTTGACTTGATTGGAGAAGGGGAGCCTCAAGTTTTGCAGGACAGCATAGATGCTTCAATAGGCAGACTTGGTGAGGTTATAGAGGAACCACCAGTTCTGTCTCTTGAGAAGCCAGATATATACACTACTAGAAAACTGCATACGGACTTCGGCAATATCCTAGAGGCTGTAACCAGCGAGGAATTATCCAAACTAGAGGGGATTGACCCACTTGCCTCTGCTTATCTGGGAGTCAAAGAAATTGAGAAAACGGTTGAGCCGATTCCCAACAAGAAAATATACGAGATAAAGCCTGACCTGAAGGAAGGCGTTTCTTTTGAGGAATATTATCAGTCTTGGAAGCAGGGAATCTTTGAAGATACGACACTGGAAAATCTATCGCGGCGGCAACTAGATTTACTGAGGGAATATCATAAGCTGGATAAACCAAGTCAGAAGCAATTTCTTATTGATAACCCTGAATTAAAATCAAACCCCCATACCGACTGGCTAAAAGCTAATCCCAAAGAAAACGCCCAACTTGCCATCTGGGGCCAGGCCAAGATTCTCACTATGGAGTCTTACACTGAGTTCAATAGGCTCATTAAGGAGTTGGACATACCTGATTCTGGAATACCAGAACAAACTCTACCACCTGATAAATCGGTAGAAAACTACTTCAAGTATCAGGACTTGATAGAGGAGCGTTCTGCTAATTCGTGGGAAGTCCAGAAATTAATGATTGAAGATAGCGACCTCCGTGAGTTTCTTAAAAGAGACCCGATAGAAACACCAGTAGAAGTCCTTGACCTGAAGATAGCCAACCGAGACCTTGACCCTGAGTCACAAGACTATAAAGACAACGAAGCCCGTATCGAAGCAATCAGTAACAATGGCGACCCTGACAAGTGGGTAGAGCGCGGCCAGACGGTAGATGAGTTTGGTGGCGGAAGCTCTGAGGCTAAGGTGTGGCTACTTGATAACCCAGATGTCCATAAATGGGCAATTGGACAGGGATTATTGACCGATGATGGTTCTGACTGGAACGAGGATGTTTTAAGAATTAATGTTGAAATGAATCATCTTGAGCCTGAATCCGAGGAATATAAACAGCTTGAACTGAGAAAAGAGGCTTACTCCAAATCCCCCGACTATGTTGACCAATATGTTGAATATCACAAACTGCCGATAGAAGGATACAGGCGGGAGAGGTATCTTATAGATAATCCCGAATTTGCCAAATCTGTTGGTTTGAAGATACCTGATATTGTGCCATCGGAAAAATATGACGAATTGCTTGAAAAGGAAACCAAGACGCCCGCCGACATTTTAAGGATGGAGGGCTATAAGCTATACGTTCCAGAAGAGTATATTGACCGCTTCGTAGGCTATCAATCTATCTTGGACTTAGGTAAGCCTGATAACCGATTCTACAGGGAATACGAGAATGAGTCTTACTATGAAGATGACTGGTATTTGATTGAGCATCCTAGATTTTATAATGATATTTACATTGCCCTTTTAGGTAATGATAAGAAATACTGGGATAAACAAATCAGTCTGACTCCCACCCGGGAAGTCCATGAGAAATACAAGGTCTACATGCTTGATAAGAACAAGGGCAAGGAGCGTGAGGATTACCGGTGGGAGAATAGAGACCTGGATGCGTGGCTATTACTCACCAAAAAGGTCACAGTTTCAATTACCGGAAAGAGGCGCCGGGCTGCATTGACCCCGCAGGAAAAGCTGGCGGAGGACTTGAAGGATATGGAGGAGAGATTGAAGAAGAGATAGGTGGGTGGATGCAACTTGCCCGATTAAAACTAGGACTTACGGGAGGGGAGGTTGACGGTATGAAAAGTACCGGCTCAGTTATCCCCTAAATAGTCGGCGCAGGCTGAGTGCAGACTAGCCCAGTATAAATGGAACTCTCGCCATTCACTATCCTTTTCCGCAGCATCGAGGTGTTCTTTGGCAGCAATCTCGCTACTCCTGATAGCTTCTTCTACTGATATGGTTTCACCAGCCTTTACCACATCACCAACATCAGGTCTCATTTCAGTACCGGCATAGAAACCTGTTAGTCCGCTTATCAGGACTGCTAGGATTATCAACGTTACGGCAATAGAATCAAAGCGTATTCTTTTCATAAACACCCCAGTCTCTAATTATAACACCGTTGTCAATATGGGGGACAGCATGAAATAGATTATTCATAAAGAATTTACCGAGCCTCTGTAAATCTAACATGCAGGGGCTTTTTTATTAGAGGAGGTTTTTCAAAATGCCAAAGGACGAAACCACAGGAAAGGCACAGGACACATCTTCGGACAAGGCCGGACAGTCTTCTGGCAGCAAGGGTGGGACTACTTCTAAGGACAAGGGTAAGCTCTACACTGATGCTGACATTGCTAAAATCAAAAGCGATGCTGCTGCTGAGGCTGGAAGACTACGCAAGGCGGCAGAGCAGGAAAGGGACTCGACCAAACAGGAACTTCAGTCACTAACAAGCAGGCTGGACGAACTTGAGAGAGAGAGAAACGAGTCCCGTCTTGCCGAGGTCAGGGGGGACCCGACCAAACTCAGTGCCTATCAATCAGAGCAGAGTGCAGCAAAGCGACAGCGAGATGCTGATGCCAGGGAAAGAGAAATCGCCAGGCGTGAGGCACAGGTAAAGGCCGATGAGGAAGCGATAAGCAATAAATCTCGGTACGTATCTGTTGCTGAAATTTCCGCCAAACACGGAATTGATATGGAAGAACTGGAAGAACTTGGCATAAGCGACCCAGAACAACTTGAGAAAGTCGCTGAGAAACTGGCTGCTGCCAAAGGCACTACTGCTAAACCACCAGAAGGCGGTGAGGGCGATGAGGGTGGGGAAACCTTTACTCCTGACTCCGGTGACACGACTGGTGCTGGGGAGCTTACTGAAAAACAAAGACTCGCACAGAGATACCCGACCATGAATGTCAAATAAACACAGGAGGTAAATAAAATATGTCAGTCACACCTACTGCAATAGGGAATACATATCTGACGCTTCTTGACTATTCCAAGCGCGAGAAACCGGGGGGCGGCATAGCTGAAATAATTGAGGTATTGGCTGCTTCTAATCCTATTATAGCCGATGCCAATGTTATGGAAGGGAACTTAATTACCGGCCATCGTAGCGTACAACGGTCAACACAGCCAAGCGGTACATGGAGACTGCTGAATGGCGGTGTAGTTCCCGAAAAGAGTCTAACAAAGCAGGTAGATGACACCTGCGGTATGCTGGAAGCCTACAGCAAGGTAGATGTTGATGTTGCTGAACTGGGCGGGAACGCAGCAGCCTTTCGAGCATCAGAGGACAATGCCTTCGTTAATGGTTTGAACAGCACGATGGCAACGGCGTTGTTTTACGGCAATTCTGAGATCAATCCTGAGCAAATGCACGGTCTGTCACCGCGCTATGGTGCTCTCACATCGGGAGAGTATGATGACCAGATTATCAATGGCGGCGGTTCCGGCGATGACAATACTTCAATCTGGCTGATAACCTGGGGACCCAAGACCTGCACCTTGCTTTACCCGAAGGGAAGCAAGGCCGGGCTGACTTCTGAGGACATGGGGAAGCAACTAGTAACGGATGCCGGCGGAACTACGGGCAATATGTATACCGCCTACGTCACCAAGTTCCAGTGGAAGCTTGGATTGGCTCTCATGGATTTCCGCTACGTTATCCGCATCTGCAATATAGACGTATCAGATCTGACGGCTGATGCGGCTTCCGGTGCTGACCTGCTGGACAAGCTGGTTGATGCCTACTACGCCCGGCCAACTGTTGACCTGGGGAATATGGCTAAGACTTTCATCTACTGCAACAAGACTGTAGCTAAGTTCCTGCACAAACAGGCACAGAACAAGTCTAACGTCAACCTGACCATTGACAGCCCTGCTGGTAAGCCAATCGTCAGCTTCCTTGATGCACCTGTTCACGTCTGCGACAACCTCGTTGCTGAAGCTACGGTTGCCTAACCAAAAACCTGAAACTAAAACCTGAAACTAAACGGAGGAACTAAAATGTACATAGACAAAGAGTTACTGGTCTCAGATGGGCAAAGTCTAGCTGGTATAGCTAGCACCTCAGAACTCTCAACCTATTCCATCAACCTGGGAACTACGAGAGATTTCGCCAAAGGTAAACAGATTTACGCAATCATAATCTGCGACCTGGGTGTTACCACGGCGACCAGTGTCCAATTCCAGGTTGTCACCTCAACGGTGGCAGGTGGCACCACAGGCGAAAAGGTGCTTGCGGATACAGGGGCTATAGCGAAAGCTAGTCTTACCCTGGGATGCACTCCCATTGTGATACCTGTACCGCCACTGAGAGCAGGGGTGGAACAGCAGTATTTGATGATTAAGTACACAACTGTTGGGACACCCGGGGTAGGTAAGTTCACGGCTTTCTTTGGCAGTGAGCCACAAACCAATCTCGGATAATTGCTAACGGAGAGGGGGAGAGAATCCCCCTCCCGATTACTTAAAGGAGGTAAATAGCGATGTCAGCAACCATAATGGAAAGACATGGGGCTTGGAAAACAGTAACCATAGCGCAAAGCGGAACTGCCTCATCTGAGACGGATTTGGGTGGCGAGTTTCGTGATGTGCAGGTGTATAATCCAGCCCTAGATTCAGCAGCTATCACAATAAAGCCATCCAGAGTATCCGGTGATACTGCTGTCCAAGCATATACCTTTGATGCAGACGCTACGGGTGATTATGTCAATACCACCACGGCACGAACCGCCGCCGGTATGAATGTCTTTAAGGATATTTGTGCCAAGTATGTCACCATAGTTGTCGATGCAGCCCAGGCCTCAGCAATCCGAACCTTCTACATCAGAGGTGTGGGTCTAATCAGCCAGAGACAGAGATAGAGTTCACAATCCTGAGAAGTTTTTGGAGGTAACAAATGTTTTCGTCCAGGTCACCGGAAGGTCAGACTTACATGATTGACAAGATACAGAATCCCGGCAAGCAAATCATACGTCAGTTAGTCGCCAATAATTTTGGTATCAGTGACTTGCCTAAATTAGTTGGCCTACTGCGTGACCTGGCTCACCTTCCCGAACCTGTCAAGAGTGGCGAAATGGAATCCAACACGCTCAGACTAATAGATGCCTTTGATGATTTCTTTAATCGTTTTAACGTGCCAGCATACCTAAATATATTCCGCCCCATATCCTACTTTATTATTCATAAGTATCATACGGATAAGTTTTACCACGATGGGTTAAATGACATTATAGGTGGTCTCATTAAGAGAGGATGGGAGTTTAATAAGTTAGATAACCCACCCTCTAAACTATGGGATAGTGGCCTTCCCAAAACAAGAGCTAAGTTAATCTCCACATTGCAGTCTCATTATAAGGTGATGCAGGATAAGTGCAAAAATCTTACCGATGAGGCAAAGAAGGAAAAGTTCCTCAAGCAATTCTTTGATAGGCTCTTAGATACTATTGACCAAGAAGTTATATTGTGGAAGTAAGGAGGTACCATGAAATATATCACACTTCGAGATTGCTACGTTAATGACCGATTATGGCGTAAGGGAGAAGTTTATGAACTCCCTGACGAAATGAACAAGTCGGAGAAGAACTTTAAGCCATTAGACGAACCAGCCCCGGCACCAGTACCCGATAAAACCGAACCAGCCCCGGCACCAGTACCAGCCTCAGCGCTGGAATCCGAGCCAGAACCCGAGCCAACACCTGAGACTCTCAAATGTCCCAGTTGTGGCAAGGAATGTAAGTCGGTTTTCGGATTGAGAGCACATATGAAAATCCATAAGTAAGGGAGGTGGGTATGCCTTACTCAATTCAAAAACGAGGCAATAAGTGGGTGGTCATAAACAAAGACACTGGCGATGTTAAGGGCACCCACGATTCCGAGATAAAAGCCCGGCGCCAAGTCAATCTATTGCAGGGTGTGGAGCATGGGTGGAAGCCCACTGGTGCCCCGGCCCGAAAGTAGAGGTGAAACATGAGAAAACTCTCAGCAATCCGTCAAACCGTCAGGCAGTTCCTTAGCGATGAATTTGTTTCTGGCTCAGAGCAGGACTTCAAAGATGATGAACTTGATGTTCATATCGGGCACTGCCTGGAGGAAATATCTGATTACAGACCCTACGAGGTCAAGGTAACAGCCGATGATGATGATGATGACCTTGTGACTACGGCAGGCTCAAAAGAGCTGGATATCAGCAAAATATCTGACTTAATCAAGGTGGAAAAGGCTGAGTATCCGGTAGACGGGGAACCTCCTTGTTATCGTAATGTATCCGTATTCGGCAACACATTGAGGCTTGTCATTGATGGCAGCCCTGGTGATGATGAAGCCGTTTACCTCTATTGCTGGAAGTTACACCAGCTCACTGAGGAGACCTCCACCCTGAGCCCTCTACTGGAGCATGTGTTGATTGACGGCTCGGTGGCCTACACTGCTCTGGCGTGGATTAACAATGTCAGGGCTCAGGTTAAGGAAGCTATCGCCATAGTCGCAGATATACACACTGCCGTTGGGAAAATGGAGGGGGCAGAGGGTGAAGGTGGCATAGCCCAAGCAATCGAAGACCTTAAAGATGGGCGAACATTAGGTTTCAACAAGATATATGTTGGTGGCAGACCTTTGGATGATTATGCCAACTATGCTAGAGGGGAGCAGGGTATTGCCAATGCCTATCGCAGCCAGGTTGATGGCTACATACGGGAGCTTAACACCAGGCTAGGAATCTCCAATCTTATCAGCAATTATCAGGTCTGGGCCAACAATAAGCTGGCTCAATACAGGGTGGACCTGAAAGGTATCACGAAGCAAAGAGTATCCCAATTATACTCGACCAGTTAAAACAGAGAGTAAAACTATGGGTATCTTTCACTATAAACCAGCTCAGGAGATTCTAGTCCCTGAAATCAAAAAACCTATTGTAGAAGTTCTTTTTGACATACTTGAAGGGAACTTTAATATATCATCTGTGAGGAAACTTCTAGGTGCTTATAAATCTCTTGTGAAATTGCCTTACCCTACGGTGGATAATGTAACTCACCATAATAGCAAAGAACTCGTAAGAATGAGAGACAGGTTCCTCCAGTGTGAATTAGACCCAAGAGCCAAGAAAATCTGGGCTGCTCTGTGGAATCTTGCCATCATGCACATTGACCCTTGCAGTCATTATCGGCATAGGAGTTGGGTAATTGTGGAATGGCTGGTTGAAGCTGTGCAGAAAGGAGAGTGGGAACCAAGACCACCCTGGATAAAATTACATTTATGGAAAGAAAATCAGGAATAAATTTAAGGAGGTAAAAGAACATGGCAGTCACGGCAAAGATGTATTCCAATTTCCCCCATAAAGCTCTGGAGGCTTTAATCTCAGACCTGAGCGCAGCGTCAAAGGTCAAGTGTATGCTTCTAACGGATAGTTATACTCCTGACCAGGAAGCGGATACTGAGTTAGCAGATTTAGTCTGGGGTACCAATGAGGTTGAAGGTGATGGCTACGATGCTGGCGGTGCCGTCTTAACCACACCAACGGTAACTGAAGCTACCAGGGTAACAAAATTTGATGCTGATGATGTTGAGTGGGCGGAGTCAACAATCACGGCCCGGTACGCTGTCCTTTATGATTATGTGGCCTCCGGCAACCCGCTTATCCTATGGGTTGACTTCGGGGAGGACAAGTCCAGTGAGAACGGCACGTTTAAGATTGAGTGGAACGCAAGCGGAATTTTCACTGTAACGGTCGCGGCGTAAGGGAGGTTGGTGATGGCAGAGAAAGACGATAAGAAAAAGGAACGCAAAGATGTAACTGTGCAGGCCCCGGCAGTTGAGATTAAGATTGTGTCAAAATGAACGGTGACATTGTGAGGCTGAATGGCTACTGAGACACTAAGACCAAATGGTGCTGGTGCTG
>Ga0315533_1003157_pt1 | contig 11041 bp, 9 predicted proteins | sample SalMarSW160130MG_FD_203081 | JGI IMG/M metagenome (GOLD analysis project Ga0315533, IMG submission 203081) | Salt marsh sediment microbial communities from the Plum Island Ecosystem LTER, Massachusetts, United States - Salt Marsh Sediment SW1601-30 ...
AGCGTCTCAATTATAGATGGTTTTTTGCAGTTGGTAGTGGCGGAGAATGCCGGCGCCGCTTTTGGGATAGCCGCCGGTCAGCGTTACCTTTTAATAGCGGTCTCAGTTGTTGCTTTGGGGGTAATTTTTGCAGTTTTTCTTTTGAGCGCGAGCGAGCAGAAATTGGTGTATGTTGCCCTTGGCCTTTTTGCTGCCGGCGTGTGTGGCAATCTCCACGACAGGATTTTTAACGATGGCAGGGTGCGGGATTTCATCGACGTTGTCTACTGGCCCGGCAAGCATTGGCCGGCCTTCAATATCGCAGACACTATGCTTTGTATCGGTGTGGGGCTGTTGCTGATTTCGAGTTTTTTTACTGGCGGGTCTTCTCTAAAACATGCTCGGCAACGTAAATAGGGGCGTTTGACGCCACACACAGCGCAATCGCATCGGAAGGGCGGGAGTCAATTTCGACGTTTTGACCGTTTGAACTGAGCGTTATCTTTGCATAGAAGGTATGATTGCGCAGGTCGTTTATAACTATCTTTTCTATTTTAGCGCCAAGGCCTTCGATTACGCCGGCTAATAAATCGTGCGTCATTGGGCGGGGCGGCTTGATGCCTTTTAACCGCCGGTCGATTGCAAAAATTTCAACTATGCCTATAACGATGGGGAAGCTGCGCTGACCGTTACGCTCCTTCAGGACGATTATCTGCTGGTCGGATGTCTCGTTAATAATTATACGTGACAATTCCATTTCCACATCCATTTTGACACCGCCTTTACTAAATCAACTTTCCAATTGCGAGAGATGTTTTTCTATTGTTTCTAATTGTTCCGCTAATTCAGCCAGTCTCTTTCTGGCCTTCGCAACGACTTTCGGCTTGGCCTTGCTGACAAAATCTTCATTGCTCAGCTTGGCCTCCACCGCCTTTTTGGCCTTTTCTATCTTGTCTTTTTGTTTTTCAAGCCGTTTTCGCTCAGCTTGTGGGTCAATTACATCGTGAATGTAAATCTGTGAATCCTCAACTATCGCCGTAGCGGCGTTTTTGGATTTTTTAATTGTCGTGCCCGCCTTGAATTCTTTTATGCCGGCCAACTGCCGGATAAGCTCCGCATTCCGGTTTAGTATATCTGCGGTTTCTGCCGGCGACTTCGCAGAAACCTGCAAAAGCTCATTTGGCGGTTTATTATATTCTCTTCTGACATCCCTTATGGCTCGGATTACGGACTGAATAATCGTAATTTGTTTTTCTACGTCCTCGTCCACTAAAGAATCTATCTTTTTTGGCCATTCGGCGGCTACCAGTGCTTTTGCCTCTTTAGCTTCTGCGATGTTATTGAGATTTCTTGCCGGCGCAATCTCGTTTAGTTTCTGGAATATACCCTCGGTGATAAACGGCACGAACGGATGCAGTAAACGCAACGTCTGGTCCAGTACAAATGCAAGCACGTTTTGAGCGGTTGGACTTTGTTGAGAATCCTGCATTCTCGGCTTGACCCATTCAAGATACCAGTCGCAGAAATCGTTCCAGAAAAATTTATAAAGCTGATTTAACGGCTCATTATACTTAAACTCATCCAGAGATTTAGTAACCTCGGAAATAGTTTTAGACAGGCGTGAAAGAATCCATTTGTCGGTGATGTCCATCTTGTCGGGGTCAAATTTATTTGGGTCGAGCCCCTCAAGATTCATCAGTGTAAATCGTGATGCGTTCCAGAGCTTATTACAGAAGTTTCGGCCGACATCGAACTTTGGTGACGTATTTTCCGTTCGCCCGTCCGGCAGTGTCATTGCCACCACCGGCATCCGAATGTCCTGCGTATCCGTTGTCATACTGGCCAGCGTAAACCGCATCGCATCGGCGCCGTGGCTGTTTATAGCAACAAGCGGGTCAATGCCGTTGCCTAAGCTCTTGCTCATCTTCCGGCCAACGCCATCCTGAATCATTGCGTGAATATACACGTCACTGAATGGAATGTCCTCCCTGCAGTATTGCCCCATCATCACCATTCGCGATACCCACAACGTAATAATCTCTCTCGCTGTGCAAAGCACGTCGCTCGGATAGAACGTTTTAAGCTCCGGCGTTTCATCCGGCCAGCCCAGCGTGCTGAATGGCCACAACGCCGAGCTAAACCACGTATCCAAAACATCCTCGTCCTGAACTAAATCGTCGCAGCCGCATTTTTCGCAGCTTTTAGGGTCTTCCATACCACTATTGGTTTGCCCGCATTTTTGACAATACCATATTGGTATTCTGTGTCCCCACCAGAGCTGCCGGCTTATCGGCCAGTCGCGCAGGTTCTCCAGCCACGCTTGATACGTCTTGGCATACCGCTTGGGAGTAAACGTAAGCCGGCCGTCGAGCAGCGGCTTTAAGGCCAAACCGGCAAGAGAATTCACCGGCACATCGGTATCTTCAATCAGGCCTTCGCCCAATTTCCCTTTCAAATGCTCAATAGGTTTCTTTACAGCGATATACCACTGGTCCGACAGATATGGCTCGATAGGCACGTGACTGCGGTAACTGTGGCCTACCTCGTGGGCATATTCCCGAACGTCCTCAAGCAGATTCTCCTGCCGGAACCATTCGACAACGGCCTCACGTGCCTCAAACCTGTCCATACCAAGTAAGGATTGTGCTTCGGGTGCGTGAGCATCTTCCCAGCCATATTTATCGCTGATAGTGCCATCCGGCGCCATAACATTTATTATTTCCAGCTCCTGTCTCTGGCCAATATCCCAGTCGTCCGGGTCGTGGGCCGGCGTAACCTTCAAAAAGCCGGTGGAAAATCTCGCCTTTTCATCTTCACTTTGCCGGTCAGGCAGAACGACGTGTTCATCGGCTATTATTGGAATAATCCGGCCTACAATCGGAAGCTGCACCTTTTTGCCGACCAGATGTTCAGCCCGCAAATCCTTCGGGTTCATTGCAACAGCCGTATCGCCGAGCATCGTCTCCGGCCGGGTCGTGGCGACGGTAACGTACTCAACTTTCTTTCCCGTTATCTTGACCGGCTCGACAAGCGGATACCTCAGATACCAGAAGTGTCCCTGCACCAGTTCGTGTTCGACCTCATCGTCGGCCAATACCGTCTGCGTGGCCGGGTCCCAGTTGACTAATCGTTTGCCTCGATAGATAAGCCCATCTTTGAAGAGCCGGAAGAAGGCGGCCCGAACGGCTTTCGCACAGACCTTGTCCATCGTAAACCGCGTCCGCTGCCAGTCGCACGAGCAGCCCATTGCCTGCAGCTGCTCGATAATCTTCGCCTCGTATTCATCCTTCCACGCCTGCACGCGGCCGACGAATTCATCACGCGCAAAGTCGGTTCGCCGTTTGCCTTCCTCCGAGAGGATACGCTTCTCAACGACCGTCTGGGTGGCGATGCCGGCGTGGTCGGTGCCCGGCATCCACAGCGTATTGTAATTTTGCATCCGGCGGAGTCGAATCAATATATCCTGCAATGTATTGTTCAGTGCATGGCCGAGGTGCAGCGGCGCCGTAACATTGGGAGGTGGTATCATAATCGCATAGGGTTTTCGGCCGTCCGACGGTGCCTCTGCGTGGAAATAGCTGCCGGAAGACCATATTTCATTCACCCGGCCTTCTGTCGTTTTGGGTTCATAAACTTTCGAGAGTTGTTCTGCCATAAACTGTCCCGGTCGGTTATCTGTGAAAAAACTCCGGCAAGACATCGTTCTGCCGGAGTTTTATCTTAATAAAACCGCTCAATAATGTAAAGCGAACAATTAGATGCAAACGAGGATTTATGTGCCGGATGCGAAAAAACGCCTGATTTAGTTACCGCTTTTTAGCGGTTTTATATGTTCTGTTGGATGTTTAACTGCTGCTCTGGTTGCGCCGGCTGGCTCTTACGCTGTCAGTTTCCACAGTTAGGGTCATACGGGTTGCCGCATTCGAGCCAGTGAAGTGAGAGTACAGCTAAATCTAAAAAGTCCACATAACAGTTGTTATCCAGGTCACCAATAATGGGGCCTTGGCATTCGTATATGTAAAATAAATCGTCGCTGGTATCGACTATATTGGGGTCATTGGCGTCAACAATTTGAATCAGGCACTGGTTGGAATCCACTGCAGGAACCAGCCAGTCGTACGAGCAGGTATTGGAAACGGAGTTTGAGTCTATTGGAGTCCAGCTTCCACCATTGTTGGTGGAATACTTCAAGAGGTAGTTGCCTGGGCAGCCACTACCGCTTCTAAAATCTGTCCAGTTGATTGTGTATATTGAATCTGCAAGCAGAATCTCTCCACCGTTGGGTTGCAGCACAGCCAGCGAGGACACCTTAAATTGGATATAAAAATTGGGCCAGGGCAAAATACCAGGCATTGGGTTTTCACAAAAGAAAAGCCAGTCTCCGCCGGCCAGTGGGCCGAAATGACCTTCAAGGCCGCAGGCTGGATCCCAAAGATCAATACAGATTTCCGGCGCCGGGGGTTGAAACCATAATTCTACGGTTTTTTCATTAGGGTTGATGGTCAGCGTGGGAGAACCTCCCATTGCCTTCTCCGCATAACAGTCATTAGAGTAGACCTCTGTGGGACCGGAGAAATAAATTATCTCGTTGACGTTGAGCTCATTAGGGTTAATCACCCAGGTCCAGCTTGGCGGACCCAAGCCGCCATGCCAGTTTACTTCAGCGTGAGCCGGCAATGCACGGAAGCCAAACCGGCAAACAATAACGGCCATTATTGATATGATTCCGCTTCTGTACATTTTTCGCTCCCTCTTCTTTATTACCCCTTGTTAAAATTGGTTACCGAATTGCGGCGTATTATAGCATAAAGACGGGTCGAATGCAAGGTGAATTTTGCGGGAATTGGCGCAATTCTTACCCTCAGGGGCGACAAAACCCGTTTTTGTAGCTTGGTAGTGCTTGAAGTGCAGAGCAGGTATTTCTGTTTAGTGCTATGGCAATTGGCTTTACACCATCGTTTGGCTTAGTCGAGGTTCATTGTCATCAGGAACTCTGCGTTTGAGCGGACCTTGGTGAGCCGGCTCTTGAGAAGTTCAATTGCCTCAGTCTGGTTCAATTCGCTAAGGACCCTTCGCAGTCGATACACGCACTCAAGCTCCTTCGGGTCGAGAAGCAATTCCTCTCTTCTGGTCCCGCTTCGGCTGATGTCAATGGCCGGCCACGTCCTTCTGTCAACAAGCCGTCTGTCGAGGTGCAGCTCCATATTTCCGGTCGCCTTAAACTCCTCGAAGATTACCTCGTCCATTTTTGAGCCGGTGTCGATTAGTGCGGTCGCAAAAATGGTCAGCGAACCGCCTTCTTCGATATTTCTTGCCGCACCGAAGAATTTCTTCGGCATCTGCATTGCGCCGGCATCGACACCGCCGGTCAGGATTTTGCCTGAGTGCGGCATCTCGGTATTATAGGCCCGTGCCAGGCGGGTTATCGAATCCAGCAGGATAATTACGTCTTCACCGTATTCGACGAGCCGCTTTGCCTTTTCAATTACTACTTCCGCCACCTGACAGTGACGGGAGGCCGGCTCATCGAATGTCGAGCTTATGACCTCGACATCTTCGGCGGTTTTGCGTTCCATCTCCGTAACCTCTTCCGGCCGTTCGTCAATCAACAGCACTATCAATCTTGCATCGGGATAGTTGGTGCTGATGGCGTTTGCTATTTTTTGCAGCAGGATTGTCTTGCCGGTTCGCGGCGGGGCGACAATCAGACCTCGCTGACCCTTGCCCACCGGTGTTACCAAATCGATTATCCGCATATTCAGTTCTTCCGATGTTGTCTCGAGTATAAAGCGTTCTTCCGGATGCAGCGGCGTTAAGTCGCTGAATACCGTCTTTTCCGCAAGGTTGTCGGGGTTTTCATAGTTGATTGCTTCGACCCGCAGCAGGGCGAAGTACTTCTCTGAGTCTTTCGGCGGTCGGATTTGCCCCGATACGATGTTGCCGGTTCGCAGCCCGAAGCGTCTGATTTGAGAAGGCGAGACATAGATATCGTCCGGGCTGGAAAGGTAGTTATAATCCGGGTTTCGCAGGAAGCCGTAGCCGTCCGGCAGCACCTCCAGCACCCCTTCGCCGTACATCAGCCCGTTTTGGCGAATCTGCTCCTTGAGGATTCTAAAAATCAAATCCTGCTTTTTAAGGGCGCTGTACTCCGTGATGTCTTCTTTTTTGGCGAGCTCGTGCAGCTCCGAGACGGTTAGTTTCTGCAAATCCGTTAAATACAAGCTGCCTTTTTTAATCCGCTCGTATTTGGCGTGTGTGGATTCTTCTTCGGTTTTTTTGTTTTTTGGGGTTTGCCCTTTGGGCTCTGTGGTGGGGGTGCTTTCGGTCATAGTTGAGGTTGAGTTAGCCCTTTGATGTTCTGATGCGTCAAGGGTTGCCTGTTTAGCGGCAGAGGCCCTTTTCCTTGTGGCTCTGCGTTTTTTTGGTGTTTTTTCGTTTTTTGAAGCAGCTTTAGCCATAATTATTCTCCATTTGTGAGATTCTATGGTTCCACAGGAAACTATTCCGTAGGAATCCAGCAGGATTTGGATTTTGAGTAGTAGAGATAAAACTTAAATATATCAAAATGGGTTAACTAATATGAGCCGGCTACGATAAACCCCGCTTACCCATTATCCACAATGTAAGAGAAGATAGCAACGACTTGCTTGGCCAACGCCGAGAAGTCAGAATTGTTATTTACCACATTATCGGCGAGGCCAATCTTCTTGTCCAGAGAAATCTGAAAATTTTCTCTGATTTTTACACAATTTTCGTCAAAAAGGCCTATTTTTTTGGCCCTTTCCCGCCTTAGTTGCTCTTCGCAATCGACAAAAATGAGCCGGTCGCAGCGTTTATCCCAGCCGACCTCTACCAACAGAGGCATATCCAGCACAATCGCCTTAACCTTTGATTGGTGGTTGTATTGGGCTATAAGCTGCTCAACACGGGCCAGAACAAAGGGGTGAATTATGCTATTAAGCAGCGAGAGCTTATCGCCATCGGCAAAAACGATGTCAGCCAGTCTCTTTCGGTCGATTTTCCCTGCTGAATCTAAGACAGCATTGCCGAAACAGGCCACTATTTTTTTCTTTACGTTCGGCTCGTCAAGCAGTTCGTGGGCGATTTTGTCGGCGTCAATGACTTTACAGCCCAGCTTACCAAGCTCGGCTGCAACGGTGCTTTTGCCAGAGCCGACACCGCCCAAAATCCCGATAATTGGTTTTTTCTCAAGACCGCCCACGGATAAGCAGTTTAGGGGCTTTCTTGCAGGCAGTCAAGGGGAAAAGCGTCTCGCAGTGGGATGCAGGGTATTGGAAGTCGCAGCAAGGTTATACGTTTGTGTAAATTCTTCGGCTTCGCTGTTTGTGTAGTGTCTTTTGCAGACTGTTTAACAGGTAATTTTTGACCATTACGTCCCAGTTCATATCTTTTGCGATACGATACCCTGTTTGAATCATATCTTCGGTTTCGGATTTGTCTTTTGGCAGGCGTTGAATTATTTGCATTGCGACCTTTTTACTCTGGCGTGCTTCTATCTGGTTGCGCACCTGCCGGTCAATTTGTAGCAAGTCTTCGATATTGCTGTAACCGTGGCTATTCAAGTTGGTGTAATCGGCGATAATAAGATTTTTGATGCTTTCCGGATTGCCGTCTTGCGAGGCGGTTACATCGTGGGCGAAGCCCGCACATCCGCAGACGCTGCTGACCACGCAGAGTCCGCCGAAGGTCAACGGTTCAAGCTGGGCGATGCCGAACGGCTCGTAAATGCTCTGGCCGAATTCGACGTCGGTTCCCTTGCGAATGTCCATAAATTCCATACCTTCCGGCATCCTTTTGCCGCAGTATTTCGGCTCAAAGCCGAACTGGTTTATGAAGATGATTTTTATATTACGGTTTTGCGCATTGAACTGCTGAATGGCCGTGTAGAGTTCCGCCTCGCCGCCGGACAGGTCAGGCCAACCCTCACGGTGGGCCACCGGCCAGTTATACGCCGATTCCATATTGTAGATGTCGAAACTTCGCCGCTGTGATACCTGGGTGCTTAGCAGGAATAACACCGCAGTTTTGCCCTGGGCGTTGAATTCTTTTTCAATGTGTTCGAGCACACGCAAATCACGCCACAAGCCCTTGCTTTGCACCAGCCGCGTAACGTGTGTGAAAACAAAATCCGGCCTAAATCCCAGCAGATTCTCGCAGTACTGACGCAGTTTCTCCTTCGATGCGAGTTTCTCATCAACGCTGATTTGATATGCCGGTATGCCGTTGTAAACTATATCGATATCGGCGGTCTCAAATTCCGGCGCCAGAAAACGTAATTCACTGACCACATAATCGCCTACCGCGCATATAGTGTCGCAGTACTTTGAGGCCTCTACGAGCGGGTGCTTGAAATAACAGTTCTGGTCGCCGAACACATCGTTGACATAGAGTCTATTTTTGTAGGCCTGTTTTATAGTGTTATAAAACATCGTATCGTGGCCGGGATGTGTCTCCACGATGCGGCGCATCGTCGCTACTTCGTGGGCGTAGAAAATGGTTTTGAAGTCGTAGGATGCATCAAGAATCCCTGCTAGCGCTGTCGGCATTCCCATAAACTCGTGAGCAATAATAGTTGTCGAATCTTTAGCAGCGCCGATTGATTTCAGCGTTGCAATCGCCGCCGGCGCCAATCTCACGTATTGCTCATACTCCCACAGATGTTCATACAAATCGCTGCGGACGCCGAATTCCTCGTACATCTGTTTTTTTAATTTGTTGACCGGCCCGCCGTCCATATGTCGTACGTCGATTAGAAAAACCTCGGGCGAGCTTTTTACACCCGTCTGCTCATCGACAAATGTTCGCCTGCCATAGACGATACCCACATTATAGAAAGTTTCGATTTTTCTAAAGGCGGCTGCATAGCCGGTGTTCATAAGTCCATCCAGAGATGAATAGAGCACCTCGCCGTCGTCGCCAAGCCGGTCTAATACCGACCCTTCTGTGGAAAACAGCGGACCTATGATGATTGAGCGGTCAACTGCGTCGAGATATGAATTACAGGTGAAAAACCCTTTCAGGACGGCACCTATACCGCCGACTTTCCCCACTGTTTCGTGGGTAACGTGTACAACTGTTCCTTCGCCCATACTAAGCTTCCTTTCCGGTTGTGATGGCAGGCCCCGTCAGATTGCGTCTCTGTCCATACAAAATATAGGAAATGGCTTTATTACGGCCAAATTGAGGAAAGGCAGCCGGCCCTTTATTTTTTATAGGCCGGGAAAATCGTGGTAGATTTGCGAATTGGGTGTGTTTTTCAGGACGTTTAGGTTTTTTGAAAAATTTTTTGGTTTATTTTATTTTGGCTCGCAGCGTTTTTATCAGTCCTGAGAGCACCTGATGGGGGATGTCAGCCAGTTCCGGCTGGACAGTTTCACCGCCAGCTATTTTGTCGAGGATTTTTACGGCTCTTTTGCGGTGTTGGGCTATCAGGCCCGCAATTCTTTCGGCCTCGTCCAGCTCACCGTCGGCCATTTGTCGCAGATAAGAGATTATAGTTGCCGTGAGCTGCTGGTTGTCTGCCTCGGCTGGTGGGGCGGCGGCCTCAGCCGGCTCGGGCGGTATCTCTTTTGCACTTAATAATTCCTGCGTAAGCCGGTAGGTCTCCGTCAATAGCTGTTTCTGTCTTTCTTTATCGTCTTCATCTATCGGCGCAAGCTTTAACTCTTCATCAGAGTCCAGCTTGGGCACATAAAGCCGGTTATGACATCCGGGGCATTTGCCCCACTTGCCGCCGGCATCGTCCGGCACCTCTATCTTTTTGCCGCAATAGTCGCAATTGAATTTTATTGCCATTTCCTCACCTCTGAATAAACCATCAGTTACTTTTCGCCTTATATTCTGCCGTTACCTCGGTGGTTATACCGCCTCGCGGTGTGAAGTGTGAGGTAACCTTCATCCAGCGTGGCTTGCAGCTATTGGATAAATCGTCCAGGATTTCATTTGTCAGAGCTTCGTAAAAAATGCCTTTGTTGCGATAGCTTTGCATATAGAACTTTAAGCTCTTTAGCTCGATGCAGCTCTTGTCGGGACAGTACTCGATTACAATCTCACCAAAGTCCGGCTGGCCCGTTCGGGGACAAACACTGGTAAATTCGGGGCACCTGATTGTGATACGATAGTTGCGCCGGGGATATGGGTTGTCGAATAGTTCGAGTTTTGGCTTTTTGGTCATTTGGAACCCTCGCAAAAATTCCGCCAAACTAATATAATAAACATTGATAAGTTTGGCAAGTTTGGGAAAATGTCGGAGAAAAATAAAAAAGCGGTTATTTTATTGAGCGGCGGCCTTGATTCAGCCACAACGCTCGCTATCGCCCGCAGCGAGGATTTCCGGTTATTTGCCCTGACCTTTAGGTATGGCCAGCGGCACCAGCGGGAAATCGAGGCAGCGAAAAAGGTCGCTCGTTCCATCAGTGTAGCCGAGCACCGCATAATCGATATTGATTTGGCCTGCTTTGGCGGCTCGGCTCTTACAGACGCCGCTATTGACGTGCCGAAGGATAGAGCCAATTTAGGCGATTCGCAGCAAATCCCCACGACCTATGTGCCTGTCCGCAACACAATCTTTTTAAGTTATGCACTTGCCTGGGCCGAGGTGCTGGGCGCCTTTGATATCTTCATAGGCGTCAACGCAACCGACTACAGCGGCTATCCCGATTGCCGTGCCCAGTTTATATCGGCTTTCGAGCAGTTAGCCAACCTCGCCACCGCAGCCGCCGTTGAGAATAAAGGCCGATACCGTATTCATACCCCGATTATAAATATGACCAAAGCCCAGATTATCCTCACAGGCAGCAAGCTCGGTGTGGATTACTCCTTAACGCATAGTTGTTACGATCCGGACCGACTCGGCAGAAGCTGCGGCAGATGTGATGCCTGCAGATTGAGATTAAAGGGCTTCGCCGAAGCAGGACTGAAAGACCCGATTGAATACGTAACATACTCAAACTGACCGATTTTAGGCCGCGAGGAGTTTTTCCAGGCGGCGAATAACAGGTTTTTCATGACTATATTTAATAACATCTTGAACATTCTCCTG
>Ga0315533_1003165_pt1 | contig 11021 bp, 9 predicted proteins | sample SalMarSW160130MG_FD_203081 | JGI IMG/M metagenome (GOLD analysis project Ga0315533, IMG submission 203081) | Salt marsh sediment microbial communities from the Plum Island Ecosystem LTER, Massachusetts, United States - Salt Marsh Sediment SW1601-30 ...
GCCCGTGCGGAGATCGCCCAGCGCGAGACATACCTCACTGGCAGAGACCGTCGAGGCCGCCGGCATCTTGTCAACGCGCTCGACCGGGTAGCCCATGATTTGCGGGGCGTTGCCTTCGGAGAAGTTCACTACGGGTCCGCCGCCGGTGGTTTCGATCCCGGAGAGCGCCGCCAGCATGGTGCGGTGCATGTACCACTTCACGTTGGTAGCCCAAGTGTGGACCTTGCCGGTCATTTCGCGGAGCTTGGCAGCCGTGATTTCGGTAGCGAGGTCGTTCCCTGCCGCTCCGGTGACAAGGTGAGGCACAGCAGTAGACTCAGCCGTTGCGTCCGTCCCTGAGCCGGTAGCGCCGATCACACCGACGAATCCGTGGTAGGTGCTGGTGCCATCACCGAGGAAGCCGTGAGCGTCCTCGTCGGCGGCAATCGCCAGGGCGAACTCGAACATGAAGATGTCCGCCAAGCTGATCGCGGCGTCCTCGGCCAGCTCAGAACTGAAAGGATGGAACGCCATCTGCTTTTTGGCGGTCATGCCAAGCAGTTCAAAGCCGGGGTCTGTTCCGGTCCCGGTGTCCGTCTCACCTTCCCAGGTAATGACGACTCCGCTGGACCGGCGGGGGATGTGAACGGTGTCGCTGCCCATCGGCCAGACCAGAGCGTTGCGCCGGAAGGCCCCATGTTCTTCGACGTTGCGGATCATGGTATTCACGAACTGCGGACTCACCAGGATCGAGCCGGGGGTAGCACCGCCGGTAAGAGCCTGACCAGCTATTACGAAGGGACCGTACTGAAGTTTGACGATCCGGTCGAAGTCCTCCCTAGTCAGAATGGGGTTGGCAACGTGCTCCACAAACGACTTCGGGATGTTGGGTAGGAACTGTAGGTCCGCCCGGTGCTCTTGCAGCCAGCGCCGAGCGTAGTCCTTGGCCGGGGTGTCGGCCTTCATGGTTGCCATGAGGAAGTGACCCAGTTCCAGGGCTTCCTGCCGGCAGGAGAAGATCGCTCCCCGACCGCCGCGAGCGACGAACGCAGACCGCTCATCGCCGCCGTCGGTACCGAGTTGCTTCATCTGCTCGCGCAGCCGATTGACGGTATCGGTGTACCCTTCGGCAATCGTGTGCATCTGATCGCCGAGAGCCTTCACCCGTTCCTCGACTTTGGCGAGGGCTTCCTGATTGGTGCCCGTCGTCTTTTTGAGTTCTGCCTGTTCCTCCACCAACTTGCCCACCTTGGTGTTGGATTCCTCCATTGCCTTGCGGCTGAGGTCGAGTGTTTGCTTGGCTTCCTTGATGCCGGTCGCTAGCTCCTCGACCCTCTCGGGAGTGAGCGTCCCGATTCCTTCGTTCTCCGCACTCATGTCTGTACTCCTGAACCTGTGGTTACGTGAACCGGGCCAATTCGCCCAACGCGGTGTCAACCGCAGAGCCGACGCCCGATGTGTCGGCTTCATCGCCTTCTGTATCCTCAGTCCTCTCCAAGATGTCAACTAAATCCTGCTGCAAGTCCTGGTAGCTCTTGAGCACTACCCGAGCGTGTGCGCGAAGGTGTGACGTTGCCCTGGCACGAAACGCCGAGGCCGATTCCTTCACGGGCTTCACCTGATTCACCCGTGCCAAGGCGTTGCGCAGGTGGGGCACGTCGATGGTGCTGTTCTCGGTCGAACTCTTGGCAGCACTCGAGTGGTGGGGCAAGTGCCGGTACTTGTGGACGGTCTTGCCGCCTTCCTTCTCCGCTCCGTGCTCCACGATGAACGCCGCGTCGGGGAACGAAGCATCCCCGTAGGTCTCGCCAATGGAGGAGGCGGCCTGGAGGGCGTCCACGGCGGCCTGCAAGGCAGTCAGTTCTTCCGCTAGTTTGCTGAGCATTTGACCGTTCTCCTTGTCGGGTTGCCGGTCGATCATGGCTCCGACGTTAGCGCCGATAGCGGTGACGGAGAGTTCAACGAGTTCCGACTGCAAGAAGCACAGATACCGCTCGATCCGTCGGTTTCGGCCTTTGCCGACGTCTTCCTCGACGTACTCCACTTCGATTGGATTGACGCCAATCGAGACCATGCGGACGATGTTCTTGGTGATCTTGTCATACCAAGCCTGCGCCAGCGGATCGGTGTCGAACTGCATTCCCCGGAACTTGAGCGTATCGCCAGCCTTGACCACTCGCTGCACCGTGGCGATTGCTCCGGGCATCATGGTGAGCGGAACGTACTGACAGTGACCGGCCAGGACCACCGGATTGAACTTGTTGTAGTGCGAGAGGTCGAGTCCGGCGATGAGGATTTTGAGACCCGACCGACTTACCATTTCCACCGAGGCGACTCCGTTGACGCTGCGGTCGCCGGGACGCCGCTCTGCCGCTTCCTCCACTGCGAACGGGGTATCTTGCTGGATGATGCCACTGCCGACTTCAAGCTGACGGTGGAAGTCCGACAGGAGAAGGTCTTGAGTCCACTGGCTTCGAGGTAAGGTCAGCATGATTTTGTCCCTATAGGGAGCATACTCGACAAGCTCCGTGTTCGTTGTTGTCTCGTCTTGGTACTTTTCGTCCTCGTTCAAACTCAATCCGTAGATCGGTCATGCTGGCAGGCCAAGTGTCACGGGCGTCAGAACGAAACGTATGTCCAATTCGTTTTTCCAGCGCTTCGCCTTCTGCGTAGGCATCAGGATAATCTTGCAGAAGATCGTACCATTGAGCGAGCCGCTGAGCCCAACACCACATACAATTCGTGCGCTTGGGCACGTTGACTTTTTGTGCTTTCAAGAACTGTTCTGTTCGTGACAGATCAAAGCCTGCGTCACGCAACGGATAGGAATACTTCGCAAAATCGCCGTAGAGACCTTGACGGCCAGGCTCATCTGATCGTAAGCCGACGCACAGTATTGAGCCTGGATGTTGTTGTAGGTAGGCAGCGCAAGGCGTGATTTTAATCATGCGAGTGCACCATCGCATTTGGAAGTTCGGTAGAGCGTTGAAGTGATTTATCAGTTCCAACAACGTCGGTGCAGGAGGCATGATAAGAGGCCAGCCAACAAGAAGCGCGATGGCTTGAATGTGGGACATGACTTCGGGAGGTTCGTTTCCTGTGGGCGTAAACAGCAAAATGCCACGGCGGCCGCTTAGGTGCATGTACAACACCATCGCCGTACTGTCTTTCCCGCCGCTGAAAGCAACGATGGGTGGCGATTCAGTCAAGACACAACTCCCTGATTCGATTGAGGTTGGACTTTCCGTTGCCCGCCGCGATCCGGGCGGGGTCTGTGCGGGCCTTGTTCTGGACCTGGACGGACTCTGCCAGGTGAACGATGTCCTGTACGTAGTCATCGAGCACTTCGTTCCGGGTACCGGCGGTATCGAGCGCCTTTTCACCGGCGGCCATGACGACGGACGCCGGGATGGTCCCTCGTCGGACCCAATACTCGCTACCGTGGGGCTCGGGTTGGAGGTCCAGCTTGAGCCACCTGATGACCTGATTGAGCGTGACGCCCCGGTCGATCAGTTCGACGGCGGCCTGGGCACGTTCGAGCCGCCGGTGTTCGAGGATCGGGTTTGCCGCGAAGTCGTGTGTTCCCCGGTAGCCGGGACCGAAGCGCGGGGCAACGTCCTTGTTGAACTCCTGGTCGTACTTGTTGGCCCACACCATGACGACGTTGACCAGGAAGGTCTCTTTCTCGGGGGCACTGGTGCGCCCGCCGATCTGGACGCCTTCCGTCGGCACTTCCCCCGCGTAGATCACGGGTGGAATCTTGAAGATGCCGTTCATAATCTCGTCGCGGGTGAGGACTTTGAGGGTCTGCTGGACCTTGGCGTCGAAGCCGGTGCCGATCTGGTGAGGAGTCAGGCCGTGGCCGATGAACTTCGTGCTGTACTTCTTGCTCATGCCGCCGTGGGCCAAGTCCCAAGCCTTGACTGCATCTTCGATCTGGTCTCCGGTCAGCGGCTCCTTGCTGGACATAATCAGACCGGTGCTGGCGTCGTTCTCGAAGAAGCGATTGAGCAGTTCGCTGAGGTTGATGTCCGCGTTGATCCCCAGGACGGCGGCGGTCAGCGGCGAGAGCCCCTCGAAGTCGTGGTAGGGATTGTAGAGGGCATCGTGAAAGATGTCGTCACCGGCGATGAAGGGCACTGCCCCACTACGACCCACTCGGACCCACCGGCGAACCACCTGGGTGCCGATCTTGTCGTAGTACCACTCAGGCGTGAAGTCTGACCGGGCAAACGCGACCATGCTCCGAGGAATGATCCCGTCCATTTCGGGGAACGCTCGCAGGACCGCTCCGTTCAAGAGCAACTGCGTCATGTACGCCGTGCGGAACTTGGCATCGGTGTCCTGCTGAGGGTAAGTGTTCGGCGACCGGATGAGCTTGGCCATATCGCCCGTTACAACCGGCTGCCCGTGGTTGGTGACAGTGAAGGGGTTTTGGACGATCCATTCCGTGATGATCGTGATGGCGCTGTAGACCCAGGCCGACAGGGCGTAGGAGTCCGCGACGCTGACGGTGCTGCGCTGAGAGGCCGTCATGGCGTCCCAGCGGCGCATTGCTTCCTCGACCGGGTAGGAGGTCTGGACGGCGAGCTTGCCACCTCGACGACGACGGCCTTTGCGGCGTGATTTTGCCATGCGGGTGCTCCGTTTGCCCGGTTTCTATCGTGCGAGCCGGGTAGCAAGTCGGGGGAAACGCACTGCGGCCATCTGAGAGACTCCCACGTTGATTTTAGCGGGCCTGGACGTGCGAACTGCTCGGACGGCCAGGGCCGCCGCCCAGAATCGGTCGGCGTGTCCTTCCTTGGTTCGGGGACTGCCGATCACGACGTTCCCGGCTGCTGTAACCGATTTCTCGACGGAATGGAAGTCCTCGATCATTTTTTCGTCGTCGGGAAGGACGATCTCACGGGCTTGAACGAGAATCCGCAGAGCGCTGGCAAGCTGACTCTTGACGGCACTGGTGAAGTACACCGGATCGACGCGATACCTACCGAACTTCTCGTTAAGTTCCTCGGCAAGCTGCATCCCGATTCCCGTTTCGTCGATGCAGCATCGGCGCACGTGTCGGTTTTCGAGTAAGCCCGCCAGGACGAACCGCTGGTCGGAAAAACTCGCTCCCTCCAGCACGAAAACGGCTTCTGTGCGGAAACTGGCCTCGATTGCGGAGAGCACCCAGACGACGGTTCGGTCGTTTCGTCGGCCAACGTCTACCCCGACGTACAGGTCGTGCTCGGAGCGCTGAAGTTCCTCCACCGTTCTCATCGGCAGGTCGGGGTCCACGCATCCCATGATGTCGTCGAGCTTCAAGCACACCGAAGCATCGTCGATGAACTCGCACAAGAACTCCTGTCGCCAAATTTCGTCGTCTCCGCAGAGGCGGCAGAGGGCGGCGGCGTCCACACCATGCAGCGGTGCGGCGGGAATGTCGAGGCTGTCGGCGATAGCGTCGTGAATTGTGATTGTACTCAGGTCGAACATGGGATTGTTGCGCATCTCAGCGAACGTGTTGGTCCGGCCCTTGGGCGTTGAGGCGATGTCGAGTTCCCCGTTCTGCCGGATGATGGTCGGGAGCATGGCCGCCCAAATCTCGCGGTCGTGCCCGTGAACTGCGAACTCGTCGAGCAGCACGTCGCCGGTGAATCCGCGGGCGGTCTCCGGGTTTGCCGGGATCGCGGTGATTCGGGTAACGCCCGGAATGGTGATTTCGAGGGTCTTGATGCCGGATGCTTGCAGAACCGAGTCTTGCTTCGCGGCGAGTTTGAGGACTTGAAGGTGCTGGCGAACCTTGTCCATCAGTTCGACGCTCTGGCGCTCGCCAGCGGACATGAAAATCTGCCGACGCTTGCGGGCAATGCCTCGGATCAGCCGACGTAGGGAACTGACGTGGCTCTTGCCGGTCTGGCGAGCCCAGTTCCGCCAGCAGAACCGGGCGGGGTTCTCAATCGCCCGGCGCTGGTAGTCCGGGAGGGGCATCACCGCTTCCCGGATCGCTCGATTCGCCCGACTCGGGCATTTGGACGCCGTAGACATTACGAATTACCTCTGCTAGCTCTGCTAGGTTGGGTTCCGCGCGAAGGTGAAGTTCGGTCTTCTCACGGAATTCGTCGGCGTGGGTGCCTAAGAAGAACTTGACCGCATTGAGGCCCACCGGTCCGTTGTCACCCATGAGAGCGAACAGGCGTCGGGCAGCACCTACGACGGCAAGCTGTTCGGCTCGCTCCATGTCGGCCACGAGCATTGGGTAGCGATCTTGCCACTTTGCCAGCGTTTTCCGATTGATCCCGGCGGCCTTGGCGCAGTTCGCGTCGGAGAGCCCGAGCATTTTGAGCCGAAGAAGTTTGGAGTGAGCTACCGCCCCGTACTGATCCTGATGTTCAACACTCGAACCGAGCCGGAGACCGATAGAAAGGGGGTCCAGGAAGTCCAGCAGTTCTTCGTACTGCTCGACGGTGGTTTCCTCGGCATCATCGAGGGTCAAAATCTCCGCTTTTTCGGTTCCCATTTTGGGGTTGCCTTTTCCTGGTGGTCCTTTTACCATGCTAGAGTCGTTTTGGCACGTTGTCATGTGAGCGGCTGAGGTTCGCCGTCGCCCCGGACTTGCTCAAACCTGTTTTGACGGCTTGGAGATCACTCATGGCAGAGGACGCTGCGAATGTGAATGTGACCTCGGCGCTCCCGGACGACATCCGGGAGTCGTTAGCGGTCAGCAACATCAAGACGATTGCTGAGGCGGGGGCGTTTTTCATGGCTCGGGGGTTTGCGGACGCAACTGCGCACGCCAACCGGCTGAACATCTTGGCCGAGACCGCGATGGCCCAAGCGGTCAAGGGTCTGCAAGAGGTCGATCCGATCGAGGCGATTTCAACACTCAAGATGCTGAGCGGCAACGACGTTGCGACCACTCTGGCGCAGTTGCTTACCAGCCTCGCCAGCGGCCAGCAGGCGGTCAAGAGTGCCCAGACGACGCCGCCGGTGACGGCCTGATCTTCTCTCTCGACATGGGAGCCGGGGGTTGTAGGATTGCCGGTGGCGTATCGGTCCTCTCCCCCGGTCCCCACTTTTGCCGCAACGTGAAAGGACCGACCGTGAGCAAGCAAACCCAAAACACATCTCTGAGCCTCCTGGCGGTCAAAGTCGAAACAGCACGTCAATCTCGCGGTTGGTCCTACTGGCAGCTTGCCCGGGAGGCCGATTTGAAGCTCGACACCGTTCAGAGGGCCCTCGGAGTCGGTGCCGCCGGCGAATCCGGGGTCGGACACGTCGGTCTAAGGACGTTTTGCACGATTTTGGACGTTCTTGGGCTCGAACTGCACGTCCGCTGATCCTGCGGAACATCGCCAAACCCCAAAAACAGCGTTTTGGGACCAAAAAGGCCGATTTTGACCAAAAATCGGGTTTTTCGTCGTTTCGGGGAGGTCCGAAAACGGGAAAAACGGCTTTTTTGAGCCAAAAACGGCGATTTTCGACAAAATCGGCCTTTTTCGACGAAAAGCGCGACTTTTCGGCTTCAGAACGCGCCGAAAAGGTCGTTTTCGACCTCAGAACGTCTTTTTTCGCTCAAAAAGGCCGTTTTTCGCCGAAAATCCCCATTTTTCGGTCAAAAACCCGACTTCTGGCCGAAAATCGCCAATTTCGACCTCAGAAACACCGTTTTTACGAAAAACCCGGTTTTTGGACCTAGAATCGGTCCGAATCGCCGTTTTTTGGTCCAAAAAGACGACTTTTCGGTCAAAAGTGCCGTTTTTGGTCGAAAAACGGGGATTTTCGCGATCAGGACCACATCGGCGAGCTTACAAAGTCCGATGACGCTGCTTGGGCCGCGTTTAGCTCTAAATCGAGTCCGGGACGCAAAGAAAGACCCGCAAGCTCGATCTCGCCGGCCATTCCGGTCCTCACGCGCGGGAATTGGATGTTCGGCACAAACCCGATCACATCACGGACGAAAGTGTGTAGGGGCTTCAACTTAGTCAGTCCGAAGGCTTTGCACCACCGCCGGTAGGCGTTCCAGAGGTCGCGGGTCCGCACGATGCCGGTTTGCTCCGTACACTCGGTCAGGAAGGCGTAGACCGGGAAGCACGTCGTCCGGTGAGCAACATTGGCCTGCTGGCACTTCGCCGAGAGGGTGAATCGCTCGTTCTGGTGGAGTCGGACGGTCCCCTGGAGCGCCCAGAGCAGGATTCCGGGAAGTTCCACTACCAGCTTCTTCTTCAAGTCTACGTCAACCTTGTCCGGGGGGACCATGTATTCGAAGGGGATCAGAAGCATTCGTCGCCAGATTGCCAGAGACGTGTCGCCGAACCGGGGGAGGGGGTTCGTCGAGAAGATCAGCTTGCAGGTCGGAACGAACTGCACGGAGTCTTTGTACTTCCGGTCGCAGACGATCGGCTCACCGGACGTCACGCGCTTCAGTAGTCCTTCCTCCACCCGGTCCATTTCGGGCAAGTCACTACAGATGTTCGCCGTAGCGCCGTAAAGGTGGTAGCGCAACCGAGGGTCCGCCAGTTGGTCCATGCTGAGCGTCGAGACATTCTCCGGTCCCAGTAGCATCTCCAAGATCGCCAGGATGGTTGATTTGCCGTTGCTGCCGTTGCCCTGGAGGATGAAGAACTTCTCCAGCTTCGTCGAGCGGAAGAAACAGTACCCGAACATCTCCTGAACCACCGCAATACGGTCCTGGTCGCCTTGGAGCACTTCGGCAAGGAATCGAAGCCAGTGTTCGCACTTTCCGTCGTCCTCGACGGTCGGAAACGCAAAGTTGAGCGCCGTTTTCGAGAGCCAGTCGGACGTGTGATTCAGTAGGCACTCCCCGAGCGGCTGACCGGCCACCACCCGGTCAATGTCGAGAATCCCGTTTTGCAGAGCCAGCCAGTTGTATTTGTGAAGGTCGCCCTGCACGCAGTTGGTCTCGGCGATGTACGGGCACCGAAACGGCATTTCCATGTCATCCGGGCCGGTCACTGCCGACGCTACGCCGTTAATCACGTCGAAAACCGCCCTGGTGGTGTTTCGGAGTCCAGCTTCACCCAGCCACCGCGTCACCTTCACCCGGAGCGCGTCGTCACTCAGATTGACGTAAACATGCCGTTTGGCGCTGTACCGGAAGAAAGACTCGCGGTGCCGGCGTAGAGTGACCTGTCCCAGGTCGCTGTCGGTAAATTCCTCGTCGATGAACCGATTGGCGATCTCCCAGGGCGAAGATTCGTCCCCAGCGTCCTCAGAACCCTCAGAAACCGTTTTGGAGCCTTCTGGCGCTTTTCCGGGTGTTTGGACACCCGGAACGTCGAAAAGTGCCTTGGCGGCTTGCCAATCACGCTCAGAACAGCTTTGGTGCTGGCATCGGTAAAAAATCGCTCCCGTTGGAGTCCGACCGAGCACCGCCGACGTACCGACGTGAGAATCGTCGAAAAGGCAGTGCTCGAGGATGTACCGGACCCCAGAACCGTCAAAAGGCTCCGTTCGGACTACCCGGATGTCATGGCGCTCGATCCAGGCGTCAAGGTCGAACTGGAACGAGCGGTCGTCCGCTTTGGACGCCTGCTCGTCTGCCGCTGCTACCGCCGTTTTGGCGGCCTTTTTGGCCTTCTTCGAGCGGGGCTTTCGCGTCCTGGTGGCGGTTTGGGGACCGGCAAGGTCTTTCAGTTGCGTAGGGGTGACGATCCCGACCTCGGCGAACTCCCGGACGGTCCAGAGCTTGCTGAGCCGGTGGGGTCGGTCGGGGGTGTGGTTCCCCTTCCGAGTGGCGGTTCCCCAGAACTTGAGAATCCGGGCGGCGTTGAACAGGCCGGTGTCAACCTTGATCTCCGGGGAGTCGAATTGCTTGGCGAGCGCCGCAAGGCACCCCTTGACGGTTTCACGTGAAACCTCGTCGTTTGGCAGGTTGATTCGATAGAGCAGGTGGACGCCGTTGCTGCTGTGAGCCCGCAGGCCGGGTGGGAACTTCCGGTCGGCTTCGAGGTGGCGGGAGACGACGGCGGCGGCGTCCAGGGCGTGTTTGAGTTCGTCGTCGGTCGCGGACACCCCGCTCGGTCGAACAGGGTCCAGGTCGATCGGGAGCCAGTGCCGTCGGATGATGTCGCGGTCGGAGGTCGTCTCCCGTCGGCGTTCCTCTACTTTGTTGCTGGTACGCGCAAGGCAAGCCGCGTGAATGGCGTTGATGGTGACGTAGATGCCGCTGGGGTTCGTCTTGTGGTACTTGACCGCCGCGCTGGTGAGTTGGTCGATGGAGTCGAACCACCCGGCGGCGTTGAACTTGAAGCCGCCCCGTCCGGGGATGTCCAGGACGCGAAGCTCGATCACCTGCTCGGGCGGGAAAAGGGCTCGACAGGTGGTGGTGAGGGCGGTTTTCATTTTTTGATCTTCCCCGAATTTTTCCACCGTCCTCTAGACTTTGTTCGCGTTACGTCAGCCACTTCACCGGGTTCTAACTTTGTCAGTCCAAATTCGGGACAGCCACAATGCGGACAGAAGCCTTCTGTTGCAGGACGAACCACGTTACACCGATTACAGGCTCGCTGAATGCTGGTGGATTTGTCGTCGCTCATGTTCTCGCGTCCGTTTTTTCGTATACTTCAGCTTCAATCTGCCAGGCTTGGCACAGCACGCCGGCCTGCCCTTGCCTGGCGGTGCCCAGCCGTCAGGGCAAAGCCGAGTCCAGCAGTTGTGACAATAGCGTGGCATCGGACGGTCTACATCCTCTGACACATCTGCATCATCGTGTCGGCGATCCACATCATCACGACCAGCATTTGCTCGACCAGCCAGCAGAGCACGCCCAACTCGAACACGATCACGAGGGCGGCGATGGGGGTAACACGGTCGATCTTCATGGCGGTCTCTCTTGGGTCATCGTCTACACACGATGTCCGGTGGTCCCATGTCCGGGTCAGCAAGAGCGTTCCTTGCCGTTTCCTGCAAGTGGTCAGTGTCGTCTGCGGTCGTGATGTACGTGAGGATGTCGCGCAGCCGATGTACTTCGGCAACCAGTTCACGGCAATACTTGCTTTCCAACGATTGAGCCGGTTCGTTAATACCAAGCATTCTCT
>Ga0315533_1003168_pt1 | contig 11020 bp, 6 predicted proteins | sample SalMarSW160130MG_FD_203081 | JGI IMG/M metagenome (GOLD analysis project Ga0315533, IMG submission 203081) | Salt marsh sediment microbial communities from the Plum Island Ecosystem LTER, Massachusetts, United States - Salt Marsh Sediment SW1601-30 ...
TATAACTGCGGCTATTCAAACGTCAAGAATGGGTAAGTCGGTTTTACTTATCGAACCTTCCCAACGCTTTGGAGGTTTGACCACAGGAGGCCTGGGTGCTACTGATATTGGATTCTCAACGGATTTTATTGGTCAGAATTATGAATACCCTGAAGCATCATATGAAGAAAGGGAAAAGATTGTTGGACGTCACAGAAAGTATCAACAGGGTTTAATGTGGACTTTGGCGAATCATCCCCGTACTCCACAGAAAGTCAGGGCAGTTGTCTCAAAATGGGGAACATGTAAAGACGAATTTAAAGATAATGAAGGGTGGTCAGGCCAGCTTTATATCCGTGAAGCAAGACGTCTTAAAAGTAATTACGTAATGACCCAAAGGCATTGTGAAGGTTTAGGAATTGCAGATGATCCTGTTGGTCTTGGAGCTTACGGAATGGATTCTCATCATGTACAACGATATGTTGATAATAATGGATTTGTGCAAAATGAAGGAAATGTTGAAGCCCCGGTCCCCGGGCCTTATCCAATAAGTTACAGATCTATTGTTCCTGAAAATACTGAGTGCAGCAATCTTTTAGTTCCTGTATGTCTTAGTGCAACTCATATTGCATATGGCTCAATAAGGATGGAGCCTGTTTTTATGATACTTGGTCAATCGGCTGCAACTGCAGCTTGTATAGCAATTGATAAAAGAGTAAAAATACAGGAAGTAGCATATCAGGAGCTTAAGACTCAATTATTAAACGACAAGCAGATTTTATACTGACGGAGATGCAATTACAATTTACTATACATTTGTTTTTTCTCATATTGTTGAATATTATAAATGTTAATGGTCAACTCAATAACTATTTTATCCGTTACCGCTGTTTGATCCAAATCCAATTAAGTTTTTTCCAATACAAAATTCCTGTAGCAGACTCTATCTTGAAAACAGATCAGGCTCTCTCCATGCCATGAGATTCTTATCACCCACGGTTATTCTATTATGGTCTGGGAGCCAATGCAGAACCCATATGATTTTCTCCCCAGGAAGGCATGACGCTGCTCACATGCAAGCATGAATCAGTCTTGCATGCATAATAATACTTAATAATAAAGTCTATTAAGACCCGGTAAACAAAGTTCTGCAAAATATTTAAAGATTTTAAGTTAATTTTACAAATAAAAATAATACGTTGGATCAATTTCCCGACGATATTGAACTGGTTAAGAAACTTCAAACAGGTGATGTTGAAGCTTTCGACCTTATATACGAAAAGTATTCGGGGAAACTCTATTCATTTGGCTTGAAATACCTCCGATCGGCTGCCGAAGCTGAAGAACTTGTACAATCGGTTTTTCTAAAAATATGGGAGAGCCATAAACATATTAATAAAGAATTATCATTCAAATCTTTTCTTTTCACGGTTGCATACAATGATATCTGCAAACTCTTCAGGGAAAAAAATTATATGCAAAAATTTATCAATGAAACTCAGCATGAAAATTCTCAGGCTTCCTCTGAAACAGAAGAAGGTATCAACTACCAGTCTGTCCTGAACCGGGTCCAACAAATAGTTGACAAGCTTCCTGAAAGACAAAAAGTAATTTTCAGGAAAAGCAGGCTGGAAGGTAAAACAACAAAAGAGATTGCCGCAGAGCTTAGACTTTCCCCAGGTACTATTGATAATTATATATCAGAAGCTCTTAAATTCATCAAAAGCCGATTAAACAAAGAGAATCTCGCTTTACTGATGTTCATTTCGCTCTATTTTCTTTGAAATAATTACCATACCACAATCCCTCCCATCCCCCCTTCCTTCACGGCAGGCAGGCGCTCCCGGAAAAGCAGGGGTGGCTTTCTCAGCTATATATAATATTAAGGTATAGATTGTGAATCTATACCGGCGGCCATAAAAAAAATGATCCCGTGGTAAAAAAATTCAATTTTTGCATGAGATTTCCCAGACTTATGGGTATAACATAGAATAACGGGAAAATCAATTTCCCTGGTGCAATTTTAAAATTACAATATTGAAACAGGACGATTTTGATAAAATAGAACGCTACATTAACGGAGAGGCGGACGAAAACGAAAAAAAATATGTGGAATCCCTATTTCTAAACGGGGAAGATAACCTGTATTTTCGCAATTGCCTGAACAAAGACTGGGAGTTTATGCTCAAAGGAGACTCAGCACCTGAAGTTAACCTTAGTCATTTACTTGACCGGATCCATCACATCATAAGGAAAAATGAGACTTTTAAAAGCCGGAAACCTTTACAGAAACTAATACGGATTTACATGAAGGCTGCCGCCATTTTACTTATACCATTAATGGTTGCAGGTGGTCTGATTTACAGTTATATATCTCACAGATACCAGACTGTTACTGAACATTTAGTTACTTCTATGATTTATGCACCTATGGGATCGCGCGTTTCATTCAACCTGCCAGATGGTACTACCGGCATGATCAACAGCGGTTCCCAACTAAGCTATTCTATTCCATTTACAAATAACCGAAACATTAAGCTTGAAGGCGAAGCCTGGTTTGAAGTCAAAAGTGATGAAGAACATCCCTTCGAGATCAGTGCAGGAAATTCAACGGTGAAGGTATTAGGCACCAGCTTCAACCTTAGTGCCTACCCCGCAGAAAATTATGTCGAGGTAGTGCTCGAAAAGGGTAAAATGGAGTTTCTGGATAATATCAATAAAGAAAAGGTGACGATCCTTCCATCAGAAAGGCTGGTTGTTCAGGACGGAAAACCCAGCAAATCTATTGTCGATCCGGCAAAGTACAATGCCTGGACTGAAGGCAAACTGGTTTTCAGGGGTGATCCTATGGCTGAAGTTTCGCGGCGTATAGAAAGGTGGTATAACGTAAAGGTTAATATAGCCGACAGGGAGCTTGAAAAATACTCATTCCGTGCAACTTTCCAGGATGATACACTCGAGGATGTGCTAAGGTTTTTGGCCATGACCTCCCCTCTTTCGTATAAAATCTTTCCCCGAGAATTAATGCCGGATGGAACCTTCAAAAAACAAGAAGTGACCATCTATAATAGAAACTGATAATTCTAATCTAAAATTATAAAGCTATGAAAAAAATCCACGGACCTTAATGAAAAAATTACAAAAGGAAATCGCACTAACGATTCCCTAAAAACATCTGACTAATATTTTTTAACTTCAAACATTATAAATTTATGGAAAAAAACAACCTTTTTAGAGAATTGTTTTATCGTTCTCTGAAAAAAACCTTACTAATTATGCGTATTGCTATTTTTCTCCTGATTCTCGGAATCCTGCAAGCATATGCTGTTGACACCTATTCGCAGAAAACGAGGCTTTCCTTGAATTTCTCTGATACAGAACTGATAAAGGTTCTTGACAATATTGAAGAGGAAAGCGAATTTTTCTTCCTGTATAATGAAAAACTGCTTGATACAGACCGCAAAGTTAATATCACTGCAAATGACCAGTTTATTAATGTGATACTGGATAATTTGTTTGCTGATACCGATGTGAAGTATACAATCATTGACCGCAAGATCATTCTTGCACCTGACTATCTGACTAAAGAATCAGAGGCGGCCGCCATTATGCAGCAACAAATAGTCACAGGTATAGTTACTGATAGTCAGACCGGTGAAGCAATGCCGGGAGTAAACATTATTGTTAAAGATTCAAACATTGGTATTTTGTCCGATGTAAATGGAAGATACTCAATTACTGTACCTGGACAAGATGCGGTACTGGTTTTTTCATTTATTGGATATGTTTCTCAGGAAATTCCCATCGCTGGCCAAAAAGTCATTGATGTCAGGTTGGTACAGACTGTTGAGGCATTAGATGAGGTTGTGGTTATAGGTTATGGTACAGTCAAAAAAGCCACAGTTACAGGTGCAATAAGCACAGTTGAAGGGGAGCAATTACAGAAATCTCCTGCAGTTAATATTACAAACTCATTTGCAGGAAGATTACCAGGATTGTTAGTTGTCACACGTTCAGGCGAGCCAGGTAATGATGAATCAATACTAAGAATTAGAGGTTCAAATACTTTAGGGAACAATAATCCGCTTATTGTAATTGATGGTATAGCAAACCGTGATATGAACCGTATTAGTCCTTCGGATATTGAAAGTATTACAGTGCTTAAAGATGCATCTGCTGCAATTTATGGTGCTCAGGCAGCAAACGGGGTCATCCTGATTACGACAAAACGTGGACTGGAAGGAAAACCTAAGATTACACTTAACCTTAATCAAGGATGGAGTATGTCTACCGTGCTACCTGAAATGGCAGATGCAGCAACTTACGCTCAGATGATAAATGAAATTAATTATTATGATGGTAATCCAGCAAAATATTCATCTGAAGAGATACAAAAATTCAAAGATGGATCTGATCCATGGAAGTATCCGAATACTGATTGGTATGGAGAGACAATGAAACCAGCATCTTCACAAAATTATGCTAATCTTGAAATAAGAGGAGGATCGCAGTCAGTGAAATACTTTGTTTCGATTGGAGCGAATTATCAGGATGGTATTTATAAGAATAGTGCTACCAATTATCAACAGGCTAATTTTAGGAGTAATATTGACGGACAGATTACTAAAAATATTAAGTTGAGCATTGATATTGCAGGCCGACAGGAAACCAGAAACTATCCCACTCGTTCAGCAGGTAATATTTTTAGCATGTTAATGAGAGGATATCCTGTTGCTCATGCATATTGGCCAAACGGTTTGCCCGGTCCAGATATTGCTTTGGGGAATAATCCTGTAGTGATTACTACAAGCATGACCGGATATGATAAGCAAAAAGATTATGTTATGGAAAGTGTCATGAAACTGGAAGTTACTATTCCGTGGGTAAAAGGTTTATCATTATCTAGTAATGTTTCTTTTGATAAGAATTTCCGGAATGGAAAACTCTGGGAAACGCCTTGGTATCTCTATACGTGGGATGGAACAACCTATGATGAAAACAATCTACCTATGCTTTCAAAAGCACTTCGAGGACTTCCATCTCCACAACTTACTCAGAATATGATCGATGGTAGTAGGACAACTCTTAATGCCTTGGCTACTTATGAAAACAGTATTTCCGAATTACATAACATTAAAATATTGGTCGGGGCGGAACGAATTTCAGGAGAATCAATGAACTTCCGGGCATTCCGTAAATATTTTGTATCTAATGTGGTTGACCAGCTATTTGCAGGGAGTGAATTGGAAAAGGATAATAATGGATCAGCAAATCTGAATGCCCGTTTGAATTATTTTGGTCGGTTTAATTATGGTTATAGGGGGAAATATCTTATGGAATTTGTTTTTAGATATGATGGTTCTTATATCTTTCCTGCAGATAAACGATTTGGTTTTTTCCCTGGAATATCATTAGGATGGATAATTTCTGAGGAAGATTTCTGGAGTAACTATTTGAACTTTATTAATTCTTTTAAATTGCGCGGCTCCTGGGGACAAACTGGAAATGACCGTATTGAAACATACCAGTACCTATCAAGTTATGGTTTTTCAAGCAGAAGCTATGTCTTTAATTCAGAAGAAAAAATCCTGGACGAACTCCGTATTCCCAATCCAAATGTTACATGGGAAGTAGCAAATCAGCTTGATATAGGTTTTGATGGATCAGTCTTAGATAGTAAACTTCAATTTCAGGCTGATTATTTTTACAATCTTCGTACAAATATTTTGTGGTATAGAAACGCTTCTATTCCTCAATCAAGTGGATTAACCTTACCACGTGAGAATATTGGCGAGGTAGTTAATCAGGGTTTCGATTTTCAGGTTAGTTATCGCAACAAGATAGGTAATCTTAATTACTTTGTCTCATTGAATAGTGGCTATCAGCGAAACAGGATAAAATTCTGGGATGAAACACCTGGAGTCCCTGAATATCAACAGTCCACAGGTCGTCCAATGAATGCCGGTTTGTATTATCAGGCAATAGGCGTATTTAAAGACCAGGCAGCATTAGATGCTTACCCACACTGGCAAGGAGCACGACCAGGTGATATAATATTCGAAGATGTTAATAAGGATGGCGAAATTAACGGATTAGACCGAGTGAGGGAAGAAAAAACTAACTTGCCAGTTTTTTCAGGAGGGCTTAATATTGATTTAAACTGGAAAAATTTCTATGCCTCTGCTTTCATGCAATGGGCCACGGGAGCTGTTAAAAATAACTATTATGAAATGCAGGGTGAAGCAGGAAACTTCCTTGCCGCAGATGCTGAGGGTCGCTGGACTGAAGATAATCCAAGTTCAACAAAGCCAAGAACATGGAACCGGTATTATGGTTACTGGCGTGAACAGTCAAATACATACTGGCTTAGATCTACTGATTATATGAGAATTAAGAATATTGAAATTGGCTATAATATTGCAGCATTACCTTCAGTTAGAGAACTGGGTATTGAAGACTTAAGAGTATATTTTACCGGACTAAACCTTCTTACTTTTGACAAGTTGAAGGACTTTGATCCTGAATCTACCTCATCCACTTCCTATCCTCTTAATAAGGTATTTAATATTGGAGTAAGTTTAACCTTTTAAAAATTAGAAAAATGAGAAGTTTTAAATATATTTTTAGCCTATTTTTATTGGTTTGTATATTAGGCATTTCGTGTTCTGAAGATTTCCTGGAAACAAAGCCACTGACCGAAATTTCTGAGGTGGATGTATGGGGTGATCCTGCACTTGCACGGCTTTTTATAAACCATATATATTTTGAAATACCTGAGCCATTTAGAAGGGGCAGACTTTCATCTAATCTGGTTGATGAAGCTGATTATCGTGGTAATACAGGTTCATGGAATTTTAATAATGGTATTATAACTCAAGATGGAACTCCAACCTGGAATTCTATTTATTACAGTAGACGCTGGGAGAATTTTTATTCAAATATCAGATATTGTAATTCATTTCTGGAAAATGTAGATAAAATCCCATTCGACGATATCTCTGCAAGTGGTTATACAGAAAAAGATAAAATGATGGGAGAAGTACATTTTTTAAGGGCTTACCTATACCATGAATTGGTATCTATGTATGGTGGTGTACCGTTGATTAAAAATACATATGGATTAGAGGACGAGTTTAGTATACCACGTGATACTTACGAAGATTGTATAAATTTTATTGTTGAGGAATGCGACCTGGCTGCAAGTATGTTACCGGAAGCTCATAGTGGAAATGATGTAGGCCGTGCAACAAAAGGTGCTGCCTTGGCACTTAAGTCAAGAGTTCTTCTTTATGCAGCAAGCGATTTGTACAATACAACCGTATTCCCCTCCTATTCTAATCCTGAGCTGTTAGGTTATGTTGGTGGAGATAGAAACAGTCGCTGGGTAGCTGCTAAAAATGCGGCGAAAGATGTGATGGATTTGGGATTGTACAGTCTTTATATGGCAGAGCCTGCTCCAGGTGATTCAATCGCTCAGAATTATGCTGAATATTTTTTAAAAAAATCCTATACTGAAGAAGATATCTGGGCCAAATTTTTTGTGGTTCAATCAAGTCAAATGATAGGCTTGTATAGTCTCATGAATGGTTATCATGGATGGGGTGCCAATGCTCCTGTAGGTGATCTTGTCGACGATTATGAAATGGCCGATGGAACCCGGTTCGATTGGAATAATCCTGCACATTCAGCAGAACCTTATAAAAATCGTGATCAACGTTTGTATGCAGATATATTTTATGAAGGTGCAAAATGGAGAGCACGACCAGGCGACGTAGCCGAACGTGATCCGCTTAATGTTGTTCAAGTTGGTACCTGGGAAAAATGGGATAATGATTTACAGGCAATTGTATATGTGTTCGGATTGGATACAAGGAAAGGAGGTGTGGAGGAGTGGAACGGCTCCTATTCAGGATATTATATGCGCAAGTTTATTGATCCAGCACTTGATGTATCGTTTATCGAGTCCGGTGGAGGCGGATATCAAAGTATACCATATCGCTTTTTTAGATATGCTGAAATCCTTCTGAATTATGCAGAGGCTTGTATTGAGCTGGGTGAAGATGCAGAAGCACGCACCTATATTAATATGGTAAGGAGAAGGGCAGGACAACCGGATATTACTGAATCAGGGGATGATTTGCGTGTACGCTATCGCAACGAGAGACGTATTGAACTGGCCTTTGAAGAACATCGTATCCATGATGTTCGCAGGTGGGTAATAGGCCCTGAAGCATATCATCCGGTATTAAAAGCGAATGTTATCTATCAACTTCTTCCTGATAATACAACGTCTACTGTTCCAACAATTACACATGAGGTGTTCCAAACCAGGAGCTGGCTTGACAAAGCATATTTTATGCCAATCCTTAGAGCTGAGATGAATAAGAATAATCAATTAATACAGAATCCTGGTTATTAATAAAAAAAGTCGCTCTAAATAAAAGAGCGACTTTTTTAAATCAATAATTACTGTTAATTATTTAATTTCTAAACATTAAGACTAATACAAAAATGAGTAGAATTTTTCAGTTATATATTGCTTTTATAAATACAAAACATGCCAGATCACCTGTTTATGTTTTCGTAGCTATAGTGTGTCTGTTGCATTTCAATTCACAATTGTTAGCACAGGAGATTAAAGTAATGACCTATAATATTTTCCATGGGGAACAGCGTTATGTCCCGGGAAAAAGCAATTTGAAACAAATAGCTGAAGTAATCAACCAATATAATCCCGATTTTGTAGCACTACAGGAAGTAGATAGTATGACTGCCCGTTCGGCAACAATTCATGATGGTACTCCGAAGGATCTGATGCAGGAACTGGCCAGAATGACCGGAATGTATGGATTTTTTGGTAAAGCCATCAATTATAGTAACGGAGGATATGGTGAAGGCATATTATCACGTTTTCCTGCGCGATCCTGTAAATACAGTCTTCCTATTCCACAAGGGGGGGAAGGCAGAACGTTGCTTATAATTAACCATACATTTTCTAACGGGCAGGAAATTGTTTTTGCAGGTACACACCTATGTCATCAATTTGATGAAAACAGGCTTGCACAAGCAGGAACCATTTGCGATATTTGTAAAAACATAAAACTACCTGTGATTATGGGGGGGGATTTCAATTTCAGGCCTTATACTGAACCATATCAGGTAATTATTAAATGTTTTAAAGATGCAGCGGAAATGAAGGGTGATCCGAAACATACTATCTCATATGAAAATCCACGCGCTAGAATAGATTATATTTTTGTCTCAAGTGATTATGCATGGGTAATTAAGGATGTAGAGGTAATCCGTTCTTCTGCCTCTGATCATATGCCAGTATTAGTTACGTTGGAATTGAAAGAATAAAGAAATTTTCATAATGTTTCAATTTGTGGTATCCTTTAATTTTTAGATGAAACTGCCATGATAAACAAGTCTGGTACAAAAAATTATTTAACAATTATATGAAATTATGCAGTTAGTGAACTTGAAATTTCATTAATAAAAACTGAATAAGATGAAAAAATGCCTGATTTTTATTACTTTTTTATTCCTCCCCTATTTGTCCTTATTTCCTCAAGAAGAACCCTTTGTCATTAATCATGGACCATACCTTCAGTATTTAACGACAAATGAAGTTACAATAGCCTGGACTACAACTACCGAAGGTATTTCATGGGTTGAATTTTACGAGGAAGATGGATCTAATTTTTATGAAAAAGAAAGACCAAAAATATTTGCTGCTTCGGATGGACTAAAGACTATCGGTAGAATACACAAAGTAACCTTAACCGATCTAAAACCATCAACTAAGTATGTTTACCGAATTTACTCAAAAGAAGTAAAGAACCGTAACTATCGTAACCCTGTCTTTGGTAAAACTATAGCAACCAGTCCCAGACAACTACAATATTTTACAACAGATAAGTTAAATAGAGATCATACTTCATGTGTTGTAATAAGTGATATGCATGAAGATGCTTCAAAAATAGGAAGACTATTAGAAGATGTTAATTGGGATGAGACAGATTTTATTGTCTCGGATGGCGATTTTTTGAGTGATTTTGATCAGGAAAATGATTTGTTCGTTGGCCTTGATACCTGTGTTGACATTTTTGCAAAAGAAAAACCACTTTATATAGTAAGAGGAAACCATGAAACAAGGGGAAGTATAGCTAATGAATTAAAAAACTACTTTCATTTCCCTCAAAATAATTATTACTATACTTTTACTTCGGGAAGCACCCTTTTTATTGTTTTAGATGGAGGAGAAGATAAACCAGATTCTGATATTGAATACAGTGGGCTTGTTGATTTTGATCCTTACCGTACCAGGGAAGTTAAATGGCTGCAAGACTTAATTGAATCGGAGAAGTTTAAAAATGCGGATCATATCATTGTTTTTAATCATATCCCTCCATTCTTTCCTAACAGATCAGCCTGGCACGGTGACATGGAGGTAAGGGAAAAATTTGTTCCAATATTAAATGAGGCTGGAATTGATCTGATGATTTGTGGACATACCCATCGATACGCATTTTTAGATAAAAAAAGTGGTGAAAATAATTTTCCAATAATAGTAATGAATAACAATTGTAGAATGGATTTAACTATAGATAGTTCAGGTATTAAGGCTACAACAATTGATATAAATAAAAAAGTGCTGTCCCAACTGACTTTCGAATAATGTAACAATGTAACTTAGAGGTGAGAATTTATCTGACTACCTATTTTAGGGATAATACTCTTCATTTGCCTCTTTAACATTATCTTGGATTTAGTATTATTGATTATTCTTGAAAAGTGCCCTGATAGGAATCATCTAAATATGAAGTACAAACAGTTAAGATCTCACCCTTAAGTGCATAATATTATGATAATAAAATCACCAAGCAGTTCAAAAATACTCCTATTATCGTGTATTTTTCTAACAGGCATTTTCTTATCATCAGAAGCACAGAGTAATACAGAGGACAAGCAACCAGACTCCTTCTCTTTTGTTTTTATTACTGACATTCATCTGGATTATAACGAGAACACTCTGCAA
>Ga0315533_1003170_pt1 | contig 11011 bp, 5 predicted proteins | sample SalMarSW160130MG_FD_203081 | JGI IMG/M metagenome (GOLD analysis project Ga0315533, IMG submission 203081) | Salt marsh sediment microbial communities from the Plum Island Ecosystem LTER, Massachusetts, United States - Salt Marsh Sediment SW1601-30 ...
CTTTTGTTTTTAAGTAAATTCCTGTTATGTGAAGATAAGAAAAACAGACAAAAAGTCAAGAACTTTTTACCACTTAAGTCATTGATAAAAATGATATTTATCGGCCCACGGACAGACACTAAATAGATTGCATATCATTGCGAGCCCCGTTAGATGTCAACGATGTTTCGCTGGACTCCGAGATTGGCAGAAATTATCTCACGGGGCGAGCACAGCGAAGCAATGTCTCATTTAGTGTCATTGCGAACGAAGTGAAGCAATCCCTTGGAGATTGCTTCGGCCAGTTCCCTCGCTTGCGCTCGGGACAAACCTCGCAATGACCAATGAGATACAAATGTGTAAACTATAATGTGACCTGTGCAATAACAGTTTACGGAGTTAGGTATTCGTCAGTTCGCGGTTGTTAGTTGGCAGTTTTTCTTCCTGTAGGCTGATCCCCGGGAACTGATAGCTGGTGGCTATAAATGGGAGAGAGTGAACAACTAACCGTATTTTCCTTCTTTTACCTCTTGGGTGGTTTAACCCTTTTCCTCTTTGGGATTAAATATGCCGCCGAGGGGTTAAAGGGTATGGCGGGGAACAGGCTTAAGCCCATCTTAAGCAGACTCACCAGGAAGAGGATCGTAGGTCTCCTCATTGGGACTGTGGCCACCTTTGCTACCCAAAGCAGCAGCGCCACCACAGTTATATTGGTCAGTTTGGCTAACTCTGCCCTCATTAGCTTGAGACAGTCATTGGGCATAATATTGGGGGCAGATATTGGGACCACATTTACTGTGCAGTTGATCGCCTTTAAGATCTTTGACTATTCACCCCTGATCATCTTTTTGGGCTTTATACTTATGGTTGGTGGAGGGAAAGGAAATCGGGGCAAATTGGGGCAGGCGATTATGGCCTTTGGATTTGTATTTTTGGGGATGAAAATTATGTCCGATTCAATGGCTCCCTTGAAATCATATCCCGGGGTTATGGCCGCCTTCTCCTCAGTGGGCAGGATGCCCCTTTTAGGCATACTCATCTCCACTGTCTTCACCGCCTTGATTCAAAGCAGCGCGGCGACCATCGGCCTCGTCTTGACCCTCTGTTTCCGCGGGATATTAGATTTAAACTCGGCCATTCCCCTTGTTTTGGGGGCGAACATAGGCACCTGTGCCACCGCCCTCTTGGCCTCCCTGGGGACATCTACCGAGGCTCGCAGGGTAGCTCTGGCCCATATTATATTCAAGATCTTAGGGGTTGCCCTTTTCTTCCCTTTTCTGGCTGGATTTGAATCCCTTGTCTCCCGCACCTCGGGGGATCTGGCTCGTCAGGTGGCCAATGCGCATACCATATTCAATGTAGGTATGGCCCTGATCTTTCTTCCTTTGGTCCCCCTCTATGCTCGAATGGTCAACTCTTTGATTCGGGAATCAAAGAAGAAGAAGGCGTTTGGCCCGCTCTATCTTGATCCTAGAGTCCTGGAGACCCCGGCTCTGGCCCTGGGCCAGGCCACAAGGGAAATCCTCAGGATGGGGGATATCGTCTTGGGGATGTTCAGGGGCGTTATGGAGGTCTTCAAGAAAAACGATGAGGATTTGCGGAACAGGATAGTGGAGGATGACGATAAGGTTGATCTTTTAGAGGAATCTATAACCCCTTATTTGACAAAACTATCCCAGAAGGAGCTAACCCCAGAGCAATCAGAGAGGGAAATTGCCCTATTGCATATAGTCGATGAACTGGAACATATCGGGGATTTGATCAGTAAGAACATAATGATTTACGCCAAAAAGAAGATAGAGGTTGGGTTCTACTTTTCAGATCCGGGCTTTGATGAAATCAAAAGTTATCACCAGAAAACCGTGATCACCCTCCAGATGGCCCTCAACGCCGCGGCCTCCTTTGACAAGGTCTCCGCTCGCCAAATAATCGATCGAACAAAGAAACTCGTGGGGGAGCAGAATAAGCTTCATCGTGCCCATATCGAGAGGCTACATCAAGGGTATAGGGAAAGCCTGGAGACAAGCACTATCCATCTGGATCTTTTGAACGACCTCAAAGGGATAAACCTCCATGCTTCTTATATAGGATATTCGATTATGGGGCGGGTTTAGCCCGGATTATGCATCAAGGAACCACAAGATTGTCACAAGATATTCAAGATAAAGGACTCACAAAATTGAGTTTAAACCCCTCTCACCTGAAAGGTGAGAACCCACCCTCTTGAAGATTCTTATATAATCTGTGAAAATCTGCGTTCACCCCGTGAAATACGAAAGTATATTTAACGGGGTTCATCTGCGGTTTATGAATATTCTGGGTTAGAGATGAGAAGTTTTCTTAGTGGGTGATTTATTTTTTACTGATAGTTCCCTCTCCCCTGGTGGGAAAGGGTGAGGGGGAGGTAGTCTTTTTGGATGCCTGGCTCTATGGACAGGGAGGTTCCCTGTAGAGATAGATCTTTGGCCTTCTCCAGTGGCGATTTCGTAGATGCCTAACAACGCAGGAAAAATCCTGCTTAACTGCGTCCTAAAAAGGCCGTCACAGGTGGTTAAGTCCAAAACTGGTTATAAAGAGACTTTCCTCTCGGAAGTGGAGATGGAGAATCGAATTTTAAAGACCCCTTAACCTCCCTCCGAGAGGTCAAAAGAAGGGAAACCAACTTATATGGATGGATGGAGCTACTAATGTGTGGAATATTCGGCTATTTCTTTCAAAATCCACTTCGCTTGGATAGCGCCTTAGATGTGCTGAGTAAATTGGAGACAAGCAAGTTAGAAGTGGAAAACAGTCCAGTTGGCGGACATGGAGCTGGCCTGACTGTGATGAGGGAGGGGAGGTTAGAGGTGCTAAAAACAGGCAAAAGGGATGGGTCCCCGGTTTCTGACCTGCGTAAGCTGGTAGAGGAGAGGTGGATTCAACAAGGTACCTCCTCCAGTTCCCTTATTATGGGCCATGTCAGAAGGGCTTCCCAAGAATTTGAGGGGACCATTTCCTTTTCAGAAGCTACCCAACCATACTTAACGGAATGTTTGGAGGGCATACAGATAGTATCTCTCCATAATGGGACATTGACTAACTACAAAGAGCTTTTTGACTCCTTTTCCCTCTCCCATAGGTGGGAATCCCCCTCTGAGCGGCTGATTGATTCCGAGGTATTTCCTCATCTCCTTGAGGAGATTCTCTCCTCTCAACCGTATGTGGGGAAGTCAATTGAGGCCCTTTGGGAGAAAATTGAAGGAGAGGGGAATGCCTTGGCTCTCCTGATTAAAAGGGAGGGAAAGCTCTGGCTAAGTTTCCTTTATAAAGGGAAAGCCAGGGGCCTGGTTGTCTGGAGAAGTGAGAAAGGAGGGATCATATTTTCCTCCCGCCGGAGCCCCGTTCTGCAATTCCTTAAACCTTTTATGGAGTTGTGGGGATTCAAGGAAACCCTTTTCATCCCTCCCAAGGAAACCAGATTTTACAAGAAGGTCATCTCCTGGGGTTAAAAAAGTGATACTCCTCAGCGAAGGGAACCCAGGGAAAGTAGATTAGCTTAAACTTCGATTTTTCTATATACATCTTCAATCTCTTCTTGTAGCCCTATTGTCAATCGGATGGCTTTTGCCACTTTCATATAATGGTTAACCTCATCAAGAGAGAGTTTCCGCTTTTTTCTGTCCTTCAGATATTTCTCCATTACCTGATAAGCTCCGATTCGATATTCCCATACTTCCTTAGAAATACCTTCGAAATACTGTTCTTTGTTTATGAAAACTCTCTGGTTCTCTTTATCATAGGAGATCTTTTCTACCCTATTGGAGCCGCCTTTTGGAAAGCCTATCTCGGTCTCATCAAGAGCTGAAGCCTTGAGCAAATGGAGGTCAACAAGTTCTTTTCCAAGATTACTTAACCCTTTGAACACTTCATAATCTGAAGGCAACGGCACCCTTGGAAAATCTATCTTGAGGAATTCCTCATATCGCTTACGGTAGGTAGAAGAGTAAAGGATGGCATAGATGTAATAAAAAATCTCCTCCGGAGCCGGCTCTAGGCTGAGAGATGCTTTGAGGGCTTGCAAAAACTCAGGGGTGAAGTTGGGAATGCGCTGTGCTTTGAGTATTTCATTATTGAATAGTTGCCCCTCGGGTTCATCGAGATATAGGTAAAGAGGGAAAAAGTAGGGGGCCCCTCTATTGCTGAGGAAAATCCTTCTGTCCGATATTCTATCGCTCACGAATATATGAGAAAAACCACTTTCTATAACAACCTCTCTCATGCATAGAAAGGCAATGTTCCCCCTTTTTAGGTTGTTCATAAAAGGCAATCTCGGTCTATCTATTAAACTTGGTTCGTAACAAACAAACATCGTATCAAATGGTCTGTAAGCATAAGGATAAATCTTATCTTCAAGTCTTTGATCCTTGATCTTTTGCCTTGCTTCGGATAACTTCCAGGTTCCTGTATCTTTAAGGTTTAGGCTTTGACTAACCAATTCATCAGGTAATGGTCCAGTAAATACTCTAAGTCTTTGGATTATTTCTCGCCTTGTAAACCCCACCACAAAGTGATCTCGATGTGTTGTTACACCACTTGACCGCTCCTTAAAAATATCCGTTACCTTCCAGAACTTTTCATACTCCCCTTGCAAGGCAAAATCCTTGGGGACAAAGAAATAGTAAGGTGCGATAGGTTTAAGTTCTTGCCAAATGGTTGTTTGCACATCATTCCCAAAAAGGTATTTATATTTCCGCTCTCTTAGTTCCCAGAGGTCAGTATAGTAGATCTTTTTCTCTTTAGGCAGTTTTTCCGATTTCACATAGAGGGCAATGGCAACACCCTGTTGAATGTCAAAGACATTTTCATCTTTGCCGCCTTCGGGGGTCTTTTCGCCGATCCTTGAAGAACCATGAAGATTCAGAATATAAATCTCGTCAAAAGTCTCCAGAAGCTTCCCCCTCATCCCTCGATGGATTATGCCCGAAAGATAGGAGTTATTCGTGATAAATCCTAAGATTCCCTTGCCTGCCTGTTCTATCTTCCAGTGGGCAAATCGGATGAATTTTATGTAATCATCGGAAAGCGGTTGGATATTTCGCTCACTCCTCACATCCTTTTTATAATCATCCATCAAATTCTCGATAAATTCTGACTTATTCTCCGAACTAACGGAATAAGGTGGATTTCCCAGGACAACCAGAATTGGAACTTTCTCTTTTATTCGCTTTGCTTCCTGCCCTTCCTTAGCCAGGTCAATCAGAAAACTTATCTGTTTTGGTGCCTTCATCTCTAAGGTGTTGGTCAGGTAAAATTGGAATCGTTTACCCTCCTTGAACCGATACCCCATCTCTTCTAAAACCATAGACACCTTGAAATGTCCTACTGTATAAGGTGCAACGAGAATCTCAAAAGCATGGAAATGCGGCACGATGTGTTCCTTTATGTAGGGTACAATGAGCCCTTCTTTTTTCCTTTCCTCCAATTCTTTCTGGACTTGCTTGATTGCCTGAACCACAAAGGTTAGGGTACCGGCGGCAGGATCAAGAAGAGTAACATCCTTTGTGGCAAGCCCTTCAGCCTTCCCAAATTTCTCTTTCAAAATTTTATGGATAGATCGCACGATATAAGAGACAACGGGCAAAGGAGTATAGTAAACCCCTAATCGTTCCCGCTCTTTGGGATTGTAAGTTGCAAGAAAGGTCTCGTAAAAATGGATTACCGGGTCTTCATCCCATCGAGTGGTCTTGAATTCTTTAAGAATGGAATCAATGTCCGCCTTCTCAAGCACCTGGGTTATGTCATCGACAATCCAGGTCAGGGATTCAGGGAAATGTGGTCCAGTCATAGAGTAGAATATCTCTTTGAGTAGCGGCAGACTTTCAGGAATGAATTTCCAGGCAGTTTCCCTTTTGAAACCATTTTTGACCTTCATTCTTGCCGTGAAGAGCCCGTAAGTAATGGTCTGGGCATAAAGGTCGGCAAACCTCTCCTTTGTCAAAGTTTCTATAAGTTCCTCCTGAAAAGCTTTGTAAAATCTTGTTACTTCGTCATTACCTCGTGAAAGTTCCTGTTGTAAGATGTGCTCAAGAAATCGGGTTCGCTTTGCAAGTTCAATAGCGAGGGCAGAAGACTTCTGAATCTCAGGTGTGGAAAAGGAGAAGAATTTTTCTAAAAGTTCAAAGAATAGATCCAATTTCTCAGGAACGGGGGGATACTTTAAACTCTGCAAAGTAAACTGGCGTCCCACCTCTACCCTATCTATTGGATTGCCATGTCTATATAATCTTAACTCTAAGAAATTGGTTAAAATAAGGTTTGGTAGGGAATCGCGATATCTTATTAGTTGCTCGGAGTCTTCGATTTCTCTGAGATCAGTATCTGGGGTCTTGGCTTCGATGTATCCGACGATTTCACCATTTTTACCAACACGGAAATCGGGAATCCCTGCCTCTGACTTTTTGGGCAGAACGAGGACGTTCGTTCCCGCTTGCATTTGAAAAAGTGGGGCACACTCTTCAATAAGTCTCTTGAGTGCAGGATAGAAGCTCTCCTCTCTAAAGTCACTACCTGTATAAATTTGGTGGATTTCCTTAAAGTAGATGCTGAGAGCTTTCTCTAATTTGATTCTTTCCGTCTTGTTCATGTCTTTTCACCTTAATCGCCGTTTGGGCAAATTGGGCAGCGGATAGGTGAAGTTCGCTGGAGGGAAAGCTTGCTTCACTTCGGCGGAACTGGGTAAGCGAATTTGGACGGAGCGGAGCCTATCAAGTATCGCTTACCCGCCACCCCGATAGGCTAAATGGTGCTCTTATTCAGCCCTTTGCTTTCCTTGGGAATCAAACTTGGCTACCCCTCAGCTTTGTGGCGTTGCCAGCGCCACTTGACCTATCGGTTGAGGTTTGGCGAAGTAGCCTAGAGAGCCATTTGGACGAAGCGACCACCGGGAGCGTAGCTGCCGAGCCTTTGTTATATGAAGTTGCGCCCCTATACTGGTGTTTATGCTCAGAGCCATCCTACGCTATCCTTTCTTACCTTGATCGCTGAGCAATCCCATCTCGAAGAGAAATCTGGAGGGTTCTTTTTGCCAACCCCTATATCTCTCTGCGTAACTGAGGGTTAAAGTTTTAATGGTCCTGGTAATTGCAACGAAACAGTTACGTCGCTCTTCCTCCATCTCCGGGCTATTGTCACCTTTTTGTTTACTCTGAAAGGAAGGCAACTCATCGTCAACAAGTCCAATTAGATAGACGTGATCGAATTCCTTGCCCTTGGCCCCATGGATAGTCATGAGAATTACTGTGTTCGGCTTAGGAGGTGGTTCTTTTGAATGCATCTGGAGCTCTTGCAGGAAAGCCTCTAAGGTTATTTCATCACCTAATGACTCTGTTATTTCTCTCATCAATTCTTCCCACACAGAACGTTCTTCTTCATAACGAGCAAATACTTCGGCAATCGGATCGCTGCCAGCTTCCTGCTGGGTTTGTGCTAGATCGCTAAACCAATAGAGTGCAAATCTACTGAAGTTTCGGAAATCCCTGCCTGCCACCAAGAATTGCGATGTTTTATTAATTACTTCTTTTACCGAGGCATTTGAAGTATTTTGGTGTACAAGCTTGATCCAGTGGTGCAAGTAGCCAAGGCTCGACTCTTGGGCGTGAACGACAACATCTTCAGGATCAACTTCTACTTCGGTAAGTTGAGCAAAGGTGCCACAGACAGCCTCCAAGTGACTAATATTTTCTCTATCATTGGCAAGACGTAAGGTGGAGTGAAGCCACACGAACGGGGTACTTTGAAATTCGTCCTTCCGCTGAGATATCACAGCAGGCAATCTTTCTCTTCGCAATGCCATTTCAGCACCTTCGAGCAGTTTACGGTTTCTTCCTAATATGACAACCGAACCAAGATGATCATAGTGAAGCCTTTTGATGTCTTTGGCTACTCCATCTGCTTCAGCATCAAAGTCGGGAAACGTCGGAAGCAAACGCACTGTGTATTTGCCGAAGCTATGGCGAAATGCCCTAAGAGGCTTTTTGTCGGGCGTTCTCAGAAAATTGTGCTGGATAATATTATTAGCTAACTCCACAATCTCGGGTGGACACCTATAGTTCGTAGGTAACTGGATAACCTTCGGTGAATAATCGCTCTTAAACTCCTCAATGCGTTTATGGCTCGCTCCGTTCCACTGATAGATAATCTGATCATCGTCGGCAACTACGAATAGGTTTCTATGTTGATCTTCAGTAAGAGCACGGATCAGACTACATTGAGCGTGATTCGTATCTTGGAACTCATCTATGCAAATATAAGGGTAAACAGTCCGATAGCGTTTGGCAAAGGCGGGAAAAGTCTTGAACAATAGATATGTTTTGAATATCAAGGAATTGAAGTCAAGGGCATTCCTTTTGGCTAATTCCGCTTCATAGGCTGGATATACAACGGCCATTCGAGCTCCGAACTCAGGATCTTTAAACACCTTACTGCAGTGCTCAGGCAAAACAAGCTGTGACTTCATACGTTGTATAACTGGCAGTGTTTTTTTATCGAGGTTGCTAACCACATCGGAAATCTTCTTAGCTTTTTCCACCGCATCATTCAATACAGCCTGTAAGTCAACGATCTGCGAATATATATGAAAATTGGGGTTGATGTTCAAATGTGTTCCATGTTGGCGTAATACATCCGCGCAAAACGAATGAAAAGTTCCCAAGAAAAGGCGTCCTTCCTGCCCAGGAACAAAGTTAGTCACACGGGTCCTCATCTCATCTGCAGCTTTATTGGTAAATGTTAGACCAAGAACGCGAAAATTTTCGTCACGACTAGAATCAAGAATGCGCGCTATTCGACAAGTAAGGACTCTTGTCTTCCCTGAGCCTGGACCCGCCAACACTAACAGAGGAGACTCATCCCATTCCGCCGCTTCCTTCTGAATAGGGCTTAACTCTTCCCAAGCCGAGATAAATTCTCTGGTGCTCATGCTATACTGCCTTTGCAATTATGTCTTTGATAGCCGTGCCAAGAAACTCAGGGACTCTTGATTTGTCCGTCCCCGCTGTTCGAAGTTTTTCAATCAACGCAATGGTGTAACCTGTCTTATCTTTCCTTATCTTTGAAACAATTTCGTCTTCGAATCCTACTTCACCTTTCTTCTTAGTCAAACTAACGTTTCGTTCGGCAAGAATCTGTACGTATTCTTGGGAGAATCCGTTCTTCACAAGAAACATTTCCAAATCTACATCTTCTCCTGGCAGTGGTCGGACAAGCGCGTTGATTGCTTCATCTGTCAGACCACGGCTCCTAACCTGGTTGACAAATTCCTTTCCCCCATCGTCGTTGTCGCAGACCATAATCCACGGAATTTCAAAAGCCCGTGCCAGACCCACAAAAACGCCTGGCGATCCGTTGTTTTGAAAATCGATTACCGTAACCCCTGCCTGATCCAATGGCTTCTCCAATAATTCTGCAAAATATCGAAGCAGTAGATAGTCACTCTGGCCCTCGCACAGGAGCCATGCATGCGCGAAGAGCACCTCCCCACGAATACGCTTTGCGTAGGTATCGAGGTCTGTGAGGTCTTTATCGCTAAGATACAACTGAGATTCATCCCTAAGCCGCTTGAGTTCAGTATGAACATCGTTTTGACCTGGGTACATTGTAAGCAAATCGCGGTATTCTTTCTTTCCCATCCTGCCGCTCACGTAGAGGGTTGATGTGCCTGTGTGATAGGCAAACATGGGGGCATTGTTCTTGCAGAATCCCAATAGTTGTTGTGTTTCCGGCACCTTAGCGGTAAAGAACCGCTTCACATAAAGGACTTTAGACAATGGACCTTTTCGACGGAACATCCGAATCTGTGTAAATGGGATTTCCTGAATGAAGTAGGGTGAGTGGCTTGAGACAATCTTCTGACTTTTGGCTTCGTCCAAATTTGCCGCAAGCGCGCGAGTCGCTTGTGGATGGAGATGTGCTTCTGGTTCCTCCAAAGCCAAGATAGCCTCTGTTTCTGGCTGAAACATTGGCTTAAGAAGCACATCGATGTAGGCTTGGAAAAGAAAAAGAATGGCTAAACTCTGCATGCCTTGTCCATGGCGCGAAAGCGGAAAGTCAACCTCACTTTCATAGGCTCTGATGACCACCTCCGATTTCGACATCAAGTCCCAAGGCTTGAGAGGCAGAGCCTGTATTGAAGTGTTTTGGCCAGCTCCCAACGCCATAATTTTTTGAACTTTGTCTAAGGATGCTCTTACCTGTTCAAGTCTTGGGTCCGCTTTCAGCAAGGCATCATTAAGCTTTGCTAGCTCCTCGCCGAGGGTCTTTCTTTGTTCATCGCTAATTTTGATGTCACGGAGTATTCGCCCCCAGAACTGAGAGCGCGGGGAAAATTCATCATCTGAATCACGGAGAGCGGACAAGTAAAACAAACGGGTGTAAGAGAGAAATTTTGTCAGATTACCAGGGCTTGCACCTTTTCCTCCTAACGGCTGGCCATCCAATGCGAGAAATTCCCATTTGGTGACGATCTCTTTGGCAATTGCATCATATTTGCTCGATAGCCGTAATCCTATGGAATCTAAATCCATGACAGGATCCGTTTGGATGATATCAGTAAGAGCTTGGACTAAAGAATCAGACCACTCATCAGGGGAATCCTCTCGAAACCACAGCTCTATGACAATGCCTTCACTTGTCTGAGGCGAGTCACTAGCTTTAACCATATAGTAGTCATATTCATCAAAGGGTGTTCCGCGTCCCGCTGCGCTCCGAGGCAATGCAATCCTCAACGCTTCAAGCAGAGCCGTTTTGCCAGAGTTATTTTCGCCGACTAAGACGGTGGTATCTGTTATAGGAATGGCTACATCTACCAGACAGCGAAAATTCTTGACAATGATTTCTCTGAGCTTCATCTTAGATTCTCCGTTCTTCAAGCCCAGCTTCCGCAGATTTTTGGCTATAGGTATTAGTTAAACTATTGAGAAAATTGGAAATAGCTTTAATTCATTTATTTATGTGTGCTACCGAATAATTCTACTAAAACTCCTTTTTTGCCTTGACT
>Ga0315533_1003172_pt1 | contig 11007 bp, 7 predicted proteins | sample SalMarSW160130MG_FD_203081 | JGI IMG/M metagenome (GOLD analysis project Ga0315533, IMG submission 203081) | Salt marsh sediment microbial communities from the Plum Island Ecosystem LTER, Massachusetts, United States - Salt Marsh Sediment SW1601-30 ...
TACTTCGACATTCATTATTCCTTGTTCGATATTCGATGTTCTTCTCTTTAGCTCCTCTGTCCTCTGTCTTTTTTACTTCGACATTCATTATTCCTTGTTCGATATTCGATGTTCTTCTCTTTAGCTCCTCTGTCCTCTGTCTTTTTTACTTCGACATTCATTATTCCTTGTTCGATATTCGATGTTCTTCTCTTTAGCTCTTCTGTCCTCTGACAAACAGTGTAGCAAAATCGGAAGGCCTCCGCAAGTCAAGCTACCTGTAAAAAGATTTTAGAGATTACTCTGTTCGTTTAGCCGTCGCCGGCACGGCGACGTATCTTATTTGAGTTGTGATTATCTAAAAACCTACTCAAGGTAGCTTAATAACCCCGATACAACCCAATGCGACAATTGCAAGAGAATGTGAAAGGTCGGCTTGTGGTGAATATCGCACAACAAAAAGAAGAGGCAAGCCGTTCGGCCTGCCTCTCTACTAACTATTATCTGTTGGCCCTTTGGCCTCGTCTTACCTGCGACGACGCAGCAGACACAATCCGCCAAGACCGAGCAGCGCTATCGTTGCCGGCTCAGGAACCTGGTGAATCACCAGGTCACCAAGGTCCCCATTGACCATCAATACCCAACCCGGGTCAACAGGATACGGACTAATGCCGTCCATTTTGCTGTACGGCGAGTACTCACTCACACCGTCAATGGACAGGTCTAAGGTAAGATTTCCATCTCCGGTACAGGTGATAATCAGGTCCCACACAAGGGGAATCGGCCCTGTCGAACCCGTTAAAGGTGGTGCGACAGGCGTCAGAGCCACACCCATAATACGGTCCAGCCCGTCCGCGATTTCATCATAGGGCGGGTTGGTGGCACCGGTTGGGTCAACAACAGCAAACGGACTAAGGCGCGTGTCATACTTCCAGACAGGATTACCATCCTTATCCTTCGTCCCTGCATCCAGTGTGCCGGGGCCGCTAACGTCTAAGCTAAAGTCCATCGTTGACAGCAGATAACCGTCGTAGCTCGGATAGGCCGTGCCCGGATACGGATTGCTGTTCAGCACAAGCTTAATCTCGATGGTCTCGCCGAGGTCTCCCCTAAGCGGGTCCGTCGACTCGCCTGTATGACCCAGGCTGCCCAAACCGGCTTTAACCACGTCAACAATCGTCGCATTGGCCAACGAAGCCATTCCAAGAACCAACATCAAAACCAATAACTTCTTCATAACATCCTCCTTCCAAAGAGGTCTAATTCAACGAGTGTTCATACACTCGAAATCAGCTCATAATACTATACTTGCCTACTCCAAATTCCAGCGTTACGGACAGTAAACACCGTTAATATCACCCAGAGTACAAGTCGCAGGCGGCGACTTCGCGAACCAATCCCTGAACGGACCAAAGTCAGCCGTGTCGATGCTGCCGTCACGGTTGAAGTCGCCACAGGCATTGTAACCCACCTGCCCATAACTCTTCGCGAATCCATCTCTGAATGGACCAAAGTCCTCCGTCCCAACCATACCGCTACCGTCACCGTCACCATAGCAGAACGTCAGATAGTCCCAGCAGCCAGGATACGCACAGTAGTCCTCACCAGGATCGTCGGCGGTCACGTTGCTGTAAACGCGGTCTGTCGGCTTAAAGCCGTAGCCCGTCTTCGATGGCGTAACCGTGCCAGACCAGCCGGAGCTGACCGTGTCGCTGTAAAGACCGCCACCTGCAGTAACAGGAGTACTCGGCAGCCCGTTCATTGTAACACCGTCCAGACCGCTTCCCATATAGGTAACAGTACCTGAAATGGTATAGGGGCCTCCATTGCCACCACACTCGCCGCAAACTACATAACCGCCGGGGAAATTGTAATCGACGTCTTCCATAACCACACCGCCGCGGTCCACGTTCTCCCTGAGGTCAACACTGGGACTGGCGCTGTTAACGCGGAACTTAATCACCCAGCCGCTGGCTGGCGGCGCAGTCTTATGCACCGGGTCATCATCGGCATAGAGCGAGCCCATCTCGATGGTCATAGTATTCGCATCAAGAATAGCAACCGGCGAACCATAATCATCGACAGTGCCGTCAGCATTGACGTCGATACTCCCGGGGTAGATGTAGTAGTCACTGTCATTGATGTCAACCATGGTGATATTGGCGTCAGCAATAATGTCCAGACCGAACGCCCTCGGAAGATTCGCATCTCCGGCAACATACGTGACAGTAACTAAGTTAGTGTCAGTAACGTCGCAGTCAACAGTCACTCCCGCGAGTGCCGGAACGGCAAGCATAGATACTATCAGAGCCAAAACAACTTTTTTCATACTACACCGTCCTTTCTTCTTCTTTTCTTTCCTTGTGCAGAGCTACATACTCCGCACCGTCTTGGTTTCTAACACAATCCTTGTCTCCTGCCCAAGCAACAGTCTGTCATCGCGCATGTTCAGCATCTTGGTACTTAATTTTTCGAACATAGCGACCCGGCTGGCAGGAACCGCCGGTCAGACTCAAGTAACAATTATTATCCGCTCCTCCGTCCCTCCTTTCTCGCCAATCGGCGAAATCGTGCGACAAGAGGCCGCACATAATGTTACTTATTGGTGAAGGTTGACTGCATAATAGCATAAAGCCCACATATAAATCAAGAAGAAAACGTAAAAAAATACAAAAAATTTGAAAATTCCTATAAAAACTTAAAAATTTTCCCAAAATGCCTATAAAACCCTAAAATCCCGCAAAAACCACCCCCCTGTCGGCCTCCGGGGCTGCACTACCGACTCACAGCACCCCTCGATTCCAGCCCTTCACAATACGGCTGACCCGACTTAAACAACTCCAGGTGCTGCTGTATCTGCAATGCCAGTTCTTCCTTTTCTTCGAGGTGTGCCTGCTGAAGCGCCTTTTCGGCGGTCTTGACGGCCTCGGGAAAATCCCCGCCCGCAGCATAGGCAACGCCCAGAGTATCCAGCATTCCCGGCTGGTTGTAATCGGTAAGCTCACAGGCACGCCGGGCCAGCTTAATCGCCTCATCCGGCCTATGAAAGCCCTCTTCTTTATATGCTGCTTTGACCCACGCCAGGTTGTTCAGCACCTCAGCCCAATCGGCCTTGAGCCGCAACGCCTCCTCCCACAATTCAAGGGCCTGCTCGACCTTCCCCTGGCGGTGATAAAGGCGGGCTAAATTATCAAGCACTACCGGCTGGTCATGCTTAATCTCCACTGACCTCTCATAGTGCTTGACCGCTTCATCTGTTTTGCCCTGCATCACTAACGCTGCTGCTAAACCCCTATGTGCCTCCGAATTCTGGGGCTCAAGCGCTACCATTTTGTTAAAGTGGGTAATCGCAGCAGCGATGTCCTTCTGCTCCATAGCTATTTCGCCCAGACGCTTATGAATCCGCCCAAGCCCGGGCCGTTCAGAAAGCAGCTTTTCGCAAACTGCTTTTGCCTCCTCGTACTTCTCTTCCAAAAGAAGAAGTGCGATATTTCCGTGGTCCAGATGAAATTCAATCAAATCTTTCGGGTCATCCCTGCTCTGGTCAAATTCGAAATCCTCTCTTAAGCCGGCACCGGTAACATAGCCCAGTGACTCCAGACGTCTCCTGCCTTCCTCATCCAATTCCATCCTGCTGTCGGATTTGCTCCGGCCGACCGTTTGTTCCAACATCTCTCTTAAGTGCTCACGAAGGATGCTCGCCTGTTGGGGCTGCTGCTTCACGAGGTTATTGGTCTCGTTAGAATCTTCGAGAAGGTCATACAGCTCCGGCCGGGTGGTCTGGATATACTTAAAGCGTTCGGTAATCACACCCAATAAAGAATTGCCGTTATATCTTGTCGGATACATACTTTCGCAATACAGACACCTGTCCGCTGCCGGGGGCTGCTTTCTGCGAAAATAGCCCGACAGGTCTTCTCCTTGAATGTCGCCAGGCACCTCCAGCCCCAGCAGCTCGCAGACGGTAGGCACAATATCGACCAGGCCGACTATGTGACTTATCTCTCGAGATTTCGTCTGGCCGGGCAGCTTGATAATCAAAGGGACATTGATGGCGCTTTGATAAATGAAATAGCCGTGAGTAAGCTCGCTGTGCTCCCCGAGCATCTCTCCGTGGTCGCTGGTGATAATGATTAAGGTCGAATCGTACAGCCCAAACTCTTTCAGCTTCTCAATAACCTGCCCGATGCAATAATCGGCGTAAGCAATCTCGCCGGCGTAAAGATTGTCACGATAACGACTGGCAAACGGCTCAGGCGGCTCGTATCTGGAATGGGGGTCATAGTAATGAAGAAAGAGAAAGAACTTTTCATCCCTGTGCCGGCTCAGCCAGTCCAAAGCAAAACGGCTCACCTCGCCGCCCCTTCGCTGGCTGATTACGTTGTTCTCTATCTCCTCTTCAAACTCGTCGTTGTAGCTGTCAAACCCCTGGTCTAAGCCGAACTGCGAATCCATAACGAATGCGCTGATAATAGCACCGGTGACAAATCCATTCTGACGCAATATCTCCGCAAGCGTAACATTGGATTGGCCCAGCTTATACCCATCGTTATCGTGAACGCCGTGATAAGACGGAATAGTGCCGGTCAGCATAGAGCTATGACCGGGCAAAGTCAATGGAACCGGCGTGACCGCATTTCTGAAAACCACCCCCTCTTCTGCGACCGCATCAATATGAGCCGTGGTTCTGCGAGCATAGCCGTAACAGCTCAGGTAATCCGGCCGGCACGTATCGATGCTGATAAGGACAATCCGGCGAATGTCCTTCGCCGTAACGCCTGCCGGACGCAGTAACCACACCGCAACGATGACTACCAGCAGTAAAGCCGGCAATGTAAAATGCCAAAACGCTCCCTTCTTCAATTTTTCCCTCGCAATCGTAAACTCATTATATTCCATAACCAGCAATATGGCAACTAATTGCAATCTTGGCGATTCTTTGTTATTTTGCCGTTATGTACAGCTTTCTCCAAGGCCGGCTCATAATCGTAAGGGTAATCCTGCTGGCGGCCACCCTCGCCCTGCTCACCGTCGGGGTAATGGTCATATATTCGGTCGGCCACCCCGCCGACCCAGGCCCCGCCACACAAACCGCCACGCTGGCAAATCTCTGGAAAAAACAGCTCGTCTTCGCTGTGATTGGGGCGGCCGGCTTCATAGCGGTCAACATGGTCAATTACCGCCGGCTCGGCGCAATAAGCTACTGGATATACGGTCTCGTCCTTCTGCTTTTAGCAACGCTGCTGCTTGACAAGGTTATAGATGTCCCATTCGTCCCCGTAATTAACTACACCCGCCGATGGCTGCGAATCGGCACTGGCTCGACCTTCCTTCAGGTCCAGCCGTCGGAATTCTGCAAACTGGCCTACATCCTCGCTCTTGGCTGGTATCTCAGATACCGCAGCAACTACCGAAGCTTCACCGCACTAATCGGGCCGTTTATCCTGACTCTGCTGCCGATGGTTCTAATACTTGCAGAGCCGGATCTCAGCACTATGATTCTGATGATGCCTATTCTTTTTATAATGCTCTTCGTCGCCGGCGCAAAGGTCAAGCATCTGCTTGTCATAGCATTTATAGCACTTCTGGTAAGTCCGCTCTTCTGGCATACGATGAAGCCCTACCAGCGAACCAGGATAAGCAGCGTGCTGCTGCAACACGAGCGAATTCGACACTCAGCACAGCAGAACCCCACACTGGCTAAAATCCTCGTGGGCACCAGATTCAGCACAAAACAATGGAAGGACAACTGGGGCTATCACCTCATCCGCTCGAAATACGCAGTCGCCTCCGGCGGAATGAACGGCTACGGATTCCGAAAAGGCCCCTTCATCAAATACAACTTCCTGCCGGCAAGGCACAACGACTTCATTTTTGCCGTCATTGCACAACAGGCCGGCTTTATCGGCTGTTTGACTCTGCTGGGACTCTACGTCATTATTATTTACTGCGGCCTGGAAATCGCCGCAAACAACACCGACCCATTCGGCAGATTGCTTGCCACGGGTATCATTACAATGTTCGCCGCACAGATTATCGTAAATGTAAGTATGACTATGGGCCTGATGCCCATCACAGGACTGACTCTGCCTCTGGTAAGCTACGGCGGCTCCAGCTTGATGGTCAATATGTGCTCTGTGGGACTGTTAAACAACGTCGGACGAAGCCGACCGTTCACCGTAGCTCCGAAAACATAAGTGAATTAGCGAATTAGTGAATTAGTGAATTAGTGAATTAAAGTTTGGAGTGCCTGAAGTGCCTCACGCACCTATTGATAAAGTTGAATTTAGCTGTCAGCGAGGGCCAATAGGTGCGGGATGGACTATTCCTGTACTTTAGCTCACTTTAGGCACTTTAGCTCACTTTAGGCACTTTAGCAATGATAAAGGGATTCAGACAAATTGCAACCCTCACAGCCATCTCGAGAGTATGCGGATTTATACGAGATATGGCATACAGCCATTTCTTCGGCGCAAGCGCACTGCTGGACGCCTGGACCATAGCGTTTAAAATTCCAAACCTCGCCAGAAGATTCTTCGGTGAAGGGGCCGCATCCGCATCCCTTATTCCCGTCTATAGCGAAGAACTGCACAAAAACCCTCAGCAGGCAAAACAGCTTATCAACACCACAGTAACCACCTTGTTCGTAGTGTTAGCAACGATAGTGCTGCTCGGCGAGGGATTAATCTGGGGCTATTATAAATTTTTCAGCTCGACAAACGAAACCCGGCTGGTCTTGTCCCTGACCTCCATAATGCTGCCATATATGCTGCTGGTCTGTATCGTGGCGATACTGGCCGGTATCCTCAACGTCCACAGACACTTTGCCGCTCCCGCCGCCGCACCCATAGTGCTCAATATCTTCATTATAGGCACTATTCTGCTGACCGGCTGGGCGCTCAAAATACAAGCACGCCAGCAGCTTTTTTTCGTAGCCGTCGCGGTACTCGCCGCGGGACTGGCACAGCTCGCCATACAGCTGCCGCCTCTTCGTTCCGCCGGTGTCTCTATAAGCGTCGGCTGGCAAATCCATTCAAAGAGCTTTATAAAAATCATAACACTGATGGCGCCGATGATACTGGGCCTGACAGTAACGCAGATAAACACCTTGGCCGACGACCTCATCGCATGGTGGCTCTCAGGCTCACCAGAAAAGGGGGCATCTTTCGCATTGCTGGGAAAAATAATCGCATACCCCCTGCAGCGCGGCTCAGTCTCGCACCTCTATTACGCCCAACGACTCTACCAGCTGCCGCTGGGCGTGTTCGGAATATCGTTAGCAACCGCAATCTTCCCGGTGATGAGCACGTCGGCAGCAAAAAAAGACTTCGCAGCTCTGGCAAAAACCGTCTCCCAGGCGCTGCGAAGCGCCGTCTTCATCGCAATACCCGCGACAATAGGACTTGTAGCAATAGCCAAACCACTAATCTCGTTATGCTTCCAGCACGGCCGGTTCGGCAGCACAGACACTAATATGGTCGTATGGACGCTGCTGTTTTACGCATTGGGACTGACCGGCTTCTTCGGCCAGCAGGTCCTGACACGTGCGTTTTATGCAATGCAGAATCCGACAATACCAATGAAAAGCGCGGCTTTCGCGGTATTCGTCAACATCATCCTAAACCTCACGCTTATATGGCTGCTCGGAACAGCAGGATTGGCCGCCTCAACAGCGATATGCTCATACTTACAGGTAGCCATTCTCACTACCGCTCTTCGACGGCGATTGGGAGATTCCGTACTTAATGGTCTCGGCAAGACACTCGTCAAAACGCTCGCTGCGGCACTGTGTATGTCTGTCACAATCGCAATTACACTGTGGCTCTCGAAAGACTACCACTCTATCTATAAACTGCTTCTAACCATCCCCACAGCAGCGGCAGTGTTCATACTGACGGCAAAACTGCTGCGCATCGAAATGCTTTCTCTGTTTACCTCGCCCATCAAGGATGGGCGAGGGCTAACCGCCGGCACTCAGCAGCCCAAATAAACCGCACATAGCGAAGGATTATTCGTATAAAAAACTGCCTGTTTGGCGAAAAGCCATCCAGGGCAAAAAGACAGCTAAAGCAGCCGGCGCTCGATAAGGGGGAAACTGCCCGTTTCAGCCGTTTTTTTGTCTCAAGTGATGCACACCACGTAATGCCACAGCACCCCTGCCATCAGGCATCCGCCGTCGTGGGGCGTCCCGTGGACCGTGCCTTACGGCAGAAATCAATATAAATACGACCCGGCGAACCGCAATGAAATTCGTCATATGTGCTATAAAACACACAGATTATACCTAAAGCAAACAAGACAATTACCCGAAATAATAAAGTATCTCGAAGTGAATTAAAGTTTGGAGTGCCTGAAGTGCCTCCCGCACCTATTGATAAAGTTGAATTTAGCTGTCAGCGAGGGCCAATAGGTACAGGATGGATTATTCCTGCACTTTAGCTCACTTTAGGCACTTTAGCTCACTTTAGGCATCTACACAATGATTGACGACTTAAAATCGAAAATCGAAAATCGAAAATCTCCACAGTCCGCAGGACACCTGCCCACAAGGGGCCTAACGGCGGACACCTTACGGTGGAAAATCATTTCGACCGCCCTTGTGCTAACGTGCTGTTGCGCCCTTTGCCCGGCTCAAAGGTCATCAGAATCAGAACGGCTGTTCTCACCGTCCGTCGGCCAAAAATTCTATGAAATCGGCTATGAACTGGGCAATTCTAAAGATGTCAGCTCGCGACAGGCACAGCAGGCGATTATCTTTTTAGTCGCCACTACAGAGCTCGACAGCAAAGCTAAACACGCCCTGCCGGAGATAATAAAACTTGCATCTCGGCCCCAACCAGCGCTTCCCGACCAGGTAGAACTAAAACAGGACTATTCAGCGCTGGTACTTAACGTGTTTATCAACTATATAGACCAATATGCCGACCTCGTGGACGCAACCCAGGCGATTTCATACATCCTCGAACAGACGGACTCCCGAGAACAACGAGAAGGGCTGCTTGGTACACTTCTAACGAATCTGCGCGGCAAAAACGCCGCCCTGGACTCTGAACTGGCTACCCTGCTCGGCCTGCTGGCCGCCGAAAAGGCCGACTACAACACCGCTTTTTCCTTCTTCAAACAGGCGTACGAAAATAACAAACACAACCGCCTTAGCTTTGCAAAGCTCGCCGACCTCGCCCCCGAACAGATAACGCCGGCCGTTTATCTTGAACATCTAAGATTGGCGATATATGAAAATCCACTCGATATGCAGGCAGCTCTCGGCTTCGCACAATACGCTGAGAAGCTACAGCTTTACCAGCTCGCAGCCGACAGCTATAAATACTGTGCCGACCTGTTCACATTCCTGCAGCCCGCCGCCCCTCTGCCACCTTACATCTACCTGCCCTGGGCGATGAGCAGCTATAATACACAGCGAAACCTGCATATGTGCCTGCAAATCGCCGAACAGGTACGACAAACAGGACGTTTCGACCTGATACTCGAAGCCATCGCCGGAAAAGCCGCCATCAAAATCGGCAACACCGACGAGGCAAACCGAATATTTCAAAACATCGAGCAAAACGCCATAACCTCCAGCCAATCCACAACCGCCTCACAACTGGCCTGGTTTTATTGCTTCGTTATCCCCGACGCCGCAAAGGCGCTCGACTGGGCTAATAAGGCCTATTCGACAGAACCAAACTCGCCAACAACAGCCGCTATTCTCGCTTACTGCCTCGCAACGAATGGTCAAACCGACTGGGCAAAAACGCTTGTCGACAGCTATCAGCGCAATCAAATCGCCGATTTGGCAATGGCACAAATTCAACTGCACAACGCCCAACAAGCCCCCGCAACCGAAACCCTAAAGGCCGTAATCGCCTCAGACCCCGGCTCGTTAGAGGCAGAAAAAGCCAGAGAACTCCTCACCAACCTCGGCCAGGACTATATCTCCCCCATCGACCCTGACGTCGTCCTCGTGGAATTAACAAAAACTCTGGACCCACGGGACAAAGACATTGTCCCCCCCTTCGTTGAACCGCAGAATCTAATCACGCTCCAGCTTAATACACGAGGCAGCAAATTCTCTTACGGAAGCGAACCTAGCGGCTCACTCGCAATAACAAACATCTCCTCGCAGCCGCTCGTCGTCTCTAACAACGCTCTATTCAAAGGCAACATCAGGGTCGATGCCAACGTCACCGGCGACCTCAATAAGATGATACCAAACCTCCTGACCATCAAAACTCAACCCACTTCGCCCATCGAACCCGACCGCAGTCTCCTTATTCCTCTCCGGCTGTTCACCGGCGAGCTGCGGCAGATGCTGCTTACACACCCACAGGCATCCCTCGATATAGAATTTACCGTATTTATTGACCCTGTAATTACCGACGAGGGCCCAAAAAACGCCCTGCCGGGCATAGAGCCGGCACGCACACTTCTAAAACGCCCGGGCGTTGAAATCAGCCACAAATTCCTGCAAAACCGCCTTAATTCACTCTCAAGGGGATACCAGGGCCAGAAAATCAAAACCGCTCAACTATTCGTCGGCCTGCTCGCCGAGCAGTACGCAATCACCGACCGCCAGCCACCTTACAAACTTACCTCTGCCGACTGGATGCCGGCCATACTAAAATCCGCTCTGGTGCACAATCTCGCCGACACCGACTGGGTCGCCAAGGTTCATACTATGGAGGCAATGCTGTCCCTGCCGATGGACTATGAGCTGATAAATGCAGTGGCGGAAAACCTAAACGATACCCACTGGCCAACCCGAATGATGGCTATCTACCTCCTGGCAAAAGCTCAAGGCGCCGACTTCAAAAAGGTCCTCGACTGGATGGCCAAACACGACTCAAGCAAGCTCGTCCGAGACATAGCAACCGCATTAGGTGGTACCGTACCGCAGCCCCGACAGCCGGCAACTCAGCCGACCACGGATAAGCTATGTAACCGGAGCCTCCCGGTTTTGTTATACTCGGGCTCGTCGTAACGGCCCTGCCATTTTGGCTCGTGGTCGTCGAAACGCCACAATAACTT
>Ga0315533_1003183_pt1 | contig 10979 bp, 12 predicted proteins | sample SalMarSW160130MG_FD_203081 | JGI IMG/M metagenome (GOLD analysis project Ga0315533, IMG submission 203081) | Salt marsh sediment microbial communities from the Plum Island Ecosystem LTER, Massachusetts, United States - Salt Marsh Sediment SW1601-30 ...
GAACCTGGCCACACCTACCGAAGTCAACAGAAAGACCAAATCGTTAATCATATTTGGACCCTTGAGTATAGGTGCGTCTATTCCCTCGTTTTTCATTTGAATAATGGAATTTCTATTAAATGCCATAAGTCCCCGTATACCACCCGTGCCGAAACGAACAGACTGGCGAAAAGCATTTACGATATTCTCCCACTTTTCATCTCGTCTGCCTTCTTCGTCTTGTTCATCGTTATCAATGGTGTTGCAAATCCCATTTTTCAAATTTGGCAAGATGGACTCAATGTATGGATCCTCCAACCATCTTTTAAGATTAGAATAAGTGTGTTTCTTAGCTTCTTCATATAATTGTTTGTCAATCCGGTTAGTTATCAATGCGTCTTCAAGATATTTAGAGATTCCCCGATTAGCCAATTCGAGTGTTGGATCAATGTTCCTTCTGGTCATCAGTCATCATCCTCCGCTTGGATTTCATTAATGCTGCCTTTAAGGTGGTAACCATTCTCTTCAAGATAAAATCTCTGAACACCACCGTTTGGAGCATTTAATACGATAAAATGACACCCTTCCTTGTCCACGTAAACCGGATCGACTAGGTCATTGAACTCGTCATCCCGATACAGTTGGATTTCAGCCTCAAGCTCCTCCATTGAAATACCAAAATAGTCTGGACCAAGTTTTTGGACAATCTCAGATTTTCTAGGGCCTTTCCTATTACCTACAAACGCCATTTTTCACTGTCCTTTCTTAAAAATCCTGTTTTTAACTCTTTCTTGGTATTGATTGCGTAAATTTCTTGTGTTTGTAACTAAACCTCATTTATTATCAAACGAATTATCTAAACTTGCAAAATTAAGTATCGATAGGCAAGTATATTTAGCGACGTTTTCACTGTCAAGTTTTTTAATTATCCTGGGACTTCTGCTCAGGTATCTTGTATTCGCATCAGCGAAAGAAACTTGTTTTTTACACATACACCACCAATTCAGCCTGTTGTTGATTACTTTATATCGCTCTTGTGTGAATTGTCAATAATGAACATGCAGCTAAGTTTTGATGTGGTTTGGTTAAATTTGCCGATTTAGAATGTTTTTGTGGAAAATTAAGGTTCGCCCTGTTATACTGTTTTGGACATAGAGGCATACTAAATAATCCATAATAGATTTATGGCCGGGTCCCATGCAGGCCGAGCCCGTGAAACTGGTCAGGCGGGGAACCGAGCAGCCATAAGCGTGAGCCTGGCTGTGCTGTGGGTAAACCCGGCCTTCTTATGAAAATGAGTTACACAGTTTTAGCAAGAAAATACAGGTCGCAGACGTTTGACGACGTTGTCGGGCAGGATGCTATCAGCCAGACACTCAAAAACGCTATCAAAACCGGCAGGGTGGCTCATGCATATTTATTTACGGGCACACGTGGTGTCGGTAAGACCACGATGGCGAGAATTCTGGCAAAATCGCTTAACTGCTTGTCTGTTGATGAGCCGACCACTAAACCGTGCTGTAAGTGCGATAGCTGCACGGCAGTAAATATCGGCGAAGATATCGATGTTATTGAAATAGACGGAGCATCGAACAACAGAGTTGACGAGATTCGTGAGCTGCGCGAAAACGTTATATACCGTCCCGCCCGGTCAAGGTTCAAGATTTACATTATTGACGAAGTGCACATGCTGACGACCGGTGCATTCAATGCTTTACTTAAGACACTGGAGGAGCCGCCTTCCCACGTTAAATTTATATTCGCCACCACGGAGCCGACCAAGGTCATCCTGACTATCCAATCCAGATGCCAGAGATTCGATTTTAATAATATTCCTGCCTTAAAAATTGCTAGGCAGTTAAAGTTCATCCTCAAGCAGGAAAAAATAAAATACGAGGATGATTTGGTCTTGCCGCTTGCGAAGATGGCAAACGGCTCAATGAGAGACGGCCTGAGTTTACTGGATAGATTATTAAGTACGGGCGCAGAACCTTTGAAAACTGAGCTTTTGGAGCAGTATTTGGGCAGCCCCAATAGCGAAAAAATCTATAATCTTATTGCCGGAATCGGCGACAGCGATGCAGCCGGAACTCTTGCCTCCATCGAGGATTTAATAAATAGTGGTATAGGTGAGGTTCAGGTCGTTGATTCGCTGATTGATTATATGCGGGATTTGATGGTAGTTAAATCCACATCAGCCGACAGCGAGCTTCTGGCATTGACCAGCGAGCAGCAAAAAAGGACAAGCGAATTAGCGGAGAGATTCGATACCGCTGGGCTTATTTACAATATAACCGCCCTTGAAAAATTGCGATGGGCGCTGAAGAACAGCGATACGCCCAGAGCACTTCTGGATGCACTGATGTTACGGTTTGCCCTGAGCGAGCATTTTCTAAACGTCGATGAGCTTATGTCGCGATTGCAGGGCGGTTCTGCTCCTGCCGTTAAAAAAAAAGAGATAACAAACGTAGAAACTAAAACAACTAACGAACCACGACATACGACAGAAGCCTGCCCTGAGCGTGGTCGAAGGGACATACAACATACTAATAGCGAAAAGATAAGCAAGCCCCAGCCGCAAATAGAAGAGCAAACGCAAGCGGAAGTACCGCCAAAACGAACGAAAACCACAAGCCAGAAGAGAAACGAAATCATCAGCGACCCCGCAGTCAAGACCGTCCTTATCGGCCTGGAAGCAACCATCACCGGAATCGAAGAGAATCCAAACAATTGATTAGTGATAATTTTATTGGGACGATGGGTGGCAGCCTCAAAGCTTGTCCTGAGCGAAGCCGAAGGGCACAGCTTGGGGATGGTCTGTGAGTGATTGATTATGAGTAGCATATATACTGGAACTTTGAACAGGTTGATCGAGGAGTTCGGGAAGCTGCCGGGGATAGGGCCCAAGACGGCGGAACGGCTGGCTTTTTATATATTAAAAGCCAAAAGCGATGAAGCTATAGCCCTGGCAGATGCCATCCGGGACGTCAAAAACAAAATCAAACGCTGTAACGTATGCTTCAATTACTCGGAACAGCCGGTTTGCGATATCTGCTCTGACCAGAAGCGGGACAAGAGCTTAATATGCGTAGTCGAGCAGCCAAAGGACGTCATAGCCCTTGAAAAAACCGGAGCCAGCAAATGGGTATATCATGTTCTCGGCGGCCACATCGCGCCTCTGGAAGGAATTGAGCCGGATGATTTGACTATCAATAAGCTCGTCGAACGCGTTCGAAAAGGAGGCATCAAGGAAATCATAATGGCCACCAATCCCAATATGGCCGGCGACGGAACAGCACTTTATATAAGCTCACTGCTTAGAGATTCAAGCGTCAAAATCACTCGCCTGGCAAGAGGTCTTCCCACCGGCAGCACTATCGAATATGCAAGCGGCAAAATGCTTACCGACGCTATAATCGGCAGACAACAGTTTGAGTAACTGTGGATTTTTGAGTCGGAACGAAAATCTTGACGGAATCTTTTAGTGCATTTATGATATAATAATGAAAGCAACCGCTACGGATATAAGTGAATATTCAAAGTAAACCCCGTTGGAAGAATTATTTCTAACGGGGTAAAGATTTTTGTCAGGTGCCTCTATGAAGTTGGAGATGAGAGGTGACATGCGGATGGAGCAGCGAATGAAGCTTGCTCCACATATGATTCAATCAATGGAGATTCTCCAGCTTCCCATCCTTGCCCTGCAGGAAAGAATTGAGCAGGAGCTGAACAGCAATATTGCTCTGGAGCTGGCTGAGTCCTCAAATCCCGAAGAAATCCAGGCGGCTGATGAGCAGGTTCAGGATGATATAGATAAAAAAGACCTGATTATCAATACTGACAAAGATAAGGTTGAAGACTTTCAGCGCCTTGATAGTATCAGCGATGATTTTAACGGCTATCTGCAGCAGACAGAACTTTTCCGTCCCCGCACTCGAGATGACCAGCCGGACAGAAAGCTGGAGGCGTTAAAAAATACGGAAGCGCCTCCTCAGTCACTGCATGAATATCTTTCAGAGCAGTGGGGGCTGGTCGAGGCCGCTGAACCCATAAAAAAAGCCGGCGATATGATTATAGATTATATTAATGACAGGGGATATCTCTCCGTAAGATTAGAGCAGTTGCACAACAAAGATAAAAACGATTTTACGCTCGACGATTTGAAGCAGGCGCTGGAGCTTGTACAAAAATTGGAGCCGGCGGGCGTCGGTGCACGAGACCTTCGTGAGTGCTTACTTATCCAGATGGCTCAGAGCGGCAAAGATATGAGCTTTGAGCAGCGTCTTGTTTCCGAGCATATGGATGAGCTTCTTGAAAATCGTCTGCCGGATATTGCCCGGAAGATGAACTGCGATATCGATTCAATCAATCGAGCCGTTGAGCGTATGAGCAAGTTTGATACCTCCCCGGGCCTGCAGATTAGCCAGGAGCAAAACCATCCTATTACTGCTGATGTGATAGTGGAGCCCTTAGAAGACTCTGATGGTTATACTGTACGCCTGGCCGATTCCAGTCTGCCGCGTCTGAGAATAAATAACTACTATGCAAAAATGGCGAGAGATACCAGCGTTGCTGAGAAGACGAGAAAGTTTTTGCATAACAACATCCTTTCTGCTCGATGGATTATAGATGCAATAGAGCAGCGGAAAAATACACTGCTGAGGGTTACCAGGGCCATAGTCAAATATCAAAGGGATTTTTTTGACAAAGGTCAGCTTTATCTTCGGCCACTGCCGATGTCGAAAGTTGCAGATGATGTTGGTGTGCATCTGGCTACCGTTTCCAGGGCTGTTGCCGGCAAATACATGCAGTGCTCACGGGGGATATTACCGCTGAGAAAATTCTTTAGCGGCGGCACCGAAGCCGTCAACGGCGAATGTTTGAGCTGGGAAGCTGTAAGGGCAAAATTGCAGCAGATTATAGACGCCGAAGATAAATCCAGGCCCTTAAGCGACGATAAAATACGAGAAAAATTGGCCGAGGCCGGTATCAAAAACCTGGCCAGAAGGACCGTCGCCAAGTACCGCAAGCTCCTGAAGATCCCCGCCGCAAGATTAAGAAAAAAATACTGATTTAACCGCAAATTTTATCTCAAATTTTCCAAAAATGCTTGATTTTTCCAAACTATATATTACTATATGAGTATATAATCACATAGTTACTAAATATAGAAAGGTGAAAAATGGCGGATTTGAAGAAACAATTGCTATTTGAAAAGCAGGCAGAGATTGCAAAGGCCATAGCCCATCCTTTGCGGATTGCAATTATCGATTTCCTGAAAGACGGCGAGCAATGCGTCTGCGATATCGCTGAATACATTGGTTCTGAAAGGTCGAACGTTTCACGGCATCTTTCGGTGATGGTTAAAGCGGGGGTCCTGGAATATCGCAAAGAAGGACTCAAAGTTATATACAGACTTAAGTGCCCCTGTATCCTCGACTTCTTTTCCTGTATGAGGCGGGTTTTGAAACAGCAGGTAAAAGACAATGAGCAATTGCTCAAAGCCCTGTAATTCGAAAGGTTCGTAATGAACTGGAAAACGGAATGGAAAAAACTGGCCTTCATTGTTGCTGTTTTTTTGGCCTGTTTCTTTTTACCTGCCGGCATAGCCCGCTTTGATAATGCCATCATAGATTCTTTGCACCTGGTTAAATGGTATGCCCGCGAGCACGTAATACTTTGCCTGGTGCCTGCTTTTTTTATCGCGGGTGCGATTTCCGTTTTTGTCAGGCAGACCTCGATAATAAAATATTTAGGGGCCAGGGCAAACAAGATCCTGGCATATGGTGTAGCATCTGTTTCGGGAAGTATCTTGGCCGTTTGTTCCTGTACGGTTTTGCCTTTGTTTGCGGGAATTTACAAAATGGGGGCGGGCCTGGGACCGGCGACGACGTTTCTTTATTCCGGCCCGGCTATAAATGTCCTTGCAATAATTCTGACTGCCCGCGTCCTCGGACTTCAGATGGGCATTGCCCGTGCAGCAGGAGCAGTTATTTTCAGCGTAGTCATCGGTCTTTTGATGCATCTTATCTTTCACAAAGAAGAGCTTGCCAAGGCACAGTCTCCGGTAACGATGTCGCAGCAACAACATAATCGAACCCTGGGTCAGCATGTGTTGTATTTTGCGGCTATGGTAGCAATTCTTGTCTTTGCCAACTGGGCGCGCAGCGGAGATATCAGGGCGGTTTTCTTATGCTGTCCCGGCGGGCTGAGTACTTACGAGATTGAAGGGACACTCATCAGTAAGAGCGAGGAGGGCGTGACAATTCTGGATACTTCCGGAGAAACGCATAATATTCCAGCTGAGTTAATTCGGGATGTCCAGGAGTTCAACAAAAGCAATCCTTATGAGCTGATTCATCGCTTTCGCTGGATTATCGTTACCGCTCTTCTGTTGGTTTTCGTTTTTATGTTACGGTACTGGTTTACAAAGGCCGAAGTTCTCGACTGGGTTGAAGCCACGTGGGGACTGTCATTGCAGATACTGCCCTGGCTGTTAGTGGGTGTACTGATTGCGGGTTTTCTTCTGGGCAAACCCGGCCCGGGACATAAAGGATTGATACCGGCAGAGTGGGTAAATGCAGCCGTAGGAGGTAATTCGATACGGGCCAACCTTTTTGCCTCGATTGCAGGGGCATTTATGTATTTTGCGACGCTGACAGAAGTGCCTATCCTGCAGGGGTTGATGGGAGCGGGGATGGGCAAAGGACCGGCTCTGGCACTACTATTAGCCGGGCCTGCATTGTCACTGCCTAATATGCTGGTTATTCGCTCTGTTATGGGAGCGAAAAAAACTATAGTTTTTGTCCTGCTTGTGATTGTTATGGCAACGATTTCCGGAATGGTCTTCGGCGCAATTTGGAGATAGATTATGAAATCGGAAGAAAGAAAATCCTTTAAAATAGAGCCGATAGGAACAATTCATTCACCCTTCACTAAGGCCGATGGCGTGCCGATACAATCCGCATTCGCCAAGGGCGTGGAAGGCTGGATTGATATACTCCCTGATTTTACCGGAGGGCTGTCCGACCTTGAAGGTTTTGAAAGGATATGGTTGCTATATTGGTTTCACAAGGCCTCAAAAGTCCAACTGAAGGTTAAACCCTATTTGGATAGCGTTGAACGTGGCTTATTTGCCACCCGCGCTCCCTGCAGACCAAACCCCATCGGAATCTCAGCAGTCCGGCTTCTCAGAATTGATGGTTGTAAGCTCTACGTTGCAGAACTCGACATCCTCGATGGCACACCGCTTCTGGATATCAAACCCTACATCCCTAAATTCGACTACTTTCAGGTAAAACGCACTGGCTGGATTGAGAAGGCACAATCAGAAACGAAACTGGCTGATAACAGGTTTTTAAAAAACAGTAAATAGGGAATAAACTATGAAAAAAATTCAAATCCTCGGCACGGGTTGTCCCAAGTGTAAAAAACTGGCGGAAAATGCCGAATCAGCAGCAAAGCAGGCCGGAATAGAATATGAGATAGAGAAGGTAACGGAAATTAACGACATAATGAAATTCGGTGTAATGGTAACGCCGGCTCTGGCTATGGATGGCCAGGTCAAGACAGTCGGAAAAGTACCATCGCCGGATGAAATCAAGCAAATGCTTGTGTAAGGAGAATATTATGTGTGGTAAGGAAAATTGCTGTAGTGGAGGACCAGCGCTGATATTTGCCTGTTCCGGAGCAGCAGATGTTGGTGAAATCGCCGATAGAAAGAGAAATCCAGGGGGGCAGTAATTCTCAAGAGAATTTGCGGGGTGCTGGTGCTTTTAGGCGGCCTTTACCTGATTTTAATCGCCGATTAATCCGCCTGAAAAATTGCCTACAAAGGCGAAGAGCACCCGCTGCCAAAAAATTGCTTGCCCTCTTGACGGACATCTGACAATTTTGTATTGACTATCGATACCGAGAAATGATAATAAAATGCCTGTAGTTAATTACCGATTAGAAGGAGTCTATTATGAAGGTGAGAATTGAGGACACCTGCACAGCCTGTGGGCTTTGTGTTGATACCTGCCCTGAAGTTTTTGAGATGGGAGATGAAATGGCGCAGGTTATCGTTGATGAGGTCCCCGAAGAGCATAAGGATGCCGTTCAGCAGGCTGCTGATGAATGTCCCGTCGAGGCAATCGTCGTTGAATAACTTAACCAGACAGCTCTTTACTTCTACCACAAGCCGCTGTCAGAGCATCATTAACCAGCTGACCGAAGTCCTTCGAGGCAAAGACTTTTAGGGCTGCCTCGGTTGTCCCGCCGGGCGAGGTAACCTTTCGGCGAAGCTCTGCGGGAGTTTCTCCGGCCTTATCGGCTTCGACCGCAAGCAGGCCAGCGCCTTTGGCGGTCTGTAGTACCAAATCCTTCGCCACATTTTCTGGTAGGCCTAATTCCACAGCTGCCTTTACCATTTCCTCCATTAAAAGGAAATAGTAAGCAGGCCCGCTTCCGCTTACTGCGGTAACGGCATCTATCAAATCTTCATCTTCAACGACAACTGCTTTGCCAACCGATGAGAAAATCGACATTGCCTTATCCAGCACCGGCTTTGCCTTGTCGTTAGCGAATAATGCGCTGGCGCCTTCGCTAATCAAAGCAGGAGTATTCGGCATAACACGAACTATTGCAATATTACCAAGAACCGCAGCAATCCTGGCAACTTTTATACCTGCTGCGATGGATATGACGAGAGTATCCGGTTTGACAGCATCTTTTACGCTTTGCAGGGCCTCAGCCATATTTTGTGGCTTGATACTTAAAACGAGGATGGTCACTTTTGATGCAAGTTCTGCGTTATTGTCGGAGGGAACCACTTTGTAACTTTCTGATATTAGCTCGAGTCGTTCTGGTTTGATGTCGCTGATAAAAATATTATCAGGTTTGCAAACATTGGCATTTATTATGCCCTTTATCAGTGCCTCAGCCATATTCCCACTGCCGATAAAACCGATAGTATCCATTTCTTTGTCCTTGTTAAAATTGAACCTGAATTTATAATCTTGACAATAAATTGACTATGTAAATATAAATCTAATTGAGGGCAAAAGCAATGCAAAAACAAGCTGAATATCAAGAAGCAATCAAAACCAAATATCCGGAGCAGGTAGTAATTGCCATCGCCAAAGACAAGGCCGGCCGGGCTAATCCTGTTACGCTGGGCTGGACGATGATAGCTTCCGGCACTCCGCCGATGATGGCCATAGCCGTTGCAAAGAAGCACTATTCAATCGAGACCATCCGGCATTCTAAAAGTTTCACGATTGCGTTTCCATCCTCGGATATGGCTGACGCAGCGCTATTCTTCGGCTCAAGGTCCGGCCGGGATGTTGATAAATTTGCCGAGTTCGATTGTAAAACTGAACCAGCTAAGGAAATTGATTCGGTTTTGCTTAGCGATGCGGTGGCAAATTTTGAATGCACGTTAGATTCAGAAGCAGAAGCCGGCGACCACATAATCTTCGTGGGAAAAATTATTGCCTCTCATACCAACACTGAGCAGAAAAAGCGACTTTATACAGTGGGTTCGGGACATAAATTAGGTTCTGTCTCGTAAAGATTTACAACCTTTTTCTAAGCGTGTGACCGAAAATAAGTATTTTTTAAGGAAGATAAAAATGAAAGGATTGATTAGCTGGATTATTATAACTGCAATTGGTTTTGCACTAATGGCTTTCTCTTACTTTAACTACCAGTATCAGCCAGACCATAATCCGTGGAAAAATGCTTTTATGTATATCGGAAAGGTCGAACCAAATCTGGAAGCTGAAGGACTGGATTATATACACAGAACCATTCGACTTTTGCCTACGTCCCAGCGAACCCGGCTCTTTACAAATTTCGCTAAAAGTATTGGTTCACACGTTGAGAAGTCCTATCGTATCGCTTTCCAGGAAAAACTCGTTCTGTATCCAGACCTCACTGCTGATTTTACAGACCAGATGCTCGAATGGGGCCGATTACCAAATCCAGATGCCAATGAAGTAGTAGCCGGTTATTACGCAAGTAGTAAAAGCGAAATTGCTATTGACGGCAATAAGTTTAAGGTGGCGGGACAATTTAAAAAAGAGGTTCGGCTTTTTGTGCACAGTTATCTTGTCAGCAATAATGCATCGGCAGGTAAATTGTTTGATCCCAACCACGAGGCAGTTCAAAATGCCTATATCCTTCGACTGCCAAAAGAAGAGCTGACCAGCTCAAAAATACAACAGCAGCTTAAAAGTGCTTTTCCAAAGTCGCAATTCACCGCATACGCCCCACTTATAAAGACCGAAAAGGTCCCTTTTTATCTCTATATTATGGGCCTGGCGCTGCTTTTTTTAGGTGGCTCCGTCGTGCTTTTCAATATCTATTGTCTTCTGGCTGAGAGAATCGAAAACAAATGGCTGCATCTGCCTTTGGCTGAGATACGCAAGTTCAAGTGTTTATTTTTAAGTTTGCATTTTACTTACTTCGGTATGGTTGTTCTGTTTATGCTCTTATCATATACCCTGCCTGAACTACAGATTTGCTTACTTGGAGCGATAAAAGCACAGGTGGCAGGTGGCTCAGGACCTCTGGGTGTCGCAGGCAAGGCCTATATGAGCAAAAGTATCCCGCTGGCAGCTGTTACTACTTTTGCGATTAATTTTTTCTTAGGGTCTTTAGCTTACATAACTATCCCATCTGTTATCATTCCAGGTGTAGGCATATTGGCTGCTGTGTTCAGGGCCTTGATGTGGGGATTGCTCCTTGCACCAGGTTTTGATATCCTTGCCGGAACGATGCTTCCACACAGTTTTACTCTGTTACTTGAAGGCGAGGCCTATATTGTAGCGACATTTTTCGCCCTTCTGATTTTGATTTATCCTTTTCGAAAATCTGAAGGGCCAAGCGTCGTAAACAGATATGGCAAAGCACTATTGATGAATGTCAGAGGCAATTTGTTGGTGGCGGCAGTCTTAGTCACGGCTGCAATCTACGAGGCAGTTGAAGTAATTATAATGATGACGAAGTATTAGGGG
>Ga0315533_1003184_pt1 | contig 10974 bp, 7 predicted proteins | sample SalMarSW160130MG_FD_203081 | JGI IMG/M metagenome (GOLD analysis project Ga0315533, IMG submission 203081) | Salt marsh sediment microbial communities from the Plum Island Ecosystem LTER, Massachusetts, United States - Salt Marsh Sediment SW1601-30 ...
AATTAATTTTTTCTTTGTATTTTTCATCCTGAAAGTGATGTTTTTTTGTTTGTGTTTTTTGTTTTAACACCTTAAATATAAATAATATACATCACTTTCTTTCATTTTTAAATTACTTTTTTAAGTACAAATCGTTTGCTCCGCGCAAGCACACCGCCATTATCACCATAATACATCACTATTGTATTATCAGCAAGCCCACTGTCATCCAGCTCTTTTAAAATTTGGCCTACCCAGGTCTGATTTAGGATAGGTGCTTCGCATATTCTCATTACCGTTCGAATTAGCATATACACCTGTAAAAATTGTGTTTTTGGTAGGTGAACTTACAGCATGATTACAATATGCATGGGTATATAAAAAGCCCTCGCCAGCCAATTTATCTATATTAGGTGTTGTGGCAAATGAATTACCATAACAGCCGGTAAAATATGCACTGTTATCCTCACTAACAATCCAGAGAATATTAGGTAATTCATCGGGAACTGGCGTTTTACATGAAGGTAAAGCAAAACCTGAGGCTATTGCTACTCCTATTGCAGTGTAGTGCTTACAAGTAATAATTTTCATCGAGGATAATATTTATATATGTCATGTAAATAACTCCGAAATCAATAATACATACATTTTTGTTTTTAATTAGCCCAATCTGGTTTTGGAAAATACCGGATAGGACTATAACGAATGTATGAATCGAATATCTCTTTATCAGGACCTACAACCCTGGGGTCACCTGATAATTCCAGCTCCTTGAATAAAGCGTTTTTCAACTTATCCTCAATCTCTTTTAGCCCGGATACGCCTGAAAGATTATTTAAACATCCGGGATCGCTTTTTACATCATATAGCTCAAATTCGGGTCTCTTCGCAGTAGCGAGATTAAAAAACCTTGAGTATTTTTCATTATCATGGTTTTCAACAATAAATGATTTGGAAGGACCTCCATCAATATCAGTGAAAGCCCAACCGGATATATGTTTTCCGGTTTCATCAATTCCATACATCGGGTTTAATTCATTTTCCGTTCCAGCTTTTATCGACTGTGGTGCACCGGCAGGCCATCGTTCAGGCTTAGCATTCCAGATAAAAAGATAATCCTTACTGCGGATTGCACGCTGAGGGTAACCCAGATTATTCCATCTTGATGATGAATGGCGTTCCCTTCCTGAGAAAACAAATTCTTTTGAATCGTCTACAACTCCTGATTTTCGTGATTTAAGTATTGCAGCTATGCTTTTCCCGGATATTGGCAACATACCTTCAGGACTTGTACCGGTCATCTCAAGAATGGTTGGAGCAAAATCAACAAAACTTACTGGATCGTCGACAATCCGGCCGGCAGGAAATCCCTTCGGATAACTGATTGCAAGAGGCACATGAGCCCCATACTCAAAGCAATTGGCTTTTGCAGAGGGGAAAGGCATACCATTGTCGCCTGTAACTATTACAATTGTATTTTCCAGCTCGCCGATTGAATCAAGATAATTTAAGATCCTTGACAGATGCCTGTCAAACCATTCTATTTCCACAGCATAATCAAGAAGATCTCCTCTTATTATATCATTGTCAGGAAGAAACGAAGGAACAACAGCATCCTCAAGTTTTTTATCATTACGTTTCCAGGAGTCTTTTTCATATCCGCGATGAGGTTCGTTGGCACCATACCAGAAGTAAAATGGCTGGTCCTTCTCCTTTTTCGACATAAAATTCTTGAAATTGGCAAAGTAATTTGTTCTGCCAATACCTCCTGCAGTTCTTTCATCGGAAGGGGATCCGTTTTCATAATTAAAATCATTGAACTTCTTACCGGCAGCATCTTCAACCCGCCAGAGTGAGTCTCTTTCGTCTCTTGCATACTGGAAAGGGGAAACTCCTTTTCCTGTGGCACCTGTGAAATAGCCATTAGCATTTAACAGATCACCAAAAGGAATATACTTTTTCATAAAGCTAGAGGCATGCTGCCCACTTTGCTCATTTTGCCATGGATAACGTCCTGTTATCAATGCAGCCCGCGAAGGAGCTGAGCCAGGAGAACCAGCAAAACAACTGGTAAAATATGCCCCGTTTTTTGCAACTCTGTCGAATGCAGGGGTATTCACAAATTTACACCCGCCAAAACTGGTAAATTCAAATGATTGGTCGTCACTTATGGCAATCAGGATATTTGGTCTTCTTGTCTCCTCTTTAGATTCGGAATGACAGTTCGTTAGCAATATCCCACTGCTAAGAGGTAATAGCCAGAAAGTAGAAATTGGTTTCATAGTTTACTGATTAGGTTTGTTGTTAAATTTCTTTCATTTTTAATTGATCAGATTTTCTTACAAGCATATAGAAATTTGTGCTTTTAAAAGGACACATTTTTATCAATGTACAGTTCCATTAAAATCTTCCATCGCCTTTTCATAATATGGAGTGGCAATTGGACCTGAAAGCAGTGGATCATTTACCGATTTCATCCATCCCATTAATTCTTTGGAAAGTTTTACTACTATCTCAGCATTTGCCTTGTCTGCACCTATATCTGCAAGCTCAAACGGATCATCTTCAATATTGTACAACTGGAAATAAGGACGTGAACCGGTAGTATTTTCTCTTTCAATGTGAGCAGCGAAACGTGAAGGGCTAATATTTAAAGGATAGCCCACTGACCGACCAGCATCAAAATACCGTATGAGTTGGTATTTTCCCGAAATAACTGTTCTTGACTGGTTATCGCGTTTCATATCTGCAGTATATTGAGCAAAGGAGGATCTTCTTGGTGAGACCTTCAGTTCTCCTGCGATAAATTTGTTAAAACTTACTCCTTCAATATTATCTGGTATTGAAAATCCGGCATACTCCAGCAGGGTCGGCAATACATCAACATTGCTCATTATTTCATAAAAGATCTTACCTCCCGAAAAGATTGAATTTGGACGGTAAATAATAAAAGGAACTTCAATACCTGCTTTACGGGCCGTCCACTTAGCTCCGGGGAAACCGATACCATGATCGCTGGTGAATATAATAATTGTATTGTCAGCAAGCTCGCTTTTTTCAATGGCATTTAATATTTTACCAACACACTCATCCATGAATTTAATGTCGCCCTGATATTTTGCAAATTCCTGTCGTATCTCTGAGGTTGCCATTAAGTACCCAGGCACAAAAATACCTTTTGCACTATCCGTTCCATGTTTATACGGACTATGTACCTCTGTAAATCCTATTTTCAAAAAGACAGGTTTATCCGTTTTCCTCGCAGTATTAAAAATATTTGCGGTTTCCAGAACCGTCTCCTCCGGATTGTTTTTTGGTGAAAGATGTTTCTCAAATCCGAGACGGACAGGTTCACCTACATGTGTAAGGCCTATTAATGTAGTTTTATAGCCGTTATTTTTCAATAACTCTGCAATATGTATTTCATTACTGTTCAATTTCCACCACCAGGGGGCATGAGTCAATCCCATCAATCCGTTTGATTGAGGATACCTTCCGGTTAATAAACTTCCGCGTCCGGGTGAAGATACTGCTGAAGTTGAATAAAAATTCTTAAACATTATCCCCTTACTGGCCAATTTATCCAGATTTGGTGACTGCACTGATGTTATGCCGTAACATCCTAAATGCTGACCCAGATCGTGTACAGTAATCACAACAATGTTTGGAGGTGCCTGTGTGTCAGGATTTATTGCACTAACCTGATTAAAACATGATACTCCCGCGATTCCGGCCAATACCCCCAAAGATTTAATACTTTCCATAAGAGTCTGTATCAATATAATAACCATAGGGTTAATAAAATATTAACCCTGTGGTGTATTTAACTACAATATAAATTAAAAGAGTACTAACTAAAAATAAACAATCTGGTTATTCTCCATTATAAATAAGAGGTGTAACATTCTTCCCGGTACCCGGATAGCCTTCATTCTGGTTTATAACACCACTAGTATTCGAATTTATGGCATAAGAGGGTATTGGCCAGAAAATATTGTAGGGAGCGCAAGTGAAATAATTACCATATGGTGTTCTGACATTCTTATTATAGAAATCACTGATTTCATTAACACGATCATAATAGAAATTATCTTCTGAAAGATTATCCATACTGTATGTTTTACCATTATAGCAAGCGATACCTGTACGCGCATAAATTATCGCAATACGGGTCAATTCCACCTTCCTGAGTTCTTCAAAATACAATTCCCGGTTTCTTTCGTCAAGTACCGCACCTATTTTCTGATTTTGCAGATCTGTTGCAGTGTAAAGATATTGGGCATTTGCACGTTGGCGCACAGTATTTATATCATCTGCAGCCTTCTGATATTCTCCTTTCCATACATATGCTTCTGCTCTGAGAAGATATGTTTCTGCCAGCCTGTAAACATACCAATCTCCCGGGCCACCTCTTGGTTGAACCCGATCAGGATCCGGAATCCAAATCTTATAGTGTGGCCATTGGATCCATGCTCTTATGGTATCGAGACATAATATGGTTCCTGTAGAGCTGTAAAGTTGTAGTGGCTGACCATACCATACATTCGTTCCTTTAAGTGAAGGATTGTTATAAACAAGCTGTTCCATGGTCATCCAGTTGCCGTTATCAGTCCTGTGTCGATAATCCAATGTATCATTGATCCCATTTAACGTCCATACACTATGCATTGTGTACCATGTAGGCCGGACTCTTGCAACTCCTCGTCCATAAGTCTCAACAAGCCCTATTTCCACACCTGCCTTATCTGACATTCCGTTTGCACCATCTGGCGTTTTTATAATACCTGTCTGACCGTAATTTGGAACCAAATTACGCATGGAGCTTGTACCGGAGGTATTTCCATCCATTCCGTAACGGTCAATTGTCAGTAATAATCCCTCTGTGTTTTCAGCAATACTCTTATTCTCAGCCCGGAAAAGATCCCAGATAACATCTTTAGTCGCAATGTTTTTGTCACTACCAAAGCGGGTTGTCATCAGGTGATGCAAACCGCCATCGATTATCTCAGAAGTAAGATCAATTGCGTCGTCAAACCGGCCTTCCAAAAGGTAGTATTTTGCCAGCAGATGTTTACATGCTGCTTTAGTAACTTGTCCCTTATTCACCATGTTTGCTTCAGGAACGTTCTGGACTGCGAACTCAAGGTCTTTAATCATTTTTGTCCAGATAGATTCCATGGTGGTGGAATAAAAATCAACCCTTGGCTCTTTCAATTCTTCAAGAATTAGAGGAACATCGCCATACTGTAATGTTTTTGCATAATACCTGTAGGCCCTCAGGAAGTATGCACTTCCTAACATAGTGTTCTTGGCGGCATCAGAAGTAAATTTTGCGCCATCAATACGTGATATTACAGTATTACAATCTTTTATTATCTGATAAGAATTGTCCCAGTACCATCCTATCTTAGTATACGCATTATGATTATTCACTCCGTCAGGCAGCATCTGATTTATTAAATCCTGCCATGGTGTAGATTTATCTGTTGATCCGTCAACCCCAGCATCAGAATATTTTATATTGGTGCAAAACGGAGACTGATCAGTACAAAGTTCATCTCTGAGACTTGATAAAGCATTGTCGAGAACTGCCTGTAGACCCTCCTGATTTATAAGCACATTTTCAGGAGCATAGAATGAAAGTGGCTGAGGTTCCAAAAAGCTTTTCTTACAGGAGCTTATCAATATGAGCGCAATTAAGACGCTCAACACTGTAAAATATTTTCTTATATTATTCATAGCAATAAATATTTCTTATTTATTTAAATTGTCATATTTAAACCAAACGTATAGATACGCTGAGCTCTTGTCCCGTCTTCAGGATCGCCAAATTTCCATTTAGGAGCCCAAAGTGCTGCATTCCGGATGCTAAACGATACTTTCATGTTCCCAATAAAAGTCCTGCTAAGTATTGATTCTGGAACACGGTATGCTATGGCAATATTTTCCAGACGTATATATGACATGTCAAACCATGCAGAATAGCTAACACCACTTGCTGGTGCAGATCTCAGCCTGGCAAAATCATCAAGCTGGTTTTCGGGAGCCCAATAAGGCACATCCCATGAATTACGTCTGTCCTCAATGTGATTGTCATGTTTTGCCAGAGCATACTCAGATTTTTGTCCCAAAAGTGAAAACAGTACAAAGGATGCCTCAAAATTTTTATAAAATGAGAAATTATTGGTCATCGTCCATTTAAAACGAGGGTCTCTGTAGCCCTGAAATTGTTTATCTGCATTTGTCAGCAAGCCGTCACCATCAACATCCTGAAGCTTGAAGTCACCAGGACCCTGGTTCCATGTAGCAGCTTCTGTTTCTTCTCCAACTTTCCATGTGCCAAGGATTTTGTAATCCCAGATAACATCCTTTGACTGACCTATGAACCAGTTATTATCTATATCATCAGGCTCTTTCATACCAATAACATTTCCGCTATTATCGTATACTTCAGATATTTCACCTGTTATTGAGACAATCTCATTCCTGTTCATGGAGAAAGTAAAGTTCGTGTTCCATTCAAAATTACTCCTTTTCATATTGCGACTAACGAGGCTTATCTCCAATCCTTTATTTCTAACTTCCCCCATATTGGCATAGACCCTGCTATACCCTGTAATTGTTGGTAAAAGTCGGTTTACAAGAACATCACTTGTTGACATGGAATAAGCTTCAACAGACCCCGAAACAAGGCCATTGAGAATATTGAAATCGACACCAAGGTTAAATGCCTCAGTTTGCTCCCATTTCAGATTCCTGTTTTCCATAGAAGTAATTACAAGTGTAGGTATTGTAGATGCCACACCTGACTGGTCAGAAGTCAGAGCTTTTCCGGTAGCAATTCTTGAAAGAGCAGCATAATTGGCAATATTCCTGTTACCATTTCTCCCCCATGAAGCTCTTACTTTTAAATAGGTTAATACATCAGATTGCAGAAAACTCTCTTCGGTGGCGACCCATCCCAGAGCGACTGCAGGGAAGAATGCCCTAGGGTTTGAATATCCGAATAATGAAGAGCCATCTCGACGAACAGAAAGTGTCAGAAGATACTTACTCTTAAATCCATAATTAACCCTTGCCATCAATGCATCCGCCGTTTCAACCTGATCGCTTGTGCTAAGGACCGGCAATGTACCTGTCGACATGTCATGGTATCCAAGCACATCATTTGGAGAGAAGTACCTGTTGTCCATCCCGTCTGAATTATATCTGTTCTTTTCAGCATTGACAAGCATTGTGACATCTAACTGATGAACATCAGCAAAAGTATGGTTCCAGTTGAAAATATTATCAATCTGCCATCCTCTGGTAAGACGATTGTCGCGTGTTGCAGAACCACCAAATAATCCCCATGAAGGATGGTCTGATGAATCATGAATATAGTTATGGTAAAATCCCAGCTGAGTGGTAAAGTTCATTGTATAAGTTATCCCAAGAGGCAGGGTTAAGATGGAATATACCTTCGGAAATAATGTAAAGTATTGCCTTTCCCTTTCTCTATAGGTCCTTTCAAGAAGTGGATGCGATGCCTGAATGTCGTCGTTGGGATAAAGCCTCAGGGTAATTCCGTCATCTGCCAAATATGTACTATAGGGGGTAAGATTCATATATTGCCCATTATTTGCAGGAACTGAACTCTCATCACGGTACGAGAACTGTGCATTTATCCCGACCTTTAGAAATTTTGTAGCATTGCCCTCAAGGTTTATTCTAGAACGAATGGTTGAAAACTCATCACCTTTTGTAAGAGCTTCATTTGTCATATAACCCAGCGACCAGTAATAACTGAAGTCATTTTTCTTGCCTGAAAGGCTGATATTATAATCCTGCCTTTTCCCATTTTGATAAATAATATCTTCCCAGTCAATTGTATTACCGGCATTGTAATTGTCAATTTCCGTCCCTGTTAAACGCAATCCTGCCAGCCAGGCATTAACCATATTCCCTTCGTTTGTACTGTGGTAGGCTAACCAGTCATTAAGATACTGTTGATCAATAGTACGAGGATCATCAAACGGGCTCCATAGTGTAGAAGGTACAGTTGCCCTGAAAACTGATTTGAACATATCTGATCTCCATGTTATAAAGCTTTCGGCATTATAAGGCTGGACCCTGTTAGCGGCAGTTGCTATACCAACACTGGTATTGAAAGTTATGGTTGGTTTATCACCTGTTCCACGTTTTGTTGTAATAGCAATAACACCATTGGTTGCACGGGAACCGTAAACAGCTGCTGAACTGGCATCTTTCATTACATCAAGCCTGTCGATATCGTCAGGATTAATGTCTGACAGATCGCCATTAAATATAACACCATCCAGAACAATAAGAGGACTTGAACCGGCTGTTAATGTTGTCTGACCACGAATCAGCAACGAGCTATTTCCTTTGGCCGAGGTAGAATATCCTACATTTAGACCTGGTACACTGGTCCTTAACAGATCACTTACGCTACTTGGAGAATAATCCTTAAGCGTTTCTGTTTTTATTTGTGTGATAGCACCTGTAAGGTCAGCTTTTTTTGCAGTTCCATAACCAATTACGACAACCTCATTCAAAGTTGCCATACTTAAAGCTAGTGAAATATCTATAACTGATTTCCCGGTAACAGGAACTCTCTGCGTAGTATAACCAATAAAAGAGAACAGGAGTACAGCATCACCAGATGGAATTGTTATAGAAAATTTTCCATTAATATCTGTGTTTATTCCTGTAGTCGTCCCTTCAACGAGAACATTAACACCAGGCATCGGACTGCCATTTTCATCAGTTACAATGCCTGTTACCTGTAATTGCTGTAGTTCATCTCCTGGCTGAACTGCCGTAGAGCTGTTGTCAGGCAGGAGAGCAAAAGCATTTGAAGCACTAATTACAATAATAAAACATGTAATTAGAAGTTCGCTGATTAGTTTTTTTAAGGGTGGAATTGCATACACCCAACAAGAAAAATGTTTTTTCATAGTTAAGGTAGTTAAGGTTTAATTTGCTTGTTTCTAAAAATTACTGTAGATTAATTTCAAAAAAAAAGGTCATGACATTTCTGCTTTTGAGTAAAAAATATATTATGGGCATCTTTGTATTAAAATAAAATGAGTATCTGGAATCAATAACATGCTTTTATTGATTTTCTTCGTTTGCCCCTGACCCTAAAGGGTGCGAAGAAAATCAATTACTCCCTTTAGGGCTGGGGCAAATAATTGATTTTCAAGCACTATTTTATTTTTATTATCGATAACCGATAGTCATATAAAATAATTATATAATCAATTGTTATAAACTAGCTATTTAACTAATTAATAGTGCCAATTCCATTTTATTATATTATATACTCAGATTGTCAGATAATCAATAGTACAAGGTAATAAATTTTTTTGAAAATTAAAAAAAAATTACAATCAGCGTTCCTGCTGGTTCTGTCGCATCTATAGAAGTAAAACCATTAGTTTAGCACAAAACTAAACTCGGAATAATGGATACAAAAGGTCATTCCCTGTAGATCAATGATTTGCAGGGGTCTTAAATTTCCTGTTGACGGATTTGGTGCTGCTTTTTTCAACGCGCTTATAGTCAGACAAATACATTCAATTTTTCACTTTAAGGTAGGACATTGATTCAAATTATTCCCCTTGCTTTTAATAAACCGAGAACAAAAGTGATTGTCAATATTATTATGAGAACGAAGTAAATCCATTTCATTTTTTTCCTTTTCAGCTCTATTTTCGCAGTTTGTTCAATGTAACTGTTTTCAAGATCGGTAAGGAATGCTTTTAGAGTACGAAGGGATATTTCAGCTGACAACTTCTGGACTCCGTAGATAAAAACCAGCATTACAATTGAAATTATAATAAAAAATCCAACCTTATTAATCCGGAAAATGCCATCCTGGTTATCTACAAGTGTACCTAATGAAAATGACAGAATCCATGCAGCAAATGCAGTTATTATTAACCAGATTTCGTAATGGAATCGCAAAAATTTTATTTTGGATTCGAGTAATTCTCTGAGATTTTTACTGAAGTTATTTATTTCTCGGATTTTTATGAAGATGAAAACGCCATACCCCAGGAAAATCAGGGAAAGGCCAAGCAGTCCGGATTCTACTGCCAGCATGACAGGATTGGTCCGGTAACCATAAATGTTCATTGATAACAAGACAATACTTGCAATCAATGCTAACAGATAGACAATTAAATTAGAATTAAAGGTCCAGTAAACCTTTGATAATTTTGGTTTTAAATGTTGTGTTATCATTTTACTTTCGAGTTTTTCGTTTTCCGGGATATGTTTTTTTTGTTCCCAAGTATTTATAAAATTATTGTTTTCCATGCCTAATCCTGATTTTTGATGTTTTGTCTTAATTTTTCCTTTATCCTGACTATGCGTACACTAACATTTTTGGTACTGATCCCAACAATTTCTCCAATTTGATCGTAACTATGCTTCTCCAGATAGAGAAAAATAATCGCACGATCGATCTGATTTAAAATTCTGATAGCCAGGTATAATTTCCTTAATTTCTCTTCATACTCTATGAGACTATTGTCTTCTTCAGTTTCAATATTCGAAAGATCAGTAGTTGCCGGAGTCTTCTTTTTATAAAAATAAATGGCAGTGTTGAGGGCAACTCTGTACATCCATGTCCGAAATTTCGAATCACCTCTGAATGATGTAAAAGAACGCCATAGTTGGTAGATAATTTCCTGTTTTAGATCCTGTCTCTCTTCATAAGTAGAAGCATATATATTGCATATTTTATGCACCATATCCTCATTTTGCATGATGTGATTCAAAAACTCCTGTTCCAGATCTTTTTTTGCCATAAAGAATCTTTTACTATATTAGTTGAATGCCAGACAGAAAAACTACAAAATATTTCACTAGTGTCCGACTAAAATAATAAAAAGAGGGGTACTCCCCAAAGGTTTCCCCCAATGTTGTAATTTGGTTTTAACACAAACTAAATACAACATGAGTAAAATTACGGAAATAAAATTA
>Ga0315533_1003186_pt1 | contig 10971 bp, 12 predicted proteins | sample SalMarSW160130MG_FD_203081 | JGI IMG/M metagenome (GOLD analysis project Ga0315533, IMG submission 203081) | Salt marsh sediment microbial communities from the Plum Island Ecosystem LTER, Massachusetts, United States - Salt Marsh Sediment SW1601-30 ...
CCCATTTAATTGTGTCTTCTGCACGTTCATCAATTCCATATTCTCACGCAAACCTAGGGGGCAATCCCCAGAAAGGGTCATTGAGGAGGCAAGATATTTAATTGATAATTTTAAAATTTCTGAAATCCGTTATGATGACGACCTATGGGAATTTTCAAGGAAAAGAGCATTGAGAATATGCGAATTGTTCAAGAAGGAAGATTTAGACTTAGTGTGGAGCAACCAGATGAGACCGGACCTCGATAAAGAGATGGCTCAGGTATTATCAAAAGCAGGCTGCCACAAGACACTCTTCGGTGTGGAGTCGGGTTCCGATTATGTATTGAAGATGATGAGAAAGGCGATGATGACCGACAGGATTAGACTCGGCCAGAGGAACACGAGAGACGCAGGCATAACGCGACATAATTGCTTTTTGTTGGGCTCTGTGTGGGACACGAAGGAGACGACCAAGCAGACCATCGACTTCGCCTTCGAGCTGAACGCCGAGTTCTCGCAGTTCGCCATAATGACAGGCTTCCCGGGCTGCGACTACTACGACATGGTGAAGCCATACATGGTTACGCACGACTGGTCCCACATAGACTCGTTCCACGAACCGGAGGTCGACCTGCCGAACCTGCCGAGGAAGTACCTCGAGGAGCAGCTGGCAGGCATATACGGGAGATACTACCTACGGAAGGAGCACATGTGGATGATGCTGAAGAGGGCGTTCAGGTCAACGGACCACCTCAAACAAACGCTAAGGCTGGTCAAGATATTCTACGCGAGGAAGAGGGAGGGATACGCGTGAGATACTTCTGCGGGAAGAAGAACAAGTTCCTGACGGACGAGGAAATCAAAAGTACCGATACAACATCCGTTCTAATTTTGAACCGAAATACAAGAAACGGATAGCGAAGTCTCTGCCAGACTGCAGGTTTCTGATAATGAGAGGGGAAGATTAAATCAATTCTAACGATAGCTTTAAATATTAATAATCCATATATTATATAGATATTTATGAGGAAATTGAATCTAAAGAGAATTGAAGTTAGAGAAATGGTCAGAAAGAAAGTTGTCCGTTCTGGCACTGGCGGAGCTGTATGGGTCCCTGTCAAGTGGCTAGGGAAGGAAGTGATTGTGATATTGCCCGAAGAAGGTGAGAAAGATGAAAAGAACATATAAGAAGTGGTTAAAAGTAGAAACAGCATTTTTGAAAGAAAATTACTTACGAATGACCAACAAAGACATGGCTCTACAATTAAATAGAAAAAGGAGTTCAATCGCATGTAAACTTCAAAGATTGGATTTGTTTAGAATCAAAAGATGGACGGAAAAGGAAATTAGAGTTTTGATAAAAAAATATCCCAACACAACAAATAAAGAAATGGTAAAATACCTCAATACACCCTTTGGTTCTGTGTTTTTCAAGGCCCAACAACTAGGTTTGAGAAAATCAGACAAACACATTCGCAAGATTAGAACTATGAATGCCACATTTGTCAAAAACCGTGTAAGGAGCAAACCAATGTCAAGAGATGAGAGGAAGAAACATCAGATAATCAGAAATGAAATTGAAAATTTAAAGAAACTTGGATATACAGATGAAAAAATCTCTTCAATCTTGGAGATTCCTATTGGTAACAATCCATTAAAAGACAAGAAAACTATAAAATGGTATAATTTCTGTTTAAGAAGCAGAAAAGTTGCCAAAGACACTCATAAAAAACATCCAAACTTATATGTGAACAATAGACTAAAAATGATGGAAGGTTTATCGAGAAAGAGGAAAGACCCAGAGTATGATAGAAAATATAGGGAACAGCACAGAAGAACAGCACTCGACAATTATCAAAGAAATCCGTCTTTAAAGGCAATGTGTGCTGCCACAGGCAGAAGAACCATAAGAAAGGCCATAGAGACGATGAAGAAAAATGGTACATACACCAAACACCAAGTGGAGGCAGGAAGCATTGGTGGAAAGAAGGGTATCAAAAGCACTATTCAAATACTCAAGAAAGATGGAAAATACATCAAACATCAAAGAAAAGCCGCAAAGATTGGTGGTGCAAAAGCATCACAACTGAACCGTGAAAATAAGCCTTACTGGTTCATGGGTGTGCCGTTTGATTCCAACCAAGAACTGGAATTTTGTAAAATGTTGCTGAAATATAAAATAATAAAAAAACCAGTTGAGGGCACAAACACTCATTTTAAAACTGGTTCTAAGGATATAGATTTCTTTCCACAACAGAAGCTGTTCATTGAATTTCATCCATGGGACAGGAAGTTTAACAAGCAGCAATATTATGACAGAAGAAGGAAAGCCTTAGACGAAAATGGATTTGAAAAAATCCCATTAACAGTAATCGAAAGACTAGATGAATTTGAGGATAAGGTATTAACATTTTTTGGAGGTAGTAAAAATTAACATACTCATCATCCCATCGATTACAATGAAAAGCGGTACTGGAATACGTCTCCAAGGACTTGCCACATCACTGGGCAAGTACCACACGGTCGCCATAGGAAAGATGAAAGGCCCGGACATAGTAATAGCGAGCAAATCATTGCCACAGAGCTGCATACCTGCACTTCTGAAGAGAAAGTGCGTCAAGATACTTGACTTTGATGACCTCGAGTACTCGTACCACTCCGGAACATGGAAAGAGCCAATTCTTAAATGGTGCGACCACTTTTTTCCAAAGAGGTTCGATTTCATAACAACTCACACAGAAGGATTGAGGCAGTACCTAATCAACGATGTCGGAATCGAACGGAAAAAGATAATCATGCTTCCACAGGGGGTAGACTACGACATGTTGCAGAAAACTGACCACAAGACACAGAAACTCATAAAGAATAATTACAAGCTGAATGGAAAGAAAGTACTCATGTGGGCCGGACACCGAGGAGTAGCATCTACTGGACTCAGCATGGTGGTAATAATGTCTAGTCTTGTGAATGCATATCAACCCATAAATGTGAGGTTGTTCGTAGTTGGCTCAGGGATATTCTACAACAGCCCAATATCTGCACACACCCCAGAAGTTCCACACGAAGAGATGCCAGACTACTTCCGGTGTGCCGATGTCCTGGTGAACTATTATGATGACACGCCAGCCAACCACATGAGGTCGTCAATCAAGATAAGGGAGGCTCTCGCATGCGGACTTCCTGTTATAACGAATCTTGTGGGAGAGATTAAGGACATATTCCAGCCATATGTCTATGAATTAAAGAAGGGTGACCCAGAGGGATTTGACAAGGCAGTTCTGAAAGCACTTGAGAGCCCAGACGCTAGGACTGCAAGAGGCAGGGAATTTGTCAGGAAGAACTACGACTGGAAAGTAGTCGCCGCTAAATTTAATAAGGATTTGAAGAGAATTGTAAATGGGGAAGTGTAAGGCATGAAAAGAAATTTATCCTGCGTGGCTGTAATCCCGGATGGAAACAGGCGGTATGCTAAAAAGAATGGCATGCCTGCCATAGAGGGCCACAAGAAAGGCGCGGAAGTCCTGAGAGGATGCCTCGATTTTTTCAGAAAGAAAGGTGTCAAGGAAGTGATTATTTACGGCCTGTCGGAAGACAACCTGAAAAGGCCCAAAGAGGAAATACAGGGACTGTTTGAACTTTACGAGAGGGAGGCTGAAAGGTTCCTCGGTGACAAGAGCATACATGAAAACGAGATTAAGATAGAGTTTCTCTCAACTAATCCAGAAGCACTGCCAAAATCACTGAGAGATGTCATAAGCAAGCTGACAGACGCCACGAAGGGTTACAGCAGGTACGTCGTCAGGATACTCCTGTCGTGGTCTGCCCAGCACGAGATAGCGAGAGCCGCATATAAAGCTTACGAGATAGCGAGAAAGGGCCTGCCGTTGCCAGATATCCAAAAATTATTGTTGGTCAAAAGCTCCCCAGATTTGATAATAAGAACAGGTGAACAGTCAAGAATGTCCGATTTCCTCACCATACAGTCAAGATATTCGGAAATCTACTTTACAAGCAAACTCTTCCCAGAGATGAGTGAGAATGATTTCAAACAGGCATATGACTGGTTTTTCAAGCAGGAATCGAATATCGGACGATAGCTTTATATATAACTAATAATATAATAACTAATATGGGAAAGAATATGCAATACAAGGACATTCTGCGGGAAATTGGGAACGGACCGCTTTCTATCAGCGCACTGGCGAGAAAATTGAACATGAATTATAGTGTATTGACAGGCTACCTGATGAGGCTAGAGGAAGAAAGAACAATCAAGAAGATTAAGGTCGGCAGGAGCTATGTATACCAGTTGACAGGAATAGAGAACAAACCGTAAAACAGGAGGTAAACAATGGTAGGCTGTAATAACCGGAGAGGGGGGTTGTCGTGAATAGGGAAAGCGGTAAGAAGGAAGAGAATATACGCCCAGATGTTAGCGATGATTATCTCAAAGGATATGCTGATGGTGTAAGTGATGGTTCTACTGGATTGGTAAATTTTAAGAAGTTCGAGAAAGGAGAGGAGCTGAATGAACGGAAAAGCCCCGGAGATTTAGGAGATGCCCTGCTTGGCGATGTCACGCACGGAAAGAGGCGTTTTGGGGAAGGGACGTTCAATAAACTGTGTGACAAGGAGGCCAAAGGATGAGAGTACGAGATGCTATGGGTAAATTTGTAGAACAACGTGAAAATCCAATTATATCAGATGATTGTAGACAAGTATTATTAGGTAGCATCATTGGTGATGGTTGTCTATCTCATGGAAATGGTATAAATTATTATTTGGAAGAAACGCATAGTAAGAAGCAACGAGAATATCTTGCTTGGAAAAATACCTTTCTGAAGGAATTGAATGCAAAGATGAAACAAAAAATATTTTTAATTCTTGGGAAGAGATATGAAGGTTTTAAACTACAAACATCATCATTTCCATTTTTAACGGAATATCGGAAATTGTTTTATCATAACAGTAAAAAAACAATATCTATCAGAATTTTAAATCAAATTAATGAATTGGGTTTAGCAGTGTGGTATTTAGATGATGGCCATGTAGTACCAAATACGAATCTAATAACATTATCAACTGACAGTTTTTCACATAAAGAACACATAATAATTCGGAGATGGTTAAAAAAACAATATGGGGTATATCCAAAAATCAGCAAAAGGGGAGGCAAATATTACTATATGTGTTTTGGTCGGAAGGATTCTGACATCATATTATCGATTTTCAAAGAAATATTTTCAAAATACAATGTTCCAAAGTCCATGTGGTATAAATTAGGCTATTTTTGGAGGGGCAATGAACTAAAAATTAAAATTGCCCGTAAAAAACACAATCATTGCAGAAGGATTTGGAGAAGAAAAAAAAGTAAAATCCGAAAAAAACAAAAAGAAATGAAAATCCGAAAATTGGTTGAACAAATTAAATATCTGTATTGGGAAAGGGGATTATCAACGCCACAAATTAGTGAGATAGTAAAATATAGTCCAAGTCGGGTAAGATATTATATGAAAAAATATAATATACCGATAAGGACAAGGAGCGAAGCATATTCTGGAGAAAGAAATGGTTTTTATGGTAGACATCATACAAAAGAATCAAAAGAGAAAATATCTGAAAATCGTTGGGGTAAGTTAAGATGAAAATATTAGCTTTGAATCCTCCATTTTTACCTAGATTCTCTAGGAGTAGTAGGTCGCCAGAGGTAAGCAAGGGAAATTGTCTCTATTATCCAATCTTCCTTTCGTATATGGTTGGTGTCTTGGAAAATGATGGACATGAATGCAAATTGATAGACGCCCCCGCACGAAATTATGATAGAACAGATGTGCTGAAAATAATTAATGATTTCAAGCCAGGCTTGGTTGTTATAGACACTTCGACACCGTCGATATACAATGATGTGGATGTAGCAGAGAAGATAAAGATTGCCGTTCCAGATGCCTTGGTAGTGCTTGTCGGTAGCCATCCATCTGCTTTGTCAGAAGAAACCCTGAGAAAGAGCACAGTAGACACCATTTGCAGGGGGGAGTACGACTACACGGTCAGGGACTTGGCTAGAGGCACGGATTTGGAGCGTGTGAGGGGCATTTCATTCAAGGACGGCAAGAAAGTAATACACAACCCAGACAGACCTTTGATAAAGAACATCGATGAATTACCTTTCGTAAGCGAAGTATACAAGAAGCATCTCAACATCAAGGATTATTTCTACCCATCCGTGCTCCACCCGCAGATTACCATACTGACGGCAAGGGGTTGCCCCCACCAATGCAGTTTTTGCCCAATTATGTTTAAAGGTTCGTACCGTGCAAGGTCTCCTGTGAATGTCGTGGAAGAATTCGAGTACATACAGAAGAATTTCAAGTCCGTTAAAGAAATTATGGTGGAAGACGACACATTTCCCATTTCTAAGGAGAGGACAATGGAGATATGCGATTTACTGATTGAAAGGGGTGTGAAGCTGAAGTGGTCGTGTAATGCGAGGGTGGACACTGACTTTGAAACCCTCAAAAAGATGAAGGATGCCGGTCTGAGGTTAATGTGTGTCGGCTTCGAGAGCCCCAGAAAAAACGTTTTAGATGCATCCAACAAGAAAACCAGCAGGGATATGCAGGTCAAGTTTATGGAAAACACCCGAAAGCTGGGGTTATTGACCAATGGTTGCTTCATCATTGGCATGAAAAACGATACAGCGGAAACCGTACGCGGCACCATAGAGTTCGCCAAGGAACTCAACCCACATTTAGCTCAGTTCTACCCTTTACTAGTCTACCCCTGGACCGAGGACTACAGGTGGGCAAAGGAGAACGGATATCTGACGACAGAGGATTACTCCAAATGGCTCACCAAGGAGGGCGTACACGCGTGCGTTGTCAGTAGGCCGGGTCTGGCAGCGGAATTCCTTGAAAAGATGTGCGATGTCGCACTGAAGGGGTTCTACATGAGACCGTCAAAGATAGCCGAGATTGCGGCCTCCACGAGAAGCGTCAGCGACCTGAAGCGGAAGCTAATGGGAGCAAAATCGCTTGTGAAGTATTTCATCGGAAGAGGTGTTGCGTCATGAGAGTGTTGGTTACAGGCGCTTGCGGATTCATAGGCGGAAACCTATCACTCCGTCTAGTAAGGGACGGACACACGGTCTACGGATGGGACAACCTGAGCAGCAGCAGGCCGAAGCACTGGCCCTACGGCGTGAGGATGATATCGAAGAAGTCGTGGGAGAGCATGCCGTACGAGCCAAAGAACGTGCCAAAAGTGGACGCGATGTTCCACCTGGCGATGGCTTCGAGCTCCCCGATGTACAGGGCGAACCCCCACATAATGGAGGAAACGCTGAGAACGACCCTCCAGGTAGTGGAGAAGGCCAAGCGGGACGGCTGCCCCGTGGTTTACGCGAGTAGCTCTTCTCTATACAATGGAAACCTGGTGCTGCCTTACCACGAATGGATGGATATTTATGTGACGGACTACTACACCGAGATGCGGTACTTCGTGGAGCGGCTGTTCCACCTGTACAGCGAGCTTCACAACGTCTCGTCGGTGGGGCTGAGGCTGTTCAGCGTGTTCGGGCCCAGGGACGAGAACAAAGGAAAGTATGCGAACACCCTGACGCAGTTCGCTCTGGACATGATGAAAGGCAAGAGGCCGCAGGTTTACGGGGACGGCCAGCAGAGCAGGGATTTCATCCACGTCGACTACGTCGTGAAGGCATTTTTGGCGGCATATGAGTACATAAAGGACCGAGACGACTACGAGGCAATCAACGTGGGGACTGGCGTGGAGACGACATTCAACGAGATAATAGCTTTCATCAACGGAGCTCTGGGGACTAGGATAAAACCGGAGTATGTGAGGAACCCGATAAACAATTATGTCCAGAGGACCTGCGCCAACACCAACAAGATGTCCGAGAAGCTCGGGCTGGATGTCAGCAACGACCTGGTGAAGCTCATAGAAAAGCACATCGAATATCTTAAAAAGAGGGAGGGTTAGCATGGAAAAAAAGAGGGAATTCTACTGGCTGCCGGTCAGCATCGAAAAATGGGCGAAGTGCAACGAGCACCTGAAACGGATGTATCCGTGGTTCATTGCTTTTTCCTTTCTTTTGATGGCACCATTGGCACTTTTAACGGGCGTGTATTTCAGGCCGTTCTGCCCCACATGCGGTGCCGTAGCATTGGTCATGTTGCTGCTCGTTTACCTGTCGGCAATCAGGAAAATAATGAAGGGTGCGGAATATCCGAAATCGTGGGCGGTGCAATGAGATATGATGAGCGTGGTCATCCCAATGCACAATTCGGAGGAAACCATCGAGAGGTGCCTGGAATCCGTCATCAAGTATTCGCATGATTGTGAGATAATCGTTGTCGACGACGGCTCCACCGACAAGAGCTGCCGAACCGTGGAGAAGTTGCCGGTAAAGCTTATGAGGTGTGAACACAAGGGCCCCGCAAAAGCGAGGAATGTCGGGTGGAGATTCGCAAGTGGCGATGTCATCATGTTTTTGGACAGCGATGTGATTGTCACTAAAAATTTTTTCGATGAGATAATGAAACCGTTTAGTGATGAAAATGTCATATGCTCGCAGGGTGTGTATATTAATGCCAATAAAGACAACACGGTTTCGAGATATGAGCATATGGAGATAGAAAAGCAGCAGAAGCATGGCACAACGAAGAACATGGCGACCTATGCTACAATGATTAAAAGGGAATATATAGAGAAGACGGGCGGTTTTGACGAGACATTCACAATAGCTGGCGGAGAGGATACGGACTTGGGATTCAAACTTCTGAAATATGGAAAGATTTTTTTGACCAAAAATGCCAAAGTTTATCATTATCACAACACTTCACTATGGTCATACATGAAAAAACAGTTCCAGAGGGCATGCTGGCGAATATACCTGTACAGGGAGCACCCTCATATGGCTGGTGGAGATGATTATGCAACTAAGAGAATACACATCGAATTTATGTTCAGCCTACTGGGACCATTCGGACTACCTATCATAATAGCACTGCAAATTTTACATTCTTATAGAAACAAAGGATTGAGATTGCAATCATTTACCTTCAACATAATCAGGGTTTATGTGAGGGCACTTGGTGCCATATATGGGGTCTGGGGATTCATTATCAGACCGAAACTTATTTAAGGCTTTAATCTAATTATTTTTTATGAACGAAATGAAATATACGAACATTCCCATAAGGATAAAGACAAAGAAGGAACTGCTCCGAAAGAAGCTAAATAAACAGGCAGAATTGGGTAAAACCATTACTTGGGATGAATTCTTATTGGGTGAAGTTGATAAAGGTCAACCACCACCTAACAAGTTAGGTGGCCTGAAACGACGCTATCAGGGCAACGGTTGACTAGCACAAGTCGAGGTGTTAAAAAATGCCAAAAACTACGAGCATTGGGCTAAAAGGACGGCAGGGCGCTCCACTAACCCTGTCCGCTCCGGGAGAAGCGTTGAATTCCACGAGCGAAAGCTCTAAGCCCGCTGCTCATGTGCGAAGTGGGTGCAACTCCCACAAGGGAGGCGGAATGTCCGCGAAACATTCGGTGTTCGTGCTGGGCGTTAACGGGAAACCATTGACGCCAACGACACCGGCGAAGGCTAGGAAATTGCTGAGGGGAAAGCAGGCGAAGCCGGTCTGGAACAGGTTCGGAATGTTCGGGATACAAATGTCACTGCAGACCAGAAAGGAGAGGCCGAACACTGCACTGGGTGTTGACTTCGGCACCAAGTTTGAGGGATACTCGGTCGTGACTGGCTCAGAGAACAGCCTGTCGGTCATGTGGCTGCTGCCGGACAAGAAGAAGATTGTCAGGAAGCTTGAGGAGAGGAGAAGGATGCGGAGAGCAAGGCGTGGCAGGAAATGCAGGAGAAGGCCGCTTAGGTTCGACAACAGGGAAAAGAAAGGTTTCATAGCGCCTTCGCAGCTTGTCTTGGTGCAGAGCAGGCTGAAAGCGATACAGGAGTTTCTGCGGTGCTACCCCGTGAGCATGGCAGACGTAGAGGACGTGAGGTTCAACCACTACAGGAAACGCTGGGGGAAGAACTTTTCAACGGTCGAGATAGGCAAGAGCAGGATACACGAATACCTGTCGATGTATGCGCTGGTGCGTTACTACCAGGGGCACCAGACGGGGAAGCTGAGGAAGATGTACGGCTACTCGAAATTACATAGCGACAAGAGCGCCGAGAAATTCTCCACGCATTGTTGTGACTCGCTGGCTCTTGCCGCTAACCTGACAACGAATAGCCACATTGACGAAGGCACGTTCATTGTGGTTGACGACAACTACAGGCCTGTCAGGAGGAGGATGCACGACACGCAGTATTCCAAGGGCGGCGTCAGGTTTCCGTATTCAGCGGGCAATTTCAAAGGCGTAAGGAAGGGCGCGATATGCGGACTTGGGCAGGTCTGCGGAGGCACGGGCAATTCAATGTTCATTCGCGACAGAAACAACATGCGGGTTTCAAAGGCTGTCGGCAAGGTGGGCTGGCTGTCGCACAGGTTTAAAGTCAAAGGAGGAAACGAGCCGAATTCCTCCACTCGACAAGTCGGGTGGTCTCCTTCGGCTCGCTAGGAATTATGAAGAAAAAACCAAACTGCTTTGAAAAACGAATTATCAACTTCAATATTTCCAATTTAAAGTATACTGGAGACGGAAAATTTTGGGTTAATTTCAAAAATGGGAAGCCGAGGAATCCAGATTTTGTCATAATGAACATTTCCAAAACTCGCAAAGTTATTGAATGTAATGGCATTTTTTGGCACAAAGAAGCTAGAGGAACGCTAACTAAACTATATGAAGAAATTGATTATAAGTGCCTAGAAATCTGGGAAGACGAAATGGAAGACTTGAATAAAGTCAAAAGAAAAATAACGGGGTTTATAAATGCAAATTAAACAATTCGTAATAGATAACTGGATAGCAATTTTATTGCTACTATTTATTATAACCTTCTCC
>Ga0315533_1003190_pt1 | contig 10967 bp, 6 predicted proteins | sample SalMarSW160130MG_FD_203081 | JGI IMG/M metagenome (GOLD analysis project Ga0315533, IMG submission 203081) | Salt marsh sediment microbial communities from the Plum Island Ecosystem LTER, Massachusetts, United States - Salt Marsh Sediment SW1601-30 ...
GATTTAGAGAAATTCCTGAAGGCATCGAACATTTAGATGTTCCCGAAAGCTCCGAATTGAGCTTACCTGAACCCACTGGGATAGAGCCTTCGGACTTAACCAATCTAGACGCGGACGCCAGCGAAGGAGTTACTGAGCATTCCGAAATAAATTCATATACTGAAAACAATGAAGGAACAACCACATGCCTTCTAATTAATGAGCAAGAAGAGAGTAATGAATTAGCCTGTGAGTCCCAAGAAGAAACAGCAATTAAAGACACTTTAGAAAATGAATTATCAAACGAACTTCAAGCGGATACAACCCTTCAAGATTCCTTAGAGAACGAATTAACTGCACAAGACACCTTAGAAAACGAATTACCTAGCGAACTACAAGATGGTTCAACTCTTCAAGACGAATTATCGGAATTGGATGAAAATTTATCAGAATTGGAAGATACATCTTCAAGTGAATTGCGAGAATATCCATTTATTCAAGACGTGTTAGAAAATGAATTATCAGAATTGGACGGAGAATTATCGGAATTGAAAGACATATCTTCAAGTGGATTGCAAGAAGCTCCAGTTATGCAAGACGTATTAGAAGATGAAATAGGTGATGAACTAACTCATTCAGAGAAGGAGTCATGGGATCTTAAAGATATGTTCTTAAATGAATTTGTAGATCTCTCAGATACTCAGTATAGCTTAGAAGAGGCCTCATTGGAAATTTCTAATGCTATGGAACCTATGGCGTTAGATATCGCAAATGTGCATACAAAAACTTTCAGACAAGACTATGTTGGAGACCCTCAAATAGAAAATGTATTTGAAGAGGAGAATGAAAATGAGATTAACTATGATTTAAGTATAGATAAAAATAATCAAGAGGCATCAGAACAAGAATTATCGTTAATAGGAAAGGAAAGTGGAGAAGAAAGTAAAGAAATTACAGCCGCTACATCTTCCACAACTTCCACAGATCAGAAAGATAATCAAGAAGATCATAAAGAATCAGAACCAACTTCAGAGCGAAATGAAGAAAGCCATAACAACAATGATATTAAAGATTCAGAAAAAGATTCGGAGAATTTAAATAAAGAAACAGATGAAGATGTAAAATTAGAAGGAGAAGAATCAGAAGATTTGGAAGATCTTATTGATAAAGCTAAAGAAGAATTTAAGATTTTCAAAGATCCAAAATTGAAAGAATTAATTAAAAAACATGATGGTGTTGCCTATAAGGGTACTCATTTTACTAAGAAATTTATTAAATTTATTAAAGATCAAGATAATGATACACTAACTAAAAAAGAGAAATATAATTTATTAAAAAGAATAGATGAATTTAATGAAAGTAAAATTATAACTAATCTCCTTAAATATTACATAAGATATACTAAGATTTCACAGAATAAAGTTCGTGAAAAACTAGAAGAAATGAATTTAAAAATATCCAAATATACATTAACAAAAATCTCCCATAAGGTTTTAACACAGAAGGAATATGAAGAGAGGTTTACGAAGCCTGGAGATTGGGTATCCGATGAGCAACGAGAGGGCATAATAAAAGACGGTCGCTCCAAAAATCCCATTTCTGTAACTAAGATTGCAGAAACATGGGGAGTAGGATGGGGTACCGCCAGAGATATAATAAAGAAAGACTTGGGAGAGAAAGAATATCATAAGAAATTTCCGTATCCTGAGGTATCCGATGAGCAACGAAAGGGCATAATAAAAGCCGGTCGCTCCAAAAATCCCATTTCTGTAACTAAGATTGCAGAAACATGGAGAGTAGGATGGGGTACTGCCAGAGATATAATAAAAAAAGACTTGGGAGAGAAAGAATACCACAAAAAATTTCCGAAGTTGGAGGTATCCGATGAGCAAAGAGAGGGCATAATAAAAGCCGGTCACTCCGAAAATCCAGATTCTATAGGCAATATTGCTGTCGAGTGGGGAGTGTCAATTACTTCTGCTTTGAATATTATAAGAGATGATTTGGGAGAAAAAGTATATCACAAGAAGTTTCCAGAGCCTGCAGATTGGGTATCCGATGAGCAACGAGAGGGTATAATTAAAGCAGGTCGCTCCAAAGATTTAGATTCTATAGATCAGATTGCAGAAACATGGGAAGTGGCATATGGTACTGCTGCGAGTATTATACGAGATGACTTGGGAGAAAAAGAATTCAATAAGAAATTCCATAACGATATACCACAATTAATAGGGCTTGAGAATCATAAATTAATTGAAAAAATAGCCACGCAAGATTTTGATGAAAAAAGGAAAAAATCTCCAGATGTTCCAATACTCATTTCGGAGGCCAAAATTTATACTAATAGCAGAAAATATTGCGATAATGCATTTAAAAATGATAAAAAATATCTACAAAAACTTCTAAAAGATAGAATTGCTAAAGAATTAAAAATTGATCCTAAAAAATTAGATGACATTAAAGTTGTGCTTTTTGATTATACCCGTTCCATAAGAAAAAAAACCATCATGGATAAGATTAAGAAATATCAACATTCCAGAATTATGTTATTTATTGTCGGAACATATTGGTTTCAAAATTGGATTAGTCGATTTAAGAAATTACCTAAAGATAAAAGAATTAAATATCCCGAAAATATTCGTATTATTAAATGGGATCTTTTTGCCGATTTGTTAAATTTAAGTGATGATAATCGGAAGAGACTTAAGGAAATCATTGAATTAAGTAGATTAAAAGATTTAGAAACCTTGAGAAGGCTTAACGAACAAAATAATTATAAATTGCATCGTTTAAAAAAATCTAAAACTAGAAAAAAGGGGTCTAAAAACAATTTGGATGCATTTTTACGAGAATTTAAATAAAGAAACAGAAGAATAGGTAAAATTAGAAGAAAAAGACATAAAAGATTTGGAAAAATCTAAGACTTCTTAATTAGGGTGATGCATTTAAGTTTTAGCTCTTTATATAATTCGTTTATTATATCTTTGGTTTTGAAAAACTCATCTTTATTTTCTACCTTTTTTAAACACATTAAACTCAATCTAAATTGTTTTATTTTTAAGGGGTATTGAATCAGAAGTAATTTATTTCTTTTTAATAAATCTCTAGCAATAAAAACAAGTAAATCAGAACTTTGATATGCTAAAATAAAAGATATGAAATAAAGATATTTTGGTTTGTTTTCAGGATTAATAAATTTTATTAGATAAAAACGGTCTTTTAATTCATCTTTTAAAGAATAAATGGCTTTAACTTTATATTGAATTTGTTTTTCTCCTCGATTTTCTGAAATAGGGAGAAATTTTCCTTTTAATCTGTTATTTCTTAACTCGAATGTTTTTATAAATACACTAAAAGAACTCATATTGATTAAAGAAGAATATGAAATAATAATAATAATTTTTACAATTAACTATTAAATTTAATCTAAATAACTTTAATAATAGAGATTTAAGATTGAAAAAAAATAAAAAAAATTGAGTTATTTAATTTTTTTAAAAACCTTCACTTGCCGAAAGTGCTGCTATTGCTCCATAAAATAATCCGTTTATAACCCCACTCAATATATAAACTAGAATAGTTACGACTTCAACCGAGAGGGAACCTCCGATAATGCCTAAGATTAAAGGAACAACAGCACAAATAATGGCGATTAAGAACCAAGCTCCGAATGCTGCTCCTTTACCCTCTCCAGTTCGTCCAGCAATAATTGCGGCTAATATTGGTGGAACAATTAATCCTATCATTACAATTAAAGCTACAATCATTGCATCAGGAGTTGCGGCTAATATTGCTAATATTCCTAGAGTTAACCATGCAGTTCCAGGGAGAATTAATATTGGAGCGAACAGACCACTGATAAATGCCATTGGATCTGTTGTTATTAAACCAAAATATGTATCTATTTGATTTAATAAAAGGGCAACAATTAGTGCAAAAACAAAATTCAAAGCTACATAAATTAGTAAACCTAAGCCAAATGCTTTACCAAAGCCCATTTAAAAATCGAACTCTTATTTTTTTTTTTTATTTTAATATAAATTATTTTAATATAGTATAACTAAGGATTATATAAATATATAAATCTTTAAGAGTCCATTCTTTTAAATTGATTTTTTCTTAGTGGAAATTATTGCCTTTCAGAAGTTGAAATACAAGAAGAGTCCCCAATTATTATGTTTTCTTTGATAAGATCTTCCAGAGTAGAGAAATCTCCAATTAGACTACTTGAAGTAATAATTTGATTTAGAGATGTATTATCTCCAATTATTGTATCCGAACAAATACATTTATTTAGAACGACATTATCTCCCAGAGAAACATATGGGCCTATTATCGAATTGGTGATTTTTGCATTTTCACCAATTATTACTGGAGGTATTATTTTAGAAGATATAGAATTTCCTTTAATTCTTAAAGATTCATAAAGTGGATCAATTTGTTTTATCTCACTTAACAAATAGCGATTTCCCTCAATAAGACTCTCTGGACGACCAAAATCTAATATGATATCATGCATTTTATTTATTTTAACTTTTTTTCCCATTTCAATTAATTTTTGTATTATTGATGTTAATTGGTGTTCTCTTCCATTATCAAGTGGAATTTCGTATTGTTTTTGGATTAATTCAAAAAAAATGGAAGAAACTGAATTATTGATTAAATATGCTCCTGAAACAGCAAGGTTTGAAATAAATTGCTCGGGTTTTTCTATAATCTTTTTTATATTACCACCCTCATCACATTGTACTACCCCATAATATTCTGGTTGTTTAACTTCTTGCACATTAATTAAAATATCAAATTGATCTTGATGAAAAGAGATTAACATTGATGAGTAGTCTCGAGTTGGTAATCTATCACCTAAAATGATGAAAAAATCCTTATTTCTTACATAATCTTTAGCCAATAAAATGGCATCAGCTAAACCAGAGAAATAGGGTGCATCATCTTCAAAACCTAAAGGTTTTTGTTCTACAAAAAAAAGTTTATAATAATCTGAGTAATTTTCTTTTAAATAATCAGAAATCTGTCTTCCTTTATATCCAATAATAAATAGAAGATTTGTACCTCGTGGAAAATTGTTTTTCAATTTAATCAATAAATGATCAATAAGTTTATTCCCTGCAATTTTTAAAAACGCCTTAGGCTTTGTATAAGTGAATGGTTGGAGTCTTTTTCCAACACCAGCTATCGGAATAACAATCCACATATTTTGAGGAGCTTGTTTTTATTTTTAATATATTAATGCGCTTATTTAATAGTTATATTAAATCATGTAGGATATTATTTAGAATTATACTATAAAATAAGAGTAAATAATAATTAATTTTCGGTTTAAAATTATTGGTTTAAAATTTTATCCACGATTTGGTATATTCTTGCTCTTTTTAACTGATCTTTAACGAGAGATTTCAACTTACGTAAATAATATCTATCAGAATTGTTCAATTTATCAATATATGCATATTTTTTTAAGGTTAAGGTTAATTTTTCATCAAAAAAAGTAGGAGGTATCTCTTTTAATAACTCTATATTGCTCTCTTTATCATTTGTGTCAAGATTTTCATTAGAATTAATCAATTCTTTATATTTATAGTTTAAATTTGTAATCCATGTTATTAAATTATCAAGGTCTCCACGTAGATAAGTTCTCGAATTTAAAAATTCTTTAAATTCCAATACATAAGAGATAAAAGCATTTATTGGGTCTTTCAATTCTGATTCTTGCTTTTGACTCTTCTTAATTGATTCTTTTATTTTTTTTAGCTTCTGTTCTTTAAAAGGGGATATAATTTTCGTTTTTGATTTTGCTTTATTATTTTTTGAGTTATCCTCATCCAACCATTTATTTAAAGACATTTAATTTCGTTATACTCAATAAATTTTTATAATCTTCTTATTAAATGTTTAATGTGATTAATAATGGATAATTTATTTAAGAATAAAATCAAACCTAAAGGTATTATTTTTGATTTTGGTTTCACACTATTCTATTTTAAAAATCCATCGCTTGAAAGATATATAGAAATTGAATATCAAGGTCTAAATTTAGTTGCAGAATTTTTAAAAAACGAAGGGCTCTTTAATAAGAATCAAATTGATACATTTGTTGAAAATGTTAAGAAACAGAACAGAAAATTTTGGCAATTGAGCATAAAGACCAAATTAGAATATCCTACTGCGAAAATTCTAGAATTTGTCTTAAAGAATATGAAGAATTTGGAACCTTCTATGTTAGAAAAATTTCTCACTACTGAAAATTTAAAAAAAATATCTGATAAATATCATTCGTTTTCTGATGATGCATGGATTCCTTTTGCAGATACTAAACAAACCTTAATAACGTTATTAGATGCAAAGATTAAAACAGCTGTTTTATCTAATGCTAAACATCATGATAGTATAATTAAAATGCTTAAGAAACATAATCTTTTAAATTATTTTAATACAATTGTAACATCTGCAGGTTTCGGTAAGAGAAAACCAAATATAGAAATATTTCATTTTACTCTTGAAGAATTAGGTTTATCTCATTGCCCAGAGAGTTGCCTTATGATAGGAGACGAAGCAGCGGATATGATTGGTGGAAAAAAAACCAAATTAAATACATTTTTAATAAAAAGATCTTTTAAATTCCCCTTCGAACAAGATATCCTGCCTAAATATAAACCAGATTATACAATCAATAAAATTTCTGATATCTTAAATTATATTCAGATTTAATTCTCTCCTTCATGCTTAGATTCGATTTCTACCTCATATACATCTAAAAATTCAATCATATTCTTAATTAAATTATCAAGAAATGTTATTCTATTTTTTTCATATATTATTTTTACAAAAGAATCTTCCAATCTATTTTTTGATTCTTTTAAATGTTTAATATTTAATTCTTGCAATTCAATATAGGAATCTCTATATAAATTCAAAATTTCTCTTAAGGATAAATTTTTACTAGGGCGAACACAAGTTAAACCATAATCTAATTGTTCCTTATATTTCCACCAATCAAGAAAATAAAATTCACTTCCATATGTCTCTCGATAATAATCCAAATTGCAATATAGTGGCGTTCCTGGAAAATTTCGAAATAAATTATAATTCAAATTAACTAAATCAACTTTCTCAGAAATCTTTTTCGCAAAATCAAATGTTTCCTTAAAAGATTGTCTTGTTTCGCCAGGATGATTGATAATAATATTTAAAACGCAGAACATCTCCAACTTTTCTGAAATTTTCATAATTTCATTAAATTTTTCTATATATTGAGCGGGATTTTTGGTTTTATTCATGATTGAAAGCATTTGTTTCGAATAAGTCTCTAATCCATACATCAATGAGACTTTTCGGGCTGCCAGTTTAGTTAAAACATCTTCATTTAAAACATCCAACCGACATTCAGTCCACACGTGAAAATCAGGCTCTATAGGGTATAAATCTAGAAATTTTAACAACCATTGCCGACTAAAGCCGAAAATTGGATCATAAAAAGCATATGATTTAATATTATTAATTTCACCAAATTTAAGCATTGATTCAAATTCAATTTTTGCTCGGTTTGGCGTATAACTTCTCCATCTTTTATGTACATTTCCAACTCCTTCAATCAATTTTTTTTCCATACAAAATGAGCAATTATAAGGACAGCCTCTACTGAGAGAAATGCTTAGAGTAGTGAATTCCTTTAAATATTTTTCATATAAAGAGAAATCTATTACCGGAAGATCATCTAATTGTTCAATGGGATTGTTTAGATACTTTTTTGGCGTTTTTTGCTTCTTAAACCCACTATTAATAATATCCAAGAAAGATAATTCCCCTTCCCCGATAATAATATAATCTATAGGTGTCTTATCGAAAATAAAATCTTGGGGGACAGAGCTTACATGGGCTCCGCCTAAAACAATGGGAATTTGCGGATAATTCTTCTGGAAATATTTCGCAATCATCATAGTAGGAATAAAATGCTTTGAAGTGGGAACGGTTATTGCAATAATTGAATTTGCGTCCAACTCAAAATCGATAGAATTTATTAGTTTATCCATTTGATCATGAAATTTTTCTATGGGCTCAACCCGATCTGGATTAAAATTGCCTACCTTCTCTTCTTTAACCATGTCAATTATATCAGTTTTCACATTTCCTATCTTACTCTTTATGAAATTCTCGACGTACAATGGACCCAATAAGATTTCCTGGTCCATGAATTCAGAAATTAATTTAAATGGATTCACAAACAAGATATTTTTTAATGTCATTGCAATATTATATAATCTTAAAAGTTTAAAATATCGTAAAAATTCAATTAAATTTTCTTTAAAAATGCATCTAAATCATTCTTATACCCTTTTTTTCTGGTCTTAGATTTTTTTAAAGGATGTAATTTATAATTATTTTGTTCGTTAAGCTTTATCAAAGTTTCTAAATCTTTTAATCTAGTTAATTTAATAATTTCCTCAAGTTGCTTTCGATTATCATCACTCAAATTTAACAAATCGGCAAAAAGATCCCATCTAATAATACGAATATTTTCGGGAGATTTAATTCTTTTATTTTTAGGGAGTTTCTTAACTCGACCAATCCAATTTTGAAGCCAATGTGTTCCGACAATAAATAACATAATTTTGGAATGTTGATATTTCAAAATCTTATCCATGATATTATATTTGTGTAACCAACTGGTATAATCAAAAAGCACAACTTTAATGTGGTCTAATTTTTTAGGATCAATATTTAACTCTTTTGCGATTTTATCTTTTAGAAGTTTTTGTAGATATTTTTTATCGTTTTTAAATGCATTATCGCAATGTTTATCGCTATTAGTATAAATTGGGGGCTCTGAAATGAGTATTGGAACATCTGGAGTCTTTTTTCTTTTCTCATCAAAATCTTGCGTGGCTATTTTCTCAATTAATTTATGATTCTCAAGCCCTATTAATTGTGGTATATCGCTGTGGAATTTCTTATTGAATTCTCTTTCTCCCAAGTCATTTCGTATAATATTCAAAGCAGATTTAGGTGACACTCCCCACTTGATAGAAATATTGCCTATAGTATCTGGATTTTCGGAACGACCGGCTTTTATTATGCCCTCTCTTTGCTCATCGGATATAATATCTTTATTTGCCGTAAACCTGTCTTCATATTTCTTCTGTGTTAAAATCTCACGGGAGATATTTTTTAATGTATGTTGGGGTGCTTTTAAATTCATATCTTCTAACTTCTTAAGGATTTTATTCTGCGAAAGATCAGTGTATTTAATATAATAAATAAGGAGATTATTTATATTTTTATTTTCATTAAATTTATATATCCTTTTAACTAATTTATCTTTCTCTTCTTTAGTTAGTGCATCATTATCTTGATCTTTAATAAATTTAATAAATCTAATAAAAAAATGATTACCCTTATAGGCTATACCGTCATAATTTCTTATTATTTCCTTCAATTTTGGATCTTTAAAAATCTTAAAATCTTCTTTAGCTTTTTCAATAAGGTCTTCCAAATCTTCAAATTTTATCTCTTCTTCTGCATCCATATTTAGGTCTTTCTTCGTTTGATAAGGAAACCTCTTCCTTCTTTCTTCCGGCGTTAAAGCTTTTTTAGCAATATTTCCAATTTGACTTCCGGACATATTATATTTTTTTGCAATATCATCTTGGTTTCCCGAATTTGGGTTTTTGATGTCGGCAATTAACTTTTCTCTAACGTCTTTTGATAACTTGGTTGGTGGAGGAAACCTCTTCTTCTTTTCTTCTGACGTTAAGACTTTTCTAGCTATCCTTCCAATTTGATTTTTGGACACATTATATTTTTTTGCGAGACCATGTTGCGATCCTGAATTTGGATTTTTAATGTCGGCTATTATCTTTTCTCTTACATCTTTTGATATCTTCGGTGGTGGAGGAAACCTCTTTTTCTTTTCTTCCGGCGTTAAAACCTCTTCAGCTATACTTACAATCGTTGTGGTTGAATAACCATATTTTCTTGACATATCACTCAGGTTTCCCGAATTTGGGTCTTTGATGTCGGCTATTATCTTTTCTCTTACATCTTTTGATACTTTTGGTGGTGGAGGAAACCTTTTCTTCTTTTCTTCCGGCGTTAAAGCTTTTTTAGCCTTCTTTCTAATAGTTGTGGTTGATAAATATAAACTTATTCTGCTAAAGGTTTTACTAATTTCACGAGGAGATAAATTGGTCGATTTAAATAGATTATATAAAAAAACCTCAATCTCTTTATTTTCATTTATTTTAGATATTTTATTTATCAGTTGTTCTTTTACGTTATTGGGAATTTTTTTTTGACTTTCTAAAAAACTTTTAAAACCATTTCTAATAATTAATCCATAATTAGCATACTTTCTTGTTTTTTCGAAATATTCTTTAAAATAAAGCTTTAGTTCTGAATCCATTAAGTTCCTATACTCATCTTTATTAATCAGCACTTCTATTTCAGATTCATCTTGCTCTTCAGAATCAGCATTTATTATGCCTTCTCGTTGCTTATCGGATAAATTAGGTAGATATGGGAATCTCTTTTTATATTTTTCCCGTGTTAAGATCTTATGGGAGATCTTTGTTAATGTATTGCGGGATGTTTTTAAATTCATATATTTTAATTTTCTAAGTATTTTCGACTGTGAAAGATTAGTGTATCCAATATAATATTTAAGAAGATTATCTAAATCCTTGTTTTCGTTAAAATCTTCTATTCCTTTTATTAAATTACCATTCTCTTTTTTAGTTAATGCATCATTATCTTGATCTTTAATAAATTTTATAAATCTCGTAGTAAAATGGTTTCCCTTATAGGCAATACCATCATATGTTTTAATCATTTCTTTCAATTTTGGATCTTTGAGAATCTTAAATTCTTCTATAGCTTTATCAATAAGATCTTCCAAATCTTCTGATTCTTCTCCTTCTAATTTTACATCTTCATCTGTTTCTTTATTTAAATTCTCCGAATCTTTTTCTGAATCT
>Ga0315533_1003193_pt1 | contig 10965 bp, 10 predicted proteins | sample SalMarSW160130MG_FD_203081 | JGI IMG/M metagenome (GOLD analysis project Ga0315533, IMG submission 203081) | Salt marsh sediment microbial communities from the Plum Island Ecosystem LTER, Massachusetts, United States - Salt Marsh Sediment SW1601-30 ...
TTGGGCCTAGTGGTCGGCCTGGTGCTCGCGGCGAAGATACTCAGGCACCGCAGCAGGAACTGACCCCCGTTGAAAAAAGTACACAGGAGCTTCAGACAGTTTTGGATAATAAAGAAGCAAAGCCGGAGGAAATCAAGGCAAAGTTGACCGCATTACGGACTGCCAGGGAGAAAGCCAGGCAGGAACTGGTCAAGGCACAAAAAGAACTCCGTGAGATAGTCTCTGTTCGCCAAGAAGCTCAATTGGTGATGATGGGATTGCTTAATTAACTTTAGTCGGCGAATTATTGATACTAATGCGTTGGGCCTTTCTTAAAGAAAGGCTGTATGATTATGATTGATATTGTGGAAAAAATGGCGGTTGAAGGTCTGCTCGACGAGCAGACCTTCGGAAAGGTTAAGCTGTGCTTATCGGAGGGTCAGACCTTAATTAGTGCACTTCTCAGCAGCGGTCTGTCGGAAGAGCAGATACTTCGTTACATAGCGAAGGAGTTCGGATACAATTACATAAATCTTGAGCAGTACCGGCCATCAAAGCAGTTTCTGTTGCAGTTTCCCGCCAAGATAATGCTTAACAGACAGATAATGCCTCTTGAGGATGGGCGTGGTTCTCTGTTAGCGGTAACGAGCAATCCGTTCGATACCATTGGTTTAGACGAGCTTTCTCTGGCAACAGGAAAAGATTTTCGATTAGCGCTGGCGCCATCGGCGGAGATTGACCGCTGTATCAAGCGGTGTCTTGGATTAGGCGCCGATACGGTGCAGTCGATGATATCTGAGGCCGGAGAAAATGGATTCCAGGTCATTGAGCACGAGGTTGAAGATGATATGGATCTGACGGATGCAGCGGAAGGCGCATCCATAATCAGGTTCGTCAACCAGGTACTAATCGAGGCTATTAAGTTAAGGGCTACAGATGTACACTTTGAGCCCTTTGAAAACGAGCTTAGAGTTCGCTATAGAGTTGACGGGGTGCTGCAGGAGGCTGCTGTTCCGCCTGAGGTAAAGCAGTTTCAGGCTGCCATTGTTTCTCGGCTGAAGATTTTAAGCAGGCTGGATATCGCTGAGAAACGAGTCCCGCAGGACGGAAGAATCAGGATTAAAATTGCCGAGCATGAGATTGATGTTCGTGTATCTGTGATTCCAATGCTTTACGGAGAAGCGGTTGTTCTGCGTTTGCTGGATCGCAGCTCGGTTCTTTTGGGCTTAGAGAAACTCGGGATGTCTGGTGATGACCTCAATATATTTAAGGGCGTTCTTGCACAGCCCCATGGGATTATCCTTGTGACAGGGCCTACCGGAAGCGGTAAGACAACAACTCTGTACGCCGCATTGTCACGTATAAACGAGGTTGAAAGAAAGATTGTTACTATTGAAGACCCTATAGAATACCAGTTGCACGGAATTAACCAGATACAGGTCTCCCGGAAGGCGGGGCTCACCTTTGCCCGTGGACTGCGTTCGATTTTGCGGCACGACCCCGATGTTATTCTTGTTGGCGAAATCCGCGACCTCGAGACGGCTGAAATCGCTGTTCAGGCGTCTTTGACCGGGCATCTGGTTTTCTCGACGCTGCATACGAATGACGCTTCCAGCGCTTTGACTCGCCTGGTGGATATGGGGATAGAGCCTTATCTTGTCGCTTCTTCCCTTGAGGCGATTATAGCGCAGAGGCTGGTTCGGCTTATTTGCCCGCACTGTAAGGAGAAACTTGCGCAAAATGATGTGGATTTAATAAGAGCCGAGTTCGGCAGTAAGCTGCCGGATGAGCTCTACCGGGGCAGGGGATGCCGGCAATGTCTGGGAACCGGTTATCGTGGACGTGTAGGGATTTTCGAGCAGATGGTCGTGACCGAAGATATTCGCTCGCTCATTCTTGAAAATGTCTCGTCTCGCAAGCTTAGACAGCTTGCCATGCAGCAGGGGATGAATAGCCTGCGAGAGGACGGCCTGCGTCATCTTTCACAGGGAAAAACAACAATTGAAGAAGTTCTGCGGGTTACCAAAGATGACCCGTTTATGGAGAATGGTTCGGACAAGACTGTGAAAAAACCTGAGAGAGAAACTTTTTCTTAACAGAATTATGGAGGCAGAAAATGCCGGCGTTTCTTTATAAGGCAATTGACACAAAAGGAAAGGAAATTTCCGGTACACTTACCGCTTCAAACAGGCTGACAGTGATAGACCAGCTTGTAGAAAAAAATCTATGCCCTGTTTCTGTAAATGAGCAGAGACAAACAAGTGCTTCACGGACACTATTTAAGACCTCTCGTGTTTCGAAAGCGGATGTACAGGCTTTTACACGAGAGCTTGCGAACCTGCTTTCTGCAGGTGTCCCATTGAGCAGGGCTTTGAATATTCTCAGCCGTGAGGCTTCCCGGGCTGCGGCGAAGCAGCAGTGGGCGGCAATTCATAATCAGGTTGCAGGTGGAATGTCACTTGCCGATGCCCTGGGCCATTGGCCTCGTTCTTTTCCAAAGGTATATGTAGCGATGATAAGGGCCGGTGAAACAGGTGGCTTTCTCGACCTTGTCCTGGGACAGATTGCAAAATTTCGCTCACGTGAGCAGGATTTGATGGGAAAGGTAAAGGCTGCTGTTATTTACCCGATTATTTTAGCCGTTCTTGCGACGGCAATCTTAATCTTTCTGTTGACGTACTTTATACCTCGTTTTTCTTCTATATTTGCCGAATTCGGCGGTACTCTGCCGGCACTTACACGCGCCATCGTTGGCGCCAGCAAAGTAATAACGAAATACTGGATGGTTTTGATTGTTATGATTGCTTTAGTAATCGTTGCGCTGCGGCGGGCACTGGCCGGAGAAAAAGGTCAGCTCGCTATGGAAAGGACATTACTGAGAATCCCAATGCTGGGAAAAGGAGTTGCTCAATTTGCCCTGGTGCGGTTTTGCAGAATGCTGGGTACCCTGGTGGGGGCGGGTGTTCCTATTGTGACGGCTTTGCGTGTAGCAAGAGAAGCCATAGGAAACCGGATACTTGCAAATGCGGTAGGCGGTGCAATCGAGAGGGTTCAACGCGGCACGGCGCTCGGCAGAAGTCTGGCCGATTGTCATCAGTTATTTCCCGCCTCTGTTATAGAAATGATTTCCGTCGCTGAAGAAAGCGCCCGGTTGGATGAGGAGCTGGTGCGCCTGGCCGGCGCTTACGAGGAGGAGCTGGACCGGCATCTTAAAATGATGGTCGCAATGGCTGAACCTGCACTGCTTTTTATTATGGCGGCACTGGTTGGCACAGTTGTTATTGGAATGCTGCTGCCGATATTTAACCTTCAGGAGCTTATTCGATAACCAAATAGTTATAATTAGGAGAGTAATAAACGTACTATGAATGGAATGAAAAAACAAATACTGCTGATAAAGTTAAGAAAGAAAGTAACACCCGGCTTTACGCTGATTGAGCTTTTGTTGGTACTTGTGATTCTGGCTGCATTAGCGGCTATTGTAGTGCCGAAATTTACCAGGCGTTCGGAACAGGCCCGGATCACGGCAGCACGCACTGATATAGCTAACCTTGAGGTTGCTCTGGATGCCTTTGAGATTGATACCGGCCGATACCCGACTACAAGTGAGGGACTCGGTGCATTAATTCAACAGCCGAGTAACGTTGTAGATTGGCGTGGCCCATACATCAAACGGGGAATTCCAAAGGACCCCTGGGGAAACCCGTACATATACAAACAGCCGGGCCAGTACAACCAATATGGATATGATATATACTCCTTTGGTCTCAATGGCCAGCAGGGAGGCGGGGACGATATAGATAACTGGTCCGAACAATAATTTTTTCAGATAGATATTTTTTCAGATGGTTTAAAATGAAATTAAGTCGTTACAAATTTATTTGCGGATTAACGCTGCTGGAGCTTGTACTGGTTATGGTGATAATCTGCACCATATTGGCGATGGCTGCTCCGTCGCTTCGCGGTTTTTTTACGTCGCGAGAGACCAGTGATGCAGCTGCACAAATCGTTGCGCTGACTCATTTGGCCAGGTCGCAGGCCATTACCGAAGGTCGGGTTTACCGATTGAATCTGGATGTCCAGAACAGAACTTATTGGCTTACCGTCCAGCAGCAGGGAGGTTTCAGGCAACTTTATAATGACTTTGGGCGAGTTTTTTCATTGCCGAAGGATACTGAGATTGAGCTTGAGGATATTTCCGGATACGCCTCTTCCTCTTTCTCCCAAGGGCATATTAACTTTAACGCCCAGGGACAAACGCAGACAGGGACCATTCGTTTGATTAATCGTCGTGGTGATGTGTTCGAGATTACCTGTCTTTCGCCGGCCGAGCTTTATCATGTAGTAATACCGGAGAAAATATAATGTCAGCCGTCCTATGTAATAAAATATCTGTTCGAGGCACAGGGAACCCTAAAGCATTTACGCTGGTTGAGGTGCTCGCGAGTTTTGTTTTGATGGCAATTATTATTCCTGTTGCAATGAAGGGAATTTCACTGAGCACCAGGTTAACTGCAAAATCAAAGCAGCAGGTCGAGGCTGCTTCCTTGGCCAGGACAAAGCTTGCTGAAATCCTGACTTCCCAGGAGTGGAAAAGCGGTAACGCATCGGGAGATTTTGGACCCGATTGGCCGAGCTATCGGTGGTCTGTAGAAGTACTGGACTGGACGCAGGCTTCGCTGAATCAGTTGGATTTACGTGTATTTTGGTACGCACAGGGAAGGGAACAATCAATTACCTTAACGACACTTGTTTACGCAGAGAGCAGCTAAAATGGTAAAGAGAAAAAGAAATGAATTTGCATTTACTTTCCTGGAATTGCTTGTGGCAATGACCCTGATGAATATATTGGCGGTTTCGCTTTATGCCAGCCTGTATATCGGTTTCAGAGCCAGGAGAAGTTCGACTTCAGCAATCCAGCCTGTGCGGGCTGCGCAAATCGCGATGGAGCTTATAAAGCAGGATATTACAGCAGCTCTGCCGCCTACCGGAATATTGGCAGGGGAATTTCTGGGGCACAATGACAGAACGGGCGACGGATATGATTGTGACAGTTTGTTATTTTATTCCAGTAATAATACCGCCGAGCTTCAAGAGGCGGCTTGTGACATTAGAAAGGTTGAACTTGTATTTATTCCGTCTTCTGTCCCGGAGCGAAGCGTTCTGGTTCGCAGGATAACCACGAATTTGCTTTCTCCGAAAACGGTACAACCCCTCGAAGAAATTATTTGTCGCAGGGTTGTCTCGTTCAACGTCGGATACTTTGACGGCTTTAACTGGTGGGACGAGTGGGACTCGGTTTTGCAAAACAATGCTTTGCCGAAGGCAGTTGGGATAAGCCTTGAAATTGAACGCGAGGAGAAAAACGAGAAGGGCGAATACGACAACTATCAGCTTAGTTATGCCTTTATTATCCCCTGCAGTAACTTGTCATCAGCGGACGGAGTAACCATCCAGGCCGGTGGTTAGCCGAATGAGGGTAATGAAATATGTTTTGTTGTGAAAACATTAAATCCATCATAAAGAACCGTAAAGTCAACGGCACCGTGTTAATCGTTACGATTTGGATTGTTTTTGCTCTTGCCGGACTCGTTCTTGTTTTTGCCCGTTCCATACGAGTTGAGGCGATTGCCTCGGCAAATTATGTTGCCTCGGTGCAGGCTGAAGCCGTTGCTCACGGAGCTGTGCAGTTTATTATCGCCCAGCTTAACAGCGGCGAGGATACAGTGACACTGGAATCTGATAATCCTTATGAACAAATGCAGGTCGGTAGCGGTTACTTCTGGCTCCTTCGTTCCAATTTGGCGGATGATAAAAGTTATGACTTCGGGATAACGGATGAATCATCCAAAATAAACCTGAACTTAGCCTCACCGGAGATATTGGATATGCTGCTGAAGCTGCCGGGGATGACTGCCGAGCTGGCCGCCGCGATTATCGATTGGCGGGATGAAGACAGCGAAATCTCGCCGGGCGGCGCCGAAAGTGAATATTACCTCCTTCTTGATGAACCCTATTATTGCAAAAACGCACCGCTTGAAACCGTCGAGGAGGTTCTGCTTCTCAGGGGGGCATCGCCTGAGATTCTTTACGGCGAGGATATGAACAGAAATGGTGTTCTTAACTATAACGAGAACGATGCCGCCGAAAGCGAGCCTGCTGATAACAGGGACGGCCGTCTTGACCGGGGCTTTTATGATTATGTAACTGTTTACAGTGCAGAAGAAAATGTAAGTCAGTCGGGCGAAAGGAGAATCAATGTAAATGATAGAGACAGCAGTAAGCTCTCGGAGCTTCTGCGGCAGGTGGTCGGCGATGACCGCTATTTTCAGGAGATATCGGGAAATATTTCTGCACAAGGCCAGCCCTTTACGAATATTCTGGATTTTTATTTCAAAAGCGGTCTGACGCCCGAGGAGTTCGAACAAATAGCAGATAGATTAACAACAACTGATGAGCAATATATCACAGGTCGCGTTAATGTAAATCTTGCGCCGCGGGAGGTGTTGCTTTGTCTGCCCGGCCTTGTTGAAAGTGATGTGGATACCCTTATTGCCAAGCGTACTTCCGGTGATGTAAACCTTGAATCCATCGCCTGGGTTGCCGAGGCACTAAAGTCCGAGCCCGAAAAAGCTGTAGAGATTGGCAGCTATATTACTACCGCTCATTCGACCCGTTTCTCGGCTGATATTGTCAGTACCAGCGGTAACGGAAGGGCCTTTCGCAGATACAGGGTTGTCCTTGATATGCAGAATGAGCCGCCTTCTATTATTTACTGGAAAGAGCTGACGCATCTGGGTTGGCCGCTTGATACGGAGATAATTTCAACATTGCGTTCGGGCTTGTAGTTGTAAGAAAGTTAAATTTGCTCTGTTTTAAGGTGAGCACAGGTTATGCTGATAAATCACAAAATATTAGGGCTTGATATTGAAGAGCATTCGATACTTGCAGCCGAGCTTCGCACAGACGGAAGGCACTGCGAGGTTAGAGGTGTTGCGGAATTTGTTTTCCCGGAAAACGTCTCTTTCGATAAACCTGCCGAATTAGGACAACATCTGCATCAGTTCCTCAGTAGTAATCACTTCTCTGCTAAAAGTGCCGTTATTGGTATTCCTGTTAAGTGGCTCATTATGCGGCAGGAAAGTGTTCCTCCTGCCGGTGCGGATTCTTTGGCCTCAATTCTCAGGATAAAGGCTGAACGGGAATTTTCACTGGACTATAATGACCTTGTCGTCGACTATATAGGGCAGCCGAGTGGTATGGAAAAAAACTCTTTGCTTCTTGTGGCGACACTGCGTCAAAAGATAGAGCAGCTTGTTGAAACATCGCACGCTGCCGGCCTGACCGTCCTTTCGATTACCTCGTCATTTTTGGCTGTTGCTTCGGCTTTCAGACAGACAGGCTTTGAAAACGGTTACGCACTATATATAAGGCCGAACTATACTGAGTTTTTAGTTCAACGAAATAAAAGTTTCACTCTTTTAAGACACATACCGGTGGCTGTTGGAGCCCGGCAGGATGCGAAAGCCGATGTAAGTGCCCTTGGCAGGGAGCTGCAGCGTTTAATTTCTCTTTTGCCTGATTCCAGCAGTGAAACTGATACTGGAAAGTTATTCGTATGGAATGCAGCGAATATCAGCCCCGAGGCCTTACAGGTTTTCGAACAAAGCATTTCGCTGCGGGCGGAAATTGTAAACGGCGCTGCTAATTTGGCGATGAAAAAATCTATAAGGTCAGGTGAATCCGGAATCGGCCGTTTCGCTGCTGCAATATCTCTTGCATCGGCAGCAGGCAAGCCTAAGTTACTGGGTATTGATTTTCTGAATTCTCATATCAATCCCGAAAAGAAGGCGACAGACGGCCGTCGAACTCTGCGTGCAGTATTAGTCGGCCTGGCGGTTGTTTTGTGCGGCCTGTTTTTAATTTTGGGCTGGTACGGTCAGAAGGCAGAAGTTGCCGAATTAAGAACGCGTCTGGAAGGTATGAAGCAGGACATCACCGAAGCCGAAGAGGTTATTAATAAGGTCTCTTTTTCCAGAGGCTGGTACTCAGCAAGGCCCAAATTTCTTAATTGTTTGAAGCAATTAACACTGGCCTTCCCTTCGCAGGTAGAGATATGGGTAACGAGTTTAGCCATACGAGAAGATATGCAGGCAAATGTTACCGGTAAGTCTTTAGACGAAAAAAACGTCCTGCAATTACTGGATGCGTTGAAAGCAAGTGTTTCTTTTTCTGACGTGGAGATGCTCTATATGCGTAATATCGGAAGATCGACTAAAGAAATCTCTTTTGCAATAAGTTTCACTTTTGTTGAAGGAAGGTAAGCAGATGGTTCTTTCTAAGCGCGAAAAATACATCCTGCTTGTCACATTAACGGTAGTGACGGTACTCGTCGCTGACAGATATGTTGTAACACCTCTGATGTCTGTGTGGGCACAGGTGAAGGCTGAAAAACAGGGTTTGATTAACCAAATGAATTATGCGGAAAGCCTGTTCAAACGCAAAGCTTTGATGGAACGGAAATGGCAGGATATGATCTCAAGCGGTTTGGAACGTGATGTTTCGAAAACTGAAAGCAAAGTATTGAATGCGGTACGACAATGGTCGCAGGAATGCGATTTTGTGCTCTCTTCCGTGAAGCCGGAGCGTCCAGCCGGGCAGGAAAGTCTGCAGGAGATTACCTTTCAGGTTGCCGGTACCGGGACTATGCAATCAGTCAGCAGGCTCATCTGGCGAATCGAGAACGCTCAGCTTCCAATCAGGATTAAGGATATCCAGCTCGGTTCCCGTACCGAAGGTGTTGATGATATGTCCCTTCAATTGAAATTGTCGGCGATTTACCTGTTTGTAGATGTAAATGACGCGAAAGTGGAGATTTGATAATGTATATCGAAAGTGAGCTCAAAAAAATGATAAGCAATTATAAAATCTTTGTTTTTATGTTGTTATTTTTGGCCGATGTTGGTTTTGTCTTAAGTGCCGAACAGAGAGATGATGCTCAGTTTTGGGATAATTACAGGGTGTTGGTGGAACAAAATATTTTTTCCCGTCAGCGCGGTCGTTCCCTTGATAGGGATGATAGCAAGCCGAGAGAGGTTGCAGCTCCCGCTCCGGAAAGTTACTTTGTGCTTAAAGGTATTGTTCGGCAGAATGAAGACTATGTCGCATTTTTGGAAAACACAAGGATGGGCGAAACAATAAAGGCTCGGGTAGGAGATAGCATTGCAAGAGGCCGACTGAAAAGCCTTACGCTTGATAATATCGAATTCGAATTGGACGCCAATATAATAAAAATTGGAATAGGCGATAATCTTCAGGGAAAAGCCCCGACACTTTCAGTGACATATAATGAACTTATCGAATGGTCGCAATCTTCTTCTGGAGGCTCTGAAAATGAGCCTTCAGGACAAGAGAAAGGCCAGAGCAGTGAAGATGAGGAAATCTTGAGAAGATTAATAGAGAGACGGAGAAGGGAAATCGGAGGATAACTGATTATTGATATTACTAACCAATTTAAACTTGGTCTGATAAAGGAAATTAAAAAAAATGCGTAACTTTACAAAAATTTTACTTGTGACTTTTATGTTTTCGTTCATTCTGCTTCCAAACAGTGATGCACTCCCTGAGCAAGAGGATTCCAACAGCACGGCTATGGCTGATACAAAGATATTGCTTAATTTCAAGGATACTTCTCTGGAGACGATACTCGAATATCTTTCCGAAGTTGCCGGCCTTGTTGTGGTAGCGGATGAGAGCCTAAGTGACCGTTTAACTGTTATCAGTAGGCAAAGCCTGAATATCGACGAAGCTATTTCTCTTATCAACACGATACTTAAGGAAAAGGGCTACGCTGCAGTCCGGATGGGCAGAACGCTAAAAATTGTCACACTGGAAGAAGCGAAGAAAATGAATATCCCTGTACGCTCAGGAACAGACCCTGATAAAATCATTGCAAGCGATGATTTGGTTACTCATGTCATTCCCGTACGATATGCTAATGCTGCCAGATTAAGAGAGGACCTCGCTTCACTAATTCCGACTTATGCAGACCTGGCAGCTAATGAAGACAGTAATGTATTGATTCTTACTGCTACTACTGCTGATATAAAACGGTTTGTGGAAATAGTTAGTGCTCTCGACACTCATTTGTCAGCGGTCGCTGAGGTCAGGGTTTATCGTTTAAAATATGCTAATGCCACGAATGTGGCGGAGCTGATTAACACGATATTCGAAGAGCAGCAGGGTGGTTCAAGCGGTCAGCAGCTCCCTGGTCCGTTTGGAGGAATCAGGGAATTTATGAGACGAGGCGGCCGGGACGGCGGCCGGAGTTCAGAGTCTGATGTAACCGGACCACGCACAAACGTAAGTGCAGCAGCTGATGAGCGTACCAATACTGTGGTTGTCAGTGGTCCTTCTGATGTCCTGACAGTGATTGATGGTGTAATCAAGGATTTGGATTCCAAGCCGGGAGAGGAGCTTACTGTATTTACCTATCATTTGAAGAATGCCCAGGCTGAAAATCTTAGGGACGTGCTTAATAACATTTACACCGAAATAAGCTCTCTGACCGGGCAGACTGGCGGTACTCGCGCCGGCGGGACGGCAAGGACAACTGCTGCTGGCCGGGGAGGTTTTATGGGAATGGGAACAACCAGTGCACAGTCTCTCAGTGACTTGTTAGAGCAGGTGTATTTCGAAGCCGATACGGATACAAATGCTTTGCTTGTTATGGCTACACCGAAAAACTACGCTCGAATCAAAGAGATACTGGATGACCTGGATAAACCTGTTCCGCAGGTCCTTATAAAAGTTCTTCTGGCAGAGGTTACACACAGCGATTCACTTGACCTGGGTATCGAATTTTCAATGTTGAATATGCGAAGCGATGGGGACAGCTCTCTTTTCTCGACGGATTTCAGTTTGCAAAACCAAGGGCTCATCCTGAGAACCATCGAGGGTGATGTTGACATAGCATTGCATGCATTG
>Ga0315533_1003207_pt1 | contig 10944 bp, 7 predicted proteins | sample SalMarSW160130MG_FD_203081 | JGI IMG/M metagenome (GOLD analysis project Ga0315533, IMG submission 203081) | Salt marsh sediment microbial communities from the Plum Island Ecosystem LTER, Massachusetts, United States - Salt Marsh Sediment SW1601-30 ...
ACTGTCAAGGCTTGGTGCTGAAGTTATTACCTATATTCCTGACCGCGTCAACGAAGGCCACGGATTAAAGATTTCAGCTCTGGAGAAGCTTCAGGCACAGGGGGCTAGTTTGGTGATTACTGTTGATTGTGGCGTAACTGACCTTACAGAGGTAAAACAGGCTCGAGAAATGGGAATGGATATGATTATCACCGACCATCACATTCCGTTAGGGAGCCTGCCTCAAGCCGTAGCTGTAATTGACCCGAAGCGAAAGGATTCGATGTATCCCTATCCAGATTTGGCTGGTGCTGGCGTTGCCTTCAAGTTTCTGCAAGCGCTATTCCATAAAGATAGCCGGGAGAAATGGCTAGCTGGATTGATGGAGTTAGTGGTTTTAGCCACTGTTACCGATTTAGTTACTCTCGTTGGTGAAAATCGGTACCTGGTGAAGAAAGGGCTGAGAGAGCTTAATAATAGCTCCCGTGTGGGAATTCAAGAAATGGGTAAATTGGCCGGGCTGAAGCCAGGTGAACTTGATACTAAAGATATCTCCTGGGTACTGGGACCTCGCCTCAATGCTGCTGGCAGGATGGACAATGCCTCCACCAGCTACCATCTGCTCACTACTCAGTCACCAGAGGAAGCTCGCCTCCTGGCCCTGGAGCTAGAGAGAAGGAATGCCGAGCGGCAAAAAGTAACCAAGGAAGTATTAAGCCGAGCGAGGGAGAAACTAGCTGCCAAACTACACCTGCCGGTGCTTATAGACGGTGACGAAAGCTACTCCATCGGTGTTATCGGGCTTGTTGCTGGCAAGCTCTTAGATGAATTTTACAAGCCTGCCATTATCATCAGTTTAGGCCCTGAGCTATGTCAGGGTAGCTGTCGTAGCATAGCTGAATTCGATGTCACAGCTGCTTTAGGAGAATGCCATAACCTGCTTACTACCTTTGGTGGCCATCCCTTAGCCGCTGGCTTCACAGTAACGCGCCAAAATTTAGCTCAGCTAGAGGAGTGTATTACCAGACTAGCTACGGACCAATTAGGTCAGCTTGACCTTCGTCCGGAAATAGTGATTGATGCCGAGCTTCTCTTATCTACTTTTACTGGAGAGACCTTTAACCTTATCCAAAAATTGAGCCCTTTTGGTCGAGGCAACCCACAGCCGACCTTTCTCACCCGACAGGTCGAGGTAATCGAGTGTCGTAACTTCGGCAGCCAGGGCGAATGGCTGAGACTAAAACTCAAACAAGGAAATGTAACCTGGCAAGCTGTAGATTTTAAGTCGCAGAGAACAAGGGAAGAAATTCCATCTTACATAGATATTGTGTATAACCTGGAAAAAAGTCGCTGGAATGGAGAGGAGGTGCTGGGCCTTAATCTCCGTGACTTTGCTCCAGCTCAGCTTCGTTAGCAAGCCCGGTCACCAAAGCCTGTTTCTTGAACCTGCGCATTCTGATAATAAGCCAGGGCAAAAATACCGCCAATATTACTAAGTCAAGAACTTGAGCGTGATAAAGACCCCAGAGCAATGTTTCGCCAATACGGAAAAACCTCACGCCAAAATCACCGGCGGCAAAAAGGGAAAAACAAAAGAACGCAAGACAGCCTTCGGGTTTAAATTTTCCCCGAAGTCGCCAAACTACAGCAAAAACCATCAGGCCCCATAATAAATGATAAATCTGAGTGGGGTAAATCGGCACCCCCCAATATTCGGGAGCCAGGGCATCCCGAGGCGTGTAAATCACAGCCCCTGGGAAATAATGAAAAGGGCTGGGCTTGCCAGAGCAGCAGCCGTTTAGGGTACAAGCCATCCTGCCTATGCCTAGAGCTAAAGGCGTACCAACGGCAACGGCATCGCCTATACTAAGTAGGGTGGAGAAGCGCATTCTCGTTACTCTCATATAGATCAACGCTGCCACAATGACGCCGACGATCATCCCGTTTTGAGCAAGGCCAGCAAAGCCGAAAATGTCTCGGGGGTTCGCTACGAAATGCTCCCAGTCATAGATTATATATGCTAGCCGGGCTCCGATAAGGCCGCCAATAATACCCCAGAGGGAAATGCTGTAAATATCACGCGTGATGCCTAGCCTTTTTGCTTCCCTGATCGTGATGACTAACAGCAACGTGACCGCTACAGCTATCATGATCCCATACCACCGTATCGTTAAGGGGCCAATGGTGAAAGCAATGGGGTCTATGCTGATAGTAAGCATTTGTTCCCTCCTTTCCGTTTAAGAGAAAATAGCATTGACAAAGACCTCAGCATCAAAGGGAGCCATGTCCTGTAATTTTTCACCAGTACCAATATAAGAAATGGGTATGTTTAACTGGTCGCAGATGGCAAATACTATGCCGCCTCTGGCTGTGCCATCCAGCTTGGCCAGGAAAATATCGGTGACGTCCACAGCTTCGGTAAAATGTTTGGCCTGAGCCAGTCCATTTTGCCCTGTGGTAGCGTCCATTACCAGCAAAACTTGATGAGGGGCTGAAGCATCGTGCTTAGCTACCACTCTCTTTATCTTCTTGAGTTCTTCCATGAGATTAAACTTGGTATGAAGGCGACCAGCAGTATCGATAATCACCGCTTGAGCATGGCGGCTATAGCCGGCCTGAACGGCATCATAGGCAACTGCTCCGGGGTCGCCACCTAGTTGGTGGGCGATGACTTCGGCATCTACTTTCCCTCCCCAGTGTTTAAGCTGCTCAATAGCTGCTGCCCGGAAGGTATCTGCTGCTGCCAGGATAATTCGCTTTCCCTGCGAAGTGAAACCATAGGCCAGCTTGGCAATGCTGGTTGTCTTGCCCGAGCCATTCACGCCGACCACGAGAATGATATAAGGGGATTCTCCACTTTGCTCAGGAATCGGATTTGCTCTCTGGGGGATGCTTAATAAGCTTACCATCTCTTTTTTCAAGGCTTCCCGTATCTGAGATACCTCTGAAAGCCTGTCTGTTTTCACCCGCTGTTTGACCTTGCTCAGGAGTTTGCTCGCAGTCTCTACACCAACATCGGCCGAAACAAGTAACTCTTCCAATTCCTCCCAGACCTCATCCCCGAAAGCGTCCCGGCTAAAAATATTAGCTATCTTGCCAAACCAGGTTTCTTTGCTTCTTTTTACTCCTGGTTCAGTCTTTTTTAACAAATCAAGCAAGCCGCCTCCTTAATCAAGGGTACCCGTATATAATAGCACAAGTGTAGACGGCTTTTTAGCTGGCGATTTCTCATCTTTCTGGCGAGGGTAGCTCCGGCTCTTTCCTCACGAATAAAAGGGGATAAATTATGTCGCTGGTGCAGCAAGGAAGCCAGACCGCAAGGAATAAAAACAAGAAAATAAAAGGGAGCAGAGGAATCCATTCAGCCTTTCCGAATGCCATGATGTAGAATAACGATGCCCAGGTACTTAACAATACGTGTCCAAAGTGCGGGATTTTGGTCGTTTGCTTCCAATAGCCGATAGCAATGCCAGCCAGCGCCACGAGACTTATCCACCATTCCTCGATAAAGGGGACATGAAACTCCATTTGAGCATGAAGTAAGCTTCCTCCTAGATAAGGAATCACGGCATCGCTTATAGTGGCTATACCGATGGACCCTGTCCAACCAATCAAAATTGCCACCCAGATTTTGCCTTTCCTGTATCTCATATACATAGCCGTGGTTACAAGTGCGCTCAATAAAACGTGGAGCGGGTGTGAGATATAAAAAGCGGTTTGGGAAATATGGGAAGGAACGTTGCCTAAAACTATTATAACCGTGATGATAATACCAGTAAGAGCGCCAAGGGCTGTGAAAGGGATATGCTCCTTGAGTTCTTTTGCTATGCGCCTGACCATTTCTTATTTTGCTAACGGGCTATTTTCTATAACACCGGGAGCAGAGTCCGGAGAATTCAGAAAGATGATGTTCGGTGTGAAAGCCAAAACTCTGGGCGAAGTCGTTTTCCTCTTGACACAATTCTTTATCAGCGAATTCTCGGATGGCTCCGCACTGCTGGCAGACCATGAAGCGATGGCAGCCTTCTGTGGCATCTAAGCTACACTTCACAAATCCGCCGCTGGACAGCATTTTGTGAGCTAGGTTGAGGCTGCAAAGCAAATCGAGTATACGATAGATGGTAACGTGGTTCAGATATTTGCCCCTGGCGCGCAAAATCCCCTGTATGTCGTACGGGGAAACTGGTTTTTCGGCTTCTTCCAGCACCTTGAGCACCAGCTTCCGTGGCTTGGTTGCCTTGTGTCCCTGAGCTTGCAAAATTCGAATTGAGTCTCGAACCATGGCAATATTTTACCCGAAGGAAAGGCTAAATGCAACACTATTGCAATTAACTCTGAGAATAATCGCTTATTCGTGCTCCCTGCACACTATGGTAACGCTCTCCCCCAGTCCACTTCTATGGCGTATTTGATACATTTGCTAAAGCCCTCATAGTCAAGACAGGGACATGCAATATTATTTCTGTCTAAAATCTCCCCCGCTTTTGTGTCATCAAATATCCTGTCATCGTGAAAATTCGGCTCATATACATTAATGAACGAATCGAATAAATTTTCCAGAGCATTCTTGGGCTGCTTGACAAAATCCTCAGCTAACACAGATTTGTAACCCACAGCATTAAAGAATTTTTCCCCAAATAAAATGAGCTCGTCAAGCGTGTTTGACTTTCTACTTACCAAGTGAAAAATACCGCCGTTTAAGCAATTCTCCATAATTGCCATACACCCGTCAACCGTAAAATCAATAGGAACCAAATTGAATGAACTTCCATCTATTTTCCCGATTCGGATAGGCATATAGATTTTGCCATCGTCAGTCTGTCTAACACCCATCTTTTCAGCTTGCAGCCCCTTATTTTCATCGATATCCCTTTCAAAGAGCTTCTTCAAGTAATGTCCCGCTCGGAAAGGAACGTAGAAGGCCTTGAAGATCAGGCTCTTTCCTGTTCTTGAATCCCCATAGATTATTGAAGGACGGTATATATTCGCTCTTATCTTCTCTCTACCACAATTTTCGAGCACATGGCCTTCAGCTATATGTTTAGTTTCTTCGTAAACATTGTAGAATTGCCGCTGAGGTACATATTTCTCAAAACACCTTCCACGAACTTTCCCCGCGACATAGGCACTGCTCATATGATGAAAGAAATAACACTTGCTCTCTGCTGCTAGCCTTAACACGTTGAGCGTGCCCTGAACATTTACCCTTTCCGCTTGCTTTCTTTTCCTTTCCAGAAATGACGTATCGGCGGCACAATGCCATATTTCGTCAACATTTTCCAATAGATAAGTGTACACCTCTTCATCTAAGCCTAACCGGGGTTCATCCACCTGTCCACTCACTACTTTGACGTTTTTGTTGCAGGGAAGGTCATGCCACTCCAGGACTTTTTGAATCCTTTCGTATGCACCTAGATCGTGCTTCGGCCGACATAGGAGGACAACGAAGTGGCCTCTCTTCAATAGCTCTACTGCAATATGACTCCCCATAAAACCGGTGCCCCCGGTTAGGAATATCACGCTTTTTGCGTTCCTTCTCTTTTCAACGATATAATCTATAGGCCTCCTCATTTACTCCCCCATTAGCAAGGTCCCTGATGGAGATTCTGATACCCCGGAATATATTGGATATCGTTAGCTCTTTGCAAAATCTGGTGGTAAGCAAAGCTCTTTGTTTGATAAGGACTTATGACTCTCTAACCTCGTCACCAAAGATGCACAATTTTCTATCTATAGGGTATGCCTACGTATATAGCAAATTCTCGCTTCTGCATAGCCCTTGAAATACTATGGCAACAAGCGCGGGGGCCTTCATTTCCTGCGTGCATGCGTTTACCTTGTTCATCGATTCTATCAGGGCATTAGCTGCATTTTCCCTTTCCTGATTATTTGTCTGGTCAAAGTAATAGATATGTTCTATCTGGGCCCGCTTGCCAAAGTCCAGTGGATTTATCACTCCTAAACCGCTTCTCAAGTCATATTTGTCACCGATTGATTTCAGCATATCACATATTTCAACCACTTTATCCAGGTTATCCAGGGAAACGAAGGCAAGGCTTGGAGCATATGCATAGTTTCTGCCTATTCTGCTTGAGAGGATCCTGTACATATTTAGCCAGACCAGGTCTGTCATTTCCGGCTTGGAATATAACTTCTTGAAGAAATCCTGCAAATCTTCGTCGACTACTGCGGCTATATTCTCAGGTGACGGAGATAAGCTCATCTCTACTAAAGGCCTTGTTTCTTCCTTAAACAGGAATTTGTAAGGTTTTTCAGCCCCCGAAAGTTGGCATAGTAGTTCCATACCTTCATCGCTATAAAATTTTGGTAAACCCAGCATAATTGTCCTGACCATCTCTTGGTCCACAGTAACCTCTGCCATTTCTTTTATTGTCCTTACCGTATATTTATCCCCTACCACCATTAGCAGGTATTTCACTTCCATTTCTTCTGTGAAGAAACGCCTGAGTTCCTCTGATGTCTGGAAAGTTGGGGAAATGAACGGTGCAAAATATTCTAATCCCAGAATCGAATCGACTAAGCCTATCCTCCTTCTAGCTATCTCCCGCATCATCTCTAAGGCTTCATGAAGGTCTGAGAAGGGAACCAAAATTCCCTCTTCATCTTCTACAATCGGGTAAAGTCTTATGGTAATCTGAGTACATATGCCAGGGAGAGGAGCCAGAGTACCCGGGGGAGGCACAGAATAGGTGAATATATTCGGCGCATCCTTGTCGTTAGTCCTAAATATTTTCCCATCAAAAGAAACAATTTCTGCATCAACGTAATTATCGCCCCCATATCCGTAGGCATGGCAAAGAGTCCCATAAATACCCGTCATTACCATATTAGCGCAAACGCATGCTGCCGGTTCTGCCACACTGGCCCTCATTTTGTGCTTGTTCGCTTCCTTTTGCATTTCAAACGAGGTCACTCCTGCTCCTACGGTGGCAGTCCAGTTCTCGGGATCCACTTCAAGCGTTTTCATTCTGCTCAGGTCAATAATGATTCCCTCTCCAAGGGTCAAGCCATGGCTGTTCTGGCCGGTGCCTCTGGGCACTAATGGCACCTTATGCCTGTTGGCTGCTTTAATAATCTCGGCAACTTCCTGTGTAGATTCAGGCATGACAACATATTCAGGCATATGTCGCAGGTGACATGGGCTTATATCTCTGGAGTAACTGACTGGCCTCATATCTACAGAGTTGCTGACTAAGGTTGCGGGGTCGACTGGACCTATATCTCTAGAGTAAGTCACTAGGATTGCGGGATCGTTCGTCGCCCATTCGCCGCCGACAATTCCTCTTAAATCGCGCAATACCTGGTCTTCCGCCGGACTTTCAATTGGCTCATTTCTCTGCACAGCGGCTTCAACATATTCTTTGAGTGCCTCCATGACTTTCATAGGTCGAAGTTCAGTCACGAAGTAACACTGCTTATCACATATTCCGCACAAGGTACAGGACATTGCTATGTCAATAAGCCTTTCAGTGACAGGTATCACCTTGTTAGCCAGGGCATTAACAATCTCCATTCCTCCCTGGGGGTAGTAACCCGCATATTTATGTTTAATCCCAGAAGGGCAAACGCCTGTCCCTAAGAAATCTATCTTACACATACCGAAATGGACACATTTCGCCGCTATGTTCCTAACTTCTTCTAATCCCATGGCTATAACCTCCTGTGCTGATCAAAACTGTCTAAGCTAGTAACCCCAGGTCGTTATTAAATTTGTTCACTCCGCCTTACCTTTGGGATAAAAGACTTTGAATATCTGGAATATAAGAAGATCAAACAACCGCTGCCTACTCATAAGATATCCACCAAATCAGGCCGGTTTTATTGTCAGGTAATTGTCTTCCTTATATTTATTTTACCAGTCCTCCAGCGAGTTCTTCAAGCAATACTATCGCAGCTTCCTTGTCCAGGGGCTGGTTATTGTTGCCGCACTTGGGCGATTGCACGCAGGAAGGACAGCCGTCGGTGCAAGGACATGTTTCCACGGCTTTCAAAGTAGCCCGCCAGAGCTCGGTTATCATCTCGAATCCCTTCTCGGTGATACCAATACCTCCGGGGTGGGCATCGTAAATGAAAATTTGTGCCTTGCCGGTGTCGGGGTGAGAAGGAGTGGAAACGCCGCCAATGTCATTGCGGTCGCAAAGGGCAAATAAGGGAAGTATGCCAATGGCAGCGTGTTCACAGGCGTGTAATCCACCGTGGAAGTCAAGCCCAACATCGGCTATCCTATCAATCGCCTTCTGAGGCAAATCAAACCACAGGGCCTTGGTGGGAAAGTTTTGTGGTGGCAAATCAAGAGGCTCCTCTCCGATGACCTCTTCCGTGAACTGCCTCTTCTTTTTAAAGCCGACTACCGTGTTAGTGACATCAACATCTCCGAAGTGAACCTTCACCCTACGGCAGTCCTTTTCTTTAGTCAGGCTTGTGACCCGGATGTCGGTTATTTCCATAGTCTGGGTATAGTAATCTACAGGCCTTGGTTCTGCCCAGGCAATTTGCCGGGCTAAATCAAGTTCCGTGATAAGGTAAGATTCACCCTGGTGGAGATAGATAGCGCCGGGGTGTACCTGGAAAAAGGCAACACTGGCTTCCACGGTCTCTAACAAGCAACCCTCCCGACCATCCATAACAGCATAATTTTGCCCTGATGTTGCCCTGATATTTATATCCTGAGCGGGGTAGGAAATAGAAGGAGCAGGATGCCATCGCTCTTGGCGTTTTCTCAACCTCCCTTCTTGTTCCAGCTCAGTTAGCATAGTGCCAGTGTCGGATCCGAAGAATTCCTTATCCTTATCTTCCAAAGGTTTCTCCCAGGCAGCGCAGAGTAGGTGAGGCTTCAGGATATAAGGATTGCCGTGATTGATTATGGCATTGTCAAAGTTCTTGCTGAAAAAGAAATCGGGATTACGCATCAGGTATTGGTCGAGCGGATTTTCCTGGGCGATAAGAAAGCTCAAAGAGCTATGAGTACTTCGTCCGCTACGCCCTGCCTGCTGCCAGGCACTGGCAATGCTTCCGGGATAGCCGGTAAGCACTGTTGCCTCCAAGTCGCCGATATTTATTCCCAGCTCCAGGGCTGTTGTGGCGACCAGCCCGAGAAGCTCGCCGTCGAAAAATTTATGCTCAATTCGGCGTCTGTCTTGGGGAAGGTACCCCGCCCGGTAAGGGCTGATTTTATCCCTCAGGGAAGGAGATAATTGTCCCTGGGTATAAATGTAAATGAGTTCGGTGAGCTTACGAGTGCGGGCAAATACCAGACTACGAATCTCTTTCTGAATAAGCTGTCCGAGAAGAAAAGCTGCCTCACTGTTGGAACTGCGTCGGCTGGTCTTAGCCTCATCAATGACAGGCGGATTCCAAAAGGTGAAGTATTTCTCACCATGTGGTGAACCGTCTTCAGCGATGGCCTCAAAAGGCAAGCCGACGATATTTTGCGCATGCTCTTGGGGATTGGCAATGGTGGCTGAGCAGCAAATAAAGTGAGGAGCGGAGCCATAAGAAGCACAAAGCCGCCGCAACCTCCGCAGGACATTAGCTACGTGAGAGCCGAAAACACCTCGATAAATATGGGTCTCATCGATCACTACATATTTGAGATTGCGAAACAATCTGGACCACGATTGGTGGTTGGGCAAAATGCCCAAATGGAGCATGTCCGGGTTAGTTAGCAGTATCCTTGCCTGTTTTTTGATGTTTGCTCTCTCACTCTGTGGTGTATCACCATCGAAAGTAGCCACAGCTCCTGGGGAGAGAAGTTGAGAGAGGTCCTTCGTTTCGCCCAGGATTTGTTTCAGGCTACGTAACTGGTCCTGGGCCAGGGCTTTCGTAGGGAAGATATAAAGAGCACGGCTGTCCTTATCATGTAGAAGCGCATCGAGCGTGGCTAAATGATAGCACAGGGTCTTGCCGCTGGCGCTGGGCGTGGCTATTATTGCGTTTCTCCCAGCCAGGATGGCATTCAGGGCTTTTGTCTGGTGGCTATAAAGAGCTGATATGCCCAGGGACTCCAGAGATGCTTGAAGGCTGGGATGGAGGGGGTTGTCCAGTTTGCCAAAGATAGCGCCCTGTGGGGGAATGCGTTCAATATGGATGACCTGCTGGCGATAATCAGGCAAGCTAACAAGGTGATGGAGAAAGGCAGCAGCATCCATCAGGGGAAAGTTTCTATTTCCGAACTCAATAACTCTACATCGGGGTAGTTCTGGACAACGAACTTTACGACATTGGAGAGAGTTTCATCGGCATGTCTTCTGTGGTTGCTAACGCAGGCTATGCCTAAAGTAGCTAATTGCCATAAATTCTGATTATCCACCTCGGCTACGGAAACCTTATACCTATTTTGTAGCCGTGTAATGATGGACTTAATTACCTGTCTCTTACCTTTAAGTGACTGGTTCTCAGGGAGGCGAAGCTCAATTTGGCACACACTGACGTGCATTTTGTTTGTTTCCCTCCTTATTTCTCCCCCTCTGGGGGAGAGCTTAGACGAGAGTTATAATCCCTTTCTAACAATATAAGCAGTAAGGTCAGCAAGGCGACAGCTATAGCCCCACTCGTTGTCATACCAGGCTAAGACCTTTATTAGGTTGTCATCAATGACCATAGTGCTTAAGGCATCGAAAATAGCACTGGCTGGATTGCCCTTAAAATCCGAACTCACCAACGGCTCGTCACAATATTCCAGAATTCCCTTAAGCTCTCCGTCAGCAGCCTTACGAAAGGCATCGTTAACCTCTTCAGCGCTTACCTTTCTCTTCAAATCAGCGACAAAGTCCACAAGAGATACTATGGGGGTAGGCACTCTTATGGCGATGCCATGGAGCTTGCCCTTAAGCTCAGGTATGACCACAGTTACGATGCGAGCGGCGCCGGTGGTGGTGGGTATAATGTTGGTACCGGCAGACCTTGCTCGGCGCAGGTCGCGGTGAAATACATCCAGTATTTTTT
>Ga0315533_1003208_pt1 | contig 10943 bp, 9 predicted proteins | sample SalMarSW160130MG_FD_203081 | JGI IMG/M metagenome (GOLD analysis project Ga0315533, IMG submission 203081) | Salt marsh sediment microbial communities from the Plum Island Ecosystem LTER, Massachusetts, United States - Salt Marsh Sediment SW1601-30 ...
CTGATATTAATCAGAATTGGAGGTGTGCCAGTAGGTGGCGAATTTTGCCAAGTCTGCCCAATTGACGCTGCCATCGGGCTCAAGGTCTGCTCCGTGACACCAACTCGGGGCCTGGCAATCAGAACTCAGCCAATACAAGGCGAAGACCGAAAAGTCAGTAAAATCAACGTCATCATCGCCATTCAGGTCACCGGCCTGCGGAAGCGTATCTCTGAGCCATTGGGCATAAGAACTGAGTCGGACCGCATCGAAATAATCAGGGTGTAACTCATTCGGGCCATTGCTGTCCCGGAACCACGACTGGTCATAAATAGCAAAGTTCGGGTCTTCTTCATGGCCTGCTTTATAGTGGACCTCTACCGCTCGAGACAGGCCGGCTACTTTCCAGATGCCACCTGTTTTGATAAACCATCCGCTGCCGGAATCGTGGTCGGCTGGCGTGCTTTCATAATTAGTTGAAAATCCCTCATTTAAACCATCAAAATCGGCTATTATTATATCCGAAGTAAAACCTTCGAGAGTACTATCGGCTTGAACGCCTTGAATTCTATTGGTGCCAAAACGAAGCGTTGTATTGCTTGAATTGTCCCACTGATAACCATAGGTTATGCCATCAGTTTGGAGCAATCCATACCTGCCGTCTCCGTAGCCGCCTACAACAAAATATCTTCCGACCTCATTGGTGTTCTCATATATGTCAACAAAGTTTGCAAGATTTGCACCATATAGTTTTGCTATTCGCAGGTCTGCTGTATTATGGTCCCAAACCTGCGAGACAGTATATTGTTCCCCGGCAATCTCAACCAAAGCATTAACACTACTGCCGGCATGCCTTACTGTTATTACACAGTTTGATGACACTGCAACGCAGCTGGCTTTACTACCCCAGCGTCCAACAACATCGTTAGTAGGCCTGTCTGTCCAGGTTACAAGGTTCGGCTCACCCTCAGGATGCAAAACAACACCCAAAGCAGAACCTGCCGCCCAAAATAAAACCACTGTCAAAACCAGCACATACACCAAACTATTTTTGTTCGTATGCTTCATAGCACCTGAATTAATTTATGGGGATTACGAGGTAACCATCCTCCTTAAGTACACCCATCCCCCTGCCCATTGAAACACGGCCAAGATGGCCGTGTTACTTTACAATATTATACCAAATTTAATGCGATATCTGTTGAAAAAAATGGTATCTTTGGGGGTGGGCAGGGAGATAACCTTTATCCTTTTGCAGAAACGATTTTATTTTCTTAAAGTTTTAAAAAAATTTTCGGATTGTAATACTATACTTTTTCCAACGGCTGGAGGGGTAAAAGGTACGAACTTACCATTTTTATACTGCAGCCATCGTAGTGTCGGGTCTTCGAGCGGGACGGTAAATGTAAACTCTGCTTTGTACGGCCGGTTATCGCCGGTCATCTGTAATATTTCAACGGTCATACCGGTCAGCTCAACACGGTCTCCGACGCTGAAAGGGTGTTTTTTGTCTCGAAAGAGCGCATCCAGAACCCACGCATAGTATCCGTACTCAGGCTGAACCACGAGGGTATTGGCGTCAGGACGGTGCATTCTTACAGGACGGAATAAACTCGACGTTAGAGCTCTCAAGCGGCGAGGCATCGGGTAGTTGTTGGTTTCCCAAATAAGGGGACTGGTCATAGCAATAAATGCAAGAGGTGAATTAACGACAATAAGGTCCTGATTTTCAATAGAATCATCCAGCGGCCCATTAATCATAAACTTATCGACAATTTTTTTGGGCATAATCGGGTAAGCCGCTCGAAACATCAAGACCGGTGGTGAGATGATAAGGTGTACTAATATGAATATTACAGCAAGTATAAAAGCAGGGATACGCCACAAAAAAGTTTTCGGCCGCCCTTGGGTTTTGCCAAAGACAGCACAAAGCAATTGTGCAACCAAACCCATCGCACCGATACCTACAAATGTTAAAAGACGGTCACCGGGAAAAGTCGCGCATATCGGCAGAACGGACAAAAGCATTCCCATCGCGCAAAAGCGTGCAAATTTGTCCTTTCTAAGCAGAGGAGTAAAAATAAAAACTAATAATACAATAAAAATCAGGGCCCCGCGCCATAGCGGAATCGAGTACCAGGGAGGCAGCATCATCGTAATATCCGACGGTACCGGTGTCCATTGACCAAGCAAAAGAAACGGGGCAGCATTTTTGACTGCTGATATAAAACGCAACGGCTCGCCAACAGGGTCAACGTAAGCGCCGACGTTTTCCATACCATAACCCAGATATGTCCAGAAAAATCTCCAAACCACGACCACAGCGACGTAGGGAACCATAGCTGCAATTCGCTTACGCCAGGCGCCGCGGTCGATAAAGAGCATATGTGCAGCGAGATATGCGCAAGTGGAAATACCGACCTCGGCAGATAACAGACTTACTGCAAGAAGCACGGGGCCTGCGAAGATGCCCACCCGCCAATTATCCCGCCGCCACTTGTCGTGAGCGATAATTGCGAGGACACCAAACAACGTTGCCATCAGGGCATTGCGATTTGCGATGAAACCGGCAGGCATGCCATGGGCATCATCAACAGCAAATAACAGCGCTGCCAAGCCTGCAATCAGAACTGTGGCTGCAAATCTGCGATAGAGAAATGCCACCGCGATTACGAGAGCACCATACCAAAGTAAACTCTGAAAATGCATAAGGGCAGGAGTATCCGGCCAAAGGACGTAATCAAGCCAGTGGGTCATCGAAGCCAGAGGTCTCCAGAAAGCTGCCTTGATTTTCACATAAGTCCACCACGGGAAAACACCATAATCCATTAATTCGAAATTATGCTCCGGGTCACCATCAAAAAACCGGAACATATCAATCGGTGAGTCAAGAAGCCTGGCTGGGCTATCGGAGCCATCCATCAAGAGCTTATGGTGGTAGTCATCTACGAACAATCCCGCCTTCAAAAACGGCAGTGTAAGGATGACGGCTAATATCGCAACGAAAAGCGGGAAAAAGCGATGAGTCAGGATCCTGCGGACAAGGCTCTTAAAGCCAGTAGAAGAATTCTTTTGGTCTGCCTGTATCAAGTAAGATTCCTCGTATTGCCGGTTATTTATCCTGCCTGAACCATTTGACAAACTCAGCCAGGCCTCGCTCGATAGTAGTCTTTGGTTTATATCCCAGCTCTTTTATGGCTTTAGTAACATCGGCATATGTTCGTTCGACGTCACCCGGCTGAGGGGGCAGATACTTTTTTTTCGCCTTTTTGCCGAGTGCCCCTTCGATTTGAGCAACTAAATCATTGACTTTGATTGGCCTTGATTCACCGAGATTATAAATATTAAAGCCGTCGCATTTTTGCATTGCTGCAACAACGCCGTCAATTATGTCATCGATATAAGTAAAATCACGCATCATAGTACCGTCACCATAGATTGGTATGGATTCGCCCTGCTCAATAAGCTTTGCGAATTTGTGGATGGCCAAGTCCGGCCTTTGCCGAGGGCCATATACAGTAAAAAATCGCAAACAGGTTATGTTAATCCCATAAAGATGATGATACGTGTGGCAGATAAGCTCATCGGCCTTCTTGGTTGCAGCATAGGGCGAGATTGGAAAATCAACGTTATCGTCTTCCGAGAACGGCACTTTTTTATTGTTGCCATAGACACTCGAACTTGAGCCGAATACGAACTTATCCATCTTGTGCTTTTTCGCCGCCTCAAGTAACGCTATTGTTCCGTTTATATTGACATCTGCGTAAAGCAGCGGCTGGGCAATCGAAGGCCTGACACCGGCTCTGGCGGCCAAATGAACAATTAACTCAACGCCATCGCCAACTGCTTTATCCATAGCGGCACTATCACGAATATCTGCTTCGACAAGGTGGAAATTTGAATTTTTCAGGCATTTGCTGATGTTTTGACGTTTGATTTGAGGGTCGTAGAAATCATCGAAGCTATCAACACCGACAACAGTCCAGCCATCGGTGAGAAGACGCTCGGAAAGATGCGAGCCGATGAATCCAGCTGCACCCGTTACTAATATCTTCATAGCTTATATCTCGTATATACCCGATAAATCCGAAATCCGAATATCGACCCAGCTTCGCCTTCGGCTATGCCGAGGCAAGAATCCGAAACAAATTCAAAATTCCAATGTCCAAATTTTCAAAACTTATTGTTTTGGTCATTTAAATTTTAGCCATTTGATATTGTTTCGTGCTTCGAGTTCAAGATTTCGATATTTACTGCACTCTATGCAGAATAAATAATAACTGCTCCAACGGCCAGAATAATCGCAGACATAACTCGAAGAAACAGAGCCGATTGTTTTTGGTACCAATCGAGTATAGATTTAAGTTTCTCAGGGCCAAGCACAAATATCAACAGACCACCCAACAGAAAAAGAATTCCAAGGGCAAATATGACCCAAAAGTGTTTGCATTCGCGGGCCCCAATTAAAAAAACGACTGCCAGGGCAAATCTTATCAATCCGGCAAAATATATTCGTTTACCTTGTTTGAAGAATTCCATCAGCCATTTCATAATATCGGGTTTCAAAAGATACACGATTGCGATAATCACGAAAACTATGCCCAAAGCTATAATGACCTTGTCCATAATCTTTCCCTTAAATATTCCTGGCCAACTGCTTAATATACTCTTTGAGATTCTCTGCCACATCATCCCGCTTCAGTGCAAACTCGATATTCGTCTTGATGAATCCTTCCTTGTTGCCGATATCGCATCGTCTCCCATCCAGATACAGACCGTACATCGGCCGGTCCTTTACCATCATGCGCAATGCATCAGTAAGCTGAATCTCGCCACTTTGGCCGGGCCTTGTTCGGCTGAGATATTCAAAAATATCAGGTGTCAGGACATACCGACCCGCAATCGCCAGGTCTGAAGGTGCCTGCTGGGGGCTTGGCTTTTCAATAATATCTTTTATCTCGCAAACACGTTTGTTAATCTGCTTTGCATCTACTACTCCGTATCGACTCACTTTGCTGCGCTCCACTTTTTCAAGCAATACCACCGGTGCCTGGTACTTTTCAAAAACCTCCTGCAACTGCGCTGCTGCCGGCTTGATGGAATCAATCAATGTATCACCAAGCAAAACTACGAATGGCTCGTCTTTAACGTGGTGGCGAGCGCAGTAAACCGCATCGCCAAGGCCCTTCATTTCCTTTTGCCATACAAAGTGGATATCAGCCAGTTCTGAAATCCACCGCATCTCCTGAAGCTCAGCTTTTTTGCCCTGCTCCTGCAATTGTGCTTCCAACTGAAAGCTTCGGTCGAAGTGCTCCTCGATGGAGCGTTTGCCTTTACCAATAATCATCAGGATGTCAGTAATACCGGATTTGACCGCCTCCTCAACCACGTATTGAATGACGGGGGTATCGACAATCGGCAGCATCTCCTTTGGTTGTGACTTCGTTGCAGGCAGAAACCGAGTCCCAAAACCCGCTGCGGGGATAACGGCCTTTTGAATCATGCATTCGCCTTTCTCGTGCTGCCGACAATCTTTGGTTTAATTACCTTAATCTTCAACTTGCGAATTTTCTTCTTGAGCTGGCTGAACATCTGTTCATTTTCATATGTTCCCACGATTGCTCCACCTGAACCTGTAAATTTTGCGCTGGCACCCGTTGAACGGACTGTTTCGACCATTTGAATATTCTCTTGGCTTAAATGATAGATTTTACGTCGTCGGTCGAAATTCGCATTAAGCAGCCCACCAATTTTCTCCGTCTGGCCATTCAGAAGGCAGCGTTTAACCTTGTCGGCCAAACCGGCCCAAAACCGCATTGCTTCGATTACCTCTCGCTCGCGTCTCTGGAAGCGCTCGCGAATATTGTTATGAAAAACCTCTGTTGGTTCACTTAAGTCCTTACGATACGCCACATAGAGTTTTGGAAGCAGCACCGGTTCAAGAGTTTCGTAATTGCCGTATCCCTGTCTGGTCATAATCTCTTTTGAGAAATTCATATAAACCAGGCCTTCATAAACCTGTATCACCCGGTCCTGCAAACCTGCTGAAATGTGCAGCTCGTCCATTTCTGCTGAAAGGACTAAATTCGCTTGTATATATTTAGCGATGCTAACGCCATAAAAAGCCATAAGAGCTCTTAAGCACGCCGTTATGATTGCGCTGGAACCGGCCAAACCTACACCATGTGGTATGCTTGAAGTATACCGGATTGTAAAGTTCTTTCTGTGCAGCTCAATCTGGTTCTCGTTACAATAATCGTAGAACTTTTTTACCGTTGCCTTGAGCAATCGGATGCCACCATAATATCCGTGCAACTTCACATCTTTAACTATATCTGTAATACTGTTGAATCGCGAATGGTCTTTCTCGCTGGGCAAAATCTCCAGCTCCGGTGTTTCGTATAAAATGACCTCTGAGCAGAAATTGCCGAATGCAAATGATATCGTTTTGCCAAAGTATCCATCTGATGGATTTCCGATTAGTCCTACTCGTGGATATGCCTTAGTACGGATAATCATAATATTATATATCCTCTAAAACAAAAGCAGCGACTACGCTCGGCCAATACAGTGATATTCAATCCCCTGCTTTTTTACGTAAGCAGGGTCGTAAAGATTTCTGCCGTCGAAGATAACCGGTTTTTTAAGTTTTTTAGTGATAACCTCAAAATCAGGATTCCTAAATTCCTGCCAGTCGGTGAAAATAACAAGTGCATCAGCACCGTTTAGCGCATCGTAACCATTTTGAAATATTTCGATTTTTCCATCCAAAGCTGTCAGCGCTGTGGAAGCCGCCTCTGGGTCATAAGCCCTTATCTTTATTTTACAATCGAGAAATTTTTTTATGCAGTAAATGGCCGGCGATTCCCTTACATCATCGGTTTTTGCCTTAAATGCCATTCCCCATACAGCCAAAACGGTTTTGTCCTCTCTGCCTTTAAAGAAGTCAATAACACGTTTTGCAAATCGCTCCTGTTGATTAATATTTACCAACTGAACAGATTTAGCTATCAACATTTCAATACCATATTTTGAGCCGGTGTGAATTAGTGCCCGAACATCCTTCGGAAAGCAACTGCCGCCAAAACCTACACCCGGAAAGAGAAAGGCCGAGCCAATTCGCGAATCGCTCCCGATACCCTGTCTAATCAGCTCAATATCCGCACCGAGTTTCTCGCAAAGCGCTGAAAGTTCATTCATAAATGAGATTCTCGTTGCCAACATAACATTTGATGCATATTTTGTCATTTCAGCCGAAGCCGGGTCCATAAATAAAATTCGGCTGCTCTTTCGCATAAATGGGCTGTAAAGCTGCCTCATTATTTCTTTAACGGCTGGATTGGTTGTGCCTATGATTATCCTGTCAGGCCGCATAAAATCTTCAACAGCAGCACCCTCTTTTAAAAACTCAGGATTGCTTACATAATCAAATTGTGTATTTGTTTTGGATGTTATGATATCTGCTATCTTTTTGTGTGTGCCTACCGGTACAGTGCTCTTTGTTGAAATAATTCGATAGTCTTTGATATTTTCACCAATCTCGGCTGCGACTGAAAGCACAGCCGATATATCAGCCGAGCCATCCGGAATCGATGGAGTACCAACTGCAATAAAAACAATAAGCGAATTGTCCAGCCCGGATTTCAAGTCAGTTTTAAAGTGTAATCGGCCAAGCTTTTGATTGTGCCTGACCATTTCAGCCAGACCAGGCTCATGAATGGGGATTACTCCATCCTTCAATCCTGCAATTTTTTTGCTATCATTATCAACGCATATGACATTGCTGCCAGCTTCTGCCAAACATGCTGCCGTTATCAAGCCGACGTAACCAATCCCAACCACACAAATATCCATTCTCTATCTCCTGCTACGCCCAGACGTTAAAACTAATCAAGAATCTCTATCATATCAATATCTATTTCAACGCTTGCCGCCTGGCCAAGCATATCTATCTGTAAGACCAAACGTGTAGCGTTTTTAGTTCTGACAACAATACCGCGCATATCAGCTAACGGACCTGCAATAACCCGACAGTGCCGGCCTGCCTTGATATACTTATAAGCTACTAAAGGAGCACCCGCTCGAAGAGCTTGCTCAAATTGCAGCAGCTCGTCAAGCAATTTCTTCTGGTCTTTGACCTCAATTAGATTCGCTACGCGATTTGTTCGTAATAGTTCAATCCGCTGATTCTCCCGGCCACAGAAGAACAGGTATCCACTAAAGAGAGGCAAAAGCGAACGGAGCGTTCTGCCCCGTTGGCGCCTGACTTTCCAAGTCATCGGGAGAAAGTAACTAATATTTTTGCGCATCAAATCCTGTGCCAGGGCCTTTTCATTTCTGCTTTTGGTATGCGCAACCCACCATATACCCGTAAAATCACGAATCGATTCTACTTCAGGCCAAATAATAGATGGATTTTCACTAGGTTTTAGCAACTCAGTTCTCCCGTCCAGCACCAATTTATCCTGCGTAACAGGCCCTAAACAAAATGTCAGCATAGGTCTTTAATCGAGGGACGATTGGTGCTGAATTAATCCATTCCATAAAATTTAAGTATCGTTTTGGCAACATATTCGATTTGCCCTGTGGTTAATTCAGGATAGATTGGCAGTGATAAAACTCCATTGCAAAGCTGTTCAATAACCGGGAACTGGCCTTCTTTGTAGCCAAGCTCACTGAAACAGTCCTGCAAATGCAATGGCTTTGGATAAAATATTGCTGAGCCAATTTTGTTTTCCGCCAGGAACGCCTGCAATTCATCTCTTTGAGGCACCCTGATAGTATACTGGTGATATATGCTTATATTGTTCGAATCAATCTTTGGCGCTTTAACCGGTGAATTGGCAAAGATATTATTATAAAGAGCAGCGTTTTGCCTTCGTTTTTCATTCCATTTGTCAAGGTATTTGAGTTTGACGTTCAGGACCGCGGCTTGTATAGCATCGAGGCGAAAATTTCCGCCAAACACTTTGTAAAAGTATCGTGGACTTTGACCATGGTCGCGTAAAATCCTGACTTTTTCCGCAAGATTTTCATTATTGGTGGTTACCAAGCCGCCATCACCAAAACCACCAAGGTTTTTACTCGGATAAAATGAAAAGCACCCAAAATCACCGAAATTCCCGCATTTGATTCGGTCCTGCGTTGCTCCCATGGCTTGCGCGGCATCTTCAATTACAGCAATATTGTAACGTCTGGCAATATCCAAAATTGTTTTCATCTGAGCAACCTGACCAAATAAATGTACTGGTATAATCGCCTTTGTTTTTTCGTTTACTTTTTCTTCGATACGACTCGTGTCTATGTTATAAGAGTCAAGGTTAACATCCACAAATATCGGCTTTGCCCCAAGTCTTACAATAGAGCTCACAGTAGAGAAAAAAGTAAAAGGAGTGGTTATAACTTCGTCGCCCGGTTTTATCCCCAACACCATCAAGACAACCAGTAGTGCATCCGTTCCACTTGAGACACCAATTGCATATTTACAGCCACAATAAGTGGTGATTTTTTCCTCAAAATCCGCCACAACGGGACCAAGAGCAAACGACTGACTCTCGCAGACCTCATTGATTGCCTGTAGAGCCTCATCCTTGTACGTAGCATATTGCGCCTTCAAATCCAGCATTGGAACTTTCATTAAAACCCTTTCAAATGTCGCTTTACACATATCAAATTTTTGAATCCTTTTTTACACTTGCCGGTTGAAAAACCGAAAAGGTCGAAACCATTCAGCCTTTATAAAGTCACTTAACCAACATATATTCTTTGCCCATTGCCGAAATTTTTGCAATCAGTGTACTCTTTTTGAAGTCTTTGTCAAGCTCAAGCTGCTGGAATATACGTCATTTCCACAAAGCCGAAAGTAAACAAAAGATTGATTTTAGACCTATTGCCGCTAAAGACCGACCTAAATCGTCAAATAAACATTGATATTTTTCCTGTTTTTGATTAAAATGTGACTAAAACTTGACGATTGAAAGACTAATGATTGAGTACTCGGAATTGGCGGATAACCAAAAATCGAAAATAAAAAACTTAACATTCGGAATAACCTCAATATTATGTTCACCTGCATCGGCAGGCGCGTCTCTTTACTTAATAGTTTTCGCCGAGCAGCAAGACAATTGAACATAAACGCCTCCCTTCTCGGCACGGATACGACAGAGCTGAGTTCTGCCATGCAATTGTGTGATAAAAGTTTTTTAGTAAAACCGATTACTCACACTGGTTATATCAAGCAGCTGCTGTCCATTGTCAAAACTAACAAGGTTAATTTACTTATTCCTACCGTTGATTTAGACCTGAAACTTCTGGCTCAAAACAAGCCAAAATTTGCGGCGCTGGGCTGTTGCGTTCTTGTCTCAACACCCGACGTGGTCGATGTTTGTCAGGACAAGAGGAAAACATATCGCTTTCTCTTGAAAAACGGTTTTGACACCCCTGTTACTATGAGTGTTCGTTTGGCACTTGCAAAAAAGAACCTCGATTGGCCTTGCTTTCTAAAGCCCTGGGATGGCTACGCCAGCAGAGGAAACGCCGTAGTGAAAAATCGAAAAGAGCTGTTATTTTTTGCGAAAAGAGTGCCAAATCCAATCTGCCAGAAATTCGTCGAGGGTACTGAGCACACCTGTGATGTCTATGTTGACTTTAATATGAAGACCCGCTGTGTGGTGCCGAGAAAACGTATCGAGGTAAGAGCCGGCGAAGTAAGCAAAGGACAAGTAGTAAAACACCCTCGCATTATGAGCGAATCTGCAAGATTGGTCGAGAGGCTTGGAGCAGGACCGGGTGTCATAACTCTGCAATTGTTTCTTATGAGCGATAACAAGATAAAATTTATTGAGATAAATCCACGATTCGGAGGTGGTGTCCCACTATCAATCAAAGCAGGTGCTAACTTTCCAAAATGGATATTACAGGAACTTCTCGGAATTAAAACAAATATACATTTTGATGGGTTCAAG
>Ga0315533_1003211_pt1 | contig 10935 bp, 14 predicted proteins | sample SalMarSW160130MG_FD_203081 | JGI IMG/M metagenome (GOLD analysis project Ga0315533, IMG submission 203081) | Salt marsh sediment microbial communities from the Plum Island Ecosystem LTER, Massachusetts, United States - Salt Marsh Sediment SW1601-30 ...
AACGATATTCAAAATATTCTATAGATGAAATTCGAGATAAACATAAAACCACACTATCTTTTTTTGTACCTTTTAATGATCATACCGATTGTTTAGTTTACATAAGAAATTATTCCGGATTTATTTCTGAAGTAGCTCATATGGCACTTATGCTGCTGTCATATTATCTTAAAATACCTTGTAATCGAATGGTTTCCGAACTTTATGACGGAACAATGACTCTTATTTTTGGATTGCATTTAGATAAAATAAAAAGAGATGAACAAATATATAGTTGTTTACCAGAAGAAATAAAGGACATAGCAAGAAACTTGGTAAATTTAAACCCATTAATCTCTGATGTAGAATATATTTATGAACAAACATTAATGAATAAATTAGAAGAAGCCCTTCCTAACTATATGCTGAATATAGAAAAATGCTTTTCTAAAAATCGTATAAATGTTTTAAATTTTAAACAGGAAGAAATAAGAAATTATGTACATAATGAAATAGTACTGTGTCACATACAAGCAAGTTATATATTAATGAAATATAAAGAAAATTTTGGAATTGATGATTATTATCGCCGCTTCTGGAACGAGATATTTAAACTAAATAAATTAAACTATAAAGATGTAGGTAAATTATTAAGACAGAAATTTAATATTGTTTTATAGCTCAGAATTTATTCAGCATTTTTATTACATTTTTCGGATTATGATCGGCTCACACAATTATTATTTCATTCATATTTTATATAAATCAGTTCGTCTAGCGGACAAGGATAGAGGGCTTTGGACCCTCCGACGCGAGTTCGAATCTCGCCCGGGCTACTAACTTTCCTAGTTATAAAAAATTGTGGTTTGCATGAACGTTTCAAGTCTCGGTTTTTTGACTTACTATTACGTTTTTTTCACTTATCATGATCCATTCCGGGCGTTTCTGGGGCTTTTCTTCGTAAAAGGGGCGCCTATTCAGCGTTTTTCGTTGCCCCCCCTATTTATCTCGTCGCTATTGTTGTGGGGAGTGGGTGTTCTTCTTCTTGACGAGGCTATGGAGGGTGTCCGGGAGGCCGGCTAGGAAGTCGCCCAGCTCGGGGAGGATGAGGCGGTCTATGAGGGCGATGGTGACAGCGATGCCGACCACGCCGTAGACGAAGCTAATAGGATAATGATAGGTCTCCACGGTGGGGTCTGTGAGCCACCAGCTCAGAGGAGGCACGTCGTATCCAGATAGAACCACCGTCAGGACGACGCGGCTCACGTTCATGGCGAAGACGAGGGCGGCGCCCAGGGCGACGGCGGCGGCCTTCCTCGCCCAGCCGCCGTGCTTCAGAGGCACTATGAGGCCCAGGATGACGCCGAGGACGTGGATGGCGCTGCACTCCCTGATTATGTAGACGTGGACGGGGCGCACCCCGCTCGTGAGGTCCAGGTAGACCAGGCCGCCTGTCACCCCGTAGCCGGACTCCAGGCCGCCGAGGCTCATCACCGCCGAGCTGGTTCTCGCCGTCAGATGCTCCGCCCACAGGCTGGGCGCCGCCTGGAATATGAGGTAGAACGCCACGAACACGGCGGCGTACACCGCAAGGTCCTTGGGGCTGTAGCCGCGGCCGTCCATGGTGAGGAATGGTGGGCCGGCGCTATTGAAGGGTTACCCTCGCCCAGCGTGCCCCGCTTCCAGCCTCATCGGTGGCCTCCAGCAGCCTCCACCATGGCATCCCCTGCAGAACGTCGAGTTGGATCAGGGGTAATTGGTTTAAAAGACCTTTCAGGCGTCTATGGCCCGTTGAATCCGCAGGCTGGGCACTTGTACTTTCGGCCGAAGAGCCTGCACTTCTCGCACCGCCAGAGGGTGACTGCGCCGCAGCTGGGGCACTTGAACTTCACAACCTTCTCCGCGGGCGTTATCTTTCGTCCGCAGCTTATGCACGTAGCCATACCGTAACCACCCCTTAAGCCAATGCAGTCTTATTTAAAGATTAACCGCACGATCTCCAAGTCATCAAAACATTGAACCTGAACCGAATAAGCTTCCTTGTTCGGCTGTCATCATCTAATAGAGACAGCGGCGGCTTGGAGCCAAGATGAACCGTTCTGAGTGTCAGTCGGTGTCTTGGAACTTAATTCGCCGTGATTCAATTACCGTCCCACTCCGAGGACTTGGGCATGGAAAATAAACGCGTCAAGGCGATTACTTCAAAACGGCCCCACACTTCCAGCAAATCACAAGGTTGTCCGGAAGCTCGTAGCCGCACCATGGACAGTGCCTGAACCCCTCCTTGGGTGCCTCCGCCTCCACCGTCTCGAGGCTCGCCTCAGCGCTCATGACGTGAAAAAGGAGCAAACAGGTTTCATGCTTTATGGAGCATGGATCGGTTAACCATCCACTGACGCCTACCGTTTATGCTCGTCCAGCCATCTCCTGACCTCAGCGATAGACCTCGATCTCTTCGTATGCTCACAGTGAGACGCGTAGTACAAACCCCTCCCCGGGTCGAACCAGATCTCGAAACCCCCGTGCCTCTCCACCACCCTCGGGTAGCCGGCGTCCCCCACACCCAACGCCTTCACCTCAGCAACGAGACCAGCTCTCCCAGAGCCGCCACCCCGACGCCGCGGAGGAGCACATACAGCAGCCTCGGGTTCCTAGCCGCCTCCCTGATTATGCCCGCCTGCATATCCATGTCACCCCTCGACACCAGGTCCCCGAGCACGCCCTGAAGGCCTGCTCCCCTGAGGCCCGCGAGCAGCCTGTTTAGCCTCTCGTCAGGCATCCTGTTCAGCAGACGCCGAGCGGTGTACATGGTCTTGAGCTCCCTCTCGTAGAGACCCCTCCACCGCCTCTCGTACTCGGATAGCCGCCCCCAGCACGTATCTCCGCAGCCTAGGGCGTCGACGGCCGTCTCCCCGGCCAGCCTGGCGCACAGCCCACCCACTACGACGCCTCCCCCCGTGGTGGCCTTCACCTGCCCCGCGACGTCCCCTGCCAGCAGAAGCCCGCTGTATGCGGCCCTGTCCACAGGCGGCCCCGTGCAGATCTGGCCCGCCGCCACCCCCTGCAGCCTGGCTGCGCCGAACCTCCTCTTCACGAAGCCTTTGAGGCAGTCGTAGCCGTCCCTCCCTGCGGTGCCTAGGCCGCACCGAACTGTGCTATCGTCGATGGGTATGACCCACGCATAGAAATCCTCGGCGAGCCCGTCGCCGAACCAGATCTCGACGAGCTCCGGGTCGACCTCTACGCCCCCGATCTCCGTGTTGTAGCCCGTCAGTATGCCTGACTGCCCCGTCTCTATCCCGCTGCGGCTGAGCAGCCTGCCCCCCGCGCCCTCCGCGTCCACGACGACCCAGGACTCGTGCACGTCACCGCCCACCGTGACGCCCATGCACGTGCCCTCCATGAATCGCAGACCGTCGACCCTGGCGGAGAGCATGAACTCCACCCCCGCGTCCATCGCGGCGTCCGCCAAGTACCTGTCAAACCTGCCTCTATCGACGACGTACGCCCTGGGCTTCCGATCCCTGATCTCGATGAACTCTCCGTCCGGCGCATATACGCGTCCACCGTAGACCCTGTTCTGGATGAACTCGTCGGAGGGATCGACCCCCAGCTTATCTAGGCCGGTGACGCTCAGCACCCCGGCGCAGTGGTTGGGCTCCCCTATGACCGGGTGCTCCTCATAGACCTTTGTAGTGAACCCTCCCGTAGAGATGACGGTAGCCGCGAGGATGCCCGCCGGGCCTGCGCCCACCACGGCTGCCTCGGGCTTCAAAGGGGTCAAACCCCTAGCTGCGCTTTATGGTCTCGTAGAACTCTACTTCGTCGAGCTCCTCGAAGTAGCGGAGAATGTCCATGGCGACGCCCCGCTTAGCGATCTGTATGTTTTCGCCGAAGAAGATCTGGTCAGGGACCCCGATCCGGAGCTTCTTCTTAGTCTTCCTGAGCTTGAACTCGCCGGGGTCTATCCCCAGGAACCTTCGGCCGATGAGGGCCTCCATCTTCTTCTTGTCGTCCGTGACGTTCTCCGTGACCTTGAGCTTGTAGACGATCTTCCTGCCGGCGAGCGGGTGGTTGTAGTCCACCTGGACCCTGCCCGCGCCCACGCTCCTCACGGTGGCTTGCCTCCCGTCGATCTCAAGCTCGGCGCCGATCACAGGGTTGAAGCCCTTGCTGCGCAGCATCCTGTACGGGATCGTCTGCACGTTCGCGGGGTCCCGTTCGCCGAAGGCCTCCGCCGCCGGGATCTCGATGTCAGTCTCGTCGTCGAAGGGTACGCCGGGGAGCCGCTGGTCGAGTCCCCTGAGGACGTAGCCGTCACCCACGATAACCAGCCTGGGGCCGTAGGTTCTGTCCTCGTCGTAGACGCCCTCCTCGCGGGCCAGCTCCTCGTCACTGGTATCTATGATCTCGCCCGTCTCATCGGCGCGGCCCGTCATCTCCACCATTATGAAGTCGCCTTTATTCACGGCGTTCTCGTAGCGGACCTCCTCTTCCTCGGGCTCCTCCTCCGTGGCCTCCTCTGGAGACTCCTCGATGGTCTCAGGCGTCTCCTGTTCCTCGACCTCTTCTTCTTCCTCGTCGAGGACATCAGGTTTCTCTTCTTCGCTCATATTTTATTCACTGTTGAACGTGATTAAACCAAGTTTCCTTGGGTTCTACGGTCTTAACGAGGCAAGGGATTTAAAGTCTTTCTCTAACGACCCGGGAAAATGAAGTACAAACCAGGGTTTCGAGAGAACACTTACCAGGCTATCAGAACAGCCTTCTTGGAGTCCTCTTCAAACTCGCCCTTGTCGAGCCCACCGTAGACCCGGTTGTTTTCCCATCCCGCTGATTCAGCCAGCTCCACAAGCTCCCGCCGAGTGTACAGCCTGTTGTCGAAACGTATGGAGCCGACGTACTCAAGGTCTGGTCCGCGTGGTCTATACAATCTCCAGACGGCGCGGAGCCTCGATGTCTCCTTGTCGAAGAATGACTCCTCGAGCCTAAGCGTTTCCTCAGCCCTAGAGAACCTTTTCCTGGTGAGGTTATTCTCCGCGTAGCTTTTGTTCATCATCTCGACGACTAATACGCCTCGGTCTGTCGAAAGCTCCTTTACCTGTGTCAACACGTCTCTGTCCGTCTCAGGATCGTAGTAGCCCAAGGACGTGAACATGCAGATGGTGGCGTCGAACCTGTGGCCGCCTAAGAAATCTTTCAGCCTCCTCATGTCGCCGGTGACGAACCTGCAGCGTCTGGACACGCCTTCGATGGCGGCGAGCTCCTTCGCCTTCGCGATGTACTCGGGTGAAACATCTATGCCTACGACTCTGAACCCGTGTTTAGCCAACGCGATTGAGTGCCTTCCGACGCCGCACGCCAAGTCCAAGACCAGACCATTCTCCGGGACGCCGAGCTCGTCGAAGATGCTCTTTAGTTGCGTCGCCTCCTCCTCGGCCTTCGCCAGCCGCCCCAGCAGCTCGAGGATGAACAGCAGCGGGTTCTCGATGAAGGTCTCCTCGGTCCAGTGTTTAGCCGACACCCTAACCGAGTCATGGACTGAGCCGGAGCTTATAGAGGTTGGTGGGCCTTGAGAGATCGATTATCTCGTTTATTTTCTCGGGATTTCCATGCTGATGTTAGGTTAGTGTCTGTTTTATCTTCTGGACCAGCTCGGTTACTTGTTTCCCTTTGGGTGTGAGCTCTGTCTTTACTCGTTTCACTCTCCCGTTTGGCTGTGTGGTTATTTCCTCTATGAGGTCGGCTCCTGCCAGGGCCTTGGTTATCTTGTAGAACTTGTCTCTGTTGATGCCGTTGGCTCTCATTGTCTCTATGAGTTCCAGTCTCTCCATGCGCTGTGTCTCTGGCTCGGCGAGGACGAGTATGTATGTGAGGGTTCCCTTGGTGTCGTCGATTGTCTGGAAGATTTCGCTGGGCTCCATTACGGTTTTGGGTTCTCTAAACCGTGAATAAGATTATGCTTCTATATTCAATGATTACAGAATGATAGAATATATTATATGTTAGTTTCAACCCACGATACACACAACTATATGAGGCACCAAAAAATGAGGGAAGCATGCCGCTGAAGATCGACACATCTGAAGAAGGTCTCAGGATGATCCTCAAGGACTACCAGGAGGCGGCGCTACGGTACATCTGGAGGCTCGGCGGCGAAGGCGCGAGCAGCCGCGACGTCTGGGTGCAGGTAAACGAGGACCTCAAGGGAGAGGGGACCATAAGCAGGGCGTCCATCATCAACTTCCTGAACGCCATGGTCGACGAGGGTGTGCTTAACTACAATAATACCACGGGCAAGGGAGGGCACCGCAGGATCTACTCGATGAAGTACGACGAGGCAGGCTTCAAGGAGTACGTCGCGCGGAAGGTGATGGGTAAACTGCTCAGCTACTTCCCGGAGGAAACCAGGAAGGCCATCGAAGGGAGTGAGCGGGCACCCTCCTAGGCTGGTAGAGAGATGCAGAGGGTACTAGACATAGGTGATAGAGCGGAGAGCATCCGCTCGGAACTCAACGAACTCTTCCCGGGCACATCCTTCGAGGTGGAGACGAGGCGGGGAGTCCTCAGCGGCATCATAGTCGTGAAGTGGACGGACGGCCCGGCCCTCACCAGGGTACAGAAGACCGGGATAAGGGAGAGGTACGACCGGGTCCTCGTCGAGGAGAGGACGGGCAACAAGACCAGGACGGGCAGCGTCTTCGTCAAGTATGAGAGAGGCTACAGCCCCGAGGCCCTGGAGGAGGCCAAGTGCACCAGCCCCTACCTGAGCTACGACTACGCACTCCTCTCGGAGACCGACTTCGAGGAGGACGAGCCTTGAGAAGGCTGATCGTCAACGAGGCCCACTTTCACCAGATCAGAAAAGGCCTCAAGACGCAGACCATGAGGCGGCATAAGAAACCCTTCAAGAAGGGAGACCTGGCGGTGCTCAAGAGAAATTTCTATGAGGCCTGGCAGCCGATAACGGTGGTCAGGATCAGTGACAGCTACAGGCAGCTGCTGGGAGACGCCGCCGACGAGGACGCTAGGAGGGAGGGCTACAGTAGTCTCGTCGACTTCAAGGCAGACTGGCCGAGGGTGACGAGGACGCCTTGGAACACCAACATGGAAGCGAGTGTCTACCGGCTGGAGCTCTACGTCGTTTAAAACCTTTTTTTTAAAAAAATTAAAATATATATAAAGTTTCAAATTAAAAGGAAAGCTATGAATCGGAACGAAAAACTTGCTTTATCGGTCGCCGTCGTTTTGGTTGTGATGATAAGCGTCAGTGTCTATCTCATCGACAGGGATACGATAGATCTTTCCTCTTACGACATTAGGCTGACTAACCCAGACGATTTAGACACGGAAGACTACGCATTGGACGCGTATGATGCCGTCCGAATAGCACTAAAAGAAGTAAAAGATGAACAAATCGAGTTCATTGAAGTATATCCTATAGAGGAAATCTCATTCACGAATATTACATTACAAGGTGAGTTCTGGATTGTTCATATATATCATGACCCTCTGGAAGTAACAAACGGTTCTATCACAGGTCTATCTATCGACCAGACGGGCACAGTCCTAGGAAAACATCGTGTTATATGGGCTGCCGGTGGATAGAACACCACAGCACGCGCATTAATTTCACAGTCACCTCCAAACCTTGATGCCTTTCTCGTGGAGGTACTGGGCCGCCAGGTCGGCGACGTCGAGGCCGCTATAAGGTACCTTCATCGCCTTGACCCTAAACATGATGTCCGCGTACTTGACCTCCATGGGCTGGTCCCGCCTGAACTCGTCCAGGATGGTCTGGGCCACCTTCTCGGCGGCCCTGTACTTGGGGCTCAGGGTCCGGTAGTGGAGCGTGACAGCCCTGGCCACCTCCTCGTCGCTGCAGTGGCCCACCAGGCCCCACACCTTGGGCATGGAGCCGCTCCTCTTCATCCTTCGCTGGGGCACCTTGAGGATGGGTTCAACGAAGGCGAGAAAGCCCAATCCAAAATAACCATGTGGATGGAGACCCCCGGATATGATCACAAGTGAGACCACCATCCTCTCGGAGCTCAGTACTTAGTTATACTTGAATGACTCTAAGCAGTGCATAAAAGTCTCATACTCGTTGTCTAAGCTGACCATGTGAAACGCGAATAATCCCTTATCGGCATGGATCCAGACGGCTATCTGGTATTCGAACTGATTTCTTCCAGCCGTATGCACTATAACGTTCTGGTAAGTCACTAAGTCACCGTTTACATCTAGGAGCGTCAGCTCACCCCTAGTAAATGACACCACTTCTGGACGCCCCTCCCAAATTTCCATATGACGCGTAACCGCTTGTTCCAGACTCAGTTCTTCGTTGAAAGAGCTAGACCATTGCACTCCCAATGAGGCGTCGTCTTCTTTCTCCAATATAATCGCCCCAGCAGACGGAGACACACCCTCTTCGCTTGTCAAATCCTTGAATCCACGCGGGTAGTCAAACTGAAACCCGTAAACTGAATAAGTATTATACTTTGGGAGAGTCCAGGTATAATATCCAACTGATAAACCTGTGATGATAATTACTGTAGATATGATAATTGTTCTATTTCTACTTGAATCTGTTGGCGACTTCATATACGTTATTCATTTGATTTCAAAAATATATAAATCAAACGAGTATCAGTTGTTAACTAATGCCAAACCTTTCTAAAAAATAGTAGAAGAACTGGTGAGCACAGGGCCAAGCGTGCCCTCAAGGTCTTCTCCGCTAGGCCCTTGAGGACCTGTATGATGTCAAGCCGAGGAGAGTCTTTTTATTAGTTTTTCTTTATCGCCATACCCTGATGCCTTTCTCGTGGAGATACTGGGCTGCGAGATCTGCGACGTCGGGGCCCAAAAAGCCGTAAAACAGCGGTTGTATGTGATGAGCCTGGAGGGATTGATTATCTCGTTCAATATTCTTGTTTTCTATTTTCAACTCAAAGATGGCAGATAAATCAGTATCGAGACGGTGTACACTGACGTTGGAGAGGTGGATTTTCTGGACAGGAGTATCGATCGCCGCTATCGTTTTTATCAGATTATAAGATTTCGTTGGTTTTACATGAATTCAATAACGAACTGCTATAACAGTGTAGAGAAAAGCTATCTCTCGACGTAGGCGTCCTTGGACGCGAGCGACACAGCCTGAGGCTCCAGCCTCGTCTGCTCTTCCAAAGCCGTGTCCAGCGAAATGGCGGTGACCAGTTCCTCGATCTTGCCGACCACGTAGTCCTCTCCGTTGAGCTGGTAGAACGTAGCCTTACCAACCTTCCGGGTGTCCTTGAGGATTCTCATCTCATGGAACTTCGAGAGCCTTGCGCTGACGGTCCTGGGGTTAAGCCCCGTCGCCTCGCATACCTCTTTCTGCATGAAGTCGTTCAGGGGGAAGTCCATGAAGAAGCTGATCATCCTGGTCTCCGGTGAAGACCCGAATAAATCAACGAGTATCGTATCGTTTAACTGTGACAGCCATACTCACCGTTTTACATTACCCTACCTCAAAATATAAATAATGCGTTTTGTAAATGTATTAATTGAGTTTTATGCCCCCGAGTGCCCTGTCAGACAAGGAAGTGATGGCCATGAATCTGAACTTCCTCCTGAAAAGAGGCAGGTGAGGCGGGAAATACTACAACAGACAGAAGCTGACAAGGTACCTCGGAATTCAGGTCCTCAACGATGGGAAGAGGGTGGGTAAATGCCTCGAAGAGTTACTAAATGAAAGGCTCGTTCGGCAGTCAAAGAAGGGATCCACCGTGTCCCTTAACCCTCACCGTTCAGCCGAGATAACCGCCTTCATAGAAAAGTTCCTGAAGGCTGACTCGTAACGGAAAGACTCCCACGAGGGGTTGGGATGTGGTGGGCCTGGAGGGATTTGAACCCACGCCCACCCGGTTATGAGCCGGGTGCTCTAGGCCAAGCTGAGCTACAGGCCCAACCCTCTGTGATAACAGAGAACCCAGATATAAAAACATCCCCGCACCGGTAACAATTATAAAGCCGCTCAAAGCTAACAATGATACGCGCTCCTGTGGTGTAGACCGGCCAAGCATTCCGGCCTTTCGAGTCGGAGAACCCGGGTTCAAATCCCGGCGGGAGCACCAACATCAAACCCTTAATACTCGGCTCCAAACCATACAGAAATGAATCGCTTTGACGGTAATAGACATAGCCAAGGAGCTTATAGCCTTCGACACCAGCGGGCCCCCTGCGAGGGAGCAGCCCTGCGCCCAGTGGATCAAGGATTTCCTCGAGGACACCGGGTTCGAGGCGGAGCTACAGGTCGTCGAGAAGGACCGCGCCAACGTGATAGGCAAGATAGGCCGGGGGAAGGGGCCTGGCCTCGTACTCTCGGGCCACATGGACGTCGTCCTCGCCGGGGACCCCAGCCTCTGGAAGGTGACCGGTCCATTCGAACCAGTTGTTAAGGACGGTAAGCTCTACGGCCGCGGCGCCTGCGACATGAAGGGCCCGGACGCCTGCATACTCCAGGCCGTGAAGGAGCTGGCGAAGGAGAGCTACAAGAGACAACTCAGCGTCGTATTCACGGCGGGCGAGGACACCGGCGGCTGGTACGTGACCAAGGTCATCGAGGAGAAGAAGATCACAACCGCCGACGCCCTGTACGGCGTCATACCCGAGCCCAGCATGATGGAGATAATCCCCGTCCACAAGGGCAGCGGCGGAGCCGAGGTCCTCATCCACGGCAGGGCCGCCCACAGCAGCAAGCCCGAGCTAGGGATCAACGCCAACCAGAAGGCGGCCGACTATCTCTACGCCCTCAGGGGGCTCCAGAGCAAGCTGGACGAGACCAGGCACCCCCTCCTGGGACCCACCACCGTGGAGTGCACCATGATGAACGGCGGCTTCAAGTCAAACATAATCCCCGACCAGGCCAGGCTGACCCTGAACTTCAGGCTCATACCAGAGCACAAGGACCCGGAG
>Ga0315533_1003212_pt1 | contig 10933 bp, 14 predicted proteins | sample SalMarSW160130MG_FD_203081 | JGI IMG/M metagenome (GOLD analysis project Ga0315533, IMG submission 203081) | Salt marsh sediment microbial communities from the Plum Island Ecosystem LTER, Massachusetts, United States - Salt Marsh Sediment SW1601-30 ...
ACAGATTTTGGCGTATTTGTGCCAGAACAGAGCAAAACTAAGCCGCCGGATTGAAAGGAAACAGAAATGAAGGCAATAAAACTTTTATCAGCAATAGTAGCAGGGACAGGAGTAATTTTAGGTGTTATCCCTCAATGCGATGGCGCAGTTTGCAAGGGACGAATAACTCTGAAAGCAGAAATTCCTGTCATAAGAAAAGCTGCCGAGAGGAATGGCATAGAATTTGGCAGTAATGACTGGTTTATTTTGCTTGCAATTCGGAAGGCCGAGAACGGCCGAGAGGGGCTTCAATTCGGGATTATGAATCCTAAAGCCTACAATCTTGATAGACAGGCGGGATGGGCGGCTGCAACCATAGTTAAGAATAGGAAGCGTTGGGAATTGGCAGGGAGGCCCCGTGATTTTCTGATGTTTCTTGCCGACCGTTATTGCCCAAAGGATTGCGATGCGGTTGGCAATTTTAACTGGAAAAAGAACGTTAGATTTTGGTTTAACAAATTCAAAAACGAGTGATATAACTGGACAATCTATTATTGATTTTTCACCTGCAAGTCGAAAGAGCCATCCTGAGACGTCTCATATTGCAGAGGAGAAAATCACTAAAACCGGCAGGCGGGCAAGGCATTGCTGGATAATTCTGAATGCTTTGAGAAGGCATAACGGCTCGACATCGGCAGAGTTGGCACAATTCACGCCATTAACTAAAGAGCAGTGCCACAAGCGGATGCACGATTTAGTTGAGAACGAATATATCAGGCGAGGCAAAAAAAGAATATGCAGCGTTAAAGGGACGCTCTGTTGCACTTGGTGGATTTTATAAGGGAAGGAGTCAAAAATGAACATTAGATTAAATAAAATATCTATTACAAACTTCAAAGGCATCAAAGCCTTTGAAATGGAGTTGGACGGCGGCAACGCTGTAATCAAGGCCGAGAACGGGGTGGGGAAAACATCGATTTTTGACAGCTTTTTATGGCTGTTATTCGGCAAAAACGCCGAGGGGAAAAAGGATTTTGAGTTGCGCCCATTGAACGCAGAGAATCAGCCGTTAAAGGGGCTGGTTTTAGCTGTCGAGGCCGAAATCGACATTGACGGTGGGGTGCATACATTCCGCAAAGAGCATCACGAAAAGGTCGTTAAAAAACAGTTAAGGGGCTATGAGGCGCTATGTTGGATTGACGAAGTACCGAAAAAGGTCAGCGACTATCAGGATTATATCACCAAACTTATCCCGGAAAATACGTTCAAACTTTTAACCGACCTTAATTACTTTAATGGCAAATTGCACTGGATGAAGCGCAGAGAAGTCCTGCTCGACATTGCCGGCGAAATTGGAACGCCCAAAGGATTTGATGAATTACTGGCGGCCTTGAACGGACGGACGGTGGAGGAATACAAGAAGGTGTTGGCGGAACAGAAAAAACGCTACGAAAAGGAGCGGGGCGAAATCAATCCCAGAATCGATGAGATTCAAAGGGGACTGAATCAATACGACTTTAAGGCAGACAATAAAGGCATTGAGGGGCATCGGGAAAAAATCAAAACTGAAATAATTGAACTTGATGCACAGCGACAAAAACTATTTGAGACTGAAAAGCAGCGTCAGGAAAAGATCGATGAACTCAACGAACTCGAAAAGAAAAAAATTCAGCGTGAGGGTGAGTTAAAGAATGATACCAGTGGCGTCAAGAGCTTGCTGGATGAGAAGGTAAAGATTGAGGCGAAACTCGGCAAAGTAAATGCCGAACACAATGAACTAACTACTGTGTTAATGCTCAAAGAATTGCAGTTAAAAAGCGAAACAGCAAAACTTGAGCAGCGAACCGAAAGTCTCGTTGGTATCAGAGATGAATATAACAAAGCTTCTGAGACTCCAGCAGATGATACCTGCTACGCTTGCGGCCAAAAGCTGCCGGAAAACAAACTCAAAGGAGCAGAGAAAAAACGCAAAGAGCAGTTAAAAGCTATTGCCAAACGGGGCAATGAGATAAAGGCTGATGTCGATACCTGCAAAGAGAATATCGCTACTAAACAGGGCGAAATTGCCAAGCTAAAAGAATCTATAAAACCAGTTGCAGCAAAAATCGAACAGGGCAGAGCATATAAAGACAATCGCTTTGCCGAGATTGATAAACAAATCGAAACCAACGAAACGACACCACCCGAAAAAGACCCAATGTGGCAAGCTCTCTGCTTCGATATGAGAAAGGCTGAAAAGCAAATCGGCGAGCCGGTATCGGAGCAGTTGCAGCAAATAGATAATCAAAGAACAGAAAAGCTAAATGCTGTTGCGCAACTTGATAAGGCTTTGGCGCACGCGGACCGGATGAAGCAGGACAAAAAACGTATAGCCGAGCTTGAGACAAAGGAAAGCCAACTTGCTCAAATAATAGCCGATGTCGAAAAACAACTTAACAGTATTGACGAATACAAAGCAACTGAAAGCCGAATGATTGAGTCGGCGGTCAATGGCAAATTCAAGTACGTTGAGTTTAAGCTGTTTGACCGTCTTCTCAACGGCAACCTGAATTGTTGCTGTGAAGCACTATTTGACGGTGTGCCCTATGCGGATATGAGCAGTGGCCAGCAGATATTTGTCGGGGTTGATATTGTAAATATCTTATCGGCTCATTACGGCATATCAGTTCCTTTGTTCATCGACCACTCCGAAAGTTTAACGCTGCCAATTGAGGCAGAGGCGCAGACTATCAAGTTGTTCGCAGAGGAAAAAATAAAAACACTTTTGGTCCAAAGGGAAGGAGCTTATGCAAATGTGTAATCAACTACAAACAATTAAACAGGGGTTGCTTAGCGTAGGTGCGTTATCGATGTTCAAAGACAACCTACCGAACGCAACGGGCAAGCACGCAGAAGATGCTGCTAAACGATTCGCCAAGATGTGTTATACGGCTATCTGCCAGAGTCCAACTCTGCAACAATGTTCTGTACCAAGCATCATCAAAGCGGCAAGCATATCGGCAAGTCTGGATTTGGATATTGACACCAGAGGACTTGCTTATCTTGTGCCTTACAGAAACAAAGGGGTTTTAGAGGCTCAATTCCAGATAGGTTATTTGGGACTGATTGAACTTGCATACCGCTCTGGCAAGGTCAAGGCTATCTCTGCTCATTGTGTTTATGAGAGCGAAAAAAACAAAGTCGAAATCAAGAGAATCGATGGACAATTTCGCGTTAAACATCCGTTCAGTTACCAAAAACCGACCGGCAAGATGATTGCAGTTTATGCAACTGCCGAAGTTGAAGGGGTCAGTCCGCAAACAGTAGTATTGAGAGCCGACGAAATAGAGCATTTTCGCCAACTTTCGAAGGCTCCGAACTCGCCTGCTTGGAAAGACCATTACGAGGCTATGGCGAAAAAGACGGCTATTCGTCAACTTGCTAAATTTTTGCCGAAATCAATCCTTGAGGACTTTGCGAAGGGGGCAGCTATTGATGAACGGGAGACCTTTGTTGAGGCCCAAATATCCGCAGAGGAAACAATCAAAAATAAGGCCGGCAGCGAAATTGTGGACGCTGAATTTGAGGCAAAGAAAGAAAAACAAATCACTGAACTAAAAGAGGCATCGGCGCAAGAACAAGAGCCTGCGTTTATGTCCGATTAAGGATAATCAAATGGGGAAAAGAATTGAGGTAAAAGCAGGAGAAAAGTTCGGAAGGTGGACTGTCATTAAAGAAGCATCATCACATCCTATCGGCGGAAACAGGATGATTTATTGTCAATGCCAATGCGGAAATTTAGCAACTGTACGCTTGGCAGATATGGTAGCGGGCCGCTCAAAAAGCTGTGGCTGTATCTCAAGAGAAAGAACAACAACTCACGGCTGTTCGGGAAATCCGCTATATATTATTTGGAAAAGTATGTGCGCCCGCTGCAATAAGCCGAACAATGATTCATATCCGAGATACGGTGCAAGGGGTATTTCTGTATGTGAGGAATGGCAAGATGTGTCAGCCTTTGTAGTATGGGCAGAGGCTAATGGCTATAAGAGTGGTCTGTCAATCGATAGAATTGACAATGATGGCAATTATTGCCCAGATAACTGTAGATGGGTAACAATCAAAGAGCAACAAAACAACAAGTCGAGCAATAGAATCCTTGAATACAATGGCAAAAAACTGACTATTGCCCAATGGGGGGAACTCCTTAGCCTAAATAGAAGAACGATATTGAATAGACTAAGAATGGGATGGAGCGTTTCAAAAGCATTAACCACCCCAGTGGATGTAAGGCGGAAAAGAAAGAAGCATATATGAAGTTCACCCAATACTATAGTGGCAGTTCGGGGAATCTCTACACGGTAACTTCCGCTTCGGGCAAAAGATTGATTATTGACCCTGGGGTTACCTGGTTGAAGCTCCAAGTAGCATTAGGTTATGACTTATCAGAGATTGCCGGAGCGTTATGTTCGCATGGGCATTCTGACCATTTCAGAGAGCCAGAAAAAGCAATGTCTGCTGGTATAGATATTTTTGCAAGCAAAGAAACATTTGAATCTCAGGGGTTATTAGAGCATCGCAGGGCAAAGGTTATTAAAGATAAGACCATTATTACCCTCGGCGCAGACTTCAAGGTTCGAGCGTTTGGAACTAATCACGATTTCAAAGGCAGCTTGGGCTTTGTTGTCAAATGTGATGATGAGTATCTCTTCTTTGCAACGGATACTTCTTATATCACGCAGCAGTTCAAGGTGCCTTTTAGCATCGTAGCTATTGAGTGCGGTTATGACAAAAACATACTGCAAAAGCGTGTTGATACCGGCGATACTCACGAAACAGTCGCAAAGAGACTATTGACGAGTCATTTAGAAAAACAAGAGGCGATGAGATATTTAGACGAGTTTTGCGATTTGAGTAAGTGTCGAGAGATACACCTATTGCATATGTCAGGTGATAATATCGATAAGGCACAAGCTAAAAAGGATTTCGAGAAGAGATTTTTCATAGAGACAAGGATGGTCGAAAGTGCCAACGCACCAAGTTCAATCTATGATTGATGGCGAGCCAACTTTTGAAGTCCCGTTAAACGAGATACTGGCGGAGCTAACAATTGGAGGGGCATTAAAGACTTTATCACCTCTGCAATACCATACAGACCAGCAGCGGAAGTGGTATAAAGGTGTATGCCTGAAAGGTCTGTCGGATTGGACGGGCGATACACCTGACGAATGGGATTCGAAGTTAAAGGCATTGTGTAACGGTAACGAATTATTAAAGAAGGAGACTGTTTATTTAGGTAAGGGTCAAACGTGCCAAAGGCTGACTATTGTTGGTGTTGGTAAAAAGAATTTGACAGCCTTTATTGAGAACATTTTGTCAAAATCGATTGAGATGGATTGGCCGATAACCCCGCCCGACCCAGAATTGAGAAAAGAGAAGTTAGTTTCCTTCCCGCAGCGAACAGGTAAGTAAGTGCGTAGCTTGCAGCCTGTTCGCTTTTTTTGAAGATTGAAAGGGATTAAGAATGGCCAGATACGCCAAGACGACATCTGTTCCAGTATCACGGTCAAAGCAGAAGATAGATGAGCTTTTGGAATCCTACGGAATCAAAGAGTCGTTTATAGGCAAGAGTCCCCGTGGCGATGGCATAGGATTCAAGTATCAAGGCAAAGTCTATAAGATGAATGTTCCGACTCCCTCGAAGGATGACAAAACCGAAAAACAATACGAGCAGGAATTGAGACAGCGATGGCGAATACTATATATGTCGATGAAGATGAAATTCGAGGAAATTGAAGCTGGTGTAAAATCGTTTGAGGACCAGTTTTTGGCTCAAATGTGTCTGCCTGATGGGAGTACGGTCGCCGACTTTATGAAACTTCCGGAAAACGTCGCAAGGCTCGAAAAAACCAAAATGCCAAAACTTTTAACAAATTGAAAGGATTCCGATTATGGCAAAGAAAAAAGACTTAATTAAGGTAACTCACGAACCGCACAGTTTGCCTTGTGCGTTGGGTGAAAAGGAAAAGGCTGAAGCCGCGGACCAGTTGGCGAAATCGCTCGAACAGGCCGAAGGCCTTGAACTCGAGCGCAAAAGTGTAGCGGGCGACTTTAAGAGCCGGTTGGACGCCTTGAAGGAACGGATACACCGCCTGATGGTAAACGTTAAGAATGGTGTTGAGATGCGCTCGATAGATTGCGACCTCAGTCTGAACTACACCAAGCTCACCGCAATTTTGGTAAGAAAAGACACCGGGGAAGTAGTTGAAGAGCGCCCGATGACAGACGAAGAACAGCAAATGGAAATGGACTTTGAGTAAGCCTAAAAAACAATAACAAAGCAATAACAGAACGATAACAAAAAGTGAGCAATAAATTACCAGCTTTTCAATTTTATCCAGGCGATTGGTTAAAAGACCCTAATCTATCGATGTGTTGCTCATCTACCAGGGGCATCTGGATAGACCTTCTTTGTGCTATGCACGAATCGAATCGTAGTGGTCAAATCGCAGGTACGGCAGAACAACTCTCCCGTATCTGCCGTTGCACTGCCGTTCAAATCGAACAAGCATTAAAAGAGTTGGAATCCACGTGCACCGCTGGCGTGATAGAGCGGGACAAGAAGTTTACGGTTATAAATCGTCGAATGAAACGTCAAAATGATTTGGCAAAAATTAGGGGTAAAGCTGGAAAAGCTGGAATGGAAAAGAGATGGAGCAAGAAACCTGATAACAAAACGATAACAAAAACGCCCACTTCATCTTCATCTTCATCTTCACTTTCACCTTCAAGAATGAAAGAAAAAGAAAGTGAAAAGAAAAAGAAATTTGTACCGCCAACTTTAGCAGAAGTTGAAAAGTATATTGCTGAAAAGGGGTATGATGTCAATGCGAATAAATTTATGGAGTATTTTACTGAAAGCAGTTGGATAGATTCAAATGGCAAGAAGGTTAGAAATTGGAAGCAGAAAATTATCACTTGGAGCGGCAACCATAATGTCAGAAACAGCAACAAAAATAAGCGAAATTTTGCTGAACAAAAATCCGAATTCGGCCAGACAATATAAAATTTGCGAGATTTGTAAGAAGCGGCCGGCGAATGGATTATTGGGGCGCTTGTGTTCTGTTTGTGAGAGGAAGATTAGGTTTGAACAACTGTCGCCAGAACAACGGAGAGCAGAGTATTTAGCAAAGGTCCCGGAGCGATATATTGTCGCCGAAATTCCACACCTCAAATTTGCTCTACGGGCAGCCTTTTCAAAAGAGATAGAAACTGGGATTTTACTGTGGGGAGCGCCGGGTAGTGGAAAGACTTATGCTATGTCAGCATTGGCGAAAAGATATATATCTAACGGATTTAGCGTTCAGAGGATCCACTATGAAGTGCTTTGCCTTAAGCTTAGAGACACCTTCAATCCCAAAGCCACAAATACGGAATGGGGCATAATAGAACCACTTTTGAATTGTGATAAATTGTTTATTGAGGATTTGGGAGTGACGAAAAGCATCGGTGAAAAGGAAAGCGATTTTAGTTTGAGAACATTCCTTGTTCTGCTGGATATTCGGATGGAACATATGAAGCCCACGTTTATTACAACCAACAAAAGCGTTGAGAATTTAGAGAACAGTTTCGATAAGCGAATAGGCGACCGATTAAGAATCTTTGACATTTTCCAAATGAAAGATAAAAGCCAAAGACGAATTATCAAAAATACATCTTAAGTGGGTATTGGAACAACCGGCGACAAATGGCAATTATAAAGGCTGGTAATAAATGCCAGCTTTGTGGATTTCGCTATCAGTTGGATGTCCACCATTTGTCATATAAAAATTTGGGCAACGAGAAAGATGAGGATTTGTTAGTTGTGTGCAGACGATGTCATAATGATTTACATTATTTTGAGAATCATAGAGATATTAACGACGAAGAAACCAAAAAGATGCAATTAGTTACTGAAACAGAATATAAAAAAAGTTTTAATATGAAAAGGCCAAGATGATTGATACTGAATATGATTATAAATTAGTGGTGTATGGTTCACCGAGGGCGACAAGCGCCGGAGGGTTTGTTCGGGTTTACGATGACCCAAATTCAGCAAAAGAAAAACGTAAACTTGCGGTGGTGATCCAAGAGCAAGCACCAAAGAGGCTTTTAGATTGTCCGCTCCGGGTTGATTTGTATTTTTATCTGCCACGACCAAAGGGACATTATGGCACTGGCAAAAACGCAGGAAGGCTAAAAGTTTTAGCACCAATAAATCATACAAAGAAACCGGACATCGACAATTTGAGAAAACTGATTACAGATGCTATGACTGGAATTTTCTGGAGAGATGATTCGATAATCTGTGAAGGAACGACAAAAAAGATTTATTCCGACAGGCCGAGGACTGAAATCTTTATCAAAATCTTATAAAGCCCTGAAAGGTAAACAATGAACCTTTGGCAAAAGATGAACAACGCCCAGCGAATAACAATTATTATGGCCGTTCTCTACATCGGTCTTGACATTTGGCTTGATGCCACAGACCAGCAGACGTTCTCGCAAATGATTTTAGAGGTCTCCGGCAGAGATGTGGGCTGGATTGTGCCTATGGTTATAGGCGTATGCCTGGGGCATTTTTTCTGGCCGCAGAGGCGCAAGGGGTAAATGAATTTGCCGGTAGGAAAACGGATTTAGCTTTGTGGATTATACCGAAGACATCACGGTTTTGTCACTTTGTGCAGGATATGGAGGTATTGAACTCGGACTATCCGCAGCATTGGAAAACCCTATGCGAATCGTTGCAGTGGAGGTCGAAGCCTACGCATTGGCGAACTTGGTTGCGAAGGCTGAAACGAATAAGTTGGCTATCGAGGCTCTGTGGCCGGATTTGCGAACCTTCCCGAAAGAGCGATTTCGAGGATGCTTTGATATTATCACTGCGGGTTATCCGTGCCAGCCGGAGAGTTGTGCCGGCAAGAGAAAAGGCAAAGCCGACCCTCGATACCTTTGGCCGGATATTGAAAGAATCGTGCAGGCAGTTGAACCTGTTTGGTGTTTCTTTGAGAACGTCGGCGGACACCTTACCGGAACATTCCCGACAGTTTTGCGAAGCCTACGAGATATGGGTTATAAAGTTGAGGCAGGACTGTTTACGGCGGCAGAGTGCGGAGCACCGCACAGAAGACAGCGATTGTTTATCTTGGCGAAGTCCAGCCGAGCAACCAGCGGCAATCAAAACCGACAAATTAAGAGGGGAACTCGGCAAGCGGATGTATCACAAGGACACAGGCAGGCTTGCACAGTACGGTTTAGAGCAGCAAGTCAACTGGCTTACGCCGAAACAGCCGAGCGGAGGGGGTTGTCCAAGAAATACGCCGGGCGGGGGATTGAGAAAGCTGGAAGACCAAACGGAAGTGAACTGGCCGACACCGATGGAACAAGACCACAAGCAGAATGGACCACGGTTACATTCAAATGCCGAGAGTTTATCATCTGTAATCATTGGCCTGCCCGCCCCGGACAGCCGCAGTACGAATGGGAAGAGCCGAGAGTTGTGGGCGACGCCTTGCAAAGGAATAACAGAACAAGGCAGTTGGGGAAATCAAGGCAGAGCGTTGACAAAAGACCTCAATGTAACAGCAAGGAAACTCAATCCCGACTGGGTAGAGCAGTTGATAGGACTTCAGGTAGGATGGACAGACTTAGGTTGTTGGGTAACGGAGTAGTGCCGCAGCAGGCGGAAAAGGCGTTCAGGTATTTGATGGAGAAGTTTTGAGATAAATGAATGTGAACAGGATAATTTGCGGGGATGCTAAAACGGAGCTTAAAAAACTGCCAGATGGGTCTATCAACTGCTGTGTATCGTCGCCGCCTTACTGGGCCTTGCGGGATTACGGTGTTGTAGGCCAGCTTGGTCTTGAGCCGACTTTCGAGGAATACATCGACAAGCTCTGCACAATTTACGATGAGGTCAAAAGGGTTCTGCGGCCTGATGGGACTTGCTTTGTGAATTTGGGGGATACCTATGGTGGCTTAAAAGTTGGCAACACCGAAACCCGCAAATACAAGGGCATAGTAACTGATAGTTTCACAAAATCGGGCGGCGTTGATAAATCTCTCTGCCTAATCCCCCAACGTTTTGCGATAGAGATGGTAAACCGGGGCTGGATACTCCGCAACGTGATAATTTGGCACAAGCCGAACCCGATGCCCTCGAGCGCAAAGGACAGGTTCACAGTGGACTTTGAATATGTGTATTTCTTTGTGAAGAACAAGAAGTATTGGTTCGAGCCGCAGTATGAGCCGTATCTGACAGAGAGCAACGCCGAGCGCCCGAGAATGGGTCAGGGAAATCGCACGAAATATTATAGCAAGCGTGGTTATGGCGGTGGAGGGACCAGCTTTATTGGTCATAGTGGAAATTACAAAACCGATGGGACAACAATTCTTAATCCTCTCGGCCGCAACAAGCGCACGGTCTGGACTATACCAACACAGGCTTTCCCCGAAGCCCACTTTGCCACTTTTCCTGAAAAACTGGTCGAGCCTATGATTAAGGCAGGCTGTCCTGAATTTGTCTGTAAGAAGTGCGGGAAGGCGAGGGAAAAGATATGGGATATATCTTACGAAAACGCCGGTGGCAAAGGCAACGAAAAGTATGACACAGATAATCAGAGCGGTGGGTTAGAGAGCGGGGCTTGCACGCCACAGTCTATGAAATATGGTAGAGCAAATAAGATAACAACACCTAAAGGCTACACCGATTGCGGTTGTAACGCAGGATGGAGGTCGGGTGTTACGCTCGATATGTTTCGCTGGTTCAGGCACGGTCGGCGTAGTGGCTGCAAGATTAAGAAGGGACTATATCCTTATCGACTTGCAGCCTGATTATATAAAAATGGCAGAGGAAAGACTAAAGGCCGTTGAGACCGGCGTTCCCGTCAAAGAGGCAAGGCAAGGACAGTTAAGTTTATTGGAGAATGTAAAATGA
>Ga0315533_1003215_pt1 | contig 10929 bp, 11 predicted proteins | sample SalMarSW160130MG_FD_203081 | JGI IMG/M metagenome (GOLD analysis project Ga0315533, IMG submission 203081) | Salt marsh sediment microbial communities from the Plum Island Ecosystem LTER, Massachusetts, United States - Salt Marsh Sediment SW1601-30 ...
GATTACTCTTGTGTTGCTGTTCTCATTCAAGGGCGAGATTATCCTCTCGAATCCGCTGATAATCCTATGGATTGCGATACCACTGTTTATCCAGACCAACCTGATTTTCTGGATAGCTTACGTCTTTGCGAAAATCATGAAACTTGAATATCGAGATGCCGCACCATCAGCTATGATAGGCGCCTCGAATCATTTCGAGGTGGCGATAGCAACGGCAACGATGTTGTTTGGTTTATCCTCGGGAGCTGCTTTAGCAACGGTTGTGGGCGTGCTTATTGAAGTGCCTGTGATGCTTATGCTTGTTAAGATATGTCTGCGAACTCAAGGTTGGTTCGCACGTTAAGTGATTGAGTAGAAATGAATCGCGAGCAATTAGAAAAATACAGTTCAGCGATTACGCTTTCGGATATGGAAATCTTTGTGTTTCCGGAGCTGATGTACGCCCTGGCTCTGGCTGATATTATGAGCCCCGTTATCTGGCGGTGGCGCCGGCTTGACTGCTTCAGAAAACTGGAAGGTAAAAGCAGCTATAAGAAATTGATGCGGCTCAAGCAGTTCATAATGGACGAATACGAGTTCAATCTCGACCTCGAGACGTGGGGGCTTACCAGCAAGGCCAAAGAGCTTAAGCGATTTGAGAATTTCGTCTCGCCTGAGGCAATCGCCGAAAGCAACGCTCTATTTGGCTATGCGGGCGACAAGTATTACTTTGACGTCGATATCCGCAGGCATTTCGGCCTCGACAAATATGATAGTGACATCATTCCATACTGGAAGACGGAGACCGTAGAGGCGATGGATGCCTTTCGATACAAGCCCGGCTACACAAAACGGGCGGGCGAGTGCGTTTCGCTGGCAGCGCTGTATGCTGCAGCGGCGTTTATCGTCTGTGGAATACCGCTGGAAGACATCTATATGATATTGACGCCGCTTCACTCGCAGAATTTCATCGATATACAGGACGGCGTCCTGACCAACAACAGACGGCTGGTTACGAAGGCAATGTGGTTCAACGGCACAGCTATCTCTGACAAGGCCCAGCGTGCGCTTCGGAACGAAAACGTTACAACCATTGCCCATAATACCGGCTACGTGCATTGTATATATGACGATGCGACGATGGATAAGAATGCCTACCGATACTTTGCGAACCGGCTGGGTTCGTATTTGTCAATGGGCTTAAACCTGCAGGTCTTTGCAAACTTTCTGCGGTGCAATCGGCATTATCAAAAGTACTTTCAGGCGTGTCGGGACTGCCGCGGCCAGATGCAGTTTATAAAGGCGGAAGTGCTGTTTCATTATGAGCACGGCAGCAATTACCGCATAGCCGACAGAACGTTTGAAAAATTGCTTGCCGAGGTCTCCGAGGAGGATTTTGTTCCGTATCAGCTCCCGGGGAGAATTCGATGCGACCAGCTTGAGGAGTTTATAGAAAAAGAAAAGATTGACCCGAGAAACTCGGAGGGCAGAAGCGGATTAACAAAATATCTTGAACCGGTCGTCCCTGATGCAAAGGGGTTTGTTGACGAATTGGCTGATTTTGTCCATACCGAGGCGAAACTGCCGGGTTTGGAGAAAAATTACATATCCGCCGAGCCGATTAAAATCGATGTCATCCAGAGCAGAGAGCAGATTATTGACTATCTGCTGTCGATACGCCGAAGCAATCCTACCGCTGACCTTGCCTTTTACGCGTACCGTGATATGGAAAGCTGTGACTGGGCACCATTTATCAAGGCGGCGATGGAGCGTAATCCGGTGTCAGCGCAAATGGCGGAAGCAATATCGGTTGACCGGGTGTATGCCTGGCTTGAACAAATGGAAAATGTCTCAATCTATGACGGCAAACGCCTGGCCCAGCCGGATGAAGTGGCAAATTACAACAGGGGCGACGGACTCGAAAAAGCGCTTTTGTTAGCTAACGTAATCCGCCAAAGAAACCCCGAACAGGATATTAAAATAACGGTAGATAGTAGTGATGTGCTGCTAAAGGAAAAAGGCGAATACCGGTTCGTATCCGGCAAGGGACTTAAAAACGAGATTAATATGCTGGCGGGAAAAACGATTTGCTGAAAATAAATTAAGGGTGTAACTATGGTCAAATGTCCCGGACAGGACGAGAGATTTTGGAAGCCGGATGATATTTTCGAGGTGGGCTGTCCCGGCTGCGGCGAGTCGATGGAGTTTTTCAAGGATGAGCCGAAGCTGAAATGCCGCAACTGCGGACGGATGGTTGTTAATCCAAAGATAGACCTCGGCTGCGCCGAGTGGTGCAGGTACGCGCAGCAATGTATTGGGATTTTGCAGGGCCGGGACATAGGTAAATTATTTGACAAGCCAGTTGATGAAGCGAAGGGAAGTTAGCTGTTGTTTTGAAAATGGATGGGTGCATCGTGGCTGATTTTGCTAAATCGATAATCCTGGATTTTTGGGCCACCGTGGCCGAGATGTCGCCATATCTGCTGTTCGGTTTTTTCGTAGCGGGACTTCTTTCGGTGTTTGTATCGCAGAAGCTTGTGGAAAGACATCTCGGCGGTAAAGGCCTGTGGCCGCTGGTGAAGGCCTCGCTTTTCGGCGTTCCGCTGCCCTTATGTTCCTGTGGCGTTATCCCCGTATCGATGTCACTGCACAAGCACGGCGCAAGCAGAGGGGCTACAATATCGTTTTTGCTATCGACACCCCAGACCGGCGCCGACAGTATTTTTGTTACATTAAGTCTTCTTGGGCCGGTCTTTGCCGTCTTTAGACCGCTGGCGGCATTTGTTACCGGCATCGTCGGCGGGACATTAGTTAATGTGTTTGGCCGAGCCGCAGAAGACGAAGGCCAGCCGCCGGCAAAATGTTCAGACGAATGTTGTGGTGGTGAAAAAAAGCATAGGATTGCCGCAGGATTAAAATACGGCTTTGTTACGCTGCCGCGTGACATCGGCAAGGTGATGTTAATCGGCCTGGTGATAGCCGCATTTATTTCTGCGGTCGTGCCGGATGACTTTTTCGCAAAGTACCTCGGAACCGGCATCTTTGCGATGGTGGTAATGATGTTTCTCGGGATACCGGTTTATGTCTGTGCCACCGCCTCGGTGCCGGTGGCGGCGGCCTTGATATTAAAGGGACTGACACCGGGGGCGGTGCTGGTCTTTCTTATGACAGGCCCGGCCACCAATGCCGCTTCGTTTGTAACAATATGGAAAACGTTGGGCTTTAGAACGGCAATCATCTACCTGATTACCGTTGCCGGCTGTGCCCTTTCAGGGGGCATTCTGCTCGATTATATCGCCGGCGGTTTTGACTTTGAGATAGTCGCCCGGCCGGGCTGGATGCTGCCGGCAGTTGTTAAATACGTATCAGCCGTGGTGCTTCTGGCGGTTTTGGCCTTTGCTGTCTTCGGTAAGAAAAAGGGGGCTGAATAACGCTGCCGAAAAGCAAATTCTGTTATGACGTCTTTGCCGCTTAATCTCGGTTCTTTCAGTAAACCTGTTCAGCAATTATGGCAGCGTTTAAATCCCTGTATGCTCTGTCCACGTAGCTGCAAGACAAACCGCAGCGAGGGCGAGGTTGGCTTTTGTGGTATTGCGGATATGCCGCTTGTCAGCTCGGCAGGCCCGCATTTCGGCGAAGAAAGCGTCCTTGTCGGCTCCGGCGGCTCGGGAACCATATTTTTCGCCGGCTGCAACCTCGGCTGTATCTTTTGTCAGAACTTCGATATCAGCCACCATCGTCACGGCCAGAAGGTAGCGGTTGAGCGGTTGGCTGAATCTATGCTCGGGCTTCAAAATTACGGCTGCGTTAATATCAATCTTGTTACGCCGACGCATATCGCACCGGCTGCAATGGCGGCGGTTGAATTAGCGAAAAAGAAGGGGCTTCGGCTGCCGATAGTCTATAATACCGGCGGCTATGATTCGGTTGAAACGCTTAAGTTACTCACCGGCCTTGTAGATATTTATATGCCGGATATGAAGTACTCGGATTCGGCGGTTGCGCAGCAGTTCTCCGGTGCAGCCGATTATCCGCAGGTAAACCGCAGAGTTCTCAAAGAGATGCACCGCCAGGTGGGTGACCTTCAGCTAAAGAATGGATTAGCTACACGGGGATTATTGGTCAGGCACCTCGTTTTGCCGAACAATTTGGCGGGCAGCTTCGAGATTATTGACTTTCTCGCGGAGGAAATCTCACCGAAAACAGCAATTAACGTAATGGACCAGTACCGCCCCTGTTATAAGGCATCTTCATATACTAAAATAAACCGCCGACCTACCCCCGAAGAGATTGAATCCGTCTATCGCTACGCAATCAAAAAAGGCCTGAACGTCATTTCCTGACAAGCTGCTCCTTCAGTGTCTTTGCATTGCAAATGGCGTTGGCGTCGATGTCATTATTAAAATATGCATAAACGCTGCGGGCCTGCTTGATATTTTCCTTAATCCACTGTGCCCAGTCTTCCAGCATCGGCCTGGTATAATTGCTCTGATATTTACCTGTCGGGCCGTGAAACCGGATATAGATTACCTTGCCGGTAATTATACGAGGCGATTCGATACCCGGCATATCGTGAGTACAAAAACCGGCACCGAATTTATCGAGCAGTTTGTAGGTATCTTCCGAGAACCAGCTTTTATGTCTGAATTCAAAAACAGCCGTCGGTTTTTTAGGCAGAAGCCGAGCAAAACCCTCAAGCCGGTCGAGGTCCTTGTGAAAGCTCGGCGGCAGTTGATATAGAATCGCCCCGAGATTGCCTTTCAGCAAACAAGCCCCTTTAAAGAACCGTTCGAGCGGCTCCGACACATCTTTCAGCCGTTTGATATGCGTTATATAGCGATTGGCCTTTACTGTATAGAGAAAGCTCTTTGGCGCCTGTTTGTGCCAGCTCTCGAAGGTTTTCTGTTTCGGCAGTTGATAAAAGGTATTATTGATTTCAACGGTGTCGAAGTGTTTTGCATAGTGCTGGAACCATTTGCTTTTTGGCAGCCCTTCAGGATAAAATCGCCCGCTCCAGTGCACATAATGCCAGCCCGACGTGCCTATGCGGATATTATGACCGGCTTTGCTCATAGGGCTAAAAGGTGATTTTGAACTCTTCGTATTGTGGATTAAGTTGTGCTTCTTCGACTCTGGTCTCGCTTATATAGCCGACGAAGGATTCCTCAATATCCCGGGTGCAGTTGTCGATGTCTTCATCCCGACCCTGGGCGAGCATCTCGACGGTGCCGTCCGGCGCATTACGGACCATTCCGGTCAGGCGATAACGATTGGCTGCGTGAAAGACGGTGAAGCGAAAGCCGACCCCCTGAACCTGGCCGACAAAAATTATATGTTTGGCAATCCGCTCCATTGCGACCTTTATGCTAACCTAAAATGCTTTTTAACGCAACCAGCCGGTAGCGAAATAAATTAGAGTTCACCGAGGGCGGTAAGTTGAGTATAATCCATTGGATTTGTGTTTTTAACGGTGCTCGATTATGGCAAAAAAGACAAAGAGACAACTCGAAAGAGACGAGCAGATATACCAGCTTACCACGCTTGTGGCGGGGGAATTTTCGCTTCAGGAGGTGCTGGACAGGTTAGCCGAGGCGGCGGTGAGGATTGTGGGGGTAAAGGCCTGCTCGATTCGTCTGCTCGACGAGGCCGGCGACGATTTGAAGATGCGAAGCACCTACGGGCTTAGCGAGGAATATCGCAACAAGGGACCGGTCTCAAAAAATGACCCTGTGGTTGAGGCCGCCTTTGCAGGCGAGGCGGTGGTGCTGGACGATATGCGGGTTGATGACCGCGTAAAATATAAGGATGCGACGATAAGAGAAGGACTGGTCAGCCAGCTTACGGTGGCGATGCGATTTAGGAATAAGCCCATCGGCGTGCTTCGGCTCTATAGTCCTAAGCCGAGGCGATTTGACGAGGATGATATCGGCCTTGCCAGGGCGGTTGCCTCGCAATGTGCTGTGGCAATAACGAATGCCAAACTTTACGCAGAGGCGATTGAAGGCGCGCGCATCGCAGAGCAGATGCGGCTGGCAGGAGTCGTTCAGCGAAGGATGATTCCGGAAGAGGCACCGGCGATACCGGGTCTGGATATAGCGGCTACTTATATCCCCTGTTTTGACGTCGGCGGTGATTTTTACGATTTTATTCAGATAAGCAGTGACTGCGTTGCCGTGGCGATTGCCGATGTGATGGGCAAGGGCATTCCCGCTGCAATAATGACAAGCTCGTTTCGAGGCGCCTTACGCGCTTACGCCGAGGGCCGACACAGCCGAGATACCGTCGCAGAGATTGCCGGCAAGCTCAACAAAATGGCATCCAGTGAATGCAGGGACGGCGAGTTTATCTCGCTGTTTTACGCAATCATTGATGCCAAAGACAGAACCGTAACCTACTGTAATTGCGGTCATGAGCCGACGATGCTGATAAGAGCCGGCCGGGTGACGAAGTTGGAAAAGGGCGGAGTCGTGCTCGGAGTTGACGCACAGGCCGAGTATGAGATTGAAACTGTTGGCTTGAAGGACGACGATTGTCTGCTTTTCTATACCGATGGGCTGGTTGATGCACCCAACTTTGATGGCGAGTTCTGGGGCAGAGAGAGATTGCTGGAGGTGGTCAATGAGTTCGCTGCGGAGCCGGCCGAGCGAATGGTTAAAGATATACTTGGCTACAGAAGACGCTTTGTCGGCCTTGCCAGCCAGTGCGATGATACGAGTATTATTGTCGTCAAGGTCAAAGAAGAATTGAAAATGAACGATTAAAGTGCGGTATGATACACGCAGGATGGCGAAATTGATTATTACAATTGACGGTCCCGCGGCCAGCGGTAAAAGTACGGTGGCCCGCCTGTTGGCCGGGAAACTTGAAGCCGGCTTTCTCGATACCGGTGCGATGTATCGGGCCGTTACGTTGGCGGCGATGCAGGCCGGCGTCGATATGAATGACCAAGAGAAGCTGCTCGGCGTTTTGGGAACAAGCAGATTCCGGTTTTCGAGTAAAGAAGGGAAAATGTCGGTCAGTATCGATGGTGTTGATGTTACCGAGAGAATCCGACAGCCGCAGGTTACTGCCAATGCCCGCTATATTGCCTCGTCGCCTAAAGTGCGCCGTAAGCTGGTAGAGATGCAGAGGGAATTCGCAGCCGGCGAGGAAAAGATAGTTACCGAGGGAAGAGACCAGGGCACGGTAGCATTTCCCGACGCCGATATAAAATTTTATTTGACGGCCGGCCCAATCGAGCGGGCGAGAAGAAGACAGGCCGAACTGCGGGCTAAAGGCCAAACCAGCAGTATCAAGGACATCCGGATGGCTATCGAAGAGAGGGATAGAATTGACGAAAGTAGGGCGGTTGGGCCGTTGAGGCCGGCTGACGATGCTGTTGTTGTCGATACCACCGACTTGAGTATAGAAGAGGTCGTGGAAAAACTTTCGTGTTGTGTAGAAGAAAATGCTTAAAAAAAGACTGAAGGCGAGATGGTTCTGGCTTGCTCGCTGGGCGTGCAGATTATTCTGTATTCTGTTTTTTCGCCTGCGTGTTTACGGCAGGGAAAATGTCCCTGATAAGGGTGCCTTTGTATTGGTCGGTAACCACCAGAGCTATCTTGACCCGATATTCTGCGGGGTGCCCTTGAAGAGACATTTGTATTTTCTTGCCCGGGACAATCTTTTTGCCAACAGGTTTTTCGGCCGGCTGCTTTCTTCGGTTAATGTCGTTCCGCTGCGGCGCGGTGAGGCGGACTTGTCGGCGATGAAGGAGGTCATCGGTAAGCTTAAAGAGGGCGGGGGGGTTTGTCTTTTTCCCGAAGCTACGCGCACGAAGGACGGAAAAATAGCGCCGTTCAAAGGTGGCTTTGGTCTTTTGTGCAGGCGGGGCGAGGCGGCGGTTGTGCCGGTGATGATTGACGGGGCCTTCGAGTGCTGGCCCAGGTTCAAGAAGATATTTTCACCTGGTAAACTGATTGTGGTCTGCTACGGCAAAAGAATAACCGCCGAGCAGGTAAAAGAAATGAAAGACAGGGAATTGACAAGCTGCTTGACGGATACGCTCCGCCAAATGCAGACAAAAACCCGGATAAAACACGGCAAAAAACCATACAAGTATTGATATTGAGGGGGAAACTGATGATGCGATTTAAGGTTGAAGACACTTTAACTGAAGCGCAGGTTCAGTCGGGTCTCAATAACATCATTAAAGACGGAATAGCTTCACAGGCAATGGGCGTATTGACCGGCGGGGCATTCTTAATCGCTTTTGCAATCAAGCTCGGCGCATCCAACTTTGTCATAGGGCTTTTGGCTGCAATCGGGCCGCTGTCTCAGTTATTACAGCTTCCTTCGATTTACCTCGTGGAGAAAATCCGCAACAGAAAGGCGATAACCATCGCTGCTGCGGCGGTGAGCCGCCTGTTTTGGCTGTTGATAGTCCTTATCCCGTTTTTATTTGCAGACACATTAGGGCTTGGAATCTTATTGGTTTCGCTGGTAGCTGTTTCTGCTCTTGGAGCGGTCTCCGGCTGTAGCTGGAATTCCTGGATGCGGGATTTGATACCGTCGGATATACTCGGCTCGTTTTTCTCAAGGAGAATGAGAATAGCCACCGGTGTTGCGATTGTAATAAGTTTAGCCGCCGCTGCTTACCTCGACATCTGGAAAAAGCTGTTCGCGGATTATGAGATTCACGGCTACGCAATCCTGTTCCTGGCCGGCTTCGGAGCAGGGGCTATTGGCGTATATTTTATATCACGCATACCGGAACCGCGGATGCCGAAAGCCGCCGAGAAGGTTAAGATTTTCAAATTGCTTATTCAGCCGTTTAGAGACGAGAATTTTCGCAAACTAATCGCTTTTTTGGCCTCCTGGAACTTCGCAGTTAATCTGGCGGCCCCTTTTTTTATGGTATATATGCTCAGACGGCTGGGCCTGAGTATGTCATTTATAATCGCTCTTTCAATTCTCAGCCAGGTGGTGAACTTCGCCTTCCTGCGACTCTGGGGCAGGTTCACAGACCGCTTCAGCAACAAATCGGTGCTGGCAATCAGCGGGCCTTTGTTTATATTATCAATCCTTGGCTGGACGTTTACCACAATGCCCGAAAAATACATATTGACTATCCCTTTGCTGGTTGTCATACATATTGTAATGGGTCTTGCCTCGGCAGGTATAGCTTTGGCAAGCGGCAACATCGGCCTTAAATTGGCGCCACAGGGACAGGCTACCGCTTATCTTGCGACTAATACCATTGTCAATTCGATAGCAGCCGGAATCGCACCGATTTTAGGCGGAAAATTCGCAGACCTTTTCTCAGGCAGAGAACTGGCCTGGACATTAGAATATACCAGTCCGACGGGAAAATTTACGCTGCCGACATTGAATCTACAGCAGTGGGATTTCTTTTTCGCTCTGGCGTTTTTGATTGGTCTATATTCGCTTCACCGCCTTGCTATGGTCAAAGAGACCGGCGAAGTGGAAGAGAAAATTATTGCAAGAGAGCTGTTCTCGGAGATAAGCGGCCAGGTCAGGACGCTGTCTTCCGTCGAGGGTATTCGTCAAATGATCAGCTTCCCGTTTTCAATAGTTAGGAATCTTGCAGAAAGGGTAATTCCAAATGAAAACAGCAAAACAAACTAAAACGCGGTCAAAAAAGGCAGGCCTGCCGCCCGGCACCCTCGTTCATATCGGCGAAAAAAAGGCCGAGTCGGTAAGAATTACCGTTATCGACTATGACCAGCAGAACTTTCAGGAAAGCCAGGTTGCAAACATCGAGGATTGTTTCCCGTTCAAAGCCACACCTACGGTAACGTGGATAAATATCGACGGCCTGCACGATACAAGCATCATAGAAAAGCTCGGCAAACATTTCGACCTGCATCCTCTTATTCTCGAAGATATTCTCCATACGGCCCAGCGGCCGAAATGCGAAGATTACGACAATTACATATTTGTTGTCATCAGGATGCTAAGTTTTGGTGATGAGAACGAAGTAATAAAATCCGAGCAGGTCAGCTTAATACTTGGTGCCAATTTCGTTATCTCATTCCAGGAAAAAGTCGGGGATGTTTTTGAGCAAATCCGCGACAGAATCAGAAATGCAAAGGGCCGTGTCCGAAAAATGGGCCCGGATTATCTTATGTATGCACTATTGGATGCCGTTGTTGACGGATACTTCGGAATTCTGGAAAAACTCGGAGAAAATATCGAAGCTATGGCCGAAGAGCTGGTCAGCGAACCGACCCAGAAGACCCTCCAGCAGATACACAGCCTTAAAAGGCAAATGATATCCCTGAGAAAATCCGTTTGGCCGTTGAGAGAGCTAATCGGCGGACTTCAGCGTAGTGAATCTTCACTTATAAAGCAGGATACCAACATATACCTTAGGGATGTTTATGACCATACCATACAGGTTATAGACACGGTAGAGTCCTTCCGTGATACGGTCTCCGGTATGCTCGACATCTATCTTTCGAGTATCAGCAACAGAATGAACGCCGTGATGAAAGTGCTGACCATTATTGCCACAATATTTATCCCCTTGACGTTTATCGCCGGCATATACGGAATGAATTTCAAGTATATGCCGGAGCTCGAATGGCGCTGGGGCTATGGTTTGGTTTTGATTGTTATGATGATGGTGGTGGTTATTATGCTGATATACTTTAAAAGAAAGAAATGGCTTTGAAACTTGTAACTGAATTTATTCTACCCGCAAATTGAGGAGAGTCAGTAATGAGTTGGATACTATTTATTATAGTGCTTACCGTTGCGTTTGTAATAGTCCGGATAGGTGCGATAGCATTTCAATTGACCGGTCTTGAATGGTCTTTGGCCAAGTTTCAGTCGTTGTCCTGTTTTACCGGAACGGGATTTACTACCAAAGAGGCCGAATTGATTACCGGCAATAGGCAAAGGCGTCGAATCGCCTCGATTCTAATGGTCCTGGGAAATGCCGGTCTT
>Ga0315533_1003216_pt1 | contig 10929 bp, 8 predicted proteins | sample SalMarSW160130MG_FD_203081 | JGI IMG/M metagenome (GOLD analysis project Ga0315533, IMG submission 203081) | Salt marsh sediment microbial communities from the Plum Island Ecosystem LTER, Massachusetts, United States - Salt Marsh Sediment SW1601-30 ...
CACTTGCAGAGCGTCTTAAACAAAAGGGCAAAGCTTACAAGGTAGTCATTACCGCCTGCATGCGTAAGTTGCTGATTATTCTGAATACTATGGTTAGGAATCAAACTTTATGGTCTCCACAAAAATTTGTAAAAAATACTTGAAATCTAACACAGCCGCTCTGTGGCAAAAGTCGGAAAAATCTCTATTGTATAAAAACCGGCCTTATGATATAAAACATTCCTGTTATTAATTTACTCATAAGGAGATACTAATATGGATGCACTGGAGCGGTATGACCCGCAGATTTACGAGCTAATTCGGCAGGAGAAAGCGCGGCAGAGCGGCTGTATTCGTCTTATCCCGTCGGAGAACTACGTATCCGAGGCCGTAATGTTAGCCAGCGGCAGTTGTCTTACCAACAAATACGCCGAGGGCTATCCTGGCCAGCGGTATTATGAGGGCCAGCAGGTAACTGACCTTATCGAGATTATGGCACAGGAGCGGGCGAAGAAATTATTCAAAGCCGACCATGCAAACGTCCAGCCGTATTCCGGCTCTGTCGCCAATCTCGCCGCGTATCTTGCCTTGATTAATCCGGGCGATATGATTATGGGCCTGTCCCTACCTCACGGCGGCCATCTAACGCACGGATGGAAGGTCAGTGTTACGAGCCGGATTTTCAAATCTGTCTGGTACACGGTTCGTCCGGACACCGGTCGTTTGGATTATGATGAGATTGCCGACCTTGCGAAGAAGCATCGGCCCAAAATCATTATCTCCGGTGCAACCGCTTATCCAAGAGAAATTGACTTTGAGACTTTCGGCCAAATCGCCAAAGACGTCGGCGCCTATCACGTCAGTGATATCGCCCATATCGCCGGCCTCGTAGTTGCCGGAATACATCAAAGCCCGGTCGCACATGCGGATATTGTGTCGACGACGACGCATAAGACGCTGCGGGGGCCGCGGGGCGGGATGCTGCTGTGCAAAAAAGAGCATGCAGAAAAGGTGGATAAATCCGTCTTTCCGGGCTTGCAGGGCGGGCCGCATATGCATACAATGACGGCTGTCGCAGTGGCAATGGCAGAGGCGGATACGCCGGAGTTCGTCGTCTATGCAAAACAAATCGTCAAAAACGCCAAGGCACTCGCAAATAAGCTGCTCGAATACGGCTTTAACCTGTCATCAGGCGGGACTGATAACCACCTAATACTTATCGATTTGCGAAATAAAAATGTGACCGGCAAAAAACTGGCAAAGGCACTCGACAGGGCAAGAATCGTTACCAACTACAACACAACACCAATAGACCCTGCACATCCGGCTAATCCTACCGGATTGCGGCTCGGTACGCCGGCAATTACCACACGTGGTATGAAAGAACCGCACGCTGAGCTAATCGCCAGCTTTATAAATAAAGTCGTTGAGAATATCGACAACGAATCGGTAATCGAAGAGGTCGGCAGAGAAGCACTGCTGCTAAGCTCGCAGTTCCCTGTGCCGGGACACTTTATTATCCCAAATAAAAACGCAGAGACAATAACGACTTCAGAACGCCTGACGCCGTGGCTGTTTGGCGGATAAGAACGTGACCCGTCGCTCGTGACCCGTATATAGAGAACCGCATCTCGTCCCCATGTTTTCTTCCGAAAACAAGCATGGGGATGAATGAAGCGTGAAGCGTATCTCGTATAAACTCTAAATCCGAAACAAATCCGAAATTCTAATGTTAAAAACCATAAAGAACGGACCAAAGACTCAAGACTGATTTTGTCACGAAGTCACACGAATTTGATGTATTTTTCTTGAAATTTCTGAGATAGGTGCTATAATACAAGGGACACTGAGGAGGCACAAGCCAATATGCGATAAGGCAGGAGCGGTCAGAAAAATCAAACTCAATTTTGAGGAGGAAATGATGAAAACGAAAGTATTTACAATTCTGGCAGTTGTAATGTTGTTAAGTATGTGGTCAGTTCGAGCCTACGCCATCTGGGATATTTACAGCGATACAGACATCCACAGCGGATTCTATACCTTTATTAATATCTATGACACACCGCCAGACCATACAACCGTCAATATGTACGGAGGAAGCTTGGATTATATAACTACTTACGACCAGAGCACTCTGAATTTCTACGGCGATAGTGTACAGGTTGGAGCTTGTGATTACAGCACTATTAACGTCACCGGAGGAACCCTTTCCGGAGTTGAAGCTTATCACTATGGAACTGTGAATGCATCTGGAAATGGTAACTATACGTATCTTTCAGCTCATGACTTTGGGATTGCAAATATGACAGGTGGGATTGTTGACCGTATTTCCGTTGGTGACTTTGGCACTGTAAATCTCTTTTCAGGTAATGTATTGGACCGTTTATGGGCAAATGATTCTGGTGTGATAAACATATACGGTCACGACCTGTTTAAAACCGATTCTGGTGGCACTTATGGGTATGGACAAGTCTATGGTTACCTGACCGATGATACATATATATCTGTCGACCTAAGTAATTTAGATGCCTATTCACACATAAATTTAATCCCTGAGCCATCTTCGCTCTTGTTACTCGGCTTGGATGCGGTGATGGTGAGAAGAAAATTTAAAGGTCTTCTAAATCCCTCCTAATATCATATTCTTGTTCAAAGTCTTCTTCAAAAGGAGGGTTTATTTCAACAATCTCAGAACTATAATAAATTTCCATACCACGAAGAAAACATATTCTACCATTATTCCCCAAATAATCCCCTTTTTTAGCTAAATTCATTAAAGCAGAAGGTTCAATATGCTGCATTCTAAGTTCCTCAGCCTTTCGTATGGAAATGTATGCGCCATCATCTAAAACAACAACTACTCTCCCATTATCCAACTTCCAAACTTCTTTTTCTAAAAGTCCTTTCCTATTAAATTCTCTTCTCTGAGTATAAATACTCCCATTTCGAGAAATAAATTCCCTTTTCTTTTTTGCAAAGGGAGGCTGGATATCTATGCTATCTTTTACCATACAATCCTGCATTTTAACACATTTATAACAAGTATTGTATAGAAAAATATGTTTCCGCTTCTTTATTTAACCTTCCATTTCATTATCTCAGAAGCTGTATCGAAGAAGTCAGCTGAAGAATTCTAAAAATCTTTGTTAATTTTTGCAAGTTTTTTCCTGCTCGGCTTGGGTACGGTGATAGTGAGAAGAAAAAAGAAGTAAGGACGATAGAGGACCTACGCACCAATCAGACGTGAAAACTCCGCAATAAATTGCACGAAAAAGCAAACCCCGCCCGGGGAACAGGACTCAACATAAAAAGGCGGTATGGAGGGTAAGCTCTTAATGGCAAACGAGGGATTGAATTTTTGGGCGGATTTGATATTCTATAAGAAATAAGGCACAGGCTGGTTTAAGGTACAGTAATACTGTTTCAGGGCTTAGCTCTTAATTGATGGAATTCGGAGATGGCTAAATGGAAACGCGGTTTAGGAAGTTTGTTATGGGAATATTAACAACAATATCGCTTTGCGGGCTTTGCGGAGGAGCGTCGAGACAGATACCAACATTGGAAATTGGGGCAGTACCGCCGGATTTTAATTTGCCCGGTATTGACAGCAAGATGTACAGCTTAAAGAGCTTCTCCGACAGCCAAACACTTGCTGTTATATTCACATGCAATCACTGCCCGACGGCGCAGGCGTATGAGCAGCGGATAATGAGCTTGTATTCGGATTACAAGGGAAAAGGGGTGGCAGTAGTCGCGATAACGCCGAACGACCCCAGGGCGGTTCGGCTGGATGAGCTTGGGTATTCGGATTTGGGCGATTCGTTCGAAGAAACAAAATTGCGGGCGAAAGAAAGAGGATTCGAATTTCCTTATCTTTATGACGGAGAGAACCAGAAGGTATCGCTTGCATACGGGCCTGTGTCGACGCCGCATGTATTTATTTTCGACAAGGACCGAAAACTGCGGTATGTCGGCGGGATTGATAATTCGGAGAATCCGAAGCTGGTGAAAAAAAGATTTGTTCGAGATGCACTGCTTGGGGGTAAGCCAGTGGCGGTAGAGAAGACGAGAACGTTCGGCTTTTCAATTAAATGGGCCAATAAAAGAAAGCTAGTGGAAAGGGCTTTTGCGAAATGGGCGAAAGAAGAGGTCGGTTTGGAGACAATTGACCGGCAGAAAGTGGCTGAGCTTTTGAAGAACAAGTCGGACAAACTTATGCTTTTGAATATCTGGGCGACGTGGTGCGAGCCATGTGTGATTGAGTTCCCGGAGCTTGTTACAATCAACCGGATGTACAGGGGCAGGGAATTTGAGCTTGTGACAATCAGTCTGGATACGCCGGATAAAAAAGAAAAAGTAATTACGTTTTTGAAAAAACAACAGGCATCGTGCAGAAATTATCATTGGGCAGGTGATGATAAAAATGAGTTTGCGGATGTTCTCGACGAAAAGTGGCGAGGTGAAATTCCGTATACGCTGATAATCAAGCCGGGAGGGGAAATTATATATCGACACGCAGGAATAATCGAGCCGCTCGAAGTTAAAAAAGTTATAGTAAACTATCTTGGGAGATACTTCTTCTGAAGTTCAGGGAAGCGGCGGGTAAGCTCCAGTAAAGCGGGCATCGGTTTTTGGCCGGCCCAGAAGCTTGCTGATTTCATCCGGAAGAGTGGTTGCCACTTTGGAACCTGGAAATGCCTGTAATAACTGGTAATTGCCCAATTTTGGACTCTTGAATAAGGGGCCATCATAATCGGCGAAATACCGGCTGTTGGCTGAAAATTCCGAATGCAGTTTCTGCAAACCCTGCAGCGACTTAAATACCAGCTGGCACGCATCGTTCGGCGCAGGACTCCATAAAAGCAATGGTTTATCTGCTGTGTCCGGCCCTCGAACATACACATTATAATCGAGCTGTTTGACCTGCGGCTTATCGAGCCGCTCACATAAGGATTGCGGCTGCCAAACAACCAGAAGGGGTCTGCGATAATTCTCATCGCCTGTGAGCAGGTTATTGACAAATACGTGTCCGTCCCGGTCATTGACATCCGGGCCGGTACTGGGATGCCAGCCGAAGTGGTCGCCGGCAGCAGTTCTTGCAGTGCGCCCAATGCATACAGTACTGTTTACCAATGTGTTGTTATACATTTCGACATCCGAACTGTTGATCAGGAAAATACCCTGGTCACAATTGACAAAGACGTTTCCGGCGCAAATTGCTCCTTTAGAGATTTCAAAGAAGAAACCATTATCGCTCGGCCAGAACCGATTGTTGGAGAACCGCCTTTCCATATTGCCTATGTTCTCGACCCGGTTGTTAAGAAACCGGCCGTCAACATTGCCCACGTCATACCAGATACCGTTTGAATACGGATGGTCGATAACGAGGTTGTCCCGGCACGTTACACGGTAACATTGATTAAAAATCTTAACCGCAGCGGGATAGTAGCCGGTGATTTCCTCGATATTGTTACGAGTGAAGATGTTTTTTTCCAGCAGGACATCGGACGAGCTAAGGATAAAAATGCCTTCGGTACTGGTGTCGCTCACCAGGCAGTGGCGGAGCGTTAAATTATCTCCCCTGAAGTAAGCGCCAACCCGGGAACAGAAAGAAATGGTGCAATGCTCCAGGGTCGTACCCACTACTTCTTTCCCATGGTCGGACTCATCAGACAAACCCTCGGGATTCGTTCCTTCAATTTCGATTGCACGGTAGGCATACTGGGTGAAAGTGATTCCCCGAATCACAGGCCCCTTGCGGTCAGAAGTCTTGCCGTGACAGTTCCCGGTTATCCTCGTAAGAGCACCATTAAAAGCGGTGATTTCGACCAACCGGTCTGTGGGGTCGGTGCCGATGAAAACCAATCTGGCTTTGTAGTCGATGAAATACGAATTCTCGTCAATTTCTTCTTCCCGGCCGACCGGTTGTAATAACTTGCCGTCCACAAACACCATGTCATTGTTAAAGCGATACAGAGGAGTTTCTCTGCCATGACTTTGAGGCCGCCACCAGCTCGCAGGCTTGTCAGGGAATAAACGAGACCAGGATGTTTTCCATAATCCGTTTCTTTGACGCTCCCAGTTTTTTGCTACAAAGGTTCCCTTCAAGACAGGCTGTTCATTCGCATAGGGCTGTATAGTGATTCCCTGGTTCAATTGCAGGTCACCGGTACGATAAGTTCCGCCTCGCATCACGATTGCATCGCCAGTCACTACCCGCTTTATAGCCGCTTCGAGGGTTGTGGGTTTGGCAAGAGTTTGGCCTGATTCTGTGTCATTACCATCGGGCGCTACATAGTAAATCTTGCCCGCATCCCTGGGTAACTCGTAGGTTTGCCGTATCGGGCCGTAAGGACCTCCCGAGGGTTGCGCTATTACTGGCAACGAACCAAAGATTATGCAAAGAAGGACGCAACAAAATAAATGTGGCTGATACCATTTCTCTGTTTGAGCATGTGAACGAGGGCGATTTCGCCTCCTTTGCTGTCTCCGACAGAAGGCAAGTAGGGTGGATTGTTCAAGACGGCTTGACTTCATTTCATTTTCCTTTCGAGTAACGGTTAATAAAGGTCAAAGGTGTTTACGACTATGGGTCGGTAAACCGAGATTCTCCATTTATACGGTTAAAAACATAACTTCTACTGACGATGCCTTTATTCTGCATAAGTCGACTCGAATTGTCAAGAAGTTTTTGCGGTTACTGGATTGCGTGGGTTCTAAGAGCACTATAGAAAGAGATGTAGCTGCTGCAGGTCAAAAGGCTAAGAGGTTACATTTTTCTGCTCCTCGGGTGCGGGGCAGGCAAAGAATGTCGAAGTGAAAAGTATGGATTCCGAAACAAGTGGGGGATAACAAGCGCCTGATACTAACGATTGTCGGCAGTACATAAGGAGTTTGTTTTTCGCAGGGGTAAGAACGGAATTGCCGGTTGTGTAGCTTTGATTATCTTTCTATAAATATCGGTATTATCCATTGGGTCTGTAAAAATAGCAGCCCTTCTTCCCCAGGCATATACGGGGACCTCTGTAGCAGTATGGTCTTTGGAAGAAAAGCTGGCTTGCGGCAAATTGCCTTTTCCGTTGCTTTTAATGACTTTTAGGCCTCCGGTTTCGTGGTCTGCGGTGACAATCAGCAGGGTATCGTTTTTGGTCTTTGCCCAGTTTAGTATTTTCTGAACGGCATTTTCGAACTCTATAGTCTCGCCTATGATATCGGAGAGATTGTTATCGTGCCCGGCCCAGTCAATTTTTCCGCCTTCAACCATAAGAAAGAAACCGTCCGGGTCGTTATCGAGAATTGCAAGGGCAGTTTCGGTCATTTGTGAGAGATGCGGCAGGTTGCCAGACCATTTTGTTTCGTAAGGGATGTCACTGCCGAACTGGCCTGAGACCATAGTGACATTTTCGGTATTTAGATTCTGCATTTCAGCTAAATTATTAACAACGATATAGCCGGCATCTTTTGCGGCCTGTGGCGTCATTCCTTTTTCACCGGCTCCAAATAATACGTTGGGCCTTGTCTGCGTCAGATAATCGGCAGCGATATTATCGTAATTATAACGGCTGGGCTCATGTGCAGCGAAACCGGCAGGAGTTGCGTGTGTTATGGGGGTCGTGGTAACCAGGCCGACGGCTTTGCCCTTTTGTTTGAAATGTTCGAGCAGCGTTTCTAATTCAGAGCCATCGCCGGGGATTTTCATGTTCAGGACTTTGTTATTGACCTTCTGACCCGTGGCCATTGCTGTTGCCGAGGCGGCTGAATCGGTTACGGCGGCATTTGCAGAATGGGTAGTCATAGATGTCTCATACGGAAAGCTTTCAAAGCAAAGTGTGCCTTCTTCGCCATTTGCGTATATTGCCGCAGCGCGGACTTGCTCAAAGCCCATTCCGTCACCTATGCAGAGAATGACGTTTCTCGGTGAAGTTGCGCAGCCGGATACTACGGCTAATAATACGAAAAATAACAATATTATTGGATTTTTTGTCCTGAGCATTTCTTAAATCCAAAACAGTGTAAAAATTCATTAAAACACACATTTACTATACTTGCAAGAAGATGTGCTTGTTTATAACAATTCGCAAAAAAAAAGCAAAGGCACTTTTAACCAATTTGGGCTGAACTGGGCCTTTTTTATTGCATACAACCAGGCAAATGGATATTATAGCTGCGATATAATTTTTCGATGCAACATCAGATTTACATGGGTAGTAACAGAGAAATGGCAGATGTAACCTTGATAACTGGCGATGGGATTGGGCCTGAGATAGCAGAGGCGGCACGCAGATGCGTGGATGCTACCGGTGCAGGAATTAACTGGGATATAATGGAGGCAGGTGTTGAAGTAATGCAGCGGGAAGGGACGCCGCTACCGGAAGCGACGGTCGAATCCATCAAGAAAAACGGCGTTGCGTTAAAGGCGCCTATTACCACGCCGGTGGGAAAGGGCTATAGAAGTATAAACGTGCATCTTCGCCAGACGCTTGATTTGTATGCGTGCCTTCGGCCCTGCAAAAGCTATAAGGGCGTGCGAAGCAGATATAGCGATATCGACCTTGTCGTCGTGCGTGAAAATACCGAAGACCTCTATGCGGGTATCGAATTTCAAAAAGGAAAAGACGATACGGCTGAGATTATCAACTGGATAAATAACCATAGCGAACGAAAAATAAACAAAGACTCCGGTATTAGCATAAAACCGATTTCTGTCAAGGCGACACAGCGAATAGTGAAATTCGCATTCGACTATGCGCGCAAGATGGGACGCAAAAAGGTAACGAGCGTTCATAAGGCCAATATTATGAAATTCTCAGATGGGCTGTGGCTTGATGTGAGCAGGGAAGTTGCAAAGCAATACAGCGATATCGAGTTTGAGGACCGCATCGTTGACAATATGTGTATGCAGCTGATTCAAAAGCCGGAGCTTTACGATGTAATCGTTCTGCCGAATCTCTACGGTGATATCATAAGTGATTTGTGCGCGGGTATTGTGGGTGGGCTGGGTGTGGCGCCGGGTGCGAACATCGGTGACAAGGTGGCTATCTTCGAGGCGACACATGGCAGCGCACCGAAATATAAAGGACAAAATAAGGTAAATCCTACGGCCTTGATACTAAGCGGAGTGATGATGTTAAGACATATAGGTAAAAAGGCAGAGGCAGATGCATTAGAATCAGCAGTTACAGCAGTAATAGCTGAGGGAAAAAACGTCACTTACGATATGAAAGAAGACCGTAACGACCCGACCGCAGCAGGTACAAGTGAAATGGCCGACGCTATCATAGAGAAAATAAAAATTTAACCCCCATTTTGCGTTGTATAGAAGAGGACAGCCTTAGTGCTTAATAATCGTCAGGAAATAAGGTCAACTCCCAATACTGGTGGATTTTTTCCATCATGAGCATAAAGTTTTTGTGGTCGACGGGCTTGATGATGTAACCTGCAACACCCAGGTTGAAAGCTTTGACTCTATCCTGTTCAGCCTTGGATGTGGTCAGGATTATCACAGGAATCTTTTTTAGTTCATTATCAGCTTTTGTAATCTTCATAAATTCAACGCCGCCCATCCTGGGCATATTCAAATCAAGAAGAATAATCTGAGGTGTGTTATTATCTTTGTTTCTTAGATATTCGAGGGCCTCTTCACCATTAGTTACATGAGCGAGTTTGTTTTTAACATGAAGATATCCAAATGCCTTTTTGACAGTCATCGCATCTACGGTGTCATCTTCAACTAGTAATATTGGCTTGAAGTCCTGCTGTGGCATATTCTGCCTCCTTTCTTTGGTCCTTAGGTAACGTGAAAAAGAAGGTACTTCCCTGACCAGGTGTTGATTCTACCCAGATCAGGCCATCATACATTTCGACAATTTTTTTCACTATCGGAAGCCCAATGCCAATATTCTCGGTTTCGTCACGAGTAGAAAGTATCTGAAATATTTCAAAAATCTTTTCAAAATATCTTTCCTCGATTCCGGGACCATTATCAGCGACGCTGAATTGCCAATAGTCATCTTCTTCAGTACAACCGACGGTGATTTTGCCCTCGGGCTTGTCCATATTCTTTATGGCATTGCTTAAAAGGTTTTCAAAAATTTGAGAAATATACCGTTGGACACACGTTATAACAGGCAGGTGATTTTCTACAATTATCTCAATATTATCAGGTGGATTAATCGCCTCAATTACATTCTGAACGAAAATATTTAAATCCAATTTCCTTGTTGTGCGCTCGTTAAGCGTTAGTTGTGAATATTGAATAATCGAGTCAAGCAAATCACTTATTCGCTTAGCTCTAGCAGCAAGTAATCTGGCATTTGTTTGCCCCTGCTCATCAAACTTTTTGGCATAATCTTCTGATATCCAGTCGGAAAGAATACCGATTCCTCGAACCGGTGTTTTCAAGTCGTGGGCAGTTACACGAGTGAACTCCCGAAGTTCTCTGTTTGATATCGTCAGCTTTTGTACTGTTGCCGCCAATCTTTCTTCAGCTTTTTTTCGTACAACAACTTCCTCTTTTAGCTCGGTGGTCCGTTCTTCGACTTTTCTTTCCAGCTGTTCATTGGCGTTAACTAAAGCGAGGTCGCGTGTCTGGATTTGGTTCAGCATTTCATTGAAGGCGTCGATAAGTAATCCAATCTCGTCACCACTGCGTTTTGCTGCTCGAACTGAATACTTTTTTTCCTCTGAGACGGTTTTTGCAACATTAGCCAGGTCAAGAACCGGCCTGGAGATAATCCTTTGAAGACCGGATGACATAAAATAAGCAACTGAAGAAGCAAGCAATAGAACCACAAACATTATGCTGATATTATTCTTAAGCATTGCATATAAAGGCACCAAATCAGACCTCACGCAAACTTGGCCGATTTTTTCATCTCCGGCTACGATAGGCTCAAAAACGGTCAGAAACTCGTTATTAAAACTGTATCCACTTTTCTTAATTGTGTCTGG
>Ga0315533_1003220_pt1 | contig 10922 bp, 8 predicted proteins | sample SalMarSW160130MG_FD_203081 | JGI IMG/M metagenome (GOLD analysis project Ga0315533, IMG submission 203081) | Salt marsh sediment microbial communities from the Plum Island Ecosystem LTER, Massachusetts, United States - Salt Marsh Sediment SW1601-30 ...
CTTAAAGCGAATCCAGAGACTTGAGATTCATTCATATAAAAGAGTTAACCAGCAGTACATCAATCGGTTAAGAAAAGAGCTGCCTGAGCTTAACAGGCTAATCATCGATTACAAACCTAAACCTGCTTATCTAAAATAATAATTTAGAAATAAAGTTTGGGCTGCAATAATATCAATGCGTCTGAAGAAAAGGCTTTAACCGTAAAGCGCCAGAAGGGGCGGATTCTAAACTAAAAATCAGTACCCGAATACAGAAAAACGCTATTAAGACAAATCGGCCATATGCACATAAATTTCTGAAAAATTTTCAAATATCAGGCCTGAAAGAATTAACAATCAGAAGAGGGGGGTACGACAAGGTTGTCATAGTCACTACGACAAAAATGGTAATCGACTACGACAAAACCTGTATTTCGACTACGACAGAATTGTCGTACTACTAATACATATACTAATACAGAGACTAATACAGAGACAGCAGCCGACTTGCCTATGCCTGCCGGTGGGCAGGCAAGTCGTCTGCTCTCCACAGTCCTGGGGACTCCTCCGCAGGATGCCTTACGGTATTACGGAGGACGCCTAACGGCGCTTGAGTTATGAGCCTGTGACTTCTATTGCGCATTCTGGTATAGCCGACAAGAACTGCCGGCCGTAACGCTTATTTATTATTCGGCTGTCGAGAATAACGATAATCCCCCTGTCGGTTTTATTACGAATCAGTCTGCCGAACCCCTGCTTGAATTTTATTATCGCCATCGGCAACTGATATTCTACAAAAGCATTGCCGCCCTGCTGCTGTATCTGCTCGATTCTGCCCGCGATTAAAGGCCTGTCCGGAACTGCGAAAGGCAATCTTACTATTATCACATTGCTGAGGGCCTCTCCCGGAACATCCACTCCCTGCCAGAAACTGTCTGTCCCGAACAGCACCTTTCTTTTACCTCTCTTAAAATATCTTAAAAGATTGCTCCTGTCGACACCGCTGCCCTGCTGCAAAAGCTCAATATCATTTTCTGCAAGCCATTTTTCAATCTCAGAGGCCATTCGCTCAAGCATCTCGTAGCTCGTGAACAACAAAAATGCCCGGCCTTCAGTCTCAAGCAGATATTTTTTCACTACATCAACAGCGCAGCTCACGAACTTTTCTTCATTCGGGTCCGGCATACTCTTTTCAATATACATCTTGACCTGCTTTTTATAATCGAAGGGTGAGCCGAGCTTTAATGCTTCGAAGTCTTCAAGCCCGACCCGGCCTGCAAAAAATTCAAAACCGCTTTTTTCATTCGACCCGTTGCTGTCCCGCAGGGGACACCTTTCGGTGCTAAGCGTCGCACTTGTCATCACGACCGACCGAAACTTGTCGAACAAACACCTTCTGATATCTGGCCCAACATCGAGTGCCGCACTTCTCAGGTGAATTGTTTTCCGCCCGGCGCCGGACTGTTCCACCCAGTAGATATGGCCGTCAAGCTTCTGCAAAAGAAAGCTGTCAAGCTCTGAGATAAGCTCGCTGCAGCGATTGGCGTAGCGAATAAGCTCAAATTTATCATCGACGTTCTTTTCTTTGTTTGCAATAGCCGATAGCTCGACTCGCAGCTGCTTTAATTGTCCGGAAATAAAATCATCGACGAAATTCTTATAGCATCTGCCGGCAAAGGCTTTTTCGTGTGCTTCGTACCAGCTTCTGACCTGCCTGAAGAATTTCTCGCTCGCCTTATTTGCCCGAAGAACAATATCTATCGCAGCCTCCGCCCCTTTGAAGCTGCAGAAGCCTTTATGTTTTGCAGGATTGTAAAGCTCGTTCAGTAGCCGCCTTATGCGATAGCTGCTGATGTCGATACCGAAATGGTCCTCGGCGACGTGCTCGATATTATGTGCCTCGTCGATTATCACGTTTTCATATTCCGGCAGCAGCCCGAAGCCCTGTTCCTTTAGCACAAGGTCACTGAACATAAGAGAATGATTAGCAACAATAATATCAGCCGATTCGAGTCTGCGTCTGGCTTTTCGGTAAAAGCAGTCGGCAAAATGCTCACACTTTCTCGCCGCGCAGTTGCCTCTCTCGCTGTTGACTGCCTCCCACACAACCGGTGTCGGCAAAAACGGTATGTCACTAAGTGAGCCGTCGCTTGTTTTGACCGACCATTCATAAATCCTGTCCAGCTCGTCTGCCCATTCATCGAACAGCATCCTGCGCCTGCCGATGACCGATTTTAACCTTCTCTTACAGAGATAATTGCCTCTGCCCTTGGCGAGTGCCGCATTGAAACTAACCCCAAGGTTTGCCTGAAGAAAAGGAATGTCTTTATCGATAAGCTGCTCCTGCAGACAGATTGTGAAGGTGCTGACGAGAATTTTGGGATTTTTCCGGCTGACGGCTTCTATTGCAGGAACAAGATATGCAAAACTTTTTCCTACTCCGGTACCTGCCTCGACCACAAGGCGTCTGCCGCCGGCAAGCCCCTGCCGCACCGCATCAGCCATTTTAATCTGCTCAGCACGATACTCAAAACCGGAAAATGCACGAGAAAGTAATCCCCCGCTGCCGAAAACACCCTCTACATCCAAAATATTCTCACAGCTTCTCACCTTCGATTCGCATCTCGTGAATTGTATCTCGTCTGTCTAAAGCAGGCTCTTTAATATCGAGCATCGAGTATCTAAATTCATAATTGTTGATTCCTGAACTCGTTATCGGGAGCCTTCTATTGCTTTTTTAAGCGCCAGAACCGCTTCATCTTCGGGCATCTTTTTATAAGCTTCGTCAATAGCAGCCTCTGCAGCAGTCTGCTCATCCATTTGATAAAAGATATAAGCCAGCAATAAGTGAAGCTCAGCCGACTTACTCTCGGTAGCCCATTTTGCAAGTTCTATTATCCTCAGGTCGATAAGCTTTTTGTCCCCGAATATCTCTACAAGGTCAACCTTAACATTTGCATAAGCCGGGAAAATCTTCAGGGCGAACGAAAGCAATCGTGCACTGCTAAGGTATTCGCCTGCTCCAAACAAGGCATGGCTTTTGCCCGCGTATGACAATGGGTCCATAGGCTTGTATATTGATGCCAGTGAATATGCGTCTGACGCCTGATAAAACTTGCCCTCCTTGAGATACTGCTCCGCTGCTTCCATATAGTGATTAAACTCATCCCCACTTTCGCTTGCGAAAGTCTTATATTTTTTGCGTTCAGTTGTTTCTGCCTCCTGTGGAGCTGTCCCGCTGCTGCGGGCCTGCTGCATTGCCTCCCGCCGCTCTTTTCTGCGCTCTAAAATCTTTTCCGTATCAATCTTGGCGGTCTCTACCTTGGCCTTCCACTGCTCTTCGACTGCTTTTCGAATCCGCTCATTCGCTTCAGCTCGACTGACCTGCTCGCCGGAAAGTTGTTCAGAAATGCCGAACTGCTCCTTCATCTGCTCATAGACATCAATCTGCTCACCAGTCTCTAATTGCTCGCCCGGTTCGGCAATCTCGAACGCTTTGAGTCTCTCAGATGCAAACGTTGATTCGAGGTTAGACTTAAGCAGACTAATTTGCTCTCCGCCCTTTGCCTGCTCAGAACGGGAAGCCGACTCTAACTCATTGCTCAATCGCAGGAACTGCCCGGCAGCTCCATAACCCTGAACCTGGCCCAAAAGAGACTGGCTGTAACCGTATCCCGTTGCGGGTATTGTTACGTATCCTGATGTCACCGGAGACATAACTCGTTGAGCAGCCGTTAATGAAGAATATGGTACAAAATATTCTTCCGACCCGCTGTAACCTCTTACCTTTTGCGATACCGGCCGAAAAGCGCCTGGTGCACCCGACCCTGTAACGGAAACGAGCGAACCTGTTGGGGAATAGAACGGCTGGGAGGGTGCACTCGAATATCTCAAAAACGAATCTAATGATGTAGATTCAAGATTTGCCTGAATATCTGTTACGCTGGCGTAAGGGACGTACCCTCGAAAGTGCCTTCCGCCGCCGACATTACCGGTGATAATCATATTGCCGCTGGCTACATTCGAGCGGGGTACCGTAAAAGCAGTCGGGTCATAAGTGCTCGCCGGCTCGGTCAACGAGCCGCTCGCACTGCCTATCACGGGATTTGTAATACCCTCTGTTCCAACTCCTCCCAGGCCGCCCGTGCCGGAACCGGCTGCTCCCTGGGAGTTAAAAACAGGAAAACAATTCAATAATAACGCACAAAGCAGGATTTTAATTCCCCGCGTACTCATTTGAACCACCTCTTTCAGCATATTATCATCTTTTCAATATAATATATACAAATGACTAAATAAATATGTTCATAATCAATTCTGAACCGCCTTTGGCGGCTTTGAAAAGCGGATCAATATGTCCTTACTCTGTCTTATACTTCGGCTTCTCTGCCCATCCGAGTTTAGCCGCCATTGTATCCCATTGACTCCTTATAGGGTTATTAACCACAAGAAAATAGCCGCCCTCTTTTGCGACCTCGACAACATCACCTGCTGACAGGCCTTGTGATAGCTGGCCGTCTATGGAAACAGCAGTGCCCTCATTAACCTGAAGCCCGACGATTTCGGTTTTACTGTCACCGCCTATAACAATAGGCCTGAAGCTGAGTGAATGGGGACATATAGGTGTAATCACCATCGCTTCCATCTTGCCGGAGAGTATCGGCCCGCCCGTTGACAGATTATATGCCGTCGAGCCGGTCGGCGTGGAAATTATCAGCCCGTCACTTACGCATCCCGCAAGAGCCTGGCCGTCAACTTTTATCTGAAGCTGTATCATCCTGAAGGGAATTCCTGCCGTTATGAAAACATCGTTAATCGCTTTGGAACTGAAAATCTGTCGTCCATCACGCAAAACGCAGCATTTCAGCATCATCCTTCGCTCGATGCGGGCCTTGCCTGACGTAATCTGGTCGAAATAATCCTTCAATTCGTCGACGCTGAACTCAGCCAGGAAGCCGAGCTTGCCGAGATTGACTCCTATAACCGGTACCTTGCTGTCGCTAAGTGCCCTCGCCGCGGATATAATACTGCCGTCACCGCCGAAGACTACCGCATAGTCGCAGCCTTTGAGAATCTCTGGTCTGAAGCTTCTGACATCACAACTGTCAACTATCTCAGCCTTGCCTTTGACAAACTCTGCAAATTTGTCCACGGCAGCACCGACGTTATTTTTCTCCGTGTCGGCAAAAATTATCAGCCTGGGCTTTTTCCCACTCATCTGGTAACCACCTTTTTCCTTGTGCTTTTTCTCTTTTTGCTGCCGGCTGCGGTTATCATCTGTTTTACGGCCTCTTGAATATTATCGGCACTAATTCCGGCCTGCATAAATTGCTTTGCCCTCGAGCCGCTTTCTATAAATCTGGCCGGAACGCCTAAAAGTCGAATCTGATTAGCCGATAACTTCGCAGCACTTGTCTTCTTATTTGCGAAATCAGCCATTTTTGCCGCTGCCAGCTCAAGCACTGCAGAGCCGAATCCGCACGCGACGCTGTGGTCCTCTACGGTAATTATACTTTTGCCTTCCTGCAGCGAAAACAAAATCTGCTCATCAATCGGTGCCGCGAACCTCGCATTGACAACATCAACCTTGATTCCCTCGGCACTCAACTTTTCAGCAGCCTTGAGACTTTCATAAAGCATACTGCCGTAGCTGACAATAACTGCTAAAGACTTTTTGCTTTTTCTTACTGTCACGCTCTTGCCGGTCTTGAACGGCTGGTTACACGCCGACCTATTGAACTCTGCCGGCGGAACAATGTCCCTCGGATACCGGATGCAAACGCACCTGTCGGCGGTGACCGCATACTCAAGCACGAGCTTCATCTCGGTTTCATTCGCAGGCGCCGTGAGCACTACGTTCGGCAGCATCCTCAGGTAACCGATATCCATCAGGCCGTGATGTGTAGGACCGTCGGCGCCGACAAAACCTGCACGGTCTATGCAAAACACTACCGGCAGATTCTGAAGTGAGACCTCTTGAAATATCTGGTCGAAGCTTCGCTGCAGAAACGTCGAATAGATACAGACCACCGGCTTGGAACCCGTCCTCGCCATCCCCGCAGCTATATCAACCGCCGCACTTTCTGCTATACCCACATCGAAAAATCTGTCGGGAAATTTCTTACTGAACTCGCTCAAACCTGTCCCATCACGCATAGCGGATGTGATAGCAACAATTCTGTCGTCTTTTTCCGCAAGCTCGACCAGGCACTCGCCGAATACATCGGTGAAGCTGCGCTTCGGCAGAGCCGAATCGGATTCGGCACTGTCACCATTCATCTTGAAAGGCCCGGTCGAATGAAATCTTGGCTTATCCTCTTCGGCGGGAACGAAACCTTTGCCCTTTTTTGTGTAAACGTGCAGTATCGCAGGTCGGTTCAAATTCGCAAGAGCTTCGAACAATTTCACCAGCGAAGCAATGTCGTGACCGTCCACAGGCCCGAAGTATGGAATGTTGAGACTCTCAAACATCTGGCTGGCAGGTAAAACCATTCGAATACTTTTCTTGATTTTCTCAATCGCCTCCTCGACGCTTTTGCCGATGACAGGCATATGCTCCAAAATGTTGTTGGTAGTCCTTCGCAAATCCTCATATGTCTGGCTCAGCCTGATTTTGGAAAAATACTTCGCAAGAGCACCCTGCGTGGCGTCGATAGCCATAGAGTTATCGTTAAGAACAATCAATAGCTGTCTGTCGACGAATCCTAAATTGTTCAGTGCCTCGAACGACAATCCGTTAACGATACTCGCATCACCAACAAGAGCTATAATTTTTTCGTCACTCTTGTGGTGCTCTTGGCCGAGCGCCATACCCAAAGCTGTTGCTATTGATGTGCCGGCGTGACCTACCGCGAACTGGTCATACTCGCTCTCAGCGGGGTCGGGAAATCCGCTCAGGCCGTCCTGCTGGCGTATGCGGGCAAATTTATCCTTTCTGCCGGTGATTATCTTGTGAGCATAACATTGATGGCCGACGTCCCACAATAACTTGTCCCTGCTGAAATCGAACACGTAATGCAGAGCCACCGTCAGCTCCACCACGCCGAGACTGCTTGCGAGATGGCCGCCAGTCCTGCTTATCGAGTTAAGTATGAAGCTTCTAATCTCGTCCGCCAATACCTGTAATCGGCTGACAGGCAGATTCTTCAAATCCTGCGGGCTGTTGATTGTTTCCAGCATTTTTATCACCGATACATAATACAACGAAAAAGGCGAAAATTCAATAGGCAAAAACCGCACTAAAAGCAAAAATCCTTTTTCCAAAAGGACTTATGTCAATTATGCCATTGCTCGGTCGCGTAAAGCTAGTTTTTAGAAGTTCTGATGAGCCTGATTTATAAGGATAAATGTTCCAGCTGTTCTAGGAGATCTATCAATTCTTATATTGTTAATAAACTTTCTGCTCGGAGTCATAGTAAAAACAAAACTTTTTAGAATTTGCTAGAACTGCTAGAACAGCCTGAATACCGAGAAAAATAGACTGAACCGAATAAAATGAACTTTAGACGAGCGAGCCTCAAGAATCCAGTATCGAGAATCGAGCATCGAGAAGCTGAATTCTGAGTTTATTTTTTTCTCTGCAGAAGAGCTGTCGTGAGCTGACGCAAAACCTTAGCTTTTTTTCCGAACGGCTCCAGAACGGCAACAGCCTCGTCGGCGAGTCTTTTCGCAAGCTCTTTCGATTTTTCAAGGCCGATAACTGACGGGTATGTTACCTTGTTCGCCTGCTCATCTTTGCCTGTGGTTTTGCCTAACTGCTCGCTCGATTCACTTACGTCGAGAATATCGTCGGCAATCTGAAAGCCCAGCCCAATCTTCAGGCCGTAATCACACAGCAAATCGTATTGCTCGACCATAGCGTCGCCGCATATCGCCCCCATCGCAGCGGCACAGCGAAACATCTTCGCAGTTTTATTCGTATGAATATACCCAAGAATCTGTTTACTGCCCTCTGTTTTCTCAGCCTTCAGGTCCGCCAATTGGCCTGAAATCATCCCTTCGGGACCTGCAGCAGAGGCGAGCTCGCCGATTAGTGCAACAGCAACGTTGCTGTTGCTTATGTGTCTGGCAAGTGACTCAAACGCAAAAATCAAAAGCGCATCGCCGACGAGTATCGCTGTCGCCTCGTCGAATCTTTTATGACAGGTAGGTCTGCCCCGCCGCATATCGTCATCGTCCATCGCCGGCAAATCGTCGTGAACAAGCGAAGATGTGTGTATCATCTCGACGGCGGCAGCGGCAATCTCTGCGTCGCTGTTGACCGAGCCTGAGATGAGCTCGCAGCACCACATCAAAAGGGCTGCTCTTATTCTTTTGCCCTGCCCCTCGATTGTGTATCGAAGCGCCTCACGCAAATCACGGTTAATGTCGCGAGCCTCGGCAAAAAGCCTCTGCAGAGCAGTATTGGCAAGTCTGCGTTTATTTTCGAGCTCAATATAAAAATCGCTGTGTATGTGCTCGGCAACCGTCATATCAGTCCTCTAAAAATTCAAATTGCAAAACCAGCGTACCAGAATTATACTCCAAGAGGTAAAATTTTTCCCATATTCTTTTTTCTTTTTTATTACTATGGAAAAAAATATGATTTTGATAACCGGCGTAACGGCTTCAGGCAAGGCAAAACTCGCCTTTGATTTGGCTTCTGAAATCGACGCGGAAATCATCAGCGTCGATTCGATGAAGGTCTATAGGCGGATGGATATAGGAACAGCCAAGCCGCCCATAAAGACAAGAGAAAAAGTCAGATACCACCTCATTGATATCGTCGAGCCGAGCGAATCATTCAGCCTCGGCAGATTCCTCGAGCTGGCAAATGAGGCGATAGAGGATATCAAAAGCAGAGGCAAAACTGTAATCGCTGTCGGCGGAACCTCGCTTTACATAAAGGCTCTGCTGTATGGCTTATTCGACGGGCCGGCCTCGGATGAAAAAACAAGAGAACAACTGAGACAGCAGGCAGAAACGCACGGCCTGGAGAAACTGTATCACAAACTTGAAAAAATCGACCCCGACGCAGCAGAGCGAATACACCCGAACGATGAAAAAAGAGTTATCAGAGCGCTGGAAGTTTATCAGCTCACCGGCAAACCAATCTCTACCTTCCAGAAGCAATGGCCGAGACTTCAAAACACAAAACAGGATATGCTTCACAAATTCAAAATCATCGTTCTGCGAAGACAAAAGCAAATCGAAAGCCGCAGAATCAACAGCCGGGTAAAAAAAATGATTGATGACGGCCTGGTCGATGAGGTCAAAAGCCTTTTAGCCGAGGACGAATCCTTGAGCAAACAGGCCCGCAGTGCGATAGGCTACGCGGAAATCATCGATTACCTGGAAGGCAAAACTACTCTCGAAGATGCAGCCGAGCTAATCAAAAAAAATACGCGACATCTCGCCAAGCACCAGCGGACCTGGTTCAAAACCTTCCCCGTCATAAACTGGCTTGATATCGAAGAGTATGAATTGCCCGAACACATCCTCGCCCGCGTTAAAGAGATTTTATAAACCTTAAACTACTCCGGGCTCGGTCGGTTTCAAGTAAATTCGGATTAGATAACCAATTAAGCAGAAAGGTTTATGTTTTTTGCAGCCGGCTCTGGGCACGGAGCATAACAGCCGCCTCGCTTAGAACAAGCTGCTTTATTAAACTGGCTGGTACCTGTGTAAAGTCCATCGCCAGTACCTTTTGTTCCACCATCGAAGCAATTGCGCGGGCTGCTGAACGTTCAACACCGTATTTTTCCATCAGGTCAGTGACTATTCGTGACTTGTCCCAGCGGCTCCTAGTGACAGAGTCGCCGTCTTCGCCGAACTGCCGAGCATCTGATAAATTGTTCATATCAACTGAGACGACATCAATTCGCGAACGCTTGAGCCTTCGCTCCATATTGTGGTCGCCGAGTGAAATCGCAGCTTCTTCGTAGCCCGTCGCCGAGAGAGCGGCTTTAATTACAGATAAAATCTCACCACTGCTTATGCTGCGTTTTTTTTGCTTTTCATACAACGTGTATGTTATCACGTCCGCGAGCTGCTCGGCAGCTAAGATATCCGGCTCACCCGCCAGCGCAAGAGCATTGCCGATAGCTGCTATAACCTTGGTGTACAGATACTCCTCGCTGCTGCCGTCCTGTTTTATTACTTTAAGCTGTGTTTTCATCGGCCCTTCAGCCTCCCTGCACAATACGTCTAAGAGCCCAAAACTTTTTCTTTCACTTTCGTTAACCTTCAAAAAGCTTTTGCTGACCTGGTTGTTCAGCTCTTCCGATAGCCTGCCTTACCTCATCAATCAAATCACCTGCATCCTTAAAATCACGATAGACACTTGCAAAACGAATGTACGCAACCTTGTCGACATCTCTTAAGTGCTTCATCACATTTTCACCGATAAATGCGCTTGTCACCTCCTTGTCAAAGTACCGAAAAATATCTTCCTCAACTCTGTCGGCGATCTGCTGAATCTGCTCTGCTGAGACCTGTCTTTTATAACAGGCCTTTTGCAATCCCGCAATAACTTTTTCCCTGTCATAAGGAACACGCGAATTATCTTTTTTAACTACGTATAACTTAAAACTCTCGCCTATCTTTTCGTAAGTTGTAAAGCGCCTTTCACAGGCCAGGCACTGGCGCCTTCTTCTTATTACTCTGCCTGAATCGCTGGCCCGAGAGTCAACAACCTTATCTCTATCTTCTTTACAAAAAGGACACCTCACGAGAAAACCTGCCTCGGCAAAAACACCATATATTGTCAACTCCTGAATTTTACGCTCAATATGTAGTGTGTCAAAGGAAAATTTGCAATTTTTATATTTTCCGGAGGACGCTGTCGGCCACATTATCTGCAAGGTCCTGCAGTGTTAATTCATACGCGGAAGGTGAAAAAAAAGATTGGCGCCTTGTCAGGGCTTATTCTTGTAAAAAAAGACCCCTGTGCTAAAAGCACAGGG
>Ga0315533_1003221_pt1 | contig 10921 bp, 10 predicted proteins | sample SalMarSW160130MG_FD_203081 | JGI IMG/M metagenome (GOLD analysis project Ga0315533, IMG submission 203081) | Salt marsh sediment microbial communities from the Plum Island Ecosystem LTER, Massachusetts, United States - Salt Marsh Sediment SW1601-30 ...
TGTTTGAGGAGCAAAGCGACGATGCTCTGCCTTTTCTTGAACTTGGGGGGAGCAGGCCGAAGGCCGTTGAGGGGGGATGTTTCCCCCTTCAAAGTCTTTTATATCTTTCCCGAAACGAGAAGCTGAGCAGAAATAATAAAAGGCTACTATACAGCGACGGAAGAAATTGTCCTGAGGTATTTCTCAGATGAAAGGTGTTAGAAATGGGGAAAAAGATAATCCATCTTGGATTATTTGGACTGGGAACAGTAGGAAGAGGAATAGTAGAACTTCTTCTCCGAAAAAAAGAAGAAAAGAGAGATTATGAATTTGTTTTGGAGAAAATAGCTATTAAACATTTAGATAAAGAGAGACCGCTTTCTCTTTCTCCCCATTTATTAACTACAAACTATAAGGAGATTCTGGAAAATCCAAAAATTGATACTATTATAGAAGTGATGGGAGGGATATATCCTGCTGAAGAGATAATATTAGAGGCTTTGAAAAGAGGTAAAAATGTAATAACTGCTAACAAAGCTCTCTTGGCTCGGGCAGGAAGTCGAATTTTTAAAGAAGCCAGTGAGAATAATTGCTATTTAGGAGTGAGAGGGTCTAATATCGCTAGTTACCGCCTTATAGAGAGTATAACCTCCTCTCCTCTCCGGATTAGTAAGTTAATAGGGGTTTTTAATGGAACATGCAATTATATATTAACAGAGATGGAAAAGACAAAAGAGGATTTGTTTTCTATGGTCAAAAAAGCACAAGAAATTGGTTATGCGGAGAAGGACCCTTCTGACGATATTGATGGCTTTGATACAGCCCATAAGTTGGTAGTTTTGCTTGGCTTGACTACGGGATTCTTCCCGTCTCTTGATTCTTTTTTTATAGAAGGGATTAGAAGGATTTCCTATCAAGATATTCTTTTTGCTCAAGAGTTAGGATATAGGGTAAAACTTCTGGCCATTGCCAGGCAAGAAGATAATTATTTGGAAGCAAGAGTTCATCCTGCCCTTCTTCTAATAGGTAAAGGATTAGCTCGCTTAGAGGGAATAGAGAATGGCATTGAACTGAGAAATGAAATAGGATTGGAAATAGGGATGCAGGCTCCAGGGGCTGGCAAATATCCTACAGCAGCTGCCATATTGGAGGATTTGATTTGCGTGGCTAAAGGTAGGAAGTTGCTCTTGCCAGGGTGCAGTGAAAATATGGATTTAGGAAAGATAGGAGAGATTGAAGGTAATTATTATTTGAGGTTCAGCGTTCTTGATCGAGTGGGTGTTTTAGCAAAAATATCTGGAATTTTAGGAGATTATGATATAAGTATCAAGTCAGTTCTACAGAAAGGGGAGGCCCGAAATAGCACAGATTCAGTGCCTATAATAATGCTCACTCATAAAGCAAGGGAAAAGGCTATTCAAGATGCCCTTAAGAGAATTAGTGATTTGTCAGTGGTAAAGGAATATCCCTTGTTGATCCGTGTAGAGAAAGGGATTTTTTAAACTAAAATATCTATTAATAACTGAAAAAAGCGCAATAAGCAGGAGGAAGAGATGTCTATGGTTAGGATGAAAGAACTATTAGAAGCAGGAGCTCATTTTGGTCATCGTAGAAGTGCATGGAATCCCAAAATGAAACCTTACATTTACCAAGAGAGAAATCGAATGCATATCCTCGATCTTAGTGTCACGGTGAAAAAAATAGCAGGGGCCTGTGAGTTTATTAGAAATTTAGCCGCGGCAGAGGGGAAGATACTATTTGTGGGGACCAAACGTCAGGCAAAAAAGTGTATTGAAGAAGAGGCAAAAAGATGTGATGCTCCCTACATTAATAGCCGGTGGTTGGGAGGATTTCTGACTAATTTCTCCACCATAAAGAAAAGAATTGCTAGACTAAATGATTTAGAGAGACAAGAAGAAGAGAAAGTATGGGAAAATTATCCCAAGAAAGAAGAGATGGTTTTACGCCGGGAGCTAGCCAAGCTCAGTCAAAACTTGGGGGGAGTTAAGGATATGAATGAGCTACCCGACGGCGTTTATATTACTGATGTGAAAGTAGAGGAGACAGCTGTTAAAGAGGCAAAAAGAATGGCTATTCCTATCATAGCTATTGTGGATTCCAATTGTGATCCGGACATGATAGATTATCCTATTCCTGCCAATGATGATGCTATAAAGAGTATTAGATTGATTACTTCTAAGGTGACTGATGCTATTGTGGAGGGCAGTGAAGTCTGGCGGAAGAAAAGAGAAATGGAAGAAGCAGCAGAGGAAAAAGAAAAAATAGAAGAAGTTGAGACAAAAGTAGAAGAGAAAGCGGTAGAGCAAATAGAGAAGGTTGAGGTTGAGGTTGAATTAAAAGCTCAGGCAGAGAAAGCAGGAGAACAAATAGAGAAGGTTGAGATTGAAGTAAAAGAGAAAAAAGAGAAAGCGGTAGAGCAGATAGAAAAAATTGAGGAAAAGAAAGAAGAGATATCGAAAAAACAGGTGAAAAAGAAGATAGTCAAGAAGGCTGAAGAGAAGGTAAAAGAGAAGATAGAAGAAAAGGAAAAAGGGGTTGGGAAAAAACCTAAAGCGGTAGCAAAGAAGCCGAAAACATCTGAGAAGAAAGAAGTTAAGACAAAGAAAAGGAAAAAGGCAGAGGTTAAAATAGAAAAAGAGGAACCAGAAAAAGAAGAGTCGCAGGTGAAAAAGGTTAAGAAAAAGACAATAAAAAAGACAATAAAAAAGCCAAAAACATCTGAGAAAAAAGAAGAAGCAAAGGATTAAAAAATAGAGAGTTAAAGGGGTAAATAACCAATGGATGTTCCTTTAGAAAAAATAAAGAGATTGCGGGGAGAGACTTCAGCAGGAATTCTTCACTGCAAGGAGGCACTCGAAGAAACCAGGGGTGATTTTGAAAAAGCGAAAAAGGTCTTGAGGAAAAAGGGTATAGAGATTGCCGAGATGAAAAGTGGGAAAAAGACTACTCAGGGTAAAATTGCCTCCTATATTCACCACAATGGGAAAATGGGGGCATTAGTAGAAGTTCACTGCCAGTCCGATTTCGTGGCGAAAAACAGTGGATTTCAAGAATTTAGCAAAAACATAGCTATGCATGTGGTGGCTTGCAATCCTCAGTGGAATTCTCCTGAAGATATTCCGGCAGAGGTAATTGAAGAAGAAAAAGCCGTTCTTAAGGCACAAGCAGAAAAGGAAGGCAAGCCTGCTAAAATCATAGACAAGATTATAGAAGGGCGAATAAGGAAATTTTATGCTCGGGTATGTCTATTGGAACAGCCTTTTTTTAGAGATGATAAGAAAACAACAAGGGATTATCTGCAAGAGTTTATTGCCAAAGTGGGAGAGAACATTGAAATTTATCGTTTTGTCAGATACGAACTAAGAGGAGAGATAGAAGACTGATGAGCCAATTACCAATCAAATGGGATAGGATCCTCTTAAAGATAGGAGGAGAGAGTCTTGCTGATAAAAATAATTATGGCATATCTTCCAGTCGAGTTCGTCTTATCGCAGAAGAGATCAATGAGGTTAAAGACCTGGGGGTGAAAATAGGAATAATGGTCGGTGGTGGAAATATATTTCGTGGTGGGATAGCAAGCAGAGAGGGAATGGACAGAACCACAGCTGATTATATGGGGATGCTAGCTACTATACTCAATGCCCTGGCATTGCAGGATACCCTGGAAAGGATAGGAGTATTTACTAGAGTACAGACAGCAATTGAAATGCAGGAGATTGCTGAGCCCTATATTCGGCGAAGGGCTTTGCGTCACTTAGAAAAGGGCAGGGTGGTTATTTTTGCTGGAGGAACTGGAAATCCTTATTTTACTACAGATACAGCAGCAGCACTGCGTGCTCTAGAAATAGAAGCAGATGTGATCTTGAAGGCAACTAAAGTGGAAGGAGTGTATTCTTCTGACCCCTTTAAAGACAAAAAAGCAGAGAAGTTCGATAAGATAAGTTATGTAGAGGTGCTTAATAGACGATTAAAAGTTATGGATGCTACAGCTATCTCTCTTTGTATGGATAACCGTCTGCCTATTATTATTTTCAATCTTCAAAAAAGGGGTAATATTAAAAGGATAGTTCTAGGAGAAAAGGTAGGTACTATAGTAAAGGACTAATGTTTTTCTTGATGAACTAAGAAGTTATATGGTCTACCGAAGGACATTTTCTGAAGAAGCCTTATAGGAGCAACCTTAACGAAGCTTCGAATTGAGGAAAAAGAAAAATATACTGTTTGAGGAACAAAGCGACGATGCTCTGCCTTTTCTTGAACTTGGGGGGAGCAGGCCGAAGGCCGTTGAGGGGGGATGTTTCCCCCTTCAAAGTCTTTTATATCTTTCCCGAAACGAGAAGCTGAGTAGAAAGAATAGGAAGCTACTATACAGTGACGGAAGAAATTGCCCTGAGGTATTTCTTGGAGCATAATAATTAAGTGTGTGTACCGACAAACATTCGTTGAAGGAGCCGTATAATAATGTGAGTGGTGAGCGGTTGATTGGTGAGTGGTGCCCCTTGGGGAGAGGGATAGGGTGAGGGGAATTAACCAATTAACAAATTAACCAACAACAGCGACGGAAGAAATTGTCCTGAGGTATCTGTTGGCTATCCAGGAGAAAAAAATGACCGTAAAAGAAATCCATAAAGAAACTAAGGAGAAAATGAAGGATTCGGCGCAAGCTCTAGCAGATAGGTATGCAAAAATGCGAGGAGGAAGAGCTCGGGTGGATCTAGTGAGTGAAGTAAAGGTAGAATGCTATGGTTCCAGAATGAGTTTAGAGCAACTGGCCAGTATATCCATTCCTGAACCGCGCCTTTTAATTATAGAACCCTGGGATAAAAGTATTCTCAAGAATGTAGAAAAGGCTATCCTTACTTCTGATTTAGGTATAAATCCTAGTAATGATGGTAATGTAATCAGATTGGCTGTTCCTCCTTTGACAGAAGAAAGGAGGAAAGGATTAGCCAAGCTTACCAGGGAATGGGCTGAAGAGGTTAGGGTAAGTGTCAGAAATTTACGCCGTGAGGCCAGGGCAAAAATAGAGGACTTAGAGAAAAGAAAAGAAATTTCCGAAGATGAGAAAAAAAGAGCAGAAAAAGATATTCAGAGCCTTACTGATGACTTTGTTAATCAAATAGATAAGATGCAGGAAACGAAAGCAAAGCAGGTTTCCCAAATTTAGTTCAGTCCTTTTCTTGCCTCCCAAGATAGATTTAAAGTCTGCCCAACTCTCTTTTTAATAGATCTATCATCTTTACAGGGGTAGGGTCAATCCCCTGCAGAATAGCCAAATAAAAGCTTAGCCAATCTATTTTGTATATAGCGGAGAAAATTCTAGTTAAATGGTCTTTTCCTTCTGTCCATATTTCTTCCCATCCTACTTTTCTTTCTGTTATTATGGATTGAGTAATCTCTATTCTCTTTTTGATTCTTTCTCCTTCCTCTACATCGCGAATGAATAAAGGATGGAATTGCTGAAAGTCCACTTTTCCCTCTTTTCCCCAGGCAACAATTTCATTATGGCTTAACTCGGGGAAAGCATCCCAGAAGGCTACGATTTTACTATTCTCATTAAATTGGGTCTTCAGTCGATGAGCCACCACGTCTGTTTTGCCTTCTACTCCATAAATAAGAGGTATTTTCCCCACCAATTTTTGTGAAAGGGCTTTAGCGGGGTTTTCGCTTAAAGTGACCTCTGGTCTATATCTATCCCGGATATCATTTAGAACTTCCAGTAATTCGTCATAATTTTGCTTGTGTATATTGGTCCATTTCAATCTTTCTAGAATTTTAAGGAGAGGAATAAATAGATAACCTATAGTAGTGCGAGGAGGCATTCCAGGAGGGACTGAAAGACAAGGAACTCTATCTTTTTCACCTAGCTCATTCAACTTTCCCCCACTACAGATAGAGATAAGGCGAGATTTTCTTCCCATAGCCTCCTTGTAAGCAGTGAGAGTTTCTTCTGTATTTCCGGAGTAGCTAATTATGAAAGTCAGAGTCTTTTCGTTCACCGCTGCTGGTAAGGTGTAATTGCGATTTACCAGAATGGGTATTTCTAGACTCTGCTTAAGAAGAGTCTTTAGTATGTCCCCTCCTATGGCTGATCCTCCCAGGCCACAAACTACAATCTTATCACTTTTTTGGAAAAGTTCTTCTGGTATGGTAAATTTTTCTGCTAATTGAATAGCTTTTTCACATTGAGAGGGGAACTCGAGCAGGAGTTTCCTCATATTACTCTGGTCTATCTTTTCTATTTCTTTTGGGTTATCGAGCAATTTCTGTCTCCTTTATTCCTCTTCCAGGATTGTTTTTATTTTTTTGGATAGTCTTCTTTGGGCAAAGCTTCTGGTTTGATAAGATGTGCTTAACTTGAGGAGTTTTGAGACTATCTCCTCTGTTTCATCCCATCTTATTCCTCTAATTATCTTTTTTATCTCCAAAAGAGAACTGGGAGATACACTGAACTCATCTACTCCTAGTCCCAGCAGAATCAGGACAAAAAGAGGGTCGCTAGACATTTCTCCACATGCCCCTACCCAGATATTTTCCCGATGGGCAAATTTTACGATGTTGTCAATCAATCTGAGGATGGTAGGGTGACAGGGTTGGTAAAGATAGGCTACTTTTTCATTGACTCGGTCTACGGCTAACGTGTATTGAATGAGGTCATTGGTTCCCAGACTGAAAAAATCTACCTCCTTGGCTATAAGGTCAGCCGTTATAGCCGCTGAGGGAATTTCTATCATAGCTCCTACGTCTATATCTTCAGCAAAGGCTATCTTCTTTTCTTTTAGTTCTTTTTTAACCTCAAGCAGGATTTTATTAGCTTTCCGAACTTCCTCTACCCCGGAGATCATAGGATACATAACTTTTACTTTTCCAAAATGACTTGCTCTCAGTATAGCTCTCAATTGGACTTTAAAAATGTCTACTTTTTCTAAGCATAATCTTATTGCCCGCCAACCCATAAAAGGATTTATCTCCTGGGGCACGGGAAAATGAGAGATAAATTTATCTCCCCCCAGGTCCAATGTGCGGATAATTACGGTGTAAGGATTTGCCTTTTGAGCCACTACTTTATAAGCTTCCAGTTGTTCTTCTTCAGTGGGCAGGGTCGTTCTGTTCATATAGAGATATTCGGTTCTGTACAGTCCTACTCCTTCTGCTCCGTTTTCAAGAGCGATATCTATCTCTTCTGGACCAGCGATATTAACGGCTAATTCAACTTCCCGGCCATCCATAGTTTGAGCTGGCAAATCTTTTGCAGTCTCCAATCTCTTTTTGTAAAAGAAAAACTTCTTCTGCTCTTCTTGATATCTTTCTATTTGTTTGGCAGTAGGATTAATTATTACTCTACCTGTATTTCCATCTAGAATTACGGTGGAGCCAGGTTTAGTTCTTTTAGTTATATCTCTTAGACCCACTACGGCAGGGATTTCCAGAGAACGGGCTATAATGGCAGTGTGAGATGTCCTTCCTCCTATATCTGTGGCGAAACCTAATATTTTCTCTTTTTGCATGGATACAGTATCAGAAGGAGCCAGGTCATGGGCTACTATTATTATATTCTCCTCAAGATGGGAAAGGGTGAAGGTAGGTCTATTTACTAAATTGGCCAGGATGCGTTCTCCTATATCCTCAACATCTCGGAATCTTTCCTTAATAAGTCCTGTTTGTGCTGAGGCAAATCTTGCAGGAAAATCTCCGAGAGTATTCCTGAGAGAAGCTTCTGCATTTAACTTTTGTCTCCTTATCCTATTCAAGGTGCCTTTTATAAGAAGAGGGTCTTCCAGGATAGAAAGATGAGCTCGGAAAATATAAGATTCCTTGATACCAATTTTTTCCCTTGCTTTCTTTTCAATTTCTTGTAGTTGTTCTTTTGCCTCTTTTACTGCTTCTTTGAATCTTTCTATTTCTTTTTCAACTTCTTCTTTTTTAATCTTATATTCAAGAATACAGAAATTCTTCTTTTCCAGAATATACACTTTTCCTATGGTAATTCCTGGAGATGCAGCTATTCCTTTAGGCATAGACTTTCTCCTTTTTGCGATGATACTTTAATATCTCTCCGGCTAAATAGACTGAGCCAGTGGTGCAGATTAAATCGTCGTAACAAGCCAAACCTTTAGCACAAAGAATAGCATTTTCAACTTTTTTTTCAATCAATATCTCTTTTTTTCCAGAAAACTTTACTATTGTTTTCTCTATCTCTTCAGGTGTTAGTGCTCTGGGACTATCCGCTCGGGTAAGGATGATTTTGTCTGCTAAGGGGCAAAGAATCCTGGCTATACTCTTTATATCTTTATTTTTTAGAACACCCAGAACAAGAATAATTTTCTTTCCAGGGAATTCCTCTTTAAGATAATTTGCTAATGCCTGAGCTGAGGCTCCGTTATGGGCGCAATCAACGATAAAGAGTGGTTCAGTAGAAAGGGTCTCTATTCTCCCTGGCCATTTTACGTCCTTCAGCCCTTTCCTGACAGCTTCTGAGGAAGTGAAAATCCCCTTATCTTCGATGAGGTCTATAGCTCCTACTGCAGTAGCTGCATTTATCAGTTGATGTGCGCCAGCCAGAGGGAGAAGCAAATGCGGATATATTCGTTTTGTAGTTTCTAGATAAAAGGTTTGGGTTTGAGAGGTAGAACCTCTTCTTTTAAATTGAATATCTTCACCCACTTTGTATAACTCTGTTTCTTTCTCTCTTGCTACTTGTTCCAGCACTTTCATTGCAGCCCTATCTTGAGGAGAGGTGAGCACAGTCACCCCTTCTTTGATGATGCCGCTTTTCTCTCTGGCTATAGAGGCTAAATCTTTTCCTAATTCTCTTGTATGGTCAAAGCTTATCTGGGTAATAACAGCGAGCAGTGGATAAACTACATTTGTAGCATCCAGTCTTCCTCCCATCCCTGTCTCCAGGACAGCTATGTCTACTCTATGATGGGAGAAATAGAGAAAGGCCAGTGCTGTATAGATTTCAAAGAAAGTAAAGGATGTCTGCTCCGAAGAATTTTCTAATTGAAACCTCATCTGAGAGAAAAAATAGACGAACTCCTCTTGACTAATGAGCTTTCCCCCTATTCTTATTCTTTCTCGGGGGTCAATCAGATGAGGAGAAGTGTATAAGCCAACCTTTAACCCATTTACCGTCAAAATAGAGGTTATTATGGCTGCTGTAGAGCCCTTGCCTTTAGTCCCGGCGATATGAATAGTCTTTAATTGTTGATGAGGATTCCCTATTAGGCCAAGAAGACGCTCCATCCTTTTAAGGTTGAGGAACCTTCTATCATAGGAGAAATTTTCCTCCCTTTCGTAGTTAACAAAAGAATCTATATAGCGTAAAGCTTCTTCATAAGAATGCATAATGACCTCATTAGCTAAAAACGTAAAGCGAAAAACTAAAAACTATAATTCAAAATTCAAAACTTATTTTTCCTTCTTTTTAGTCTGATTTTAGATTTTGAGTTTTGCTTTTGCTATATTGTAGAGGTCCGATTTATCGGACCCCTTAGCAAAGCGGGTTTCATAAATGAAACCTCTACAAAAAACCACTTTTTCACCAGCCTCCAAGGAATGTCCTTCGTACACATATAAATTCATATGCTTCAAAGGTTTAGCTCAAGGATTCATAGATAGGAAATTCTTTACAGAGTTCCTTCACCTTTTCTCTGATTTTTTTTCTGATATTTCCCTGCTTCGGGTTATGTAATATCTTACTAATCCATTCCCCGATTAATTTCATTTCAGGCTCTTTCATCCCCCGCGTAGTGAGAGCAGGAGTCCCTGGTCTTATTCCTGAAGTTATAGAGGCAGGTTTGGTATCAAAAGGGATACTGTTTTTGTTAGTCACTATCCCTGCCTCTTCCAGAATAGTGGCTGCTTCTTTTCCGGTTATGTCTTTGTTAGACAAATCAATTAAGAGAAGATGATTATCTGTCCCTCCTGAGACCAAACGAAATCCTTCCTCCATTAAAGTTTTAGCTAATTCCCTGGCATTAAGGATTACCTGTGCCTGATATTCTTTGAATTGAGGTTCTGCAGCTTCTTTGAAGCATATTGCTTTTGCTGCTATGGTGTGCATAAAAGGACCTCCCTGTGTGCCGGGAAATATGGCTTTATCTATCAAAGAAGCATATTCTTTTTGACAGATAATCACTCCCCCTCGCGGACCACGTAAGGTTTTTTGAGTGGTAGTAGTAACTATATCAGCATAGGGCACAGGATCAGGATGCAGGCCAGCAGTAATTAAGCCTATGATGTGAGCTACATCAGCTAAAAGATAGGCTTCTACTTCATCAGCAATCTCTCTCCAGGGAGCAAAATCTATGGTACGCGGGTAAGCACTGGCCCCAACTACTATTAACTGAGGATAATGTTCTTTGGCTATTCGCCGAATCTCCTCATAGTCTAACATTTCTGAGTCTCTATTTACTCCATAATGAATTATTCGGTAATGAGTATGGGGTAGAGTTGCTTTATTGCCATGGGAAAGATGTCCTCCATGAGATAAATTTAGAGAAAGAATAGTATCTCCTGGATTGAGTAAAGCTTGATAGACAGCTATATTGGCTTGAGTTCCTGAGTGTGGTTGCACATTTACATATTCACCTTTAAAAAGTTTTTTTGCCCGCTCAATAGCCAGCTCCTCTATCTCATCTACAAATTGACATCCCCGGTAGTGTCTTTTTCCAGGATAGCCCTCAGCGTATTTATCAATTAAGATGGAGCCCTCTGCCTCCCGTACAGCTCGGGAGGGATAGTTTTCTGAAGGAATTAGGGTGAGAGTGTCTTGTTGCCGGATACTTTCTTTTTTCAGAATATTATGGATCTGAAAGTCAGATTCCTTTAAGGATTTATTCACAAAGGTTTCCTTTCAATGTTTGAAGTGTCTTATTCCAGTAAAGAGCATCGCCATTCCATATTCATTGGCCGCCTC
>Ga0315533_1003223_pt1 | contig 10916 bp, 8 predicted proteins | sample SalMarSW160130MG_FD_203081 | JGI IMG/M metagenome (GOLD analysis project Ga0315533, IMG submission 203081) | Salt marsh sediment microbial communities from the Plum Island Ecosystem LTER, Massachusetts, United States - Salt Marsh Sediment SW1601-30 ...
ACATGCAATGAAGCTGAAGAGTGGGCATGGTATATTCCGGAGTCTTACTTTACAACAGCAGCTCTCTTTTAGAGATGAAATGTTAAAGCTTCTTGTGGATAATGAAATTGTTATCATTTATCGCAGAATTATTAAAAGTAAATTTGAAATATTTTGCGAAAAATATTATGGACCGGGTATAAAAGTTAGCCCGTATATAATGGCGTTACCATTTGTCTGTGTTGAGGTGGACCATTGTCTTCAGCAAAAGGGCAAAGATGAGCTTGGCTTGTTGATATTTGATGAACAGAAGGAAAATTGGGATGATGCTGAGCGTTCATTAAGGACACTTCGTCTTGATGAAAGTTCGCTTCTGAAAACAAGTAGAATTATTGAAAAGGGTTTTGCTGTAGATTCTTCTAAAAGCTTTGGTTTGCAGTTAGTTGATTTGTCGGTGTATTACATCCGCAAGTATGAGGAGAATAAGTTGGGTCTAAAAAAAGTCAGCGAATTTGATAAGCAAACTTTTATCAATATTGATAGGCTTATCTTGACCGGGCAAGGCTCGAAAACTGAAGATATTTTACAATGGGTAAGAGAAAAATGGGTAAAATAAAAAAGCGGCTGCCCCCGAAGGGAAAGTCACCTAACAGGCGGCTTTTTGCAGTCGCTATTATAATTATCGTTAATATTATAAGTGTAGTCAAGAAAAATAACTGCTTTTTTTGGATTTTTTGAATATGGCGGAAGATAAATTCGCTCTTGCCCGTCAGCGGATGGTCGAATTCGACCTTAAAGGTCGCGACATTACCGACCCCTATGTATTAAAGGTTATGGCCGAAATCCCGAGGCACCAGTTCGTGCCCGCCACCGCCAAATCGCAGGCATATGCCGACGGCCCGCTCCCCGTCGGTATGGGTCAGACTATCTCCCAGCCTTATATAGTTGCTCTGATGACGCAGCAGTTAAAACTCAAACCCTCTTTTGAGGTCCTCGAAATTGGTACTGGCAGCGGCTACCAATCTGCCGTCCTCGCTCGCCTTGTCAAAAGGGTCTATACGATAGAAAGGTTTAACCAGCTATCCGAATCCGCACAGGCCGTTCTCGGCAGACTTGGATTCAGTAACATAGAATTTTACATAGGTGACGGCAGCAGCGGCTGGCCTGAAAAAAAAGCGTTCGACCGGATTATGGTAACTGCCGCTGTGCCCCAGATCCCTGAGCCCCTTCTCAAGCAGCTTATCACCGGAGGCCTGATTATCGCGCCTGTCGGCAGCGGCTCGGTCCAGAGGCTTATTGTATGTCAAAAAAGGCTCGTCGGCTGCACCGAGCAGGCCGTCTGCGACGTCAGGTTTGTCAAACTCATTGGTGAGTATGGCTTCAAAGAATAAAAGATTTATCTATGGAAACATCTTCTGATAAAGCTGTTGATAAAAAGAAAGCACGTGCTTTTGAGCTTTCCACGTCTGTGCAGTTCCTAAAAGGTGTCGGCCCGGCCAGGGCAGAGCTCTTTGAGCAGCTCGGTGTCAGGACAACGGGCGAGCTGCTCGAATATTTCCCACGCGACTGGCTCTTTGTACCTAAGCCGGTAAAAATATATCAGCTCAGAGAAAATCAGAATGTCACTGTCATCGGCCAGATTGAATCGACCGATTTTCAATCCTTCAGAAATCCTCCCATTTTTGAAGTTGTGCTCGCAGACCAGACGGGTGTTTGCAGGATTATCTGGTTCCATGGCGGATTCTTGAGAGATAAGTTCCAGCCGGGCCAGCTCATAGCTGTATCGGGAAAAGTCAGCATCTATAAGCATCAGGTCCAGCTTACCAATCCCAAATTTGTTGTTCTTGAGGGGAAAGATATCGACGTTGAGGATGCTTTCGGCGGTGCTGTTTATCCAGCCTCTGCCGGATTAACCCGCAGACAAATCAAGCGGATAATCAAGCCCTTGCTTAGCCGCCTCGATGAGCTCGTGGACGAGTTTTACGACGAGCAGTTTCGCAAAAAAGCCGGTTTGATTGACAGGAGGCAGGCCTTCGAATGGATACATTCGCCGCCGGACGAACAAAAGCTTGCTCAGGCAAAGCGCCGGCTAAAGTATGATGAGCTGTTTTTAATGCAGCTCGGCCTGGCACTTCGCAGGTACAGAGCTGCACACTTCTCATCTGCTGTAAAAATGAAGCGGACCGAAAAAATAGACCATAGAATAAGAAAACGTTTTCCATTTTTACTCACCGAAGACCAGGATAAGGTAATAGATGAAATCGTTACCGATATGTCCAAAGATGAGCCGATGAATCGGCTCCTGCAGGGTGACGTCGGCTCCGGCAAGACCGTTGTCGCTCTTTACGCAGCCCTGCTTGCGGTCGCAAACAAAAAACAGGTCGCAATTATGGCACCGACCGAAATCCTCGCAAGCCAGCACTTTATAAGTATCGAAAGATACCTCAAAGGAAGCGACGTCAAAAGGCTTTTAATCACAGGCGGGCTTACCGGCAAAAAAAGAAAAGAGACTCTCGAGCAGATAAAATCAGGCCGAATCGATATTGTTGTCGGCACCATAGCGCTTTTGCAGGCTGATGTCGAGTTTAAGTCACTTGCTCTTGTGATTGTTGACGAACAGCATAAATTCGGCGTCCGCCAAAGAGCGAACCTGCGAAAGCAGACAACACCGCACTATCTTGTTATGACCGCCACACCCATCCCGCGAACGCTTGCAATGACCGCTTTTGGTGACCTTGATGTCTCGATTATAAAACACTGCCCGCCGGGCAGGGGCGAGGTCATCACCCGGTGGGTCGATAAAACCGACAGAGCCAGAGCCTGCGAGTTCATTCGCGAAAGATTAAAAGCAAAAAGGCAGGCTTATTTTGTCTATCCGCGAATCACTTCTGTCGAGGCAGACGGTGACATCAAAGCTGCTACAGACCAGTGGCACAGATTATCAAAAGAGGTTTTCCCTGAATTCAAAGTAAGCCTCATTCACGGCCGGATGCCTTCAGCCAAAAAGCAGCAAACTATGGCAGACTTCAGAGCCGGCAGAATTGATGTTCTTATCTCGACTATTGTTATCGAGGTCGGCGTGGATGTCCCAAACGCTACTATTATGGTTATCGAAGGTGCCGACCGCTTCGGCCTCGCACAGCTGCACCAGCTGAGAGGCCGCATCGGAAGAGGACAGAACAAATCGTACTGCTTTTTATTTTCAGATTCTGTTAGCGAAACAGTTAAAAGCAGGCTCCAGATAATGACCAGAAGCAATGACGGCTTTGAAATCGCCGAGCAAGACCTGCGCCTGCGAGGCCCCGGCGAATTATTCAGCACTCGTCAGCACGGCCTGCCCGATTTGAAGATCGCAAATATTATTGACGATTATGAACTGCTCGTAATGGCCAGAAAAAATGCCTTTTGTTTAGCTGATTCAGACCCGATGCTCACAAAAGCCGAGCATAAAAATATCCGCAGGGCATTACTGGCAAAATTCGGCGACTCACTTGGCCTCGCCGACGTCGCTTAATACCTTCGTTTGTCCTTTGTACAACGCGGCAATCTTTTTAATATTGTGTCATCCGGTACACAGGTAAAAGTTTATACCTTCGTTTAGCCCCCAACTTTTATCCTGTGGATGCCTGTCCTCGCGAAAGTGGGGAGCGGGACTTTTAAAATACATAACCCCGCAATTTTACACTGAGGCTTATTGCGGGGTTAATTTTTTCGGTTAGCCCTGCAACCACGTGGCAGGGTCGTTTATTTAGTACCTGCCGCCCCGGCTGTTACCAAAACCACCTCGGCTTTTGCCGCCAAAGCCGCCTCGTCTTCCTCCCCCGCCGCGTTTTCCGCCGCTGCCGCCTCTTCCGCCTCTGCCGCCGCGATCAACCTTCGGCTTCGCTTCGTTGACATTTATAGCACGTCCGTTGAAATCCTTGCCGTTCATTTCCGCGATTGCCTTCTCTGCCTCTTCTTTGGATGGCATCTCGATAAAGCCGAAACCTTTTGATTTGCCGCTGAACTTATCCATTATCAAGCGGACCTCTGTAACTTCGCCGAACTCCTCGAATGTTTTTCTCAAGTCGTCCTCGCTTACATCGAATGACAAATTGCCTGCGTAAATATTCATTCTTTTCGTTCCTTAACTTTTAAGAAAAATCTTAGCGTAAATACTGGCCGTCAATATTTACCTCGAACCGGTATATTATCCGCTCCGCCCCAAAGAAGCAACAGCCAAATATAAAAAATTTAATTTGCATTCTCGTCCTTTATCGTCCGTCATCCGCCCTCTGCCCGCCTGATTTGAGGATTTTCACTCACTGCCGGCTCCGGATTTACTTTTCAAAGGCCCATTCAGGGGGGACGAGCTGCTCGAGTTTGCCGCGCATCTCCGGCCGCAAGTGCTTGAGGCCTAACTGGTAGCTGGCATTCATCCAGCCGAATCCTTCTTTTGTAATGTAGGCAAATTTTGTCCCAACGTTGCCGTACTCTGCAAAAACACTGTGCGAGCGGGTAACAACGTTGAATTTTTCAGGTATAGTCCCGTTATAGTCTCTGGCATTTATTGTTATGGTATAAAGCCACCGATAGATTAGCCGCTGAGCCGCGTCATCGAAACCGTAATCCATAAGCCCTCGCCAGGCAATCATCTGATGCGGAGCCCACCCGTAAGGATAGTCCCACTGCCGCTCAGGCCTGCCTTCTGAAATTTCCCCGCGAGCCCCCTCAGTCGAGCCTGCCAGACCTCCCGCCATTTCCAGCCGCCAAAGCGCATTGTCGAGTATGGATTTGGCCTGCTCTTTCGTTGCCACACTAGCCCATAAAGGATAAAACGCCACAGCCGTTACGTAAACTGTCCTTCTTTTATTAACCAGATCGTAATCAAAAAACATACCCTGTTCCGCATCCCAGAGATATTTATTTATTAATTCCTTTCTCTTTTTGGCCCGCTGGTACCAGTCGGCACTTTTTTCTATCGTGCCGTCTTCGAGCTTTAAGGAGTCAGCGAACTCGTTTTCTATTGTTTTCGCGATATCCGTTTCAATCTTATAGAGAAGGCAATTCAAATCCACCGTCACGAAGTCTGCACAGCGGTCCTCCCACCGGTAAGTGGTATCATGGCCGGATTCTCGCATCGCTCGGTCGTGCATAAAATACTCGTCCAGCTCCGCTGCCTCTATTTTGCCTTGCCTGTAGGCCTGCTCAAACTCGTTCGGCTCCATATCATATTTCTTGGCATATCTTTTGAATACTGCATCGAAATGGCAGGGCTCAACCTCCGGCGGCACGCCAATCCCTTCTCCAAAGTATCTGCTAAGACCTGTCTGCGTCAGTCGCTTTTCGCCCATCCATACGGTACGATATTCCTTAATCGCCGCTTCGAGAACCTGCTTTAGCCACTGTTTGCTTTCACGATTCCGCGGCAGATGCTCATATACAGCCAAAGCCATTGGAGTCAGAAACGGCGGCTGAGAACGTGTCAGATAATAGGAGCGGTTGGCATTCAGGATTTTGCCGTAATGGTTAATTTCATAAACGAAGTTGTCCACCATCGCCTTTGCCAATTCTACCCGCCCGTCCACCAGCAAACCCAGCGATTCGAAATAGCTGTCCCAGCCGTACATCTCGTTGAACCTGCCGCCGGGTACGACAAACGGCACACCTTGTAAGTCTCCATCTGGATTGCGTTTCAAAGCCAGACTTAACAGGCCGTGATAACCGTCTCTATCCTTGACCCATTCTGCCGTTATAACTTCGGGCAGAGGCACAACTTTGATTTTTAACTCTTTGTGCCTGCCGGCAACCTTTGAGAAATACTCATAAGCGATATTGTCTGTATGCGGCACGTAGATGTATCTGAATCCATCGATAGTAGTGGTCTTGCTGTCCGCAAATAAAGGCACGATATTTTCTTCATCGATGTGCCTGGTAAGGCCGTCCCAGTAAAGCTCGCGGATAGAGCGGCTGATGCGCTCCACGGGATTTTCGAAAATTCTTTCCGTCTCAAGCTCTGCAATTTTTTGTCCCTTTTGCTCACTGAGCTTCAGCTCCTGCAACAGGTTGGACAGGTAATACGTTCCGGTTATTTCGCAGGTCTGGTCGTTTATATCGATGAAAAGGAATTTTTTATCTCCGCGATTGCCTTCAATGAATTTATCATCTATGGTAATTTTTTTGTCACCGTCCGTATCCTCCTGGCTTATCAGCCGCTGCAGGTTTTTCTCTACATCGACCCGAACTGACGCAGGTATGTGGTTGTTTGTTTGACAGCAAGAGAGGAACATCATAAATGCTGTTAAAAGCAGCAACTTTGTTCTAATCCAGTCAAGCCAGTTTTTGTTTTGATTTTTCATTAAATTCTCCAATTCTGACACATTAAATCACGCTCCTGAAGCTGTCAATGCGATAGGCGGAAAACGAAGCCAATATTGGGAAAAACAAAGCCAATATTGGGTCAAAATTGGGTTCGTTTTGGCTTTGTTTGGGTTCGTTTTTGGGAATGCTTTCAAGCATATAATTTTTGTATGTCCTTGTAGAATAGAGAGTTGTGTCATCTTGGACACCTGGTGAATTGGGTTCGTTTTGCAAAAAAAGGTTTGATTTGTAGAGCTCTCTCGACAGATGTGAAGCACGCTTCCGTGAAGCGTGCTTAGTATTTAGCATTTGGTATTTAGTATTTAGAAATTGATTGTTAAGACGTAAGTTGTCGAGCATTCGCTACTCCTTATCAATAAAGAGTTTACGAAGTATATTTTGACGTGAACTGCCCATTCGACTACGCTCAGGGCGGGCTGTTCTGAAATTTGCGGTCCTCCGCTTTTCGTGTGTTTTCTAACACACAAAAGTATTATACCTGAAAGAGGCGATTATTCAATTAAATTTTATTTTTTTACCACGAAGAACACGAAGGTCACGAAGGAATATGAAATGTTAAAAATGAAAAAATAAAATATACAAAGCAAAAATAAAAAAGAAATTTAGTCACGAATTAACACGAAAATACACGAAGAAAATTATTTAAACGTCGAGTTCGCGAGGAGCTTGGAGATTTAAGTAGGTGATTATTATAGCTATATTTGAGCTTGACTTCACTATTTTTTTGGAGTAAAAAAAGAGCATAAGCAACGGGAAGTCCTTATACATTCTTAGTTGTAAAGTTTATAGTGTCTTGCAAAAGTGCATAATTATTTTCAGGGATTAGAAAGGAATAGAAAGTGCCCTACTATGTTCGAGCTTTTTGTACGTCAAACGATATACCCACACTTAGTACAATATTTCAATATGCAAGTTCAAAAGGAATTGACCTTTATGTTGATGAACAACATGGTCTTGTAGATGTTAACTCATCAGATTGGTCTCAAGTTGAAATATCGTACAAGAAGGGGAAAAGCCCACTTGTTGTAGAATGTAATCGGTATGATGGTACACAGGAATGCCTTGCTCGCGTTGAACCCCTTGAGTTCATCGAAAAAATTGGATCTCCCGGATTTTCCTTGACCAAGCGCCGTGTCATAAAGCACCTCAAGAACACTCAGTTTATCATTTCGTCGCAATTACTAAATGATATAAATGACGACGGTTATAATGCTAATGGCACGTTTCTCACGTACTTTGTGGAACATTGCGGAGGAATGATCCAAGCAGACAATGAAGGATTTTACGATGGAGAAACGTTAATCTTAAAGGTACATTGATCTTCAAACTATTCAACTTCAATCAGTGCAGGTAAAATTTATTGTTAGAACGATATTTTTATTAAGAATATAGTATCGAAGATATATTTGTGTGTGGTGGCGAAGATTTTGTTATGCGATTGACAAATACGGCTGGCAGATATAGGCTATCAATCTAATTATGCTGATTAAATATCAAAACAAGGGATTGGAAAGATTTTTAATGGCAGTTAATGCTCTGGCGGCAGCTGTGGTGGCCGCCTCTTTTGTATGTTTATTCGGTTTTGATAAGCCGCTTTTGCCCGAAGCCTTTTTATTCACCGTTCAATTTATCCTTCTTTTTGTTTTCATCGGCGAAAAGTTCATAAGGTTTTTCAACGCGCTTTCCAGGAAGGATTTTTTAAGGAATAACTGGTTTGAGATACCTGCTCTTGTTATTCTTGGGATTGTTCTTTTCGGTGCCGGCCGATTGTTTGAGCACGCTGAGCCGGCAGCGGTTCGGCACATTGCCGTCGGCATCTATCTGGTTCTGCAGGTGGTTACAAAGGTCTGCAGGACGGTTGTCAACCTTGCAGCTACAGGCCAGAACCCCACGCAGACGCTTATTGCAAGTTTTCTTATCCTGATTTTTACAGGTGCGGGTCTTCTTATGCTGCCCCGCTCGGCTGCAAAGGAGAATATCAGTTTTGTCGATTCGCTCTTCACAGCTACGAGCGCCACCTGTGTTACCGGCCTGATAGTAAAAGATACAGGTGAGGATTTCAGCCTGATGGGCCAGATAGTGATACTGTCGATGATTCAGCTCGGCGGTCTTGGAATAGTGATATTCGGGGCGGTCTTTGCTCTGCTTTTAGGGCAGGCACTTAGTCTTCGCGAGTCGGTGGCGATGCAGGATTTGCTCAGCGCGCGGACCCTGAGTAAGATAGGAAATATGATTGCCTTTATTTTCGTGGGGACAATACTAATCGAGGCTCTCGGCGCGTTAAGTTTGTTCGGGATGTGGGATAATGTGACTGCGTGGAAGGGGGATATAAAGGAGCAGTGGTTCTGCAGCATATTTCATTCGATAAGCTCTTTTTGTAACGCGGGTTTTAGCCTGTTCAAAAGAAGTTTCACCGGTTATAGCGGATGCTGGGCTGTTTATGTGGTTGTATGTCCTTTGATAATTTTGGGCGGTCTGGGCTTCAGCGTGCTTTATGACCTCGTAAATATCGCAGCTGATAAGACAAAATTGTTTTTCGCAAGATGGTCTCGCGGGTACAGCAGTCTCCTGGAGCAGGCTCCCAGGACATTGCGGCTTCAAAGCAAGATTGTACTCAGCGTAAGCGCTGCTTTGATAATCCTGGGAGCGATTGGTATTTTTCTGTTCAACAGGTATTCGGTCGGCTCCGACGGCGGGCCAAAAGCCGGTGTTCTCGATGCCTTGTTTCAATCGATTACGGCGAGGACGGCGGGATTTAATACTTTTGACATTAAGCAGATGTCCGTTTCAAGCAGGTTTATTTTGATACTGCTTATGTTTATCGGCGGCTCACCGGGTTCGACGGCCGGCGGTATCAAGACAGTGACGCTGGCGGTGGTGGTTATGACTGTTATCGCAGCTCTGCGGAAACGCGAAGAGGTTGAGATGTTCAGGCGCTCTGTTCGGCTGGCTATTGTGGGCAGGGCTTTTACGGTTACACTGCTTTTTGTTGTGGTTCTTTTTACTGCGACGCTGGCGCTGAGTATTACTGAAAGAGGAGGTGGTTTCGATATGTCGCAGATATCGTTTGAGGCGGCGTCGGCTTTGGGAACGGTGGGCCTGACGACGGGCATAACGCCGTCTTTGACAACGGCGGGCAAATTGATTATCATAGTTACGATGCTTATCGGCAGGTTGGGGCCGTTGACACTGCTGGCGGCACTTACGTTTAATATAAAACCTGCGCGGTATAACTATCCTGAAGAGGCGATAATTGTTGGTTAAATTCGTCGTGCGTATTGCGTATCGCACAAAAAAAGAACGCACTGCGCAATACGATATACGCAATACGAAAATAGGAGCTTATAATATGAAGCGTTTTGCGGTAATGGGATTAGGGCGGTTCGGCAAAAAACTGGCGATAGCTCTGGCGATGAGCGGGGCGGAGGTTATTGCGATTGATAAAAACAGAGAAGAGGTTGAGCTGATACGCGACCAGGTAAGCCTGGCGGTTCGGCTGGACAGCACCGATGAGGAGGCTCTTAAGGCACAGGGCATCGATAAGGTTGATGTTGCTATCGTCAGCATAGGGCAGGGGACCGGCAGAGGTTTTGAGTCGGCGGTGTTGACGGTGGTTAATCTCAAGCAGATGGGCGTCAAGCAGATATATACCAGGGCAGAGGATTTGATTGCCGGGCAGGTGTTCGAAAAGATAGGTGCGACGGAGGTGATTTATCCTGAGATTGAGTCGGCTCAGAGGTGGGCGTATAAGCTGATTGCGCCGCAGATTGGTGAAAAGATTGATTTTGCACCGGGCTATAGTCTGGCTCGCGTAAAAGCGCCTGGGAGTTTTGACGGCAAGACGGTAATGGATTTGCAGCTTCGCCAGAAATACAATGTTAACCTGGTTTCGGTAAAAAGGGGTGAGCACGGCAAGAGCAAGAAGAGTGACAAGAGCGAAAAAGACGGGATTATCAATGTCCCAATGCCGAACACTATTATTTATAAGGACGATATTTTGATGGTTGCCGGCTCGGATGCCGACCTTGCCAACCTGCCGCAGGAATAATTACAATTAAAAAAGTGATGCATTTAGAATGCGGAAATCTGTTATCAACTTACTGTTCATTTTGTTTTTCTGTGCAATTACTATTACAGTGTTTTTTTGTTCTCGACAGGACGTAGTTGAGAACAGATATGAAAAATGGATAAAGACACTTGTTAAACGTTATCCACGTCCTCTGGATGAAGGCGACAGTGTTTTTAACTGGTGGCCCTTATCTTCAAGTCCAATTTATACGTATAGGATTGTAGAGTCAAAATGGAGTTTTGGAGATAAATGGTTGGGCAAAGAGTTTACTTTGAAAATAAAGCAGGAAGCGGATAATAACAACAATTTTCATTTTGATGTTCAGGGCTTTGATGAGTTTCCCTATAAAGGTCTTGTTGTTAAAGACAACAGGATTTTGATTGTATCACGCGTTGAGCGACCATTTATTGTTTTTCCTCTTTTTGAACACGTTTTATTTTGTAATGAGGATTATGAATGCCAGTTTTTAAAAGATGCTGTACTTTTAACTAATGACGAAGGTTTTTAT
>Ga0315533_1003226_pt1 | contig 10906 bp, 5 predicted proteins | sample SalMarSW160130MG_FD_203081 | JGI IMG/M metagenome (GOLD analysis project Ga0315533, IMG submission 203081) | Salt marsh sediment microbial communities from the Plum Island Ecosystem LTER, Massachusetts, United States - Salt Marsh Sediment SW1601-30 ...
ACAGTGGGAAAGAAGCTCGCAGCGGGTCTCGTCAAGATTACCGCCGGTACTTAAATCCATAATCGTATCAGTACCAGCAGCCAGCGCAGCCTGCATTTTTTCCATTTCAGCCTGGACAGAAAATCTTTCACTACTTGTACCGATATTTGCATTTACCTTTGTCCTTAGGACACGCCCTATACCGGTCGGCCTCAGACATGTCCCTTCGGCAAGCTCAGGACAGGCTCTGAGCGAAGTCGAAGGATTGGTTTTTAGATGTAGCTTATTAGCCGGTATTACCAGCCGACCAGCGGCAAGCTCAGCCAGAACAAGCTCGGCTTCGATGTTTTCACTTTCAGCGATAAATCTTATCTGTTCGGTTAATATTCCAGCTTTCGCGGCTTGTAATTGCGTTGTCATCTTAAAACTCCGTTTTCCTAATAAAAATCGCTTCCTGCAGGAAGCGATTTATTTCTAATCTAAACTCGTCAATAAATTTATGTTTAGTCAATCACTTTCCTACGCAGGCATATCCGCCCACATTCTTTCACCCCGCTTCCGCGGGGGCAAGAAAGCAGGGGGGCAATTGTCCTGATCAGGTTCAAAGGGTTTTTTTCTCAGGCCTGTTTTTATACAGTCCACCCCTAGCGAACTGCAACTTATTATAGCCTCTTGCCTTTGCCAGTCAACTTTTTTGCTGAATTTTGTGGTTTTCAGTATTGTTTATGAAGCATTTTGCAAAAAAATTGTAAAAAAATCTTGTTTTTTCAAACAAATGTTTTAAACTTTAGTATAAAACGATTGTTTAAGGGTAAAACTATGAGTGTTTTGCAGGAAAACAAGGTCAGTAGCGACGCAAAAAAGAGTGTTCAGGACCGTTTGCTGGACGCGGCAGAAGAGCTTTTTTGTAAACACGGGTTTGACGGCACGAGTGTTCGTGATCTGGCTGCCGCTGCTGGGTGCAATGTTGCGTCGGTCAACTACTATTTTGGCGGCAAAGATAAGTTGTATCTCGAGGTTTGGCGTCGGCATCTTGGTGTGATGCGTGATACTCGCCTTGCAAGCATTGAGAATGTAATGTCTCAAAAGGATGGTAAGCCCAGCCTGGAAAATCTGCTAACCTCGTATGCGAACGCGTTTGTAGAACCGTTGGTAGATAGGGAGAAAGGAAGTAGGTTTATCAGGCTTATGGCTCGGGAGATGGTCGATAAAAAATTGCCTCAAAACGTTTTTATTGAGGAGATGATTATTCCTGTTATGAATGCGCTGCAGCAGGCTTTGATGAAAATTTGCCAAGGCTTAGACGAGAAAAAGGCACACTTAATGATCCTTTCTCTCGTTGGCCAATTAATTCACACAACCATGGCAGAAACCATGGTTGAGCAGGGCAACGAGATGAAAATACCGAGGTTTGATTTGGCTGAAATAATAGAGCACATCGTTAAATTTTCCGCTGCCGGAATTCGGGCCTATACAAGTGGGACTGTAGAATGAGAAGGTTGTTTGTTTCAATTTGTTGTTTCTTATCAATTTTTAGCTTAATGGGGTTTTCCGGCTGTATGGTTGGGCCGAAATACTCCAGACCCAAAACCGTCGCGGATACCGCAACCGATTATGTCCGTCCTGGAATACATAACCAGGATGTCAATGACATAGAAACGGTTGAGATTGACCAGTGGTGGGTGCGATTTGGTGACTCGGCTACGTCTGATTTAGTGCAGCGTGCCCTGGGGAATAATTATGATCTCAAAGCCGCGGCGGCGAGAGTGCTTCAGGCTCAGGCGTCACTTGCTGAAGCCGGTGGTCGATTGTGGCCGGATGTGTCATATAACCTGAGTCGTAACCGGGGCAAACAGTCCTTCAATTTCGGTGGAGCAGGAGGACGGTTTAGCCTCATCTCAGAGACCTGGACCCAAAATATTTCCGTGGCTTATATCGTCGATTTGTTTGGCAAGCTCAGACATGCCAAGCAGGCGGCATGGGCGGATATGTTTGCTTCCCAAGCAAATGAGCAGACCCTTATAAACTCAATAATCGCCACTGTAATCATGGCCCGAATCGATATCGCAACTACTCAGAAGCGTTTGGCAATAGCAAGAGCAAACATCCTAAGTCGCAGCAACACACTGGAGATTGTTGAACGTCGGTACAGTAAAGGTCTTGTTGGACCCGTCGATGTAAGGCTCGCACGTGAAAATCTCGAGGCCTCGAAGGTTCTTGAGCCGAGCATTGAGCTATCGCTTATCACGGCCCATCATGCGCTTGATGTTCTTTTGGGGCGTCAGCCGGGCACGTCTGAACCTTTACCTGAAACATTGGCGGATTTGCCTGATTTGGAGCCTTTGCCAATCGGTGTGCCCGCCTCACTTTTGGATCGTCGTCCGGATGTAATGTCTGCCGAGTTTGCCTTACATGCCGCGAACGAGCGTATCGGTGTTAGCATAGCACAGCTGTATCCGGATTTGACTCTCACAGCGACCTATGGTGCAAATGCCGACCGCTGGCGAGATATTTGGGAACACTTTGCAGAGAGCTACTCAGCGCTGTTCACCCTGGCTCAGCCGATCTTCAAAGGCGGACAATTACGTGCACAAATCAATGCCGCAAAGGCCCGTTACGAAGAACTGGCGGCTAATTACGCCACTGCTGTATTAACTGCGATGCGGGAGGTAGAAGATGCGCTGATTAGTGAGCAGATGCTGCAAAAGCAGCTTGAACATGCTCAACGCCGGTTTACTGAAGCAAAAGCTGCTGAGGAGCTATCAAGGCAGCGTTATCAACGAGGTGTTGAGGGTATCCTGGCGGTTCTTGAATCCGAGCGGCGGTGTAGAATAGCTGAAGAAGAATTAACCATCCTCAAAGGCCAAATCTGGACCACAAGAGTTAATTTATACCTGGCTCTTGGGGGTGACTGGGATTATGAGAAAGAAAACGAAATATAACCGGTGAAAGAAGATGGCTAAAAGCAAAACAACTAAAATAGAGATTACGCAACGAAACTTTAACGCCCACAGAAAGGGCCGTGGTCTATTGCAGGCTATACTTGCCTTTTTCTTTGTGGCAATTAGTATATTAGCTGTTTTTATTTTAATCAAGCTGCAAAAGCAACCAGAGCGAGTGGCACAGGAAACCCTGGCGCCATTAGTTAAGGTTCAGCAATTACGCAAACAAGACATTCAAATGGTTGTTAGCGGTTACGGAGAGGTTAATGCAAAGGTACAAACTGATATTGTACCAGAGGTTTCCGGAAAGGTGGTTAATGTTAATCCGCAGCTAAAGGCTGGAGAATTTATCCCAGCTAAAGAACAAGTATTGAAGATAGATCCAAGAGACTACGAACTGGCTGTTCAGCAGGCTCAGGCTCTTGTTGCGGATGCTCAAGTCAAGCTTGATATAGAAATCGCAGAGGCTGAAGTGGCCAAAAAGGAGTGGCAGGAGTTGCATCCTAATACTGAGCCGACTTCATCATTGGTCTTGCGTGAGCCGCAGATTAAGCAGGCACAGGCTGCATTGGCCTCTGCTAAGGCACAGCTTGCAACAGCAGAATTACGGCTCGAACGAACGAGCTTATCTTTGCCATTTGATGCTCTGATAATCAGCGAAAAGGTTGATCTTGGTCAGTATGTTGTTGCTGGGCAGTCAGTGGGTGTTGCGTATGGAACTGAAGCTGTTGAGATAGAGGTCCCGCTCGAAGACAAGGAGCTGGCTTGGTTCAATGTCTTTGCGGATTCAATTGCAGTAAGTAACCAAACAGCCTCAAGTAAGAAGACAACTGTTGATGTAAAGGCTGAGTTTGCAGGGATCGAGCACACCTGGAAGGGCTACGTGACAAGAACTACAGGCCAGGTCGACAGAACATCACGAATGGTTTCGGTTGTAGTCGAGGTGCCAAACCCGTTTGAAACCTCTGTAGACAAACCTCCCCTGCTGCCGGGTGCATTTGTAGAGGTCTTCATCAAAGGCAAGACTTTAAAAAATGCGGTTGCTGTACCGCGAGATGCGATACATGACGGCAATAAGGCCTGGTTGGTAAACGACGGTTATTTGTACATCCAGCCTTTGGAAATTCTGCGTGCCGACAAGTCTTTTATATATGCGCGTTCGGGTATTGAAGATAAGGCTATGCTTGTAATAAGCTCGCTTGATACTGTTGTCGAGGGAATGAAGGTACGTACACAGGTTGAGAATGCAGAAGCAGCCGCTAAGTTAAACCATGATAGTGAGCAGACTGTCAAACAGGAGATGAATTAGATGAAAGAATCAGAGGAACAAAAGGGCATTCTTGCATGGTTTGCATCGAACCACGTGGCGGCAAATTTGTTGATGCTTTTAATCATAATCGCAGGTTTGTTTGCAATTGTTTCCGCGAAGCTGGAGGTTTTTCCTGAGTTTAGTCTTGATATGATCAACGTCACGGTACCCTATCTCGGAGCCACACCGGAAGACGTGGAGGAAGGAGTGTGCCTTCGTGTTGAGGAATCTATTGCAGCCGTGGACGGCATAAAACGCATGACATCAAGCGCTTCTGAGGGTGGAGGCTCAACCCTGGTCGAGGTTGAGGAATATGCCAGCACAACCGATGTGCTCGACGATATAAAGGCAGGAGTCGATACTATCATTACGTTTCCTCAGGAAACAGAAAAACCTATTATTTCAGAACTTAAGACCACGCATAGAGTTATCTCCATTGTGATCTATGGGGATGTGTCAGAGAAGACGCTGCGGGTACTTGCCGATCAGATTCGCGACGATTTGACCGCGATGGAAAACATCAGCCAGGTAGGTATCGCCGGCGTTAGACCTTATGAAATATCCATTGAAGTTTCGGAGGAGAATCTTCGCCGTTACAATCTGAGTTTTGACCAGGTATCGCGAGCGGTTGGAAATTCATCGCTCGATATTCCGGCAGGCTCCGTAAAAACCCCGGGTGGAGAGATTCTGGTTCGCACTAAAGGCCAAAAGTATTATGGCCCAGAGTTTGAGAAAATCATAGTTCTCACAAGGAATGACGGGACGCAGGTCAGGCTTAGTGACATCGCCACCATCCGGGACGAGTTTGAAGATGTTGATCTTTATGCAAAGTTCGACGGCAAAAGAGCGGCTCTTATACAAGTCTCTCGTATCGGCGAACAGGATGCAATCGATATAGCACGCACCGTTAAAAACTATATCGCCGACAAAAAAGCCCAGTTGCCCAGGGGAGTTTCGATTGCCTTGTGGGAAGACGATACGGTGTTTTTAAAGGCCAGATTAAATCTGCTTACAAGGAATGGTTATATAGGTCTTGTCCTTGTTTTTTTGATCCTGCTGCTCTTTTTGAATATGCGACTCGCTTTCTGGACCACTATGGGCATCCCTATTTCTTTTCTTGGCGCATTTTGGCTGCTGCCGCTTTTCGGTGTCACAATTAATATGATGAGTCTTTTTGCATTTATAATGTGTCTCGGTCTGGTTGTAGATGATGCAATTGTCGTGGGTGAGAATATATTTGCCTGCCGACAGCAAGGCATGGACAGAGTTACGGCAGCCATAAGAGGTGTTAAAGAGATGGCTATGCCTGTTACATTAGCTGTTCTCACAACTATTATAGCATTTGTACCGTTGGCTTATACTAGCGGCATCATGGGCAAGATTCTTCGAGCTCTGCCTATAGTGGTAATCAGTGTTCTTTCAATATCGCTGGTCGAAGCATTACTGATTATGCCGGCCCATCTTTCGTCTAAAAGGTCCTGGAACAAGTTTATCCTTACTCGTTTCACTAATAAAATAAATTCGGTAACACACAAGCTGCTGTCCTCGTTTATCAATGGACCGTTCCTTAAGTTAGTACACAAAGCGGTAACCTGGCGTTATGTCACGTTAAGCATCGGCGTTGCGATATTTCTAACTACTGTCGGATTTATCGCCGGGGGCTATATCAAGTTCGTATTCTTCGACACGGTCGAGGCTGATAATATGATAGCGACATTGACCATGCCTCTGGGCACACCTGTGGAGCAGACGCGGGAGATTATCGAAGGCATCGAGCGCATCGCTTTTCAGAGCATTGAAGAGTTCGACAGCAAACGCCCTGGACAGCCTTCGCTTCTAAAACACATTTCTACGACCGTCGGTGCTCAACCAACATTGGCTCGCGGCGGCCCTGTTACCATCGACCTCGGGGCTGGAGGACAATCTCATCTTGCCGAGGTCAATGTGGAGCTGCTCGGCGCAGAAGACCGTGACGTCTCCAGCGTGGCCTTGAAGAACCGCTGGCGAGAGCTGGTCGGTGAAATACCAGGCGTTTCCTCGCTGACGTTCATGGCTGAGTTTATGAGCACCGGCAATCCCATAGAGGTGGAACTATCTCACCGAGACTATAATGTCCTTGTGGCGGCTTCCGAAGAGCTAAAGGCTATACTTCGTGACTATGCCGGCGTTAGTGACATAGCCGACGACTTTGAGCCGGGAAAAGCAGAGCTGAAACTGAAACTTAAAGACTCCGGCCGCAATTTGGGCCTAACACTTTTAGATTTGGCTAGGCAGGTCAGGCAGGGCTTCTATGGTGATGAGGTACAGCGTATCCAGCGAGGCAGGAACGACATCCGCGTGATGGTTCGCTATCCTGAAAATCAGCGAAGGAGTTTAGCCGATGTCGAGAATATGAGGATTCGACTGCCGGATGGCACTCAGATCCCGTTCAAAACTGTTGCCGAGGTTCAGTATGGACGCGGCTATGCGACGATTCGACGAGTTGACCGCCGACGCGTGGTAAGCGTTTCAGCCGATGTTGATGAGGCGGTAGCTAATGCAAGCCAGATCAACCGTGAGCTGAACGCGAGCGTTCTGCCAAATTTAATGCGGGAATTCTCAGGCCTGCGATATAGATTTGCAGGCGAGCAGCGTGAGATAAACGAATCACTCGGCACCCTCATACCTAATTTCGGAATTGCCATGCTGGCGATATATGGATTGCTGGCGGTCCTGTTTAGAAGCTATTCGCAACCGGCCATAGTAATGTCTGCGATTCCATTTGGTCTCGTAGGGGCAACGATAGGACATTTGCTTATGGGTTTCAACCTTAGCATCCTTTCATTGTTCGGAATCGTGGCCCTTTCGGGCGTAGTGGTGAATGATTCGCTTATTATGATCGACTTGATCAATCGCGAACGCAAAGAAGGTGTTAAGCTGGCGCAGATATTGAGCGATTGTGCGACACGAAGATTTCGCCCTATTATGTTGACAACTTTGACAACCTTTTGCGGCCTGCTCCCCATGATCGCTGAAAAAAGTCTGCAGGCCCGTTTCCTTGTTCCAATGGCCATAAGCCTGGCATTTGGTGTTGCGTTCGCAACGTGCATAACACTTCTGCTCGTGCCATCCTTATATATGATACTCGAAGATATAAGAACTCGGATTTTTAAGTATGGAGTTTAGGGAAGTAATTTTTTAACTTTTTAAAACAATTTACTTGTTGAATGTTAATAAATTACTCAAAGTGACCGATTCGTACTGTCATACCCGCGAAGGCGGGTATCCATTTACCGTATCGCAGCAGTGGATTCCCGCTTGCGCGGGAATGATAAACTGCGATATGTTACTGTTAAATATCCACTTATGCCAGTACATCGTTGAAAAACGGTTAATTTGAGTAAATTAGCAATTTTTTTGAAATTTTTTCTGGTCAAAGGTTGTTTATTAACAAATAATATACAGTATTGCATTTGTAGCTGCTGGGGGAAGGTAGAAATTAGTTATAGAAGGTGAGTGAGTTTTATTATTGGGTTCGTTCTGAGGCTTGGATATATTAGGTATGCTGCATTGAGAATCGCCTGTCCGTAAGGTGAATAGTAACTGCTGATGGGTTTCTTGCGAACCAGAAGAGCAGTGAATTTATGGAAACTGCAGCAAAGTATAAACCGAATATTGAGATCGTATCCGATGCCGAGAGTCTTGCATACAGAAGCATTGAGATATTTATTTCTGATGCTCAAAAGGCGATAAAGGCAAAGGATGCCTTCTACGTTGCAATATCTGGGGGGCATACTCCTAGGCGTTTTTTTGAATTGCTCGGTGAAATACCGGAAGTTCGTTTTCTGCCCTGGGATAAAATACAGATATTCTGGGTTGATGAGCGATATGTTCCGCCGGATTCACAATGGAGCAATTACAAACTGGCTGCTGATACCTTCTTAACCAAGGTGGTCATCCCTCAAGAAAACATTCATCGAATACCTACCGAGTACGATGATATCCAAGTTGCGGCCCATCATTATGAGAATACGATTCGCAGAGTCTTTGCTTTAAAGGGAAATAAGCTTCCTGAGTTTGATTTGATTGTGCTTGGGATGGGAGCCGAGGGACATACCGGCTCGCTGTTTCCTGATTCTTATGCACCTTTTGATACGGAGAATTTAGCTTTTGTTGTTTATGCTCTGGATGAGAAGCTTAACAGAATAACCTTGACACATCCTATTTTATGTGCTGCGTTTCACTTGGCTGTGCTGGTCTCTGGCGAGGAAAAAGCCGCTATTTTGAAGGATGTCTTGACCAACGAGCCAGATGAGGTGCAATATCCTATCCACATTCTCTGGCCCGTTCTTGAAAAGGTTACATGGCTGGTTGATAAAGATGCAGCAAAATCTCTATGATTGATTAAAGTGAGCTAAAATGACAGCAAAGCTAAAGCTGTCATTCTGAGCGCAGCGAAGAATCTCTTTTTCATTGGCCAGATCCTTCGGCTTCGCCTCAGGATGACACACAAGTGTCACTTTAGTCACTTTGGTCACTTTGAAAATCCCCACGAAGTATGATAATTACACAATTTTTTCCGCTTCTGCAATAAAAAGCCGTTTATTTACGTCTTTAACTACGATTTCAGGTATCAGAGAGGATTGTCTGTCGCATTTTATTGAGAGATTTCTGGCTGTAAGTTAGCAGACTTGTGGTGAGCCTGCCCGCCGTACCATCAAACGATAGCTTATTCTCTATCGCAGGATACTCTGGGCAGGCGGGCCTGCCGAATCCATCCGGCAGTATCAATTAGATCAATATATAGGTTTTGCCGAGCAATAATAATGGGTAATCTTGAAAAAATATTCTTCATTGGTTTGTTAATTTTTGCCTTATTTTGCCAACCGGCCCATGCCGCTGGGGAGGATTTATACGATGAGATGGTGCTGCGAACCCTTGAGTTGGAGTTTTCACAGGCGGACTGGTGGCAGCAGTTGACCTCCAACTATCAGGCGAAAGAAAACATCGTTGCCACTTTGACCGTGGATGATGTTACATACGAGGGCGTCGGGGTTCGATTTCGCGGCATGACGTCTTACTTGATGACTGGCAATTCACAAAAGAAATCTTTCAATATTGAGATTGATTACACCATCGAGGACCAGCATCTGATGGGCTACAAAACGCTCAATCTCATCAACTGCGCCAATGATTCTACCTTCATGCGTGAGGTGCTCTATTCGAACACCTGTCGCCGACAGATTCCCAGTGCCAAGGCCAACTTCGTAAAATTGGTCATCAACGGAGAGAACTGGGGCATTTATGCAAATATCCAGCAGCTCAACGCTGAGTTCATCGAAGACTGGTTCCCGAGCAATGATGGCACACGGTGGCGTGCTGAAGGTATAATGGGTATGTGGGGTGGCGGCCAGACACCCGGTGGAGGAGGCCAAACACCCGATGCGGAAAGACGACCATTACCGAATCAAAACGACCTTACTCTGGCCGAACCCGGTGGCGGCGGAGGTTTCGGAGACGGCAGCGCGGCACTGACGTGGCAAGGTAGTGATTCGACAATATACGAGCAGGTTTATGAACTGAAGAGCACCAAGCAAGATGATCCCTGGGCCAGTCTGATTAACACATGCGATGTGTTGAACAACACTGCCTTGGATCAATTGCCTGATGAGCTTGAAGCAGTGCTCAATGTGGATAGAGCACTATGGCTATGTGCGTTTGAGATTGTTTTTCAGGATGACGACGGCTATGTCAATAAACGCGGCAGTGATTACTACCTCTACTATGAACCAGAAACCGGAAGGATACATCTCATGCAATATGATGGTAATGAATGTATGGGGACGCGACAGTGGTCCTTGTTCTACCAAGCAAATGATCCGGTTGTACCTCTCATGTACCGTTTGATGTCTATTGCCCAGTACCGACAACGCTACCTGGCCCATGTACGGACAATTCTGGACTCCTTTTTAACAGAAGATACTCTGTGTCCCAAGATCGACGCATACCAAGCTCTCATCGAGCAAGAAGTGCAAATGGATAACAAAAAGCTTTATACCACGCAAGCGTTCCTCAGTGGAATAACTACGTTGAAGACATTCATACAAACGCGTCGCACCGCTCTGCTTGCGAATCGTGAAGTGAGTCGACCCATCCCTGATATCCTGTCTGTTGACCATGATGTCATACAGGAACAAGCAGGCCAATCTCTGGTGATTACAGCTCAGCTCGGCCAAACCGTACCTATTGCCGACGTGCAGTTGTTTTTGTCAGAAGGTACCTATGGCTTTTTCACTGCACTGCCGATGACCCTGGATAGTGAATCGGCCCCTGACTCGAACGAGGGTGCTCGCTACACTATCACTCTGCAGAGCTATCCACCAGGCACGGTGCTGCGCTATTATGTTCAGGCCACCGCGGCTGATGGCGTCGGCACACTGGCCTTTAGTCCGGCCGGCGCTGAACACAATGTATATACTTATGTGGTGACCTATGCCAAGGCAGAAGTAACACCAGTTGTAATCAATGAGATCATGGCACGCAACGATACAACAATTGCCGATCCGCAAGGTGAGTATGACGACTGGATTGAATTATTCAATATCAGTGATGAGTATACCCCTACCCATTGTCAAGACAAAAAACCAGTGCTTTTAAGGTGGACTTATCGCCATCTGTTAAAGCCGTTGGAACGGAG
>Ga0315533_1003227_pt1 | contig 10898 bp, 4 predicted proteins | sample SalMarSW160130MG_FD_203081 | JGI IMG/M metagenome (GOLD analysis project Ga0315533, IMG submission 203081) | Salt marsh sediment microbial communities from the Plum Island Ecosystem LTER, Massachusetts, United States - Salt Marsh Sediment SW1601-30 ...
AACCCGCAAAGCTCCTCTGCAGATACCCAAACGTGTCGGCCCTCACCCGCTTTGCGCCGAGCTTGCTCTTTACCTGGCCGGCCAGAAAGTCCGCCAGAGCACCCGTGCCGGAAAGTTGTATATTGCCGTGCGCATCGGTTTCAGCCTTTTCAGCCAGTTTCTTGGCCCAGGTTATGCCATCGGAGTCACAGATACCCTCACTGGCCGTAACAACACAGCGGCCCAGCTTTTTCAAGACGCTATCTACATTGCCAAGGAATTTATCCATTGAAACCGGCCTTTCGGGAACATATACCAGATGCGGCCCGTCATCATCTCTTTGCTTACCTAACACAGTAGCCGCCGTCATAAAACCTGCATGCCTGCCCATAATCACATCAATTTTTACACCCGGCAGTGTCCGGTTATCCAAATCGTCACCCATCAAAGCACAGGCCTCGAATTTCGCAGCCGTCCCAAAGCCCGGACAATGGTCTGTAACCAGCAAATCGTTATCCACAGTCTTGGGAATATGAAACGCCCGAATATCAAAGTCTATGTCATCGGCCATCCTGTTGAGAATATGAGCCGTATTAGCTGAGTCGTTGCCGCCTATGTAGAAGAAGTATCGAATATTACGCTTTTTGAAAACATCGAGAATCTTTGCACAATATTCCTCATCCGGCTTATCCCGGCTGGAACCCAGCGCCGAACACGGTGAAGCAGCCACTTTTTCCAGTGTATCAGATGATATTTTTTTCAAATCGATGAACTGGTCGTTTGCCATACCGACCACGGCGTGAAGCGAACCATAAAGGTTCTGGATTTGCGGATGTTTGTGTGCCTCTTCGATGACACCCACCAACGACGCATTTATCACGGCGGTCGGCCCGCCCGATTGTGCTACTACTGCATTTGCCCCGTTAGAAATTCCCCATTTTCGGGATGTATTATTTCTAACGGGGTTTGCTTTTGGTGCATCTGCCATTTCGTAAACTCTCTTCAAAAAGACTTATATTACTTTCCAATCACAAACTGGTTATTATACAAACAGAATTGAAACAGGCAAGACCAAACAGAAAAATCTCTGAACTCAACTTGTGACGCTTGTCATAAGATTGCCATTCCTGCGTGAGCCGTCAATCCATTATCTCGTCACAACAGGTGTAAATTGCGCGCATAGCAAAAGCCGCGCATCAATAATTGAACGAATGTACGCATTACCAGTTACCAATTACCAGTTACCGATTATCAAATGCCCGCTAGCCAGTACGTGACAAATTTGGCAAGGTCCTGTATGTCGATGAAATTATCAGCAGGTATGCTTATATCACAGGCAGGATTCCATTGTATCCGGTTCGGATCGCTCAACCAGGTTGAAGAAAATATTGCAAAGTCAGCCATATCTACATCGTTGTCTTCGTCAATATCAGCCATCGGGACCAAAGTCACGTCGAGGACGCCGGCACTACTGGCGACTATGTCAACCACGCAGGTCCGGGCGTGATATGAGGTGGCGGAAAATTCAAGGTTGTACGTTCCGTCAGGAAGGAATATATGGTATCGACCGAAATGTTCATCACTGCCGTTAGTTTCTCCGTTTTCAAAGCCGATATCGAGATATGTAATCGCGGCCGCGACAGGCTGACCGGTGAAGGCGTCGGTAACGCGGCCGCCCAGTGGGATAGGACGTTGAAGCTGCCAGAGCAAGCTGGGAAATACCAGTGCTGCTTCATTCAGAGCACTAAAATACAGCGGTTGGAACATCCAGTGTGTCTCCGTCAGGAAAGCATGGGCCCCCATCATAGCGAGCTGCCATTCGAAGTGCTCTCCTTCCGCCGTGGGTAACCTCACAGAGTCGCCATAACCTGACGCTATGGAAATCCCCACCGCCTCCTCCTCCCAGAAATTCGTGAACGGATGTGGCAGGCAGGCATACGAATAAAGCGTTTCCTGTCCGAAGGAGTGAAAGTCCAGCACCTTAGCGAAGCGTCGATCTTGAGACCAGACGAGCATTGTCTGGGTTTCAGGCTCCGAAGCAACTTCGGGACCACGGTAAGTCAGTGAGGTTACCAGCGTGCTGCCGCCGCATACCGAGTCCCATCCGAAAGGATAGTTACGATTCTGGTCGACGCCTACGCCTTCCTGAAAGACCCTGCGGTTCTTCCGCCACAAATTGTCAACGTTAAAGACATACTCGTAGCCGTCCGGATTCCAGGCCGGTGCAATCCATATTTCGTACTCATCTACCAGAGCGGTAATCGTTGGGTCTATGCCATATTGGCTCGTGAATTGCTCGATGGCATATAATCCGATCACCGGCGTCACTATCTCACGTGCGTGGTGCTCACAGACTACCAGGTAAGCCGGCTCGTCCTCGTTCTCAGCCACATTATCTGAAATCTTAATGGCGAATATGTGACGCCCTTCGAATGTAGTCGGCATACCATAGGTCTCCGTAAGGTCTACGACTTTGCATATCGAGGGGTAATTTTCTTCCGCATCGTTCATTTCGGCCAGGATTTCTGACAGCTCCAGGTAGCCTGTCGGCACTGACATTGTGGTTAGTTGTTCGGTCTGGATCTGCCTGAAAGGGCGACCGGCCGCAATAATTTGCAATTCAAAGCCTTCTCGTGTGAGCATTTCCAGTTCCGAACCGGTAACAATAAGCTCAAACCAATTCTGCGTAATGGAACCTTCAAGAACATCAAAACCGCCTTCGAGCAGTTGCTGAGCAAGGCCTGGGGCATTAGGCGTCTCGATTTTTACATGGGTCAGCGGCCGAGCTAAAGAAGCAGCCGAATCGCCCCAGATAAAAATGAAACAAGTAACCGACGCGACTAACATCATTATTGAACGCCAGCTTTTCATCAAGTTACACCTGTTATATTAGAAACGACATCAATGATTTGCCCGACAGCCCTGCCTACCCTCTCCTGCAAAATTACCTTTATAATTATGAGCGTGATTGCATTTATTCTATTACTCGGTTTTCCTGTTTTTCAGCTTCGAAATGGCCGGTTCGATATTACATAAATGATACCATAATACACATATAATTTCAATAGAAATTGAGCATACACCCTCGTTTGCGAGCAAGTACAAGCCTATTCGACCTTAAATTCACAACCCGGCGTCAGAAAATACAACCATTTGCCCAGCAGTTTGTCCTTCAAAATTGCACCGGCCGCCCTGCCGTAAAGCTCCAACTGCTTTCTATAAAGCTCGGCTCGCTGCGAAACTTCACCCGCAGTTATCCTGTCGGTCTTGAAATCAATAACCTCCAAACCCTGTGGCGTTTGGATTAGCATATCAATTAAGCCCTGAATTATGACGACTTCGTCGTCGGTGATTGGTGATTGTTGACTGGTGATTCGAGCGTCGAGCGATGAGGTATGAGCAACGAAAGTTGCCGGCATCGCAAATGTGAAAGGCCATTCACGCCGAACGTTCGAGTACTGCTCAAGAGCATTCCTGCCCAATTCACTTTCAAAAAACTTAACTATTGAACCTGTATTAATATGCTCAGCAACAGCTTCGTTTATAGCACCATCGTCCAAAAGCCTCTCAATTGCCTTTTCAACAGCTTCTTTATTTACGGGCTTGGCCAAGTCAAGCTCGGATATTACAATGTGTGTGGCTGTGCCGATTAATCGCCCTTCCACATGTTCGGCCAACCCGGTTACAGCAGCCGACACAGAAGTCGGCAATCGGTCCAACGCCCTTGAATAATCTATTCTCACATATTCATTGCTGCGATGCGTTAATTCTGTAACCGATTGTTTCGCGGAAAGCACTACTGAATCTTCAAACCCATAACGCCAGGCGAGAGACTTTTTCACTTGCGAGAGTCTTCTGACCCCCACCGCAGGGTTGAGGGCTAAACGAGCCCCGCCCAGAGGTGGCGGAGCTAAACCTCTGTCGGTCTTTATTTTGATTACAAACTCGGAGAGTTGTTTTAATTGCGGCTGGTCGTAAAGTTTCAATCTGAATAAATCATCATTGGCTTGCGGTGTCATACCGGTATTCAGGCCTTCGTGTAAAATCTTCTGGTCGCAAAGTCCGTAAAGAATCCACTCGAGAGGACTTCGGCATCGCCGAAGCTGCCAATCAGCAATACGTTCCTCGCCCCAGAGAAAACCATCGCAAACAACGTCGCGGCAGTGCTGCTGCCTTTCGCAGGCGCTTAAAATAAGCCGCTCTCTGGCCCGCGTTGTCGCCACATAAAGGATACGCATTTCTTCGGCAAGTGCTGTTGAGAGCTTCTGTTCTGCGATAACCTGATGTGCCAGCGAACGCAGCTTAGTGTTTGATGGAGTGTCAATAATTTGCAGCCCCAACGTATCATCAGCATCGGCAAGAAAGTCACTATAAATATCCCTTTTATTGAATTGACTATCCAGCTCAGCTAAAAAGACAACCGGAAATTCAAGTCCTTTGCTTTTATGCACGCTTAAAATACGGACAGCATTACCCGCTGAAGCGTCCGGCTCGGCAGGCGCCCAATCCTGTCCCAGCTCCTGAAGCTTCTCAATAAACTCAACAAAGCGAGAAAGTGACAAATTGCCGGCGCTGCTCGCAAATCCCTCAAACTGGATTGCCCTATCGTGCAGCTTAAGAAGATTGGCCCTGCGTGCCTGGCCGTTCGGCAGCGCAGAAACAAATGACAAGAATCCGGTTTGCCGATAGATTTGCCATATCAAATCAGCTAAGTTGCCGCGCCTGGCAACTGTCCTCCACTTCTCAATCACAGTTAGTATCCCCTTGAGCTTTTTACTCAGCTTCGCATCCGGCCCACTCTCGCTGTACTCAAGAACACAGCCGTAAAAGTTTCTGTTATTTTCATCTGCCTTGCCGTGGATTTTTAACTTCGCCAATTCGGTATCGCTAATCTTAAAAAACGGGCTCCGCAATACAGCCGCCAATTCGATATCACGCTGGGGATTGTCCAGAACTTTCAGCAGCGCCACGACATCGCTGATTTCAGTAGCCTCGAAATATCCCGCCGTGGCTTCACAGCTAACGGGGACACCGGCCAGCCGAAGCACCTCCACATAATCGTTGGCCTTTCTTGCCAGAGAACGCATCAGTATCACAATGTCACGATATTGAACATCCCGCAGGCAATCCTTCTGCTTATCATAAATTTGAAACTCCGGCTTGCCAGTATCGGCCCCGACCATTTGCCTGATACGCCGGCTAATCATTGCCGCCTGTCGCTGGCGTGAACTGATAACGTTCAAACTCTCCTCGTCAGCTATCCGGTTATTCTGCTCGTTTTCTGAATCCTGGTCTCTGCCTTTTTCATCCAGTACGTGAAACTCAACCACTGGTTTAATGTCGCCAGGCGATTGTACTTTGGATTCGCCTTCAAGGGCAGGTCTCAATTTTGCCGAATCATCGTAATCAATCTTCGCAAACGAAGCTGTCATTATCCTTGCGAATATCTTATTGACAAAATCAAGAATCCCTTTAGCCGAACGGAAATTGTCATTCAGGTCAACCCGCAATCCATTTGGCACCTTGGCCAGTTCAACCGATGCCGGTTGGAGACGTTCGATAAAAATCTCCGGCTTTGCTCCCCGCCAGGCATAAATACTCTGTTTGACATCGCCTACAACAAAAACATTTCCTTCGCAGCTCAGCATATCGAGTATCGCCTGCTGGACGGGATTAATATCCTGATATTCATCGACAAAAATGTATTTGTACCTGCGCCGAAGTGCCAATGCCGTTTCCGACGGCGATAGCTCACCCTGCGAAGACTTTTCATCATTCAAAAGCTTTAGAGCATAATGTTCAAGGTCGGCAAAATCCAGACAGTTAATATCTCGTTTGGCGTCACTGTATAATCGGTCGAATTTTTTCACAAGCTCAACGAGGACCTTTGTCTGCAGGCCTGCCGCCCTGCCGACCCTATCCAGATAATCAGGATTAACTATGGCAAGCTCCGAAAGCTCTTTGAAGCCCTCCACCGCCCTTTTCGCTGTTCGCTGGATAAGCGAAGCGATCTCGTCACGCACATCCTTTGGCTTATATGTTGTTGGCTTGATATAATTCCTTATCGCCTCAGCACACTCGTCCCAATCGCCGGCTTTCAAAAGCTTGCTGCATTCCAAAACCGGCTGAATATGGCTCGCTTCAAACTTCCCACTCCAGTCACCGGCTCCGCCATCATTTTTATATAGCCTCTGACAGTGCCGAAGTTGATTAAGGATATGCTGTAATTTCTCAGCAATAATCTGCTTTTGCTTCCGGCCCAGGTCGGTCGTAAAGGGATTGGCCGCCTCGGCCAGCCGGGACGAACGCTGGTACCAGTTTTGCCGTGAAACTACGGTGTCCAGAAAATCGCTAAGCTCGATTATCTTTGACAGAAAACCATCATTTGTGCGAAGGTCGCGCCGCGACAGAAGCTGCTGCAGGGCCGGTACCAAGTTACTCTGCTCCCATGCCCAGTCGATAGTTTTCTCCAGTACCTCCGCCTTGAGTAATCCGGACTCGTCTGCGTCGATTACGCGAAAAGTTGGGTCAAGGCCGAGCTTATAGAAATATTCCGTAATAAGCCGCTTGCAAAACGAATGTATCGTACTTATGTCTGCCCCCTGCAGTAATACAAGCTGGTATCGAAGATGAGGGTCACCGCTTTCTAAAAATGCCGCCCTCAACTGCTCTGCAATCCGCGAGCGCATCTGCTCTGCCGCCATCTCCGTAAATGTCAATACGAGCATGCTCCAAACGTCAGGACATATAGCCTTGTCCGATACTATGTCGACGCACCGGCCGGACAATACCGCTGTCTTTCCGGTCCCTGCTGAGGCGGTCACCAGAACGTCGCTGTCGCGTGCCGTAATCGCCCGTCGCTGCTGCTCAGTCCATTTAATCTTCTTCTCAGCCATCAACCATCCCTATTTTTTCGAGCACCTGAAGTTTGCTTAGTGGTTCTAATGAGTTGTAATCATTTATCTGCCAATCGAACCGACAAACCGGCTTATATTTGCAGTAACCACATGGCGACATCGTACCAAGTCTGTACGGTCTGACCTCAATCTCACCTGAGAGAAACTCTGCCGCCAGCTCGACTATTCTTTTCTCTGCAAATTCAAGAACTTTATCAAAATCGTCCGGCTTTAATGCTCCACTTTTTCCATAGTCACCATACTGGACATCTTTTGAGCTGATGCGGAAATTATAAAATCTGCTCCAGCCGGAGCTTGCAGAAGCATCAAGCTGCTGGAAAAATTCGCCATTGAATATTCCCTTCGCTTTATACTCATATTTTTCCGCTTTCAGTGACAATTCATCGAGAGCAGCGTGTCCAACTATCGTCTCAACCGGCATATAAAACGCGCCGACAACATCCTTCACCCTCGGCTTATCAGCATTCCTGACGGCGAGCATATAAATTGGAAGCTGCATATCGAGGCCATAGTAAAACTTTGACCAGTTAAATGACCCCCCTCGACGCTTATAATCGAAAATGGCTGCAAATTTCCGGCCGTCGAGTTCTACAATATCAAGCCGGTCGATTTTACCATCCAGAGACAACAAGCGACCATCCGCCAACACAAGCTCATACTTACCAATCCTGCCCTGCGCGTCCCGAACCTCGCCGAACGAAACTTCGGAAAGTGTCGGCCTGAAGCTGCCTGCGCGTACCATTTTCGCTACAGCAAAAACGCAATCTTCGAGAACCTCAGCCGCAGAATTTATGATGTATGTATTGTGAGCACTGCGGCGGACAAAGTTGGAAATAAAGGTATCCGTCTGCGTAAAATTCAATATCTGCTCGTTTAGTAATTTTAATAATTCCTTATCCTCAACCGTCGCAAAATCCGTATTTTCTTCACCAAGCTTCTTCTGCAGCTCATCCAGAACTCGATGGTAGAAATTACCCAGGTCCAGCGGCTCCAGTTTAAACTCTTCACGCTCTTTCAAGTCCAGCACATATCTGGCGAAATACTGATAGGGACACGCCGCAAAAGTACTCAGTCTTGTTGCAGAGCTTCTTATCCGCTCACCAAAAATCTCACCAACTACCTCATTATCCAGCTCCGTACGGTTGTCATAATTAATCGCTGAGAGCACATCCAAGCCTGACTCGGCAAGCTCGCCATCGGCGGACATTTCATCCAGCAATTCACTAAACTGCTCGTGTGAACCTTCAAGCAAGCCACGAGACGTGTCTTTACCAAGCTCGCTGCATAGCAAATCGACAAGCTCGCTCTTATTGTGGACCTTCTCGATTGCAATTTGCTCACCAGCAATTGATTCTTCTTTCAGATTTTCAAACAATGATTCAAGATTGTCTATAAACTGCGAGCGCGTCACGCCGCTGCCTTTATCATCGGTTACAGGATACGTAACACACAGAAACTCAGATGGTCGTGTAAATGCGATGTAAGCCAGATATTGGCGCTCGGCAAGCTCCTGACTTACCGTTGCCGCCAGCTCAAACCCCGCCGAATCAGCCGACTTTCGGTCGTCATCGCTCAATATACTGTCCGAACCGACCGGCACGGGAAACTGCCTCTGTGTTGCCCCTATTAGAAAAACCGCCTTCAAATCGGGGTGCCGGCTGCGCTCAATCGAACCGACAAGGATCTGGTCGAGGGTCGGCGGTATAAAGGCCAGCATCAATTGCGAAAAAGCAGAATCCAGAATCGCCTGATAATCCTGACAGCTCATCTTCTGGCCGGCAAAGACATCCACAAGCTCGTCATAAATATCAATAAGCTTATCATAAAATTGGCGATGCTCGACAGCGGTTTGCTTATCGTTACTTTTTTCCGCCTCCTCAATCCACTTCCTGACTGTTTGTCTTACACCCAGCGTATTTAGAAAATCATAGATAGCTCGCACAAACTCATCTGCGCTCATTTTCTTTACCGGATTATCAACCGGACAAAGCCTTTCTCGAAGCTCAAGTAATGGCCCAACAGCCTTTAGCCGAATTTCATTTATCCGCTGCTCGTCATTACCATCGTGTCCCGCAAAACTCCACTCCTGCCCGCTTGTCCAGTCGCTCCCACTTATGCCGAATGCCAGACAATAATTTTCCAGCACGTCGACATCACAACGCTCTATTGGCACAAGGTCTGTTTTAAGATATGTGAATATATCACCTTGAGAAAAACCGCCCGTTACCACCTTCATCGCCGAACTGATAAGCAGTACCACAGGATGCTGGTTTAATGATTTTCGCTTATCAATAAAAAACGGCACGCCATAATCATCGAAATACGCCCGTATATAGTGCTCATACCGGTCAATATCCGATGCGATAACCGCAATGTCCCGATATCGATAATCCTTTTCCTTAACAAGCCCAAGTATCTGCCTTGCTACAAGCCGTATTTCGGCACGAGCATTCGGTGCCGATATGATGCGTATATTATCCTCTGCGGGAATTTTCTGATTCTTTAGTTCAAATACATTTTGCTCGATATGAGCAAGCTGTTCAGATGAAGAAAACCTGACCGGCTCATCAAGAATTACGGGCTTTCCCATTTGAAGTTTGCACTGTTTAATTATTTCGACAAGAGCAGTATACGTTCGTTCTGTCGGACTAAATATACCAACAGGGTCCAACTTCGCAGCATCGGGATTTACTAAATCGATATTTGATGGTTCCAGGCAAAGCGCAATTTGTGCATCTGAGACTGTCTTTAGAAGTTCAGTTAATATTGCAAGCTCCGCTGTCGTAAAGCCGGCAAAGCCATCAACCCATAATTTTGCACCTTTAACAAAGGCAGCTTTGCCCACTGCTCCGCACGCACGGTTCAATTGAATATCAGGGTCAATAAATTTGCCCTCGATAAACTCCAGATACTCTTTGAGAATCAGTCCGATATCGGCAAATTTCAATACAGCTAAATTATTCTGTTCGTCCTTGGCCAATTCACCCAGTAACTGGTCAATATCGTCCGGCGTCTTTGCATACTGGTGCAGTTCGGTAATCGTGTTCGCCATCCGGCGGCCCAGCCCGATCCACGACGCAGATGAACCAAATATTTTTAATTTACTCTCGTTGTCTCTCAATATCCGGTGAACTATCATCTGCCGGCCGATGCGCGAAAGCATAGGCCTCGCCGTATGTCTTCCCGACAGTAAAAACTGTAAACGTTCGAAAGAAAGCACATTCAATCCGTGGTAACCGGCTATCCTGTTATCAGCAAGGATTGCCCGCTCCGCCTGATAGGTGGCCTGTTCCGGAACCAGTAAAATCAACGGCTGCTCATCACCAGCTTCAAGCAGCTCATTAATAATTGCTTTTATGCAATAGCTGGTCTTTCCCGTACCGCTTCTGCCAAGAATAAATTGAACTGCCATACAAATACCCTAAATATAGGTTCACGCGAACTCGAATGCTTTTTACCACAAATTCAACGCATTTTCAAACCTGTTATCTATTCCAATCTCGACCTGGATTTGTTATAATAAAAATAGTGAAAAAAACAGCGTTTATTAATATAAAAAAGCAACAAGTAACGGCCCTTATGGCCTCGCTCATTATTTCTGTCTTCAGCTTAACCTGCCTGGCCGACACATTCACAAACCGCAAGACTCTTGAAATCCTGCACGGCTACGCAACCAGCCAGACCCAAGGCAGCAAAACCATCGTTCACACCAAGGAAAAAGGCAGGCTCACCCTCAACCTGTCCCAGTGGAGGATTACACCGGACCATCTTGGCAGGAACAATAAGGTAATCATCATTACCCTCGACGACCATATCAGGCTTCATATCGAGGCCCAGGTATTGAAGGAGGCAATCAGCCAGTCCGCAGATGAAGGCCCGTTATTTATCCTGATTGAGATAAGCACTCCGGGCGGGCAGCTCGACCGAATCCAGCAGATTTGCGGACAAATTTCGAAAACTAAACACTGCCAGGTCATCGCCTTTATCACAGGCGGCAGACAC
>Ga0315533_1003231_pt1 | contig 10890 bp, 7 predicted proteins | sample SalMarSW160130MG_FD_203081 | JGI IMG/M metagenome (GOLD analysis project Ga0315533, IMG submission 203081) | Salt marsh sediment microbial communities from the Plum Island Ecosystem LTER, Massachusetts, United States - Salt Marsh Sediment SW1601-30 ...
TGTTTGGGCAGGGCTAAGGGTACCGGAATAGAAGCCATGTTTGCGGGCATTCCGGTTGCCTTTCTGGCCACCGCGCTTCCTTTTAATCTGTGTTTGGTTTGCAGTCACGTTTTGAGAAACCTCACCCGCGGGACTTAATTCGTCAGGGTAGCACACGAGTCCCAAGCAAAAATTAGCATGAATTCTCTATTTGAACAAGGGGAAAATGTCGCTTCGAGGGACTAGGGGCACCTCAAAATGAGCGGGTGGCTGAAGCATCACTCCGAGCACATAACCCGCGGCATAATACCTGATTTGTAGTAGGCCTGATTGGTAGGGTGTCCCTGGAATTCGGCCTAAATTCTATACATAGATGGCAACATGCATAGTGACTTCCCTGCACACATTAGAGTCGCTCAACGGTGACTCCAAGATGATTCGCGAACTCGCTTAGTTGACGACGTCCGGCAGCAGGATAATTGAGTGAGTCGCCTGGTGCGCGGGTTCGCGGATACGTTATCAGTAAGAATTCCGTAGCTCTGGTGATTCCGACGAGGAACAACCGCTTACGCTCCTCCAAGTCAGCGCCAATGGCATCGCTAGGAAGCCAACAGTGCTCTAACCCCGGCATTATAACGTAACGACGAGTAAGCCCTTTTGAGCTATGTAGGGTAAGCAATTCAACCGCAGGCTCAAATTCAGCTTCACCACTTTCCTCATCACCGTCGCTATAGATTCTATCTATGAGAACATCAAGAGACTCCTCTAAGGTTGTCTCATCGGCAGTGGCCAAGAACTCGTCAACATAGTATGGATTGCATTGTCTCCCGCTAGGCAAGATAGAGTCGATGCAAGAGGCAACTCGCGTACTGTCGCGGCTGGTGAGAGATTGAAGGAAAGTATTGTATTCCGAAATGGAGGCCGAAATTGACTCTGGTCGGTTGTGGTTACGCTCGATTGAAGCCAGCGCTGAACTTACAGAAGTGTGCCCATCCAGCAAAGCTGCTATCGCTCCTTTCTTGAGCCTAGGCCTAATAGTTGGGAATCTCTCTAACACCAGGCGTTCGAGAAATGGCTGATTGCGCTGAAAGGCCAGCTTTCCCAGAATTCTCACCCACATCTTGTCATCAAGCAAATCGGAAGAATCCCTGCACTTGCACTTCAGTCCTTTCCTCTCAAACTCTTTTCGATACTGCTGCAGGACCTTGTACATTGGGAAAAGGCACACAACGCCGTCGTCCGGGGATGTATCCCAGCTTATCTGATTTAGGATTTCCCTTATATATTCGACCAAATAGTCAACTTCAGCAGCAGCACTTCTGAAAGACTTAATAGCAACCACTCCCCCAGGTTTGATCGCTCGTAGTTGTCTCGGATTGGTGTGCATGAATGAAAGGAATCTGTTAGCAGACTGGACGATCTGTTCGTGGCACCTCCAGCACTGGACTAGACTAATCGTATTTACCGCCGGATCTTGAACCAGTCCTCTAATTCCATTGGGGCTAGCACCTCTAGCTCTATAGATGCTCTGATCATCATCTCCAACCACGGCACACGACACGACCGATTCCAAGATAGATCTAAGGAAAATCTGCTCTGCAATGTTGAAATCCTGATATTCATCAATGAGGAGATGTTGGTACTTCTTGATCCAACTTGGCCTGTCTTCCTCATCTGATGGGTAGAGAGAGATAGCAAGAGGAATGACCTCGTCCCAATCTAGTAGCTTGAGTGCTCGTGAATATGCCTGATAAGTTTGTTCTACAAGTGCATCATCGCCCGTAAGATTACCCACAGGCTGACCTTTTTGCCTTTCGGTCTTAATAGCCCACAAACTGGCTTGCATCGTACGCACATCTCGGATGGTCGAACCTTGCGGGAGTACTGATCTAATATCAGAAGCTGCAATTCTTGCAATTGGGTCTTTACTGTCACACAGATTCAGAATATAGAGATAGCCGTCGAGCTGTATCCTGTGGCCCCTATTTCTAATAAGACGACAAGCCAAGCTATGAAGTGTAGAGGCCCAGATGCTTTGAGGTGGTACTGATCCAGGATACTTAAGGAGAAGGTCATCTTTGAAGGCACGTGCAATTTCTCTGTTAAATGTCAGGTAACAGATAGTCTCACTATCTATGTTACGTTTTTCTGTCAGTTCTTCTATCCTCAAGAGGAACGAGTACGTTTTCCCAGTGCCTGGTCCAGCAAGAGCTACAAGCACCCCGCCTTGGTGGTCTACAAAGGCCTGTTGGCGTTGGTTTTCTGCATATAAGTTATCCAAATTCGCCATAATCCTATCCTAAGAATTCACATGGAATTCTGGGGTTTATGTTTTACGCGGAAAATGACTCAACTAGATTTCGGTAATGCGTCAACTCCTTAGTAAATACTGGCTTCACATCCGTGTATTTGAAAGGGAGCACAATCATACCTCGAATTAACTTAACATCATTAAACTGATGCTGGCTGCCAGAAAAAATGAAACACTGGCTGGGTTTAAAAAAGTCACTCTTAAGCCATCCGCCTTTGGCCTGGGTGAAAAGGTAGTCTACTCCGAAAGACCCGAAGTGGTTCTGGATTATAGACGGACCAATATGCTGGTCTCCTATTGGCGAGATAGCATAAGGGAATACTAACCCATGCTGTCCATAATCATGAAAAGTTTTACTCACAATTGTAGTTTTGGTGTCAACTCCTTTTTCTATCTGGCTCTCTGCCATTTCAGAAATGGTCTTTCTAAGAGGTTCCAGAATTTCTACCCAGGGTCTGTATAACGTCGAGGCATAAATATCTATCTCAATAAGCATTGGAATACCGTTTTTCACATCTCGCTTGATAAAAAGACAGAAATCATTATTATCCAAACAGAAGACCAGCCTTCCTGCATGGATATACGGGAGTGTCAAATTAAGAGCTTCTGCCCCCAGTCCTATGTAAATATCATCGCCACTTTTAATTGACCAATATCCAGTTGAAGCCCATAAGACTTGGTCTCTCCCCAAGCTGCTATTTCTTTCACAAGCCTTCGTAAAATCACTAATGAACTTTTGGTTATCTGAGTGAAAACTGTATTCTTCCTTAAGCACTTGATAGCTTTCAAAGTCGAAACCAAAATATGGGTCTTGTACGATTACAGCCCTCTTCTCATCTGTTTTTAACTTAAAATAAGGGCTCCTACTTCCGTCTGGCATCACAAAAAATGGCTGATGCATAGAAATCATAACTCTTACGCCTGTGGCTAATTATAGCAGCCAAGTGGTAAAATGGGCATTAATGGACAGTGCTTATTTACGCTCTATTTGGAAATTAAACGATGAAGAAAAGGCCCACGCATGTCTTGAAGAGGTTTATTCAAAGAAGGGCTTCACAGTAAGGAATTTACATCGTGATGACCGGCGTCATGAGGCAGGAATAGACCTTCTTTGTATGAGGAGTGATAGGTCTATTGGCTTCGCAGTAAAAAAGAAACCAAAGCAAGGAGACATATCTCAATTGAAGAAGATAGCTGATTCAGGCCCATCAACAATCAAGTGCTATGTCTATCTTGATAGTCCCACCAGACCGTTTGAACACGCCATGGAGTCATATACCAACGTTCACTATCTTGATTGGAGTGATTTTCACTCCCTGCTCGTTCAGAATGGGTCCGTTAATTACATACTCATATATTTCGCAGCCCACAGATTATTCGAGAATTTAAGCGATATATACAATTTAATTTATGAAAAGAGAACAACTAAGCAATACAAGCATTCTTCGGATCGTGAAGAAGCAGAGTTTATGTGGAATATTAAAGATGATGCAGTTAAACTAAAATCCTCTTTTGAGTACCTGCAAGCAACTTGGCGTCCAGTGTTGCTGACTCGGACTGAGTATAATAAGAAAGAATGGGCTGGTTACATCGCGAAGCTACACGAAGATCTAGACGTCATAAACAATATTGCCGGAGAAAGTCTGTGCCACAGCTTCCTTACTATGTCAAATAAATTTCCACACCTGGCGGCTTCTTATTGGGATCTGGTTAGCTGTAGAACAGTATGGAAAGACTTCACAGCAACGGCCATTGAATTAGGTAAGAGGTCTCTTAAGGATTTAAAAGAGTTCATAAGACATGAATGGGTAGTGCCTACCCTAGAACCTAGCAAACGATCAAGTGAATATGGCCCAATTAAGAGTGTCTATAGTGCGCTGTGGGCAGTTGTTGAGAGCACATATAAAATAGCTCATGACATTGAAGAGGGAGTAGACTGGCTGCACCATGAATTAATATTTTGAGAAAGTAATACCTAATTTATAGTAGACCTTATCGGTATGGCGTCCCTGGAATTCATCAGCGACTATTCCTCAGTAAAATAATCCAAATCTATTTTCTTGACTTCGTAATTAACTGAAGGGGTCACGCCGATGTTGTGATCGATCATATATTGTACTAGGGTATCGCCGTCAAGCAGAACAATCTTGTTATCCACCCGAGATGCGAAATCGGCAGCCTCTTTCGAGAAGTTTGAAATAGTTATAAAGACGCCTCTCCTCGCATGTTGTCCTTGTAAAGCGCCGGCAAATTTCTGAATTTCTGGTCGTCCGACGGTCCCTTCCCATCTCTTAGCTTGTACGTAAATAACATCCAAGCCCAGTCGATCTTCGTTGATAATGCCATCAATCCCCTCATCGCCACTTCTCCCGATCGCTTTGGCAGCCTCCTTGCGACTCCCACCATATCCCATCGCAACCAAAAGGTCTATGACCATGTTTTCAAACTGCGTGGGAGAGCTTGCCTTGAGTTGCTGAAGTAGGTCACTGGCTAGACTATTTTTCAGGTCTTGATAGGCGTTTGCTAGCGCTTCTTCAGGCGTTGTTTCTGTCTCTTCCTCACCCGATTCCATCGGTTTCTCCCGCCTAATGGCTCGGAATTCTCTGAACTCTTCGAACTGGTTAAGGAATTTCACATCAATCTTCGCTGGTTTCTCTTTTAATACCTGCAATCCTCTATCAGTTATGCGGAAGAACCCTCGTCGTGTGGACTCAATCAAACCTGCTTTCTTTAGATGTGTGCGAGCCCACCCAACCCGATTATCAAAGATTGCCTGCTTCCCACTTGGCAAAAGTTCATGTTGCTCTTCTTGAGTGAGGTTGAATTGGTTAATTAATGAATCAATTACTTGCCGGAGCGAATGCTCCTGTTTATCTTCTAAGAGTTGCAGTAAAGGAAGCATTATTTGTTGAAAAACTGGAATAGTCATGAGTCTTAGCCTCCTTGTCCCGGTATTACCTCTTTATTATATCTCATATTCTATTATATCTCATATGCTGCAGCCTGCATATATTACGATCGTCTTGTGCGCAGGAGCCACGTACTCTGGGCACATAATACCTAATTTGTGGTAGGCCTAGTTGGTATAGTATCCTTGGAATTGTATAATATCCTAGATGAGTTATATTTTCCAAAGGGCTAAGTCAATGATCAGGGGGGAGGAGTAGATTTGACTGACCAGTCAAGCTCATGGTTTGTAAATCGAGGCCTATTTTCTGACCACTTTCTCCAAGCACGCCTACCTGAATGGAAGGAATGGAAAGTCGACGCGGAGTTAGTCCCTTTCCGAGAGAGCCTTCAATCGCTGTATAATTCTAAGAAGTCAATCCTGCCTCACCTTAATGAGGCACAAACGGAACTGGAGTTCGTGCAACCGGTTTTAGACTTGCTTGGGTACGCCGACAGCTACATGGTCCAAGCTCCCACTAAGGTGGGGCAGCACACAAATCGGCCTGATTATGCCCTGTTTCCAGATGTAAAGACCAAGAATAAGGCCTATCAGAAACTAGATCAAAACGATTACGTCCTCTGTATCGGGATTGCCGATGCCAAATACTGGGAGCGTGAGCTTGACTTGACTAAGTCAAGCGACCGTGACACGTTCACAAACCAGAATCCGTCATTTCAGATAGCTGCGTATTTGACCGGCACAAAGCAAAACTGGGGAATCCTCACTAACGGCAGACTATGGAGGTTATACAGCAGCAAGTCTCATTTACCACTGGGTAATTACTACCAAGTTGACCTCGTCCAGCTTCTAGAAGAAGCTCCTGTGGAAATCTTTAAGTACTTCTATGTTCTCTTCCGTAAACAGGCCTTGCTTCAGGTTGAAGGTAAGTCGCTTTTAGACCGTATTCTTGAAGGTAGCGAGGAATATGCAGTCGAACTTGAAGCTGATATTAAAGAACGTGCTTACGATGTGGTTGAATTCTTGTGCCGGGGTTTTGCCGCTGGCTTTACGCATGGACGACCGACTGATGCAGTTCTAAAGGATATCTATGATAATTCGCTGACTCTTCTCTACCGGCTCCTCTTTGCATTTTATGCTGAGGCTAGGGAATTGCTACCCTTAACCACCAATGCAAGTTATCGTGAAAATCACAGCTTAAGAAAGCTGACCCATGACATTGACGAGACATTCAAGAAGGGATATGAACTCAGCACCAGCTCAACACAGTACTATCATTACATTAGCAACCTCTTTCGTTTGATAAATAATGGTGACCCGAAGCTGGGCGTACCGGAGTACAATGGTGGGCTTTTTGATCCGGTGGAGCATCCGTTTCTTGAAAAGCAAGTGATTTCTGATGCCTATCTAGTTCGAGCAATTCACCAGCTAGCTCGAATTACCGATAAAAAATTAAAACGTGAGGTGGCCGTCGATTACAACACCCTGAGCGAGCGACATTTGGGCAGTATCTATGAAGGTCTGCTTGAGTTCAAGCCGGTGATAGCACCACACGATTTAGTGATTATCAAGAACAAGGGCAGCATAAAATATGCGCCAGCTAATAAGCATCCTGGTAAGAAAGTTGCCTACACAAAGGACGAGCTTTATCTTGCCAATGACAAGGACGAACGAAAAGCGAGTGGTTCTTACTATACACCTGAGTACATAGTCAATTACATTGTGGAGAATACGCTTGACCCACTGGTAGAAGAGGCGCACGAGAAGGTAAAAGCTCTGAAACCCGAGGTCGAAAAGGCGATTGCAAAATGGCAAAAACTGAAAGAAGAAAAGCGAGGCTTGGAGCCAGTAGAAAAATATGGCCGTAAGATAGCCGAAGAGAGTGAAAGACTTCTTGCCCCATATTTTTCACTTAAAGTGCTCGACCCGGCTATGGGTAGTGGACACTTCCTTGCACGGGCAACGGACTTTCTAGCCGAAGCAATTGCTACTGACCCAGACATTAAATCGCCTTTAGAACTCACCGAAGAATCCGAATTAACCTATTACCGCCGTCGTGTTGTAGAGAGCTGTATCTATGGAGTTGACCTGAACCCGCTGGCTGTCGAGCTTGCCAAGCTTACGTTATGGCTAACCAATATGGCTAAATCAAAGCCGCTCTCTTTCCTTAACCATCACCTGAGGGTAGGCAACAGTCTGATTGGCGCCAGAGTAGATGACCTCGATGAGATACCAAAAGCCAAGAGGAAGAAAGCCATTGACCTTAGTCGAGCGCCGGTACAACTGGGACTCTTCCAGCAAGCCTTTAACCAAAAGCTCTATGACTTGCTACAGAACCGGGCACTTATCGCTCAGCTACCTACCGAAACACTAGAAGATGTCCACAATAAGCAGAAGTGGGAGAGGGACTTCGAGCATAAGATGGAGCGTTTCCGAATGCTCGCAGATACCTGGGTGAGCACGTTTTTTGGTAACGATGTCCGTTGGGACGAATACAACACCTTTATAGAGAATATCCAAATCCCTGACCAAGAATGGAGAAAACTGGTGGGTAAGCAATATGTGCAAAATGCCTTAGATTTGAAAGAAAACCGCCACTTCTTCCACTGGGAACTGGAGTTCCCCGAGGTCTTTTACGATGAACAGGGTAACATCAAAGCTAATGCCGGTTTTGATGTTGTAATTGGTAATCCACCATACGATGTAATCGCTGAAAAAGAGCAAGGCTTCGAGGTCGAGTCAGATAAGAGATTTTACAGCCATTGTGCATACCTACAGCCAGCGCTGGGTTGGAAACTTAACTACTATCGACTATTCAGCGCGCTTAGCATCTGGCTCTGCCGACCATACGGGTACCATGGATTCATTGTACCAATGGCACTAATAGGTGATGCGCAAGCAAGGCCATTACGTATCTACATGCTAACTCAAACGCAGCCCCTATCCATAGAAGCATTCCCGCAGAAGGATGACCCCAATGACCGAATATTTGAAGAAGCTAAACTGTCAACCTGTGTCTATGTCCTAAACAAACGAAAACCCTCCGCTTCCTTTTCGCTTCGCATACATCCCGGAAAGCTTATACTTACTACCTCACCGCAGATTGATTTAACTATAAAAGATGTCGAACTGCTTGACCCCAACGAACTGAGTATTCCGAGCATGCCCGGAACTAACGCTAAACATGTCGCCTTGGGAATTGCCCTGGCAAAACGGTGCTCAGGACATCGATTTAAGGAGGTCGCTATTTCGCAACAGGGTGAGGTTAATCTGACCACTCATGCCCCATTTTTGTCCGAATTATCTGTAGGGCAGGAAGTGTTGAGAGGCGCAAATGTTGACAGATACGAGTTCAATGAAGAACCAAAACAGGGAACACCTGTCTATCTTCAAGTCAAAGAATTTCTGCATGGCAGGAAGCCAGATTCGAAAGCGTTCGACCACAAAGATATCCGAATAGGTTACCAGCGTGGAGCTGCGATCGACAACTGGCGCCGTATTATAGCTTGCATTATTAAACCAAACAACTTCTGCAGTGACACAATCAATTACATCGTCAGGCCACAGGATGACTTATACTATGTACTCAGTCTCCTTAACTCACAGCTTTTCGAGTGGAGGTTCCGCCTGACCAGCACGAATAACCATGTCAATTCGTATGAGGTTGATTCATTACCACTCCGTCAATTCAAGCTCACGCCCTCAGAGAAAGAACGTAAGCAATTGCTCGAAAGAGCTAAAAAGCTATACCAAGAGTATGTGGACAGCCAGAACTGGGATAAAATCACCGCGTTCTTAGCCGAGTGCTTACCCACAAAAGAAGATGGCACGCCTGATACGGATCATGAGCAACTAGATGTGGTTCATGACCTGCTGGCTTTCCTGGCAAAAGACATGACAAGACTAAATGAGGAAAAGCAGTCCAAAATCAAGTATTTCCTGACTTGGCTTGAGAAAGAGATCCTAAAAGGCTCCATTGAAGACCAGAAGAACAAGACCAAAATCAACAACTTCCACAAAGGTTCGCTGGAAGAGCTTATAGATATTCTCAAGAAGAATGAAGCTATCCCCGATCCATGTCCCTCCAGCACATGGAATACAATATCCAGCGAGTTTTCGACCGCGATGAACACACTGGGTCCGCTTAAAACCCAGATTGCGATGACCGATAAACTGATCGACCAAATAGTCTACAAGCTCTACGGGCTTTCCGATGGCGAGATAGCCATCGTGGAAGGGCACCCAAGTCATAGTAAGCCAGCTTAGGGTTGTTCCACTCCCAAGTGCTGGCTTGACAGATTGTACATTTCCGTCAACAACCTTAGGCAGGCGCGATGTCCTCAGGCTTCAAGCAGATGCTCCTTGTTAAAAATACCGGCAAAGTGGGGCGGCACGAAGTGGGTTATGACTAATGCGCAAAGAAACTTCTTAGCTTTTTCTTAAGGGGAGGAAGACCATATTTCCCACGAAGATGAGCACAGCCAGGGCGACAGCAATGCCAACAAATCTCAGTATGTTGTCCAGGTTATAAGGTACAATTGCATATACCATCGTCCCCATACCGCCTAAAATCAAGCCGGCCCCGAAGATATCCAGTCTGTGTCGAATGAAGGTGCCCACGACAGCAAACACCATCCCCAAGGGTAAGACAATGAAGAATACGTTTCTAGCATGTACGGCTGAACCCTGCCAGGATGAGGGATCAGGATAGAAGGCCTCGATGCCCACGATGACAAGCGCGATAATCAAAGCCGCTATACCCATAACGTAGATGACTCTAAGAAAACGCATCTATTCGCTCCCTTTGAGGGCTGTCAATGTCCGTTTATTCTTATCCCCTCCTGATTCAATTATACCTCTAACTACCCCCCAATGGAAGCCGTGAGCAGATGCTCCTGTTAAAAATTTGACAAAAAATGTAGTCTATGCTAATCTTATACCATAATCACGATGAGAGGCCATCCAAAGGGGTTGGTCCCGCGGTAATGCCTCTCTTTTTTCGTTTACCGCCCTTATCATACGCGAGTTTGCCTTTGAGATCATTCATAAATGCGCTATAGGGCATCATTTTCCTGAACAAGGATGAAAAACTGTTCCTGTTTGGGATCAGCAGTTTGAGCAATTTATCATTCTTCACAAGGTAGTCTACGAGGCAATAAAGGTCACCATCCCCCGTGACAATGATGGCCTTGTCGTAATTTTCATATTCAACCATAGCGTGAAGAACCATCTCTGCATCAACATTCCCTTTTACCTTTCCGCTTGGCAGCTTGAGCGTTGGCTTGAAGACCAAAATATAGCCATCTTTCTGTAAAGCGGTGTACAAAGCTTGATTTTCGTAAACGTAGCCAATAAAGAGAAATGCTTTAGTTATGCCATATTTGTCACGAAGGTATTGCCTGAATTTTCTGGAGTGCAGTGCCCATCCCTGCTCACGAATTGAAAGGTTAAGGTTCTGGCTATCAATAAATGCGTAGTTATTCTGCGCCTTCGTCATATCTATTTACTTACCAGATACTCGGGAAGAATGACCTCGCGAGGCCCGATGACGTCTACCATTCATTATTTGTATCATATTCCCGATGCGTGTAGGAGTCAATCCCAACATCGTCTCGACGGATAACATTCCGACAGAAAGTTCAGGCAGGTGCGGTGGCCTCGGGCTTCAAGCAGATGCTCCTGTTAAAAATAC